>Ga0209162_1000372_pt1 | contig 49872 bp, 41 predicted proteins | sample YNPNPMetaG_FD_187121 | JGI IMG/M metagenome (GOLD analysis project Ga0209162, IMG submission 187121) | Anoxygenic and chlorotrophic microbial mat microbial communities from Yellowstone National Park, USA - YNP NP MetaG (SPAdes) (version 2) ...
TGAAGGTAATCGCGCCTGACACGGCATCGGGGTTGGGATTCACAACCGTAATGCTGGCCGTGCCCGCGGTGGCGATGTCCGTCGCCGGGATCGCCGCTTGCAGTTCGGTGGCCGAGACGAAGGTGGTGAGGCGATCCGCGCCGTTCCAGCGCACTACCGCGCCGTTAGCGAAGCCCGAGCCGGTCACCGTGAGGGTGAAGGCCGCGCCGCCCGCGGTGGCCGTGGCGGGGGCAAGCGAGGTGATCGCCGGCACGGGGTTGCCACAGATCACAAATGGTAGCTCGATACTCCGGCCAGAACCATAATCGTTTCGCTGGCTCCAGGTGCCGGGTTCACCGCTCGTAAGATTAAGCTGGCGCGCATTGCCGGACGTCGCGGTGGTCGGCGGCGTCCATGGTCCCATGAGACTGGTGTCGCCGGTCAATCCATACTCGAGCCAGTAGGTTCCGGGCGCGAGGGTCGTCACGTCGCTGAATGGCCAGTTAATCGTCACCGCCATGATCGGGCGGTAGGTCTGGCCTGTGTCGGTCGATGGAACGCGATAGACACTGGTAAATCCGTTCTGGGTGATGGTCCCATTGACTGGCCCGGCGATGACCGATCCTCCAGCGCCGGGCGTGCCGTTCCAGAGTCGCAGGCCCACAACGCCGTTGATCGTCGAGGTTGTTCCGCTGTTATTCTGGTACCCGTACAGGGTTATGGCCGAGGGACGCCAGCCGTTGCCGCCTACCACGAAATCGTCGGCAAGGCGCGCCCTGGTGATCCCTTCCGGGGCGCCTGAGTTCGCTAGTGAACCGGTAGGCTCAGCCAGGAACCCAAAGCCGGTATCGGGCGGCGTTAGCACGCTGAGATTTTGAGGGGTAACGGTAACGAAGGTGCCATTCGTATACAACGGCGAGGTCGAACATGATGGTGGCACATTGGCGCGCGCCGGTTGTGGAACGATGCTCAGATTGCCGACAATCCCTAGCGCCAGGCCGATGATCATTGCCATGCGGGTGAATAATCGAACAGCAGACGATGACATGTTTGATTGCCCTCCCTTTTAATGCCAATTGGCGTGGAACAAACCGCATGCGCGCGCCGGCCAGAGCGTATTGCGACGCCATTGCGGCAATCTACAATCCAAAATTTGCAATCTAACGTGAACATAGGCCCTCGGAGCGGGGCGTGGGGAAACCAGGTTTCCCCACGCCCCTGCCCGCGGGAGGGTTTGGGAGGCTACACCCTCGAGCAGGGGTATGGGGAAACCAGGTTTCCCCATACCCCCTCCCAGTGGGAGGGTTTGGGAGGGCTACGCCCTCCCAAAAAACCTTATGTTCATTGCGGTGGTGTGCAGCGGAGCCGCAAAGACGGCTGAAATGGCATTCCACTGTCCGGTTTCGCTGTGTGTCTGTCTGACCGACGATGGTAGCGGCATTCGGATGCTATTGGAGGGAGGTGAGACCCTGATGAAGTCGGGGCTGCTCTCTCACTGTAAAAACATTAATGTGTCCACGTTCCGCAACACCGTGGCAGCCTGTCTGGAAACCCAGGGGATGCGAAGACGCGCTGTTAGGAGGGCGCAGCTCTCGCGGCCTCTCCCTTCTGGCCGAAGCGCGGGGCGCCGCTCGCCGTCCTGCGGACGGGAGCTTTAATGGTCTTTGAATAATAATCCGCTCTAGCCCGCGCAGGCGGGCTTCGCATTCCGTAGCCGAGGGCTTCAGCCCCACGGCCAGCCCGGCATAGCGGATGAATTTCTCAAAGACCATTACAAAGTAAGTGTTCACATTGCGCCTGGGAGCGCGGGCAGCTTGCCCGCGGAGACGCGACGCGGGCGTCCCGCCCGCGCTCCCAGGCGCGTGGGTTACCCCCGGGTGTAAACAGGAACTTTACAAAAATAAAAGCGCAGCCGCGGCTGCGCTTCGGAACTGGTGGGCCCCCAGGGATTCGAACCCTGAACCAATTGATTAAGAGTCAACTGCTCTACCGTTGAGCTAGAGGCCCACAGGCAATTATAGTCAGCCAGCCCCGCCTTGTCAAACTTGTGCGGACGCTCAAGGTTCTGTACAATACGGGCGCAGCGCGCGCTGGCGCGCTACAGCCGTCCATGCGGCTCCGCCCCGCACCGACGGGATGAATTGTTCTTGGGAGGGCTGCGCCCTCCCGAACCCTCCTGCGGGCGGGCTGCGCCCTCACCCTCCCGCGGGCAGGGGTGTGGGGAAACCCGGTTTCCCATTCCCCTGCTCCAGCAGCCTATGTTCACGTTAGTCGCCTATGGCGCCGATAGCCCGTATGCCGATTGACGATTATTTTCAAGAGTACGGTCCCATCCAGCGGCGGCGCGCCGGCAGGCTGCCGGAGCTTGAGCCGCCCCCCCGCGAGCCGGAGCCGCCCCCCCGGCGCCGGGCCCCGCGCCGCCCCGCCGCGCGCCGCCGCCGTCGCGGGGTGACCGGCCTGGTTATCGCGCTGGCGCTGCTCGCGCTCGCCCCGCTTGTCCTTCCCTATGCCCTGGACCTGGGCTACCCCGACACGGCCCTGCCCGGCGTGTCCATCCAGGGGCAGCCCGTCGCCGGGCTGCCCCGCGAGACGATCAACGCCGAACTCGCCGAGCGCTACCGCCCCTTCCTCTCCCAGCCCATCGCTCTGACCTACGCCGGCGAGACCTGGACGCCTTCGCTCGCCGAGTTGGGGGCGCGCTTCGATACCGAGGCAGTGGCCAGGGCCGCCGTGACCGCCGGGCGCCACGGCGATCCGCTGACCCGCCTGCGCGAACTGTGGCAACTCTGGCGCCACGGCCTCGATGTCACCCCGCGCCTGGTGGTGGACCAGCGGGCCTTGCAGAGTTATCTCCTCGGTCTGGCGCTGCTGCTCGAGCGCCCGCCGGAGAATGCCGCCCTGAGCATCGCCACCGCCCGTGTAGTCGGCACGCCTGGCGCCGCCGGGGTGCAGGTGCTGGTGGATGCCACCGCTAACGACGTGCTGCTGGCGCTGCGCGATCTGCAACCCCGCGAGGTGCCCGTGCGAACCCGCCGGCTCGACCCGTCAATCGGCGATGAGGCCCTCGTCGCCGCGCAGCGCCAGGCCGTCGCCCTGCTCCAGAGCCCGATTGAAATGCGCCACAGCGAGCGCGTCTGGGTCTGGTCGCCGGAGCGCCTGGCCGAGTTGTTGCGCGTCGAACCCGTCGCGAGCCGCCTCGCCTTGCGCGTGGATGCCGAACGCCTCGCCCGGGCCGTGGAGGGGCTGGCCCAGCAGGTCGACACCGGCACGGCCGAGCCGCGGCTGCGCTTCGCCGAGGGCGCGCTGCGGATCGTCGAACCGGGCCGCCCCGGCTGGCGCCTGCGGCAGGAGGAGACTGCGGCGGCCCTGCGCCAGTTGCTCCTTAGCCCCTCGCCCCTTACCCGGACCCTGACCCTGCCCGTGGACGAGTTGCAACCCCGCATCACCGCCGCCAACCTCGACAACCTGGGCATCACCGGGCTGGTGGCCGAAGGAAAGAGCAGCTTCGCCGGCTCCGCCGCCTACCGGATCACTAACATCAAGGCCGGGGCGCGCCGCATGGACGGCGTCCTGATCGCCCCAGACGAAGAGTTTTCGTTCAACCGCCAGCTCGGCGAGGTCAACGCCGCGAATGGCTTCGTCGAGGGCTACGCGATCATCGGCAACCGCACGCAACTCGAATGGGGCGGCGGCGTCTGCCAGGTTTCCACCACTGTGTTCCGCGCCGGTTTCTGGGCCGGGTTGCCGATCACCGAGCGCCATGCCCATGCCTTCTACATAAGCTGGTACGATCGCTTCGGCCTGGGTCCCTACGGGGATGGGCAGGGCCTTGACGCAGCCATCTACACCGGGGTCGCCGACCTGAAGTTCGTCAACGATACCGGGGCCTGGCTGCTGATGCAGACCGAGGTGGACGAGGCGAACCAGGTGCTGACGGTGCAACTCTATGGCGCGCCACTCGCCCGGCAGGTGCAACTGGAGGGGCCGCTGATCACCAACGAGGTGCGCGCCCCGGCGGAGCCGGTCTACGTTGATGACCCGACCCTGCCACGCGGCGCCGTGCGCCAGAGCGATATGGCCCGCAGCGGGCGCGACATCACCGTGTATCGGGTGATCGTCGAGGATGGGGCCGAGGTGAGCCGGGAGGCGTTCTTCACCCGATTCCGGGCCTGGCCGAATATCTTTGTCCGTGGAACCGGGTAAGCTATGGCGCCTCCGGCTGTGATCTGCCCGGCCTGCGGGCATGCCAACCCGCCAGGCTCGCGCTTCTGCAACGCCTGCGGCGCGCGGGTCGCCCCGACCGTTCCCGTGGCGCGGCCCACGGATGGGTCAGACGCGCCCCGCTCCGGCATCACCGCCGCTGCACAGGCCGGGTTGCCCCGCGGCGCGGCGATCGATCCGCAGGGCCGCTACATCGTGGAGCGGGCGATTGGCAAAGGCGGTTTCGCCGAGGCCTATCTGGTCAACGACCGGCGGTTGAACCGTTTCGCCGTCGCCAAGCGCCATAGCCCCAATCCTGCCTGGAGCGCCCGCACCCGCGAGTTCGCCGCGCGGAACTTCGCCCGTGAGGCCGAGTTGCTGGTAACCCTCAACACCCCTGGCCATCCCAACATTCCGGAGATCTACGAGTACCTGCCCGAGCAGGGCGTGCTGGTGATGAAGTACGTCGAGGGCCGCGACCTCAGCCAGATCGTGCGCGAGCGCGACGGCGTTCTGCCACCCGAGATCGCCCTGCCCATCGTCCGCGACGTTGCCGCGGCCCTGGCCTACATGCACAGCCGGCGCCCCGAGCCGGTGCTCCATCGCGACGTGAAACCCTCGAACATCATCATTGACAGCGCCGGGCGGGTCTGGCTGATCGACTTTGGGCTGTCGCGGGTGGCGCCCATGCAGCCCGATCTCAACCCCCAGCACACCCAGCTTGCCGGCACGCTCGGCTTCACGCCCCCGGAGCAGTGGCGCGGCCAGGCCGAGCCGCGCAGCGATGTCTACGCCCTGGCGGCCACGCTGCACTCCATTCTCACCGGGCACCAGCCCACTCTGACCCGCGCCCAGTTGCCCGATTTTCTCCGTGGGGCCATGGATCCGTTTCCGCCGGCGCGCAGTCTCAATCCCAACCTGCACCCCGATATCGCCGCGCTGATCGCCCGTGGCCTGGCCTTCCGCCCCGAGGACCGGCCCGGCGCCGCCGAACTGGTAGCCGCCCTCGACCGGCTGATCGCCCCGCCGAAACGTTCGCCCTTGCAGGCCCCCGATGGCACGGCCATCGCCGACGAGCACGCCCTGGCCCTCTGGGCCGAGAACCACTGGGAACAGGCCGCGACCTGGCTCTACGGCGCCCTCCCCGAGCAGGTAACGCAGGTGTGGGGGCGCAATAAACTGGCCGCCGATATGCGGGCGATCGTCACCCGCAATCCCACTGAACCCGACGCCGGGCTCGATGAACTCCTCGCCGCGCTCGATCCGGCGGGTTTCGGCGCCGCGCCGCCGCGCCTGGTGGCCGACCGGCGCGTGGTCAACTACGGTACCCTCGGCCTCGACGAGCGCCGCGCCGAGTGGGTGCTCCTTTCCAACCCCGGCCGGCGCTTGCTGCGCCTGGAGATCGAAACGCCCCGCTGGGCCTTGCCGGCGCAACCAGGGCTCAGTCTGCGCCCCGGCCAGCAGCACCGCCTCAAGGTGACCGCCGACATGCGCCGGCTGAGCGATGGCGGACGGCTCCAGGGCGCGCTGCTCCTGCGTGACCGCTCCGGCGTCGCCTTCCGGGTCGAACTCCAGGCCCACCTCTCCCGCTGGCGGGCGCTGTGGGTGCGCAGTGTGGTAGGGCAGCGCCCGCCCGACTGGGAGGGGGGGACGGTTCGGCCCCTGCGCCGGCTCAACGGGCATCGCGGCGCCGTCTGGGGCCTCGATGTGTCGCCCGATGGCAGTTTGCTGGCCTCGGGCGGCTGGGACGGCACGGTGCGGCTCTGGCGCGTGGCCGATGGCGCGCAAACTGCGCTGCTCGATGAACAGGGCGTCAATGTCCTCAGCGTGGCCTTCAGCCCTGACGGCCAGATCGTCGCCGCGACCGGGGGCAGCGAGGTCGTCCGGCTCTGGCAGACCCGCACAGGGCGCCTGCTCCGCGCCGTTGGGGGCAACCGGGGCTATTTCAGCAGCGTCGCGTTTGGTCCTGGGGGAAGCATGGTCATCACCACCGGCGCCGATCGGGTGGTATGCCTGTGGCGGGCGAGTGATGGGGCGCTGCTCGAACGCATCGCGCCCGAAAGTGGCGCCCTGAGCATGGCGCTCGGCCCGGGAGGGCACACCCTGGCCCTGGGCTGTGGCGACGGGCGCATCAGGATCTATGATCTGACCCGCGGCACGGTCAAGAGCGTGCTGGAGGGTCATCGCGGCGGCGTGATCAGCCTGGCCTACAGCAAAGATGGCGCGCTGCTGCTCTCCACCGGCGGGGAGGGGCCGCTGCTGCTGTGGGACATGGAAGCGGGAACGCTACGCCACCGTTTGCAGGGTCACGAGAGTAGTGTGCGCATCGTTGCCATGCATCCCGAGGGCCTGGTGGCGGCCGCGGGCGGGGTTGACGGCGCGATTCGCCTCTGGCAGACGGTGGACGGCACATTGCGGCAGACGCTCAGCGGGCACGGCAGCGGGGTGGTGGGCCTGGCCTTTGCCCCGACGGGTGGCTTGCTGGCCTCAAGTTCGGGCGATGGAGTGATCACCCTCTGGAAGCCGGGATGATGCCATGGGAGCGCGCGGATCGCCGCACAGGGGAAGTTCTGGGAGGGCGTAGCCCTCCCAGGCCTCCCTGTACCCACACGTTCAGCGCTCAGCCCCGGTTGACCGAGCGCAGCAGCACGTCGGCGAGTTCCTGGTAGCGGCCCATAGAGCGATACTTGGCGTAGCGGCGCTCCAGCAGCGTGGGCAGATCCACGGCGCACAACGCATCGAGGTGCGCCCGGATGCATTCGCCGAGGGTGGTTATCGCCTCCTGGGGGTTCAGGTGCGCGCCGCCGGGCGGTTCGGGGACGACCTCGTCGATGATCTCCAGGGCGTAGAGATCCTGGGCAGTAAGCTTCAGGGCGCTGGCGGCATCGGGCGCGCGGGCGGCATCGCGCCAGAGGATCGAGGCGGCGGCCTCGGGCGAGGCCACGGAGTAGATCGCGTTCTCCTGCATGAGAATGCGGTCACCCACACTGATCGCCAGCGCCCCGCCGCTGCCACCCTCACCGATCACCGCCACGACGATCGGTGTGCGCAGGTTAGTCATCGTCTGGATGCACTCGGCAATGGCGTTGGCCTGGCCGCGCTCCTCCGACTCCTTGTTGGGGTTGGCGCCGGGGGTATCAACGAAGCAGATCAGCGGCAGGCCGAACTTCTCGGCGTGGCGCATCAACCGCAGGGCCTTGCGGTAGCCCTCGGGATGGGGCATGCCGAAGTTGCGGCGCATGTTCTCACGGGTATCGCTGCCCTTCTGGTGCCCGATCACCACCACCGTGCGCTCGCCGAAGGCGGCGAGGCCGCCGACCACCGCCGGATCATCGCCGTAGCGCCGGTCGCCGTGGAGTTCGACAAACTCCTCGCACAGCGCGAAAACATAATCCAGCGTATGGGGGCGCTGCGGCTGGCGCGCGCGGAGCACGCGGTCCCAGGCGGTCAGGTGTTCCTGGTTTACCGTCGCGAGGTCGTGCTGCTCCATCAGGGCCTCCCATTGGCATAGGCCGCGGCCTGGCTCGCGGGCAAGCGCTCAGACTGGCGCTGGCGGTCGTAGTGGCGCAGCAAGCGCGCAAGCACGTCGCGCAGTTCGTTGCGCGGCACAAGCATATCAATCATCCCGTGTTCGAGCATGAACTCGGCCGTCTGGAACCCGGCGGGCAGCTTCTGGCGAATGATCTGCTCGATCAACCGCTTGCCGGCGAAGCCGATGTTGGCGCCTGGTTCGGCGATGATAATGTCGGCCACCGAGGGGTACGAGGCGGTGACGCCGCCGTAGCACGGGTCCACCAGCACAGCGATATGCGGCTGGCCGGCCGCGGCCAGGCGGTTGAGAGCCATGGTCACCTTGGCCATCTGCATGAGGGCAATCACCCCCTCCTGCTGGCGGGCGCCGCCGGAGGTATTGATGGTCAGCAATGGGATGCCCATCTCGGCGGCGCGCTCGGCGGCGCGGGCCATCTTCTCGCCGTAGACGCTGCCCATCGAGGCCCCCATGAAGCTAAAATCGCCCACCCCCAGGGCCAGCACGATCCCATTGATGCTGCCGACGCCGGCGATCACCGCGTCGGCCATGCCGGTGCGCTGCTGTGACTTCTTGAGCTTGATGGCGTAGCTTTCGTCGGGCGTTACGAAGCCGAGGGGATCGGTGGGCAGCAGGTGCACATCCGTCTCGCTGAAGGAACCCACATCGAGGAGACCGAGCCACTCGTGGGCGCTCATGCGCATGTGGTGCCCGCACTTCGGGCAAACCTTCAGATTGTCGTACAACTGCTTCTTGTAGATGATCTCGCGACAGGCGCTGCACTTGACCCACAGGTCATCGGGGATCTGCGCCTGCTCGGTGATCTCGGCCGACGAGAAGCTCTTCCTGCTGCGGCGGAACAACTCTTTCACGTCCGGGTGCTCTTTCTAAGGGTCAAACCCCGTGAATGAGTCCACAAGCCTTTGCGTTGCACATCACAGATGGTCTAACGTGAACATCAGCCCTCGGCGAGGGGGATGGGGAAACACGGTTTCCCCATCCCCCCACCCGGTGGGAGGGTTTGGGAGGGCTGCGCCCTCCCAGGAAGTATGTTCACCCCGTCGGTGTGCGGCGCGAGCCGCATGGATGGCTGAGTGGTATTATAGCATGGCTTTGACGCAACGAGACATGAACGGCCCTGAGACAGCACCTACCGTTTACTATTTTAGATGTTAGATTGCGGATTGGAGATTGCCGCTCCATGCAACAGGAAGCGCTCCGGCGCTCACGATCCTGCGGCGTCTCTATGACGTGCTTTGGCAGTTCCGTTGGAGGGGCGCCGCAGCCCCGTTTCGCCTGCAGCGGCAGACTCCGTCGTGCATAGAGTCTGTCGGAGAAGGGGGATGGGGAAACCAGCTTTCCCCGTGCGTGTTCACCGTCGTGCTCCCCGGCGCGTGGAGGACCCCAGGGGTGAACAGGTATGGTATGGTCTTTGAGAAATTCATCCGCTATGCCGGGCTGGCCGTGGGGCTGAAGCCCTCGGCTAGGGGATGCGAAGGCCGCCTGCGCGGCCTATACCGGATGATGTATTCAACCTCGGCTACGGAATGCGAAGCCCGCCGGCGCGGGCGAGAGCGGATGATGTATTCAAAGACCATGTTTCCCATCCCCTCACTCCCTGGACCGAAGCGCCTGTTTCCCCGGACTTCGCAGGTTTGCCAGATCTGAGAGGTCCGGGTTCCTAACGTGAACAGACGCCCTCGGCGAGGGGTGTGGGGAAACCGGGTTTCCCCACGCCCTCGCCTCGCAGGGGAATGGGGAAACCGGGTTTTCCCATCCCCCCACCCGGTGGGAAGGTTTGGGAGGGCGTAGCCCTCCCAGGAACAACCGTATGTTCATCGCGGCGTTGTGCGCCATGAGCATGACCGTCTCACGTGAACAGACGCCCTCGGCGAGGGGTGTGGGGAAACCGGGTTTCCCCACGCCCCCGCCTCGCAGGGGAATGGGGAAACCCGGTTTCCCCATCCCCCCACCCGGTGGGAAGGTTTGGGAGGGCGTAGCCCTCCCAAGAAGTATGTTCATCCCGTCGGTGTGCGGCGGAGCCGCATGGACGGCTGAACGGAGAACATCTATGCCCATCAAATCCGACCGCTGGATCCGCAAGATGGCTCTGGAGCACGGTATGATCGAACCCTTCGTTGACGGGCAAGTGCGCGAAGGGGTTATTTCGTATGGATTGACATCATATGGATACGATCTGCGTGTCGCTGATGAGTTTAAGGTCTTTACGAACGTCTGGAACGTGATCGTTGATCCGAAACGGATCGATCCGCGATCATTCGTGGATATGAAGGTCGATCATATCGACATCCCGCCAAACTCCTTTGCCCTGGGTCGCTCGGTGGAACGGTTCCGCATTCCGCGCAGCGTCTCGTGCATTGTCATCGGCAAGAGCACCTATGCTCGCTGCGGCATTCTGGTGAACATCACGCCGCTGGAGCCGGAGTGGGAGGGCTATGTGACCATCGAGATCAGCAATACCACGCCGTTGCCAGCGCGGATCTACGCCAACGAGGGGATCGGCCAGGTCATCTTTCTGGAGAGCGACGAGGTGTGCGAGGTGTCCTACGCCGACAAGCGCGGGAAGTACCAGGGCCAGGTGGGCATCGTGCTGCCGCGGATCGATAGCAGCGCCTGAGGTGAACATGGGGAAACCGGGTTTCTCCATACCTCAGCGGACGCGGGCCTCCGGCCCGCGCACCCAGGCCCCGGCCCCTGGGAGGGTTTGGGAGGGCTGCGCCCTCCCAGGAACAACCGTATGTTCATTGCGGCGTGGTGCGGCGGAGCCGCATGGACGGCTGATGTGAACATAGGCTGCTCACCTACGCGCATGCGGCGCTGCCCCCCCTCCTAACCTCCCCCCGCTGGGGGGAGGAGCCGGACTCCCTCCCCCCAGCGGGGGGAGGGCTGGGGAGGGGGGCCGTCACCGTGCCCGCGGAGACGCGACGCGGGCGGGCCGCCCGCGCTCCCAGGCGATGTTCATCGCGGCGTTGTGCGCGAATCGCATGGACGGCTGACATGAACATAGGCTGCTGGAGCAGGGGAATGGGAAACCGGGTTTCCCCAGCCCCAGCCCGCGGGAGGGTTTGGGAGGGCTGCGCCCTCCCAAGAAGAAACTTTTTTCATCCCGTCGGAGTGCGGCGCAGCCGCATGGAGGGCTGATGGACCATTCGGCACGTTCCTGAACAAAAGGGTCCAGGATGGCTTTGCCCTCCTGGACCCTCGCCGTTGGCAGGGCCTGACCCTCAAACCCGCTCGCCCAGCGTGGCAAGGGCCTGCCGCGTCACATCGCGCACCTGGCTGTAGGTAATGGTGGCCAGGGCCTCGGCGGGCGCCATCCAGAGCGCCTCGCTGATGCCCTCGTCCTGGGCGGGGACTGGGATAGCACGGTCGGCGCGGGCCAGGAAGTAGGTGACTTCCTTATCGCGCCATACGCCACGCTTGAAAACCGGGTAGCACACGCGGGCCAGGGGGCCTTCGATGGCGCAGGCGATGCCAGTCTCCTCGGCGATCTCGCGCACGGCTGCCGTCTCCTCGGCTTCGTCCGGCTCAAGGTGGCCCTTGGGCAGGGTCCACGCACCGTAGCGATCCTTGATCAGCAGCAGCAGCAGCGAGCCGTCATCGCCACGGGTGTAGACGACGGCGCCGGCCGCGCGCACGGGCTTCTGGCTCATCGCAGGCCAAAGACTTCACTGAGCTTCGTCTCGATAGTGACGAACCAGGCGCCGAGGCCGCTGCCGCTGGCCAGTTGGGTCATGGCCTCGAGGCGGCCAGTAGCCAGCAGCACGCCGATGGCGATCATCAGCAGGCCGCCGATGACGCTGGTGGTGTGCAGGTAGAAGGTGCGGCCAAAGAGGCGCAGTTCAAAGCCGCGCCCGCTGATCATGCGCCAGAAGCGTGAACCCTGGCCCAGACGGTTGAAGAAGGTGGCGACGATGATCAGCGGCAACCCCAGGCCCACAGCATAGATAAACGCCAGCACCGCGCCCTGCAGCACCGCGACGTTCCCCGAGACGGTGAGCATGGTCATGAAAGTGCCGAAGAGCGGCCCGGCGCAGGCCGTCCATCCCAGGGCGAAGGTGGCCCCGTAGAGGTACGAGCCGAGCAGCGTGGTGGCGGGGCGCTCGTCGATCTGCATCCCGGCGAAACCCTTGCCGAAGATGCCCAGCACGCCGAAGATGATAATCACGATGCCCCCGACCACCTGCAGAACATCGCGGCCGGCGAAGAGCAGCCCGGTCAGGGCGCTGATGGCGCCGCCAAGCAGGGTGAGGGTCGTGGCGAGGCCGAGGAAGAAGGCCAGGCTCATCACAAAGATGCTATGGCGTTGGGCCTGGAAGGTAACCGCGAAGTAGGCGGGCAGGATGGGCAGGGTGCACGGCGAGAGGAAGCTGAGCACGCCGGTAAGAAAGACGGGCAGGGCCAGCACGAGCACGCTCGAGCCACCGGTGAGGTAGTTGACCGCGCCGCCGTTATTCAGGCTGAGAATGGCCACGATCAATGCCAGTACGCCGATCACCGAGACCGCGATCACCGCCCGGCGAGACGGGCCGCCTTTCTGTGGCACATCTACGGATGAAGAGGACATAGTGCGCTTTCGTCGTTTCTACGCCTGGTTGAACTGAAATCATGCCGCGATCGTTGCGCTGCGCGGTCTTCTGGAAGACCTGCGGAGCGCGCAGTTCCCCGTGATCCATCCCCTCAGATGTCCATGCGGCTCCGCCGCACACCGCCGCAATGAACATACGGTTGTTCCTGGGAGGGCGTAGCCCTCCCCAACCCTCTCACCGGGTGGGGGGATGGGGAAACCCGGTTTCCCCATCCCCCAGGCGGGGCGGGGGCGTGGGAAAACCCGGTTTTCCCGCCCCCCTCGCCGAGGGCGTATGTTCACGTTAGGCAGGAGCGTGGGGAAGCCCGATCTCCCCGGGGCCGCCTCGCCACGAATAATTTTACGCGCCCGCGGGCGTCAGGGGGCGCCCGGAGCGGCGCGCAGCGCGCGCATCGTCGCTGCTGAGCGGCTGTTCGCCGGCGAAATAGAGTGTATCGCTGGGAATGTCATAGCGGTAGCGGCGCCGGCGCCAGTCCCCGTGGGTATCGCGATAGACCAGCGTCACGCGCCAGAGGGGGGCGACCGGGTCGTAGACCTCCTCGGTGATGAAAACCGGCTGATCCGGCTCGAAGACACCCCGCAGCCGCTCGTGGCACGCTTCCAACGCGGCGGTGTCGGGGGAAGCGCTGACGGTCATAGTGTTGCTCCTGCCAGGATCGGCCTCTTCAATGACGGGACGTGCGCGGTGGCGAGGTGCGGGGCGGCTGCGTCGCCCCGGTATTCCCCCGCTTCCTCGCCCGCGGCGGCCAGGCGGCCCCACCCCTCCCCGCCGAAAGGCGACCGCACACCTCATGTCAATGAGGAGCCTGTTCATTTTCATTATACCATTCGGCCAGGGGGGTAGGACAACCCTCAGAGCCTGTGCAATTTCTATGGGGCAAGCCCCAAACCCGGATTGTTTGAGTGGTTCTGACGGCGTGGCCGCCAGAACCACCATCCGTGGGGCCGCGACACCGCCCCACGCTCCGCCGCGAGAGATGGGCGGTGCTCACCCTCTGTGTACGCGGTGGCGAGGTGCGGGGCGGCTGTGCCGCCCCGGTATTCCCCCGCTTCCCCGCCCGCGGCGACCAGGCGGCCGGGCGAACCGCCGGCCGCGCCCCTGCCGGGAGGTGACCAGGCGCCTCCTGCCACATAGGACTCTGGTACCGGAAGGACTATAGCCGGATAGGACCATGGTCCTATAGCCATGGTTTCAGGCGCTATGGTAAAAAATTGGTTAAAAGGAGGCAAACAAGGGATGCTTATGGTGCGTGAACTGATCGAGCCGACCATGGACGTGATGGATACGCACGTACTGCGCGAGTTCCTGGACATGGTTGGTCCAGACGGACCCGCCCTGTTGCGCAGTATTGTTGAGACCTACGCGATCGAGACGCCACCGCTGCTCGCGGCGCTGGGTCTGGCGCTCCAACGTGGTGACCCGCGCGCAGTTTCCCGGCTGGCCCACCGGCTGCAGGGAAGCTGCCTGAGCATCGGCGCCAGCGCCCTGGCGGCGCGCTGTGCCGAGCTTGAAGAGGCCTGTATGCGGGGCCTGCCCCTCTCGTCCGATCTCTACCTCGCGCTCGAGGAGCAGTTTGCCGCCACCACGGCGGCCCTCCGCGCCTTCGTCGCCGATCTGCCCTGAGTCTGTCGCCGATGCGCGGCGCGGGGAACCCGGAGTTCCTCGCGCCCCTGCCAGAGGGAAGGGCGCGGCCCTCCACCCGTAACGCTTCACACCTGGAGTCATCCACGCGCCTGGGAGCGAGGGCGTCCCGCCCTCGTCGCATCTACGCGGGCAGTTTGCCCGCGCTCCTGGGAGACATGCAAACACGTACCTCCATGCCTTCCCCGAATGGGCACGCAACGCGCTCGTGCAGCGCAAGCATATCTGAGGTGACCATCGTTCGCAGGGTTCAGCCCCCCTCCCAGCCTCCCCCCGCTGGGGGGAGGAGCGGGGTGCCCGCCCCCAGTGGGGGAGGGTCAGGGCGGGGGCCGGCGCCGTGCCCGCGGCGCCGTGGCGCGGGCGGGACGCCCGCGCTCCCAGGGCATGGTCATCGCGGCGTGGTGCGCCATGCGCATGACCGTCTCACGTGAACATATACCCTCGGCGAGGGGGGGGTGGGGAAACCGGGTTTCCCCACCCCCCACCCGCGGGAGGGTTTGGGAGGGCTACGCCCTCCCAGGAACAACCGTATGTTCATTGCGGCGTGGTGCGGCGGAGCCGCATGGAGGGTTGGGGTAAAAAAGACTGCGGAGGGGTCTGTGACCCCTCCGCAGTCCATTGCCAGGAGCGTGTGCGCTCACACCTCCATCACCATGGGCAGCACCATGGGGCGCCGCTTCGTCTCGCGGTAGAGAAACTCGCTCACCACGTCCTTGATCTTCCGGTTGATGAAACTCGCGTCCACGCCCGCCCCGCTGACCACGCCGTTCCGCGTGGTGAGCGCGGCCCGGACGGCTTCTTTCGTCGCCTCGACGAGATCCTGGCTCTGGCGCATATACACAAAACCTCGCGAAACCACATCGGGACCGGAGACCAGTTCGCCGGTAGCGCTATCGATGCCCACGACGACGATCAGCATGCCATCTTTCGCGAGCATCTGCCGGTCGCGCACCACCACATTGCCCACATCGCCGACGGTCGTTCCGTCCACATAGATGTACCCGACGGGCGCCTTGCCGGTGACCTTGCCGAAGCCGCGGGCGAACTCCATAATCGTGCCACCCTCGGGAATGAGCACATTGTCGTTCGTATAGCCAGCGCCCATGCCAACGGCCATCTTGCGATAGAGCACCATATGGCGATAATCGCCATGGAACGGCACTACGAACTCCGGGCGCAGCAAGGAGAGGATCAGTTTCAGTTCCTCCTGGGCGGCGTGGCCGGAGACGTGCACATTGGCCTGGCCACCGTAGATCACCTCGGCGCCGAGTTTGAACAGATTATTGATAACCCGGCCCACGCTGACCTCATTGCCAGGGATGGGGGTGGCCGAGACCACCACCGTATCGCCTGGTTTGATCTTCAGGTGGGGATAGTCGCGGTTGGCCATGCGGTTGAGGGCGGCCATCGGCTCACCCTGGGAACCGGTGCAGATCACGGCGATCTGATCATCGGGATAGGCCGCCAGTTCATTGGGCCGGATAAGCGTGCCCGGCTCGGCGCGCAGGAAGCCCATCTCAAAGGCAATGCGCGAGTTATTCTCCATGCTGCGACCGGCGATCAGCACCTTGCGCCCATAGGCTTCAGCCGAGTCGATGACTTGCTGGACGCGGCTGATATTGGAGGCGAAGGTCGCCACGATGATGCGCCCGGGGGCGATGGCGAAGATATTATCGAAGGCTTCGCCGACGGTCTGCTCGGAGGGGGTATAGCCTTTCGACTCGACCCGCACGCAGTCGGTAATCAGCGCCAGCGGCTTACGCTGGCCCAGTTCGGCGATCTTCTGGATATCGGTAGGTTTGCCATCGACCGGGGTATGGTCGAGCTTCCAATCGGTCAGGTACACCACCAGGCCGGGGGGAAGGTTAATCGCGAAGCCCACCGCATCGGGGATCGAGTGGGCGATATGGAACGGTTCGACGGTGAAGGAGCCGACCTGGAACGGTTCGGTGTCATTGATCACCACCTGCGTGACCTTATCCAGGAGGCGGTGTTCCTTCAGCTTATTGCCGAGCAGGCCATGGGTCAACCGGGTGCCGAAGATCGGCGGAAACCCCAGGTCGGCGATGAGGTGCGGGACGGCGCCGATATGATCCTCGTGGCCGTGGGTCAGCAGGATGCCTTTGATTTTATCAATCTTTTCACGCAGGTAGGAGATATCAGGCAGCACCAGATCGACGCCGAGCATTTCGGCTTCGGGGAACATGACGCCGCAATCGAGGATGAGGATCTCATCGCCGTACTCGACGACCCACATGTTTCGCCCGACTTCACCGGCGCCGCCGAGGGGGATCGTGCGCACTCTCTGTTTTGCCATAGGTCTTGGTTGAAGCCGAAGCACTGGCAGCGTTGGCCAGAAGGGGGCTTCATCTCCTTTCTGAATTGTCACGAGCGGCGGGCAGGCGCGCTCATTGCCGGCCAGGCCACGCCAGGCAGCGCGCCTGCGGGCCCGTGGCCGAAAGCCGGGTATGCAAGAGAGGCGCCGCGGTGGCAGGCGCCTCGATTCACCGAACCGGTTATGCTGGCGCGGAGGCGTGCTCGGCCCGGGAGGCTGCCTCGAGCGCGCCACGGATCGCGGCAAGCAGTTCGTCGCGTTCTTCCAGGTCAGGGTAGATCGGCAGGCGATCGGCGCCCCACGCCTGGCGATGAAGGAAGCGCGTCAAAGGATGGCCAGTCTGCGTGCCCGGATCGCTGTCGAGCAGCAGTTCATCGAAAGGTTCGTCAGCATCAGCGTCAACCGGGCGCATGCCGCGGACGCAATGCCACGGACAGACAACCCTGACCCCCAGGGTCTCGAAGCGTAGCCCATCAGGGGTAGGCGTATATGCCGCGGCCCACTCCGCCAGGAGCGCCCAGATCAGCAGCGGGGTGGCGACGATCAGCACCAGCATCAGGAGCGCCGGCACGACCTGACCAACGCTCAAACCCTGGGCCAGGCTCTCCTGGAGGCTGGCCCAGAATCGCACAGGGTTATAGCTGATCCGCAGGGTGCTCGCAAAACTCCAGAACGCGAACACCCAGATCAGCAGCGCCGCGACGAGCAGCACCAGCACATTGCGCCTGCCTGCGGCGGAGAGACGGTAGGTTTTCATACTCAACACGGGCGATAAGCAGAATCCTGATACTCAGGACTCAAAAGAGGCTCAGTTGTTCCAGCGGCGGCTCCTCGTCGCGGGACGAGGCCGCCGACAGCTTCGCCGCAGCTTCGTGTTCGGCCCTGGCCAGAATCTCCGGCAGCCGCCGGAAGTCAGCCTCGATCAACGGGCGGTTCTGTGGCTGGTGCAGCGCCGCCGCCGGGTGGATCATCGGCACGATCAGCCGCCCATCCACCTCGCGTGGCTGACCATGGATACGCGAGATTTTCTCACCCGGCAAAAACAGGTTCATCGAAAAACGGCCGAGCGTGACAATGACGCGCGGCTGGATCGCCTCGATCTGGCGGAACAGGAACGCCTGGGTGCAGGTGCTGATCTCGTCGGGCTGCGGGTCCCGGTTCTGGGGCGGGCGGCACTTGATCACGTTGCCGATGAACACCTCGTTGCGCCGCAACCCGGCCATCGCGAGCAGTTCATCGAGCAATTGGCCTGCCGGCCCCACGAAGGGACGCCCGCGGCGATCCTCGTGATAGCCGGGACCTTCACCGATGAACATGATCCTGGCATCCGGCGGTCCTTCACCTGGAACGGCATGCGTGCGCCCGATGTGCAGCGGGCAGCGCGTGCAGGTCTGGACTTCCCGGGCGATCAGTTGCAGGGTTTCAGCAGCACTCAACGGGCGCGCCTGTAGCTACTTCAAGCGTTATTTTACCTATTGTGCTATATTATACCCGATCCTGACGGGCGGGCACAAGATGTCCTGCGACGCAACGATGCCTTATGGCGCAATGCAGCGCCACGACAAGGGTGGATGGCCCGCCCGGGCCATCCCGACAGGCTCAAGGAGGGTTCCGTGACCGCAACTGCCGCCTCTGACTCGCCCCCCGCCACGCTTTCCATCCACTCTACCATTCTCGATACGATCGGCGATACGCCCCTGGTGCGTCTGAACAAACTGGCCCGCGGCATCAAACCGACCGTCGCGGTGAAGGTCGAGTTTCTCAACCCCGGCGGCAGCGTCAAAGATCGTATCGGCATCGCTATGATCGAGGACGCGGAGCGGCGCGGTTTATTGAAGCCCGGGGGCACAATCGTGGAGCCGACCAGCGGCAACACCGGGATGGGCCTGGCGATAGCCGCCGCGATCAAGGGCTACAAGTGCATCTTTGTGATGCCAGATAAGATGAGCGAGGAGAAGATCCGCGCCCTGCGCGCCTTTGGCGCCCGCGTGGTGATTACCCCCACCGCTGTTGAACCCGACGATCCCCGCTCCTACTACTCGGTCTCGCGGCGCCTGGCCGAGGAGACGCCCAATGCCATCCTCGCCGGCCAGTACTGGAACCCGGCCAACCCCGAGGCCCACTACCGCTCCACGGGTCCCGAGATCTGGCGGCAGACCGCCGGGCGCGTCAGTGTATTCGTTGCCGGAATGGGCACCGGCGGGACGATCAGTGGCACTGGCAGGTACCTCAAGGAGCGTAACCCTGCCGTCAAGGTGGTAGGCGTTGACCCGGTCGGTTCGCTCTACACCGAGTACTTCCGCACCGGCCAGCCCGGGCAGGTCCATGGCTACAAAGTCGAGGGGGTGGGTGAAGATTTCCTTCCCGCCACGATGGATTTCAGCGTGGTGGATGATGTGGTGCAGGTAAGTGATCGCGAGAGCTTTTTGATGACCCGGCGCCTGGTGCGCGAGGAGGGTATCTTCTGTGGCGGATCGTGCGGTCTGGCGGTCGCCGGGGCCTTGCGCTGGCTGCGCTCGCCCGCCGCCGAGCACCTCACCGAGGAGGATCTGGTCGTCGTGCTGCTCCCCGATAGTGGCAGCCGCTACCTGAGCAAGATCTTCGACGACACCTGGATGCGCGAGAACGGCTTTCTAGAAGACGCTACCGTCGGCGATATGCTCGCTGACCGCGCCGGGGCCTTGATCGCCGCCGATGAAACCACCACCGTCGCCGCCGCCATACGCCAGATGAAGACCCACGGGATCTCGCAGTTGCCGGTCCTCGACCGGCAGGGGGGCCTGCACGGGATCATCAGCGAGAGCGATCTCCTCGATTATCTGGTGAACGGCGGTTCGATGGAGCATACTATCGAAAGCGTCCACACCCACGAGGTTGCTACGGTTACCTCCGATACCCCGCTGGAGGAGTTGACCTCGCTCTTCGGACGCAGTAATGCCGCGGTGGTAGTGGACGAGGGTCGCGTTGTGGGGATTGTGACGAAGATTGACGTGATTGATTTTCTCGCCTCGCGAAGCCGCTAGGCCTGTGACCGGCGCCTGCCGAAAGCAGTCTTTACTATGACAAGAGGTACGCGCTGGAGGGGTGCGAGGAGGCTGCGCCTCCCCATGTCCCATGTTGCCCGACCGCGGCGGCCAGAAGGCCGGGCGAACCGCCGGCAGCGCCCCTGCTCTGAGGCGACCGCGTACCTCCTGTAATCTGAGGAAGGCGCAAGCGGGTTTGACCCACCGATGAGGATGTCGGAGGACAAAGTCCTCAAGCGGAGGCGGTGTGGGAGGGCTTCGCCGTCCCCGCGAACAACCGGCTCCGCATCATCGTGTATGCAGGCCAGTAGCAGGAAGGAGCGATCCCATGGGGTTGTTTGGCGGTGGCAAGAAGAAAGAAGAAGAGGAAAAGGCGAAGGCCCAGCAAGAGCAGGCCGCCCAGGCCATGCGCCAGATGAGCGATCAACTCGCGCAGAAGGGCAAGGAGATCGCCGATCTGCAGAAGCAACTCGAGGCGGCAAAGAAGGAGGCCAGTTCTGGCGATGCTGCCGAGAAGGCCCTCGCTGAGGCCCAGGCGCAAATGCAGAAGATGCAGGCGGAAATGGCCCGGCTGCAGGCTGAGGCGGCCAGGGCCCAGCAGGAGGCTGCCGCCGCCGCCAGCGCCGCCGTCGCCGGGGTAGCGGCCAAGGCCGGCGAGATGCTCGGCGGCGCGCCTGCGGCGGCCAGCGCGCCGGGCGGGTTGGCCGTGGGGGTTACCGCCTACGTGCGCAAGGCCGGCGGCCAGAACCTGCGGCTCCGCAGCGGCCCCGGTCTCGACACCAACGCCTTTGCCGGCCTGCCTCCCGGCACCTCGATGACCCTGCTGGAAGGCCCCGTGCAGAAGGATAACTACCCCTGGTGGCGCATCCGCACCGGCGACGGCCGCGAGGGGTGGGTCGCCGGCACCGAACTGTCCACCCAGCCGGATTAGTCGGGGTTAGACCCGATACGTTTCAAATAAGCTGACCACCCCCTCTCCGGACCTCCCCCACCGGGGGCTGAAGCGCCCCATTCGCTTATTCGAAAGGTATTCGGGTTAGACCCGGTTCACACCTACGTTACCCACGAACGTTCGGACAGCGAAACCAGAAGGGGTGTGGAGGAACCTGGTTCCTCCACACCCCTTCTTCCTCCAGATGCGAAGCTGCGATCAGGCCGGTTCAATTTCGATCCAGGCCCGCTCCATCCCGCTCAAGGTGCCGAAGAAGTCAAAGACCGCCTTCATCAGCCCGTACTTCTCGTCGAGGGCCTCCTTCGCCACGCCGCTCTCTTCGGGCCCCAGCAGGCGCGCGCGCGCCTCGACCGTGGGGCCGAGGGGCCGTCCGCCCCGATCCGATGGGCCGATCAGCACCCGGCCGTTGTTGCGGATGCGCTTGACCTTGCCCGAGTCCATGGTCGTCATCACATAGGCTTTGCCATTGCGCAGGGCGAACCACACCGGCGTCTTGACAGCGTCGCCGCTCTTGCGGAAGGTAAACAGATTGGCATACTGGTGCCGATGCAGCACGGAGAAACCCGTGTTCTGGTCGGTCTGGGTCATAGGTTGTAGCTCTCCTTTGTCGTCGCACTTTTATAATCACATGCTATTGTAACATGACATGAGGTACGCGGTCGCCTCCGGGGGAGGAGTGGAGAGCCTGCGCCCTCCCAAACCCTCCCGCAGGCCAGAGCCTGGGTGCGCGGGACTACGGCCCGCATTCCCAATGGGATAAAAGGGTTCTCCTGGGAAGGTTTTGTCCTCCCACTGAGTGAGGGTCTGGGGAAACCGGGTTTCCCCAGACCCCTGCGCAAGGTCTGCGCCCTCCTAGACCCTCCCGCCGGCGGGGGCGGAGGTACGGGGGAACCTGGTTCCCCCAGTTCACGGTAGCAACGGCGTCAGGGCGTGGGTAAGGGCGGCCCACTCGGCAAGGGTGACGGTCTCAGCGCGGCGCGTAGGGGCGATGCCGGCGCGCTCCAGCGCCGCCAGGGCCTGCTCGCGCGAGACTTTGATCCCCAGCGCCGCCAGGCCGCCGGCCAGGGCGTTACCGAGTTGTTTGCGCGGGTGCAGGAAGCCGGCTTTGATCACCCGGAAGAGAGCCTGCACATCGGCCACCTCGACCGGCGGGACATCGCGGCGGCGCAGGCGCAGCACTGCCGAGTCGACCGCCGGTTGCGGATAGAAACTGCTGGCGGGCACACGGGTGACGATCTCGGGCGCGGCGTAGAGTTGCACCGCATGGGCCAGCACGCTCAGATCGCCCGGCGCGGCCGTGATACGCTCGGCGACTTCGCACTGCACCAGCACTACGCTCAGGTCGGGCGGTTCGCGGGCCTCGAGGAAGTGACGTAAGACGGGCGCGGTGATGGCATACGGCAAATTGGCCACCAGTTTGTAGGGCGGCTGGCGTTCGGCGGCGGCGAGGAGTTCACCGGGAGCGACGCGCAGCACGTCGGCCTGCACGATCCGCAGCGGCGCGCCGGCGAATTCGTCGCGCAGGCGCGCCGCCAGGCGCTTATCCAGCTCCACGGCGATGGTCAAGCCCGCGCGCCGGGTGAGTTCCCAGGTCAGCACGCCGAGGCCCGGCCCGACCTCGATCACCAGATCATCAGGCTGCAGGGCGGCGGCCTCGACGATGGCAGCCAGGGCCACCGGGTCGACGAGGAAGTTCTGCCCCATGCCCCGTGTCGGGCGCAGGTCGAGGGCCCGCAGAGCGGCGCGCACGCGCTGAGGATTCAGGTAGGGATTCACGACTCGATCGGCACGATAACCTTGACGGTCGTGCCGTTGCCGGGGGTTGAGGCGATCTCGGCATGCCCGCCGACCAGGCGCGCGCGTTCGTCAATGTTCAGCAGGCCGAAGGAGCCGCGCTTCTCGTAGGAGCGCAACACGCTCTGCATATCGAAGCCGGCGCCATCGTCCTGCACCACTGTCACCAGGTGATCCCCCTCGCGGCTCAGGCGCACCCAGATGTGCGCGGCGCGGGCGTGCTTCAGGGCGTTGTTGATCGCTTCCTGGATGATGTTGAACAAGGTGCCCTCGGCCTTGCTCCCCAGACGCACATCGTTCAGATCGGCCGCTTCGAGGATGATCTGCGGTCCTTTGGCGCCATTTTTGAAACGCTCCAGATACTGCTCGAGCGTCGCGCGCAGGCCCTGGCTCTCCAGCACCAGTGGGCGCAACTCGAAGAGCATAGTGCGCACTTCGTAGGTGGTGCGCTTGGCCAGGCTGCTGAGCTTGTCAAGCTCCTCGACAACCCGAGCCGGGTCGCGTTCTAGCAACCGCTTGATGAACTCCACATTCATGGTGATCGCCGCCAGGGCCTGGGCGGGGCCATCGTGGAGATCGCGAGCGAGCTGGTGGCGCACCTGCTCTTCCTTGGAAATGAGCTTGTTGCGCTCCTCTTTCAGATCAAAGATCAACTGGGCGTTGTGCAGCGCCATAATCGCGTAGTTAGCGAGGGCGGTCAGGTTGGCGACCTGTTCGCCGCTGAAGGCCTCGGCACTCTCGCTGGCCACGACCAGCAGGCCGTAGGTGCGCATCCCGGCGCGCAGGGGGATGAGACAGGCGCGCGCGCAGGCGCGCAGGCTCTCGAAGCTCTGCAAATCCGGTTCGCGGGACAGATCGGGCACGATCCGGGCCTCGCTGCTGCGCAGGGCCGCGAACAACCCGCTGCGCACCGTAATGTGGCGCGACTGATCGGCCGGCGCCAGTGACTGGCTGGCGGCGACGTAGAGTTCATCGGGTTGGCCCGAGGCCAGCAGCACGAACCCTGCCGAATAGGGCACCAGTTTGCGGCTTTCGCGCAGCGTGGTCTCCAGCACCTGGTGGTAATCAACGGTTGTGGAGAGGGTATAGGCCACCTCGTAGAGCGAGCGCATCTGGTCGCGGTAGGCGCGCGCTTCGGCCAGGGCCTCTTCGGCCTGCTGGCGCGCCCGCACCACACTGGCGCGGTTGTTCTCGCTCCAGCGTTCGGCAAGCCCGCTGGTGAGCAGCGGCACATAGACCAGGGTAAGAGCGCGCAAGCCCAGGCCCACGCTATCGAGCGTGTTGATGGGGAGCGCGCTCTCGGCGGCGATGATCAGGCGCCAGCCCAGGAAAGCGAGCACGTAGAGCAGCGCGGCGAACAGGCCCGAGAACAGGCTGATCACCGGTGGATGGCGAAGCGCCGCATTGATCAACGGGATCAGGTACAGTGGAAAAAAGATGACCACCTGTTCACCACCGAAGAAGGTCATCAGGGTGATGAACAACAGATCGACGATATAAGCCAGGCCGAGCAGGTGGCCGGCAGCGGGAAGCAACAGCGCCAGCGTGGCGAGCAGGCTGAAGCCCGCATAGGCCCAGAGCACGATCAGCAGCGGCGTGCTTTCGGCCGTGAGCGGCCACAGCGGCGCTCCGGTGAGCAGACCGGTCACCGCCGCCAGCAGGGCCACGGTTAACCAGCGGGCTACGGTATAAAAGCGCTCACCGCCGAGCAGGCGCCAGCGGTCCCCGCTCGTTCCGACTTGAGGCGCAAGGTTCCTTGCCGTCGTCGCCTTCACGGATCTCCTGCGCGTAAGAGCCTGTCGGGATACCCGGATGATCCGATAACGTTCTGGGAGGGTCTGGCCCTCCCTGGCCGTTCCCCGGGGCAGGGAGGTGGGGAAACCAGGTTTGCCCTCTCTCTTCCAGAGCCCCGAGAAACGCGCCTTCGAAGGAGTTATGCGGACAGTCTCTCCGTGGGGGATGTGCGTGCGAGGCGCGCACATCCCGGGCCAGGTTACAGGGTCTTCAAGATCTCAATGGTCGAGCGCACCGCGTCCGCCGACTTCTTGAGGAGAGCCATTTCTTCTTCGTTCAAGGGAAGTTCGATGATCTTCTCGATACCGCCGGCGCCCAGGATCACCGGCACGCCGAAGTATATATCGGAAAGCCCGTACTGCCCGGTAAGATACGCCGAGACGGGAATGAGCCGCTTCTTGTCCTTGAGGACCGCCTCGACCATCTGCGCGGTAGCCGCGGCGGGGGCATAGTAGGCGCTGCCAGTCTTGAGCAGGTTGACAATCTCGCCGCCGCCCTTGCGCGTGCGCTCGACGATCGCGTCGAGCCGCTCCTTGGGGATGAACTCGGTCACCGGGATGCCGCCGATCGTCGAGAAGCGCGGCAGCGGGACCATCTCGTCGCCGTGGCCGCCCATCAGCATCGCCTGAATGTCCTCCACGCTGACCCCGGTCTCCATGGCGATGAAGGTGCGGTAGCGGGCGCTATCGAGCACCCCGGCCTGCCCCATCACCCGCTCCTTGGGAAAGCCGCTGACCTCGGCGGCAACGTAGGTCATGGCGTCAAGCGGATTGTTGACCATAATGATCACCGCATTGGGCGAGAGGGGCGCGGCCTTGCTGATGCAGTCGCGGGTGATGTCGGCATTCACCTTGATCAGATCTTCCCGGCTCATCCCCGGCTTGCGCGGGGCGCCCGAGGTCACGACGATCACATCGGAGTTGGCCGTATCAGCATAGTCGTTGGTGCCGGTGATCCGCGCGTCAAAGCCCATAATCGGCCCGGCCTGGTACAGGTCAAGCCCCTTACCCTGAGGGATGCCTTCCACAATGTCAAGCAGAACAGTGTCGCCCAGTTCCGCGGCGGCGCACCAGTGAGCGGTCGTGGATCCGACGAACCCTGCCCCGATAATGCTGATCTTCTTGCGCATACGTGGCCTCCTCTGCGTGGCTGATCGGCGGCCCTTCCCGCCACAAGCATCCTGTCGGGCACGGCGCCTACGACATGGCTGCATTGTAGCATAAGACATTGTTCACCCCTACGGTACCGCTGCTGCAGGGGATAGGGCGGGGTGCTATATGCTCTCCCTCGCACCTCCCCGACACGGGTACGCGCAAGGCCACGCAGCGAATCCATGCCTGATACGAAAATAGTCTCTCAGAGGAGGGGGATGGGGAAACCGGGTTTCCCCATCCCCCCACCCGGTGAGAGGGTCTGGGAAGGCTACGCCCTCATGTTCATCCCGTCGGTGTGCGGCGCGAGCCGCATGGGGGTCTGAGGTGGTTATTGAGAAATTCATCCGGCATACCAGGCTGGCCGTGGGGCTGATGGTCTTTGAGACATTCATCCGGTATACCGGGCTGGCCGTGGGGCTGAAGCCCTCGGCTATGGGATGCGAAGCCCGCCGGCGCGGGCTATACCGGATTATGTATTCAAAGACCATAAGCCCCCGGCTATGGGATGCGAAGCCCGCCGGCGCGGGCGAGAGCGGAGGAATCGTTCAAAGACCATAGATCCCCGGTTCATCATGCCGCGCTGACGGCTGCCTGAGGTATTATAGAATGTCGCTGTCTCCACAGGCGTACCGGGAGCGCGCCCCCCCCCCCCGCTGTGACAACCGCGACGGCGAGCGCCGCTGTTGCCCTGCGCTGCTGGGGTCGTGTTTGAAATGCGCCTGACCAGATGGACCTGACCTCCCCGGTTTCCCACCCCGGTTATGGGAGACCGCGCTGCGCCTGAATGGCCTTTGAGACATTCATCCGCTATGCCGGGCTGTCGGTGGGGCTGATGGTCTTTGAGACATTCATCCGCTCTGCCGGGCTGGCCGTGGGGCTGAAGCCCTCGGCTATGGGATGCGAAGCCCGCCTGCGCGGCCTATACCAGATGATGTATTCAAAGACCATCAGCCCTCGGCTACGGGATGCGAAGCCCGCCTGCGCGGGCTATGCTGGATTATACCAAGTGGAATTGGCAATCCCGCATGGTCCTGCTCATCTCCACAGCTCGACAGCTCCACACAGGGCTTTGGAGAGCTGTAGAGCTGTGGAGGTGTGGAGCTGAGCCAATGCGATGCCATCAAGTAGAATCGGTATTATTTCTTCAAAGACCATAGAGGCGGGGGCATGCTCGGGTCCGAAACGCGCCTGGAGTCTAGGGAGAGCCCTATGTTCAGCCCCGTTCGCGCCGATTTTCCGGCCCTGGCCGATCTGACCTACCTCAACCTGGGCACCCATGGCTTGATGCCCGAACCGGCCCTGCGGCGCTACCTGGACGCCGTTGCGCGCTACGAGCGTGAGGGCTATTTTGCCCACTATGACCTTTTGGAGACCCGTGAACGGGTGCGCGCGCGCCTGGCGGCGCTGATCGGCGCCCCTCCCGCAGCGCTGGCACTGACCGGCAATGCTAGCGATGGGGTCAACCTGGTGGCCGCCGGTATCGCCTGGCGCCCCGACGACGAGGTGCTGATCAGTGACCAGGAGCATCCCGCCGTTGAACATCCGTTTGCCTACCTGGCCTCCCGTGGCCGGCTACGGCTGCGCCGCTTCTCTCTGGGCGTTGATCCGCACACCACCCTGGCCAGCCTGGCCGCGGCACTGACTCCGCGCACGCGCCTGCTGGCAGTGAGCGTGGTCAGTTCCCAGACGGGGACGCGGTTGCCCCTCGGCGACGCCGTGGCTCTGGTCCAGGCCCACGGCGTCGAGGTGCTGCTCGACGCCGCGCAGGCCCTGGGGCAGTTTCCGCTGGATGTCGCGGCCCTCCGGTGCGACTACCTGGTGAGCAATGGTCACAAGTGGCTGCTGGGGCCCAAGGGCGTCGGCCTGCTCTACGTCCGTCCCGACCGGCTGGAGGGTCTCACGCCGGCCCACGTAGGGGCCGGGTCGCTGCGTGAGGACGCGCCTGTTCCAACATTACAGCCGACGGCGACGCGCTTCGAGTATGGCACGCGGGCCTTGCCGCTCTGGGAAGGGATGGACGCCGCGCTCGACTGGTGGGAGAAACGGGGACCAGCGGCGCTTCAGGCGCATATGGCGGCCCTCGCCGATGAGTTGAAGAGCCGTGTGCTGGCCCATCAACGCCTGCGCCTGCGCTCCCCACGGCCCTGGGAGCATAGCTCGGCCCTGGTGAGTTTCCAGGTTGCAGATCGGCCCGACGCCCTGGCGCTGCTGCGCGCGCTGTGGGCGCAAGGGGTGCTTGTTCGCGCCGTGCCCGAACATAACGCCCTGCGCATCTCGACCGGCCCCTTTAACGACAGCGGCGACCTCGACCGGCTATTCGCCGCTCTGGAGCGGGTTTGACGCGGAGGTGGGGCGATCCGGCTCTGTCGCAGCCTGGCGCGCCGGGCAGGCACGCAGCATCCGTCTCGGCAACGTGTCTGTTCACATCTGGGGTAACTCACGCGCCTGGGAGCGCGGGCGTCCTGCCCTCGTCGCGTCTCCGCGGGCAAGCTTCCCTCGCTCCCAGGAGACCTGTGAACACTTTCTCGGCAACCATGCCCCCTATGGGCCCCGGCGCTCCGCCTCTGGTACGACGGCCCTACGGCGCGATCGGCAACGTCCGAATCGCACCGGGCGCCGACGCGCGGGAACCTGCTTCGCGCTACACTCCTGATGGGGAGTTGTGCGCGGGGGGCTGTCATGCCTGCGACGTCGCTTGCCATCGAGGCCAACAGGCTGACCAGATACGATGGAACGCGCCGCAGCGTTGCCGATGTAAGCCTCGCAGTTCCGCCAGGGGTGCTGCTGGGCCTGCTCGGTCCGCCCGGGGCCGGCAAGAGCACGCTCATCAGGCTGCTCGCGGGGCGTTTGCGTCCCACCAGCGGGAGCGGCGCGGTTCTTGGCCACGATCTGCGGCGCGAGCGAAGGGCCATTCGGGCGCTCACCGGCGTGGTCGCAGCGGTCCCGCCTCTGGCTGGCGGGCTGTCGCTGCGCGCCAATCTGCGCCTCCTGGCCATGCTCGGCGGTCGGGGCGCGTGCACGCCGGTGGACGCGGCGCTGCGCCGGGTGGATCTGGAAGCGCGCGCCGCGATGCTTGCCCGCGACGCTTCCAACGCCGAGCGCTGGCGCCTGGCCGTGGCTGCCGCCCTGCTCCACCAGCCACGCCTGTTGTTCCTCGATGAACCGACCGTTGAACTGGACCCCGCCGGGGTCGTGGCCCTGCATCAGGCGCTCAGGCGCCTGCACGAGGAAGGGTTGACGGTAGTGCTCGCCAGCCGGCGGGTGGAAGAAGTGGAGCGCCTCTGCACCCATGCCGCCCTGCTCCACGCGGGCCATCTGGTGGACTATGGCCCGATCGAGGCACTCCTGCGCGGAGAGGATGCGCTGCTGATCACTGCCGAACCCCTCCCGATCGTCGCGGCGGTAGCGGCCCATTTCGGCTACGCTGCCGTTCCGGCGGGCCGCGGGGCCTTGCGGGTCGCGGCAAGCCCCGAGGCCGCGCCGGGGCTGATCGCCGCCCTGGTGAGCGCCGGGGCGCGCGTGTTTGAGGTGACCGCCGAGCGCCGCGGTCTGGCACAGCGCTTGCCCGAACTGGAGGAGCCCGGGGTCAGGTAGTTGCCAATCGAGCGTGGAGAGGATGCTCTCTGAGCGGCATGTGCGCGGGCCATGGTAACAATTAAGACCACCACCGAACGCGCTACGCGCATAGGCCGATCACGCCCCCATCAACTCATCGGCGGCGGCGAGCAGGGCGGCGATGCGTTCCGGGCTGAGGGGCGGCTGTCTGGCGCGCAGGTAAAGTTCCAGCGCGCGCCGGGGGGTGAGGCCGTCGAGCAGTTCGGGCTCTGTGGCGCCGAAGCGCCGGCGACCGCTGCGTTCCACGTGAAACACTATCCCGGCGACCACGAAGGCCCCGGCGTCCTCGAGCAGGCGCCGGATCTCCTCCGACCGCAGCAGGTCGGCCTGTTCGCGGGTGACCCGCACCTCCACCCGCGCCACCGCCCCGCGCAGATCCTGGCGCGCGATCAGCGCGGCAAGGGCGCCGGCGGGGTCGCTGCTGCGGCGCAGATCCTCTTCGATGCTCACGAACGGGCGCGCCCGCAGCGGATGGAAACTCCAGCGGGCCTTCCCGTCGGCGATCTCCACCAGCACACAGCCCTTCGGCTCGTCACGCTCGCCGAAATCCACCCGCTCCAGGCTGCCCGGATACACCATCGGCGGGTCGTGGTGCACCACCTGGTGGCGGTGGATGTGGCCAAGAGCCACGTAGGCTACCCCGGGGTGGATGAACAGCGACCGCGGCAACACCAGATCCTGGCCCAGGGTCATCACCCGTTCGGTGCCGACCTGCGCGCCATCGAGGCTGCCGTGGAAGGTGATGATGCCCGGCCGTTGCGGATCGAAGGCCCGCGCCTGCTCCTCGATGAATCGTTCCAGGCGCCGGCGCACCTCGTACTCGATGTCAGCAAACGAGGCGCCCCGCAACTCCTCGCGGCTGAGCAACATCTGCCGCGTGACCCAGGGGACGGCGAGGATCCGCGCCGGGCCGGCGCGGGTGGGCACCTCGTAGAGCCGCGGTCGGTCGGCAATGGTCACGCCCTCGATCTCCAGGGCGCGAAAGATCTCCACCGAGTGGGCCCGGCCCGCCGCCGGCGAGATGTCGTGGTTGCCGGTCAGGATAAACACCGCCACATCCGCCGCCCGCAGGCGTTGCACCCGGCGGGCGAACTCGCGCTGGTGGGTCGGGTTAGGCGAGCGGTTCTTGTAGATATCCCCGGCGATGAGCACCAGATCGACCCCGGCCTGCAGGCCGAGATCCAGCGCCTCGTCCAGGCGCTCGAGGTAATCGACCAGACGGCTGTGCATGCCGGCGCCCGGATCGAGGCGCCCGTAGTTCTCGACGCCGATGTGCAGATCGGCAAGGTGCAGGATCTTCATACCTGTCGCCCATACGCCCGCGCCACGCCCCACCGGGGATGAATGAGTTGCAACCGCCGGCCAGCACGGACCGGGCTGCGTGACTCATCTTCATCAGCGGCGGGCTACCGATGCAAAGCCCGCCGGCACGGGGGGCGTGGGGAGGCTGTGCCTCTCCACGCCCCTCCATCGGAGGCGAATCATCATCTCAGCCGTCTATGCGGCTGCGCCGCACACGAACAGGATGAAAAGAGGTTGTTCCTGGGAGGGCCGCAGCCCTCCCAAACCCTCCCGCGGGTGGGGTGTGGGAACCTGGTTCCCCCATGGTCACGTGAGATGGTCATGCGCATGGCCCACACCGCCCAATGAACATGACCTGGGAGCGCGGGCGGGACGCCCGCGCCACGGCTCCGCGGGCACGGTGACAGTCTCTTCCCTGACCCTCCCCCGCTGGAGGCGGGAACCCGGCGCCTCCCCCCAGCGGGGGGAGGCTGGGAGGGGAGCTGAACCCGGCGAACGATGGTCACCTCAGCCGTCCATGCGGCTGCGCCGCACACGAACAGGATGAAAAGAGGTTGTTCCTGGGAGGGCTGCGCCCCCCCAGACCCTCCCGTAGGTCGGGGCCCGGGTGCGCGGGCCTCCGGCCCGCATCCGCAAGGGGATAACAGGGTTCTCCTGGGAGGGCTTTGCCCTCCCAGACCCTCCCGCGGGCGGGGGAATGGGGAAACCGGGTTTCCCCATTCCCCCGCCCGTGGGAGGGCCTGGCCCTCACGCAGGGGAATGGGGAAACCCGGTTTCCCCATTCCCCTCTTCGAGAGCCTATGTTCACGTTAGATCGGCGCCTCTCAGGCGCGACGGCGCATCATCATTCCAACCACCACCGCCACCAGAGCCACCAGGATGATCAGCGGCAACAGCCCGGTGAGAATGCTGATCGCCACCCCGAGCGCGATCTGCGCCACAATCGTGCCGAGCACCGATAGGACGAGCACCAGCAGCGCCTTCCCGCTATCCCTGATGTTCATGCTCGACTGGACGGCCAGGAAGCCGAAGTATGCCTGCGCCACCAGTACGATGATCGCCCCGACGACGCCCGCCAGTCCGATCAGCCAGCCGAGCACGGGCAGACCGCCGAGCAGGGCCATGATGAACGTCAGCGCCCCCGAAATTACCGCCAGCGGCGCCACGAACAGGGCAAAACTGTAGGCCACCTCGTCCCACGTTCCGGTCCCATTCGCCAGACCCTTGCCCAGGTAGTAGACCATGGCGGTAAAAATGACGAAGTTAACCAGGGCGGCCACCACCGTGCCAACAAAGACGCTGAGCGGATTGCCCTGCACCCCCGGCAGCAGCACCGTCAGAAAGCCCAGCAGGCCGGCGATGAGCGCTGCCGCCAGGACATACACGCCCGCCGTCCCCAGGCTGCCCCGCTTCTCATAGCGCTCAAAGGTTTCGACGCCGGGGTGGGTCATCACATCGCGGCTCTGGGCCACCATTTCCGCCAATGTGGTTTGATGAGCCATTGCCATCGGAAGCCTCCTTCCACCATTGAACGAACCGCGCCACCTACCAGTATTGACGCACCGGTCGCCGCCGATGTTGCAGATCGGCGGCCGGTCGTCTGCAAGGCGCGCCTTTACACCTTCGGCGGCGGATAACCCACACTATCCCACATTATCCCACACCAGCAAGGGATAAACTGCCATCGCCCGTGCCGGCGCGCCCGCCGCCAGGCCCGGTGATCTGTCAAAGATTTTTGGAACATACGTTCGCATTTCCCACTCCGTGGAGCGATAGAGCGGTAGAGGTGCAGCGTGGTGGTAGAGGTATGCTTTCACCACCCCTCCACTCCCCAGGGCCCATCGCGCAATCCTGCCCGGCAACCTACGCTTTCGGGGCGCGTGCGGCGGCGCGGAGGCGTTCGAGGGCGGCTTCCAGGTCCGGCGGCAGAGGCGAGACGAATTCGCGCCACGTACCATCGGCAGGATGGGAAAAACCCAGGCGGTGGGCATGCAGGAACTGGCGCGTAAGGCCGAAGGTGGGGCGGGGCCTGCGCCCGCCATAAATGGGATCGCCAAGCACCGGCTTGTTGCGATGCAGCATATGGACGCGGATCTGGTGCGTGCGGCCCGTCTCCAGCCGCACTTCGAGCAACGAGTAATTGCCTATTTCCTCCAGCACGCGGTAGTGGGTGCGCGCCGGCCGCCCGCCGGGCGTAACCGTCATCCGCAGCCGGTCAGCCGGGTGCCGGCCGATCGGGGCGTCAATTGTGCCTTCCGGCTCTTTGAAATGCCCTTCCACCACCGCCAGGTAGAGCTTGAGCATGGTACGCGCCCGTTGCTGCTCGGTGAGGGCCTGCATCGCCCGGTCGTTGCGCGCCACCACCAGCAGACCGGAGGTGTCCTGGTCGAGCCGGTGCACGATGCCGGGCCGGATGCCGCCGTTGACCTGCATCTCGGGGTAGCGGGCCAGCAGCGCGTTGGCCAGGGTGCCGCCAACGTGCCCGGGCGCCGGGTGCACCACCATGCCCGCAGGCTTGTCGACCACTACGATATCCCCGTCTTCGTAGACGATCTTTAAGGGAATGGCCTCAGGTTCAAGGGTGGCGGGTTGCGGCGGCGGCACCGTGACCAGGATGCGCTCGCCGCCACGCAGGAGCTGGCTGGCGCGGGCAATGCGCCCGTTGACGGTCACGCGACCTTCGGCGATCAACTGCTGCGCATATGAACGGGAGAGACCGGTCACCGCGCGCGCCACGAAGCGATCGAGCCGGTCGCCGGCGTCGTCGGGCGCGCTATACAGGGTAATGGTCTCTTCTTCGATCATGCCATCGTCGTGGAGCAGGCAGGGACCGTTGGCGCGGCAAGGTCGGCCATGCGATCATTCCAGATCACGGCTGAGGAGATCGCTCAGCAGCCGGTCGTCGCGGGGAGGCGGAAGGGGGGTTGGGGCCGGTTCGTCGCCAATAAAGATCAGGTACCCTGCGAGCATGGTTACCCCGATGGTCACCGCGCTGTCGGCCAGATTGAATACCGGCCACCATCCGACGCTGATAAAGTCAATCACGTAGCCGAAGCGCAGCCGATCCAGAATGTTGCCCACCGCTCCGCCGACGATCAACCCCATCGCGGTTTGCACCCAGGCGGAGTGGTTGGGCAGGTAGACCGCATAGGCGTACACCGCGCTGATGGTGATCAGGATGGAGGTGATGGTGAACAGCCCCGGCAGACTCTGAAACAGCCCGAAGGCAATGCCGGTATTTCGGGTGTAGACCAGCGTCAACCAGTCGCCGATCAGCGCGATGGCGCGGTCGCGGGGATCAGGACCGAGCGCAGCCACGGCCCAGCGCTTACTCGCCTGGTCCACACCGAGCACGGCAAGCGCCAGCGCGGCGGGAAAAAACCAGCGACGGATGGGGGGGGTGTCAGGCAATGCGCTCACGGTGCCTTTACCGGTGGGGCAGGGCCCGCTTGGTCGCGGCGCGCCTGGCGCTGGGCCAGTTCATCGCGGGCGAAGTGCAGCATCAGCAGGGCAGCGCCAACGGTGATCGCGCTATCGGCAACATTGAAGATCGGCCACCAGCCGACCTGGATAAAATCAACGACATACCCTAGACGCACACGGTCGATGAGGTTGCCAGATGCCCCGCCCATGACGAGCCCCATGATCACCTGTATGATCGGGCGATGATTGGGCAACCGGGTGTGGTAGAACACGATCGCGCCGGCGACGATCGCCAGCGCGATGGCGATTAACCACTCCGGATGGCCCTGGAACAGGCTGAAGGCCACGCCGGTGTTGTGGGCGTACGCGATGCGCACGCTATCGCCGGCCAGGGGGATGAAGTTGGTCATCGTCTCCGGTCCTAGCGTGCGTACCACCCACCACTTCGTCGCCTGGTCAATTGCCACGACCACGATGGCGACCACCAGCGGCACGAGCCACCTGTTACCTGCGTTCATCTGTGTCCGTACTGCGCCTGTCATGCCTGATACGAGCCCGTCGCTTATCCTTATTATAACGTAGAACGTGCGCCGCTGCGGTCCGCGTGAGCGCGGTTGAGAAGGGCCTGGCCGGCCCAGACCCTCACGTTCGGCGGAGGAACAGGGGAATGGGGAAACCAGGTTTCCCCACACCCCTGCTCCAGGAAAGGTTCTTCTTGGGAGAACTGCGCCCCGCACACCCTCCCACAGGCGGGGGCGTGGGGAAACCAGGTTTCCCCATTCCCCTGCGGGGCGGGGTGTGGGGAAACCCGGTTTCCCCACGCCCCTCGCCGAGGGCGTATGGTCACGTGAGACGGTCATGCGCAAGGCGCACAACGCCCGCTGCACACGGCCCGGGAGCGCGGGTGGCCCGCCCGCGGCGCGGCTCCGCGGGCGCGGTAACGGCCCCCGCCCTGACCCTCCCCCGCTGGGGGCGGGAACCCGGCGCCTCCCCCCAGCGGGGGGAGGCTGGGAGGGGGGCTGAACCCTGCGAACGATGGTCACCGCAGCCCCCCGTGCGGCTCCGCCGCACAACGCCGCGATGAACATACGGTTGTTCCTGGGAAGGCTGCGCCCTCCCAAACCCTCCTGCGGGTGGGCTGCGCCCTCACCTTCCCGCGGGCGGGGGTATGGGGAAACCTGGTTCCGCCATTTTCACGTCAGGCGCCTCGTGCTATAATGAGCCGGAGTATCGCCCGCGGCAACGGGAAGCGTATGTGGGCCGAGGCGCTACGGCGCAAATGTAGGAGACGTGTGAGCGTGAAGATCACTACCGAAAAGCTCCCCGGGAGCCTGATTGCATTGCAGATAGAGCTTGACAAGGAGCGCCTGGAACGTGGCCTCGACCAGGCGGCGCGCCGCTTGTCGCAAAAATATCCGGTCCATGGCTTCCGGCCCGGCAAGGTGCCCCGTTTTATTATCGAGCGGACCTTCGGTCGCCAGATGCTGATCGAAGAGGCCTCCGAGGACTTGATCAATAAGGCCTTCCGCGATGCGCTCAAGCAGGAGAACATCGAGCCCGTCGGTCCGCCCAGTCTCGAGGGGATCTCCTCCTCCGATCCGTTCATTTTTACGGTCCATGTGCCTGTGGCGCCTACGGTGGATGTTGGCGACTACCGCGCGATCCACGTTCCATTGGAGGTCGAGCCGGTCACCGAGGAACTGGTCGATCAAGCTATGGAGGTGATCCGTGAGCGCCATAAGGTGCTGAAGGAACTCGATGCTCCCCGCCCCGTGCAAGAAGGCGACGAGATCCGTGCGCGCCTTGACACGATCGTTGACGGCGCGCCGCTGGTCGAGCGTGAGGCCGATGAACCAGCCCCCGAGGAGACCCTCGATGTGGTCAAGGGCCGGCTGGTGGAGGAGTTGTACGCCGGCTTGCTGGGGATGAACGTCGGCGAGACGAAGGAAATAACCGCCCGACTGTCTGACGATCATGCTAACGAGCGGGTGCGCGGCAAGGAAGTCACCTTCAAGGTCGAGATCCTCCAGATTCAGGAGCGTCTGCTCCCCGACTGGGAAGAACTGCCCACCCTCGAGAACTTTGACGGCACCCTGGAGGAACTGCGCGCCAAAACCCGCGCTGAACTCGAACAGACGACCCGCGAGCAGGCCGAGGAGCGGGTTCTGAATGCCTATCTTGAGCAGCTCGTCGCCCAGACCAGTTTCGATATTCCCGAGGTGATGATCCGTGACCAGGCTGAGCAGTTGCTCGAGCGGGAGGGCCAGCAGTTCGCGCGCTATGGTATCACGCTGGAGCAACTGTTGGAGTACCGTGGCCTGACGCGTGACCAGGCCATTGCTGAGCGGATGCCCGAGGCCGAACGCCAGGTGCAGACCAACCTGGCCGTGCGCGAAGTGCTGCTCCGCGAGGGCTTGAGCGCCTCCGATGCCGAGATTGAGCGTGAGATCAACCGCCTGGCCCTTGACTACGCTGAAGATCAGCGCGAACGGGTCATCGGGTTGCTGCGCTCAGATATGCGCCCGACCGTTGCCAGTATCGTGCTCGATCGCAAGTTTCGTGAGCGCCTGCTTGCCATCGCCACCGGTACGGCGCCCGCGCTTGAAGCACCTTCCACCCCTGCCGTGCCGGCAGAGGCATCCGTCGCCGCTGCGCCGTCCGAACCCGAGGCGCCGGCGGCCGACTCGTCTGAGCCCGAGCTGCCGCCGGTTTCCACCACGACCACCGAAGCGCCTGTGGCTGTGGAGTCGCCAGGGGCCGAGCCGCCGGCGTCGGCATAAGAACGTGCCGCTCACGTGAACATAAGCTCTCGGAGAGGGGTGTGGGGAAATCGGGTTTCCCCACGCCTCTGCCCGCGGGAGGGCCTCGCCCTCAAGCAGGGGGATGGGGCAACCAGGTTGCCCCATCCCCTCACCCGGTGGGATGGTTTGGGAGAGCCACGCCTTCCCAAGAAAAAACTTTTCGCCTCCCCCTGGCGCGCAGCGCAGCTTCGTCGAGAACTGATGTATAATGTTACATAATACAACGTTGATCTGGAACAGATAGAGGAAACAATGAACTGGATCTCTCCAAAGGGCCCCTCCTGGGAACTTCCCCGGCCCGAGAGCTTAATACCCATGGTGGTGGAAAGCACCAGCCGTGGCGAACGAGCCTTCGATATTTATTCGCGCCTGCTCAAGGAGCGCATCGTCATCCTCGGTACGCCGATCGATGATCAGATCGCTAACCTGGTCGTGGCACAGTTGCTCTTCCTGGCCAGCGAGGACCCTGACCGCGATATCTGGCTCTACATCAACAGCCCCGGCGGGTCGGTCACCGCAGGTCTGGCGATCTACGATACGATGCACCACATTCGCCCGCACGTGGCTACGGTCTGTCTGGGTATGGCCGCAAGTATGGCGACGATCATTCTGGCCGGTGGCGAGAAGGGCAAACGCTTCAGCCTGCCCAACTCGACGATCCATATGCACCCGGCCCTTGGCGGCTTCCGTGGTTCCGGCCCCGATGTCGAGATTCAGGCCCGTGAATTGCTCCGTCTCCAGAACCTGGGGCGCGAGTTGATGGCCCGTGATACCGGCCAACCCGTGGACAAGATCGCCCGCGACTTCGATCGCGATGCCTACATGACGCCGATCCAGGCCAAAGAGTATGGCATCATTGATGAGATCCTGATGCCTGAGGAACTGGCCGAGAAGAAGTAACAGCAGGTTCGCGGAGCCGGAGCGCCGTTCAGGATCGTCGCGCGCTCGCCAGACCGGCGCTCTGGCTCTCGACCATCGGAGACATTCCAATGACCCGTTCCCGCAATAGTGGTCGTGGCGCCTACGTCTGCTCGTTCTGCGGTCGGGGTCAGGATGAGGTGCAGCGTCTCATCGCCGGGCCTGGCACCGTCTTTATCTGCGATGAGTGCGTGGCCCTCTGCAGCGCCATTATCGCCGAAGAGACCGAGCAGCAACTGGTAACGCCGCGCCGCAATGCGCCGCCTGGCCCGGCGCGCCTGCCCACCCCGCGCAAGCTGCGCGAGAAACTCGATCAGTATGTGGTCGGGCAGGAGCGGGCCAAGATTGTTCTCTCCGTGGCGGTGTACAACCACTATAAGCGGATCCGCGCCGGGGCCAAAATTGATGATGTCGAGATTAGCAAGAGCAATATTTTGCTCCTCGGCCCGACCGGCAGCGGCAAAACCCTCCTCGCGCAGACGCTGGCGCGCGTGCTCGATGTGCCCTTCGCTATCGCTGACGCCACCGCCCTCACCGAAGCCGGCTATGTCGGCGAGGATGTCGAGAATATTCTGCTCCGGCTCATTCAGGCCGCCGATGGCGATGTCGAGCGCGCTCAGACGGGTATTATCTACATCGATGAAATTGATAAGATCGCCCGTAAGTCCGACAATCCCTCGATCACCCGTGATGTGTCAGGTGAGGGGGTGCAACAGGCCCTGCTGAAGATCCTCGAAGGCGGGGTCGCCCACGTGCCCCCGCTGCCCGGTCGCAAGCATCCCCAGCAGGAGTATATCGCCTTCGATACCACCAATGTGCTGTTTATCTGTGGCGGCGCCTTCGAGGGGGTCGAGGAGGTGATCGCCCGCCGCGTTCGTGGGAAGCACCTGCTAGGCTTCGGGAGCCAGAAACCCAGCGCTAGCACCACCGATCACGCCCGCTTGCTCGCTCAGATCACCCCTGATGACCTGATGCGCTATGGCTTCATCCCTGAGTTCATCGGGCGCTTGCCCGTGGTGGTGGGCCTCGAACCGCTGACCCACGAGGCCATGCTGCGCATCCTTACTGAACCGCGCAATGCGGTGATCAAACAGTACCAGAAGTTGCTTGCCCTCGATCACGTTGAACTGGAATTCACCCCCGACGGGTTGGAGGCGATCGCCGAACGCGCCATGCAGGCGAAGACGGGAGCGCGCGCCCTGCGCAGTATCGTCGAAGAGGTGTTGCTCGAGGTGATGTACGAAGTGCCGGCTCAGGAGCATATCGGACGCTGTATCATCAACGCTGAAGTGGTTGCCGGACGTGGGCATCCCATTCTGGTGCCGCGCACCGAGCGCTCTGAGTATCGCCGCCGTCTGGATGAGGCGGTGTGAACCGGTCAACTGTACGCGTTGCCGTAAGTGTTCACATTTCTCCTGGGAGCGCGGGCATCTTGCCCGCGGAGACGCGACGGGGGCGAAACGCCCTCGCTCGCAGGTGCGTGAGTTACCCCAGATGTGAACACTTACGCGTTGCCGGGCGCCCGGCGGGCCAATGAACCGTGCCGCAGGCGCCACGGCCCATTGGCCCGCCGGGCGCGGGGGAGCGCGCAAGACATTATGCCGTCCCCCGCTCCGCCCGCTGGCAGTAGTGCATCGGTACAAGCGCTGTGCGGCCCGACGTTCCTGCGCCTGATACCGCTCTGAATGCATGCCTCGCCGCCCGAACCTGGTGCTATGCCGCTCTTCCGCCGCACATCTGACCGTGTCTCTGAAGAGGCGCTTGCTCCCCGGCGCATCCTCATCGCCGATGATGATCCCTCGATTGCGAACCTTATCCAGGTCACGCTCAAAGATCCCCGCTACGAACTGACCGCCGTAAGCAATGGACTTGAGGCGCTTCAGGCGTTCGAGAAACAGCCTTTCGATGTGGTCATCCTTGACGTGATGATGCCCTATGTGGATGGCTTCGAGGTCTGCCAACGCATCCGCGAACAAAGCGATGTGCCGATCGTAATTCTTACGAGCCGTGATGGGACCGATGATGTTATTCACGGTTTTGAATTAGGCGCCGATGATTATATTGTCAAGCCGTTCAAGACCGTCGAGTTGATCGCTCGCGTAGAGGCTATTCTGCGCCGCGTCGAGGGCTATCAGTCACGGCGCGCCCCGCCGATCGTGCGTGTCGGGCCGATTGAAATTGACGCGCCCCGCCATCGTGTCACCGTGCGCGGCCACGAGGTCAACCTGACGCCCATGGAGTTTGAATTGCTCTACTTCCTCGCCGCCAATGCCGGGCAGGTCTTCGACCGCGAGACGCTCTTCCGCGAGGTCTGGGGGTATGAATATGTCGGTGAAACCAATCTGGTCGATGTGTGTGTGCGCCGCCTGCGTGAGAAGGTGGAACTCGAACCGTCGCGCCCACGGTTGATTATTACCGTGCGCGGAGTGGGCTATAAGCTCTCGGAAGGATGATCTATGGCGGGTCAGGTGCATGTGTCACGCCATCCGTTGGTGCAGCATAAACTGGCCCTGCTGCGTAGCAAGTTGACCGAACCGAAGAAGTTTCGCGAACTGGTGCGCGAGATTGCCCAGTTGCTCTTCTACGAGGCTTCTCTGGATCTGGCCCTGGCCCCCCTGACAGTCGAAACCCCCCTGGCCACCGCCCAGGGCTACGAAGTGGCCGAGCGGGTCGGCGTTGTTCCCATCCTCCGCGCCGGTCTCGGCATGTCCGAAGCGATTGTCGATATCCTCCCCACTGTCCACGTCTGGCACCTGGGCATTTTTCGCGACCACGAGACGCTCCAGCCGGTGACCTACTACAATAAGCTCCCCAAAGAACCGGATATTGACCTGTCAATCGTGGTTGATCCCATGCTCGCCACCGGCGGGTCGGCGGTGGCAGCGGTCAACATCCTGAAAGCCTGGGGCTCCCGGCGCATCAAGTTCCTCGGCCTGATTGCCGCCCCCGAGGGTGTGCGCGCCCTGACCGGCGCCCATCCCGATGTGCCCATTCATCTGGCTGCTATTGATAGTCACCTCAATGAGCACGGGTACATCGTGCCTGGCCTGGGTGACGCTGGCGACCGGCAGTTTGGCACCGGGTAGTCTTCCGTGATCGCCCTCACCCTCGCCACCACGTTCGTGGTTGCCGCTGCCGTTACCGCCCTGGCGACACCGGCGCTCATCCGCCTCAGTGCGCGCCAGGGGTGGGTCGCCTACCCCGGTCCGCGCCATATCCACCGACATCCAACGCCCACGATTGGCGGCGTGGCGATGATCGCCGGATTCGCCGCCGCGCTGTTGCTCAGCTTTGTCCTCCAGCCGCTCCACCCCGCGCTCACCCGTTCCGGCTTCGAATACCTGCGGCTCGGGTTGCTGCTCGCCGGCGCCAGTCTGGTGGCGATGATCAGCTTGATTGACGACCTGCGCGACCTGCCCGCCCTGCCGCGCCTGCTCGTGCATGTGCTCGCCGCCTTGATCGCCGTGGGCCCGTATCTCTGGGACCGGACGCTCTACCCCGATGCCCTGGGCGCGCCCACCGAAGCCCGGGGCATTATTCTGACCGCCTTCAATTTCCCCTTCGTGGACCAGATCCACCTCCATAACCTCAGTCCCTGGCTGGCTATCGGCGCGACGATCTTCTGGATCGTCGGCGTCCAGAATATGGTCAACTGGGCCGATGGGCTGGACGGGCTGGCTGCCGGGGTCACGCTGATCGCCGCGATGATCCTGGCCCTGCACACACTTGGTCTTGATCCCCCGCAGTACACCGTAGCGATGTTGCCTCTGGCTCTGGCCGGGGCGTGCGCCGGGTTCCTGCCGTTCAACCTGCACCCTGCCCGCACCTTTATGGGCGACGTGGGGGCCATGACCATCGGCTACATCCTCGGAGTGAGCGCGATCATCGGCGGAGCGAAACTGGCGACGGCGCTGCTGGTGCTGGGTGTGCCGTTGATTGATATGGCCTGGCTCATTCTCGTGCGGACGTTGCGGGGGCGCGGCGCGGCGCGGGCCGGGCGCGATCACCTGCACCATCGGCTGCTGGCGCTGGGCCTCTCGCAGCGGCAGGTGGTGTTGATCTACTACGGCTTGAGCCTTTCTTTTGGGGCGATCGCGCTCCTTGATGTTCCACCGGCGGCCAAGCTCCTGGCGCTGCTGGTGCTGGGGGTTCTGGTGCTGGGCGCCCTGCTCTATGTCGGGTCGGCGTAACCGCGCCGGGGGCGCCGGAACCTTGCTGCCGGGCCGGGAGTGAGGAGGCGGCGCAACCTCCGCGTTGCGCCCCACCAGCCGACCATTGGGACGTTACAGCTTCGCCCGGCCACTGAGGAACCCGGGCAGCAGCCCTCGCCGAATGGCGGCCTCACGCATTGGGACGTTACAGCTTCGCCCGGCCACTGAGGAACCGCGCCGCCGTCTCGGCGAGAATGGCCGCGCCCAACGGGAGGCAGCCTTCGTCAATATCGAAGATCGGCGTATGGTGCGGGCGCGCAACGCCATCACCAATCGCCGCGCCGAGCATCAGCATGGCGCCGGGGGCGCGCTGGCACATATAGGCAAAATCCTCGGCGCCGAGGCCGGCCGGGGAGCGATCCAGCCCCGTTTCGCCCAGGAAGTCACGGGCCACCTCTTCCATCCACCCGGCAACCCGCTGGTCGTTCCAGGCCGCGGGGTAGCCCCGCTGAATGCTGAGCCGGTAATCGCCGCCCAGCGCCCGCGCGAGGGCAAAGGCGCGCTCCACTTCGGTGATTAGTTGTTCGCGCACCGTGGCGCTGTAACTGCGCAGAGTGCCCTGGATCTCAACCTCGCTGGGAATGACGTTGGTGGCCTCCCCGCCGCGGATCACCCCCACGCTGAGCATGGCCGGCTCCACCGGGTCGAGCCGGCGCGCCCTGATCCCGTAGAGGGCCGAGAGCACCGGCACCAGCATAAAGAGCGGGTCGCTGCCTTCGTGGGGATAGGCGCCGTGGCCGCCGCTGCCGATCAGCGCCCCGCGGAAGTCATCCGCTGCCGCCGTGTTCCAGCCCTTGCGCGCCGTGACCTGGCCCAGGGGCAGCATCGAGTCGACGTGCAGGGCGATCACTGCGTCCACGCCCTCCATCACGCCCTCTTCCACCATGCGCAGGCCGCCGCTTTTGCCTTCGCTATCGGCAGATTCTTCAGAGGGCTGAAAGAGAAAGCGCACCCGCCCACGCAGATCGCCGGCGGCGAACCGCTCGCGTAGCAGGTGGGCGGCGCCCAGGAGGATCGCCGTGTGCGCGTCGTGGCCGCAGGCGTGCATGAACCCGGAGTTGGTCGAGGCGAAGGCGCGCCCGGTGGCCTCGTGGATGGGCAGCGCGTCCATATCGGCGCGAATCGCGATGGTGGGACCGCTCGCGTCGCCCAGGTCGGCAACCACCCCGGTTTTGGCGATGCCGGTGCGCACCGAGATCCCGCCGATGTCTGCCAGCGTCCGGGCAACCAGCCCCGCCGTGCGCGTCTCGGAAAAACCCGGTTCGGGGTGGGCGTGAATGTCGCGCCGGAGACGCACCAGTTCATCGTGCAAGGCGTAGGCGCGGTCCAGCATAGGTTGTGCTCCATGCTAACAACTGCGAGAAGAAGAGGACAGGCCGGCGCGCGGTTCAGGGTGATTCTTCCCATCAGCCGTCCATGCGGCTCCGCCGCACACTGACGGGATGAATATAGGTTCTTCGTGGGAGGGCTGCGCCCTCCCAAACCCTCCCGCGGGCGGAGGCGTGGGGAAACCCGGTTTCCCCATCCCCCTGCGTGAGGGTCAGGCCCTCCCGCGGGCGGAGGCGTGGGGAAACCCGGTTTCCCCACCCCCCTCCTCAAGGGACTATGTTCACGTGAGACGGTCATGCGCATGGCGCACACCGCCCGCTGCACACGGCCCGGGAGCGCGGGCGTCCCGCCCGCGCCACGGCTCCGCGGGCACGGTGCCGGCCCCCTCCCGCTGGGGGAGGGAACCCGGCTCCTCCCCCCAGCGGGGGGAGGCTGGGAGGGGGGCGGAACCCTGCGAACGATGGTCACCTCAGGAGGGTGTGCCCCGCCTACCACGCGCGTCCATAGGCTCAGTATACCACTCGCGCGGATGCGCAGCGCTTTCCACCGCGACCAGCAACGGGTTCGACGTTGCCATAGCCCTGTTAAGGGGTCTTGCCGGAGGCGCCCCTACGTTCCCGTACATGGTACAATACAACAGTTTCCTGTGAGAAGAAGGACTATGGTTGAGGAGGCCGGTATGGGGCGGCGCGTCGTGGTAACCGGGATGGGCGCCATTAGCCCCCTTGGGCTGAGCGTGCCTGAGTTGTGGCAGGGCATCGTCGAGGCCCGCAGCGGGGTTGGGCCGATTACGCTGTTCGATGCCTCGGGCTTTGAGACCCGCTTCGCGGCCGAGGTAAAGGAGTTCGACCCGACCCGGTACATGGATCGCAAAGAGGCCCGCCGCACCGACCGCTTCGTACAGTTCGCCGTGGCCGCCACGCTCGAGGCGCTGCGCACCTCCGAATTGCAGATCACCGCTGAGAATCGCGACGAGGTAGGGGTCTTCATCGCCAGCGGCATCGGCGGCATCACCACGCTGAGCGAGCAGTTCGACGTGCTGCGCGCCCGCGGGCCGGGGCGGATCAGCCCGTTCCTGATCCCCGCAATGATCACCAATCTGGCCGCCGGGCAGGTATCGATCGTCACCGGGGCGCGGGGGCCGAGTTACTGCATCACCTCGGCATGCGCCTCCTCGGCCCATGCCATCGGCGAGGCCGCCGAGACCATCCGCCGTGGCTGGGCCAGGGTCATTATCGCCGGAGGCAGCGAGGCCAGCATCACACCGATCGGAGTAGCGGGTTTCAACGCCATGCGCGCCCTCTCGACGGCCAACCACCGCCCCGCCGCGGCCTCGCGCCCCTTCGACGCCGACCGCGATGGTTTCGTGATGGGAGAGGGCGCTGCCGTGCTGATCCTGGAGGATCTGGAGCATGCGCTGGATCGTGGCGCCCGCATTCTTGCCGAGATCACCGGCTATGCCGCCACCTCTGACGCCTACCACATCAGCAATCTCGCCGAAGATGGGGAGAGCATCGTTCGCGCTCTCAGGCTCGCGCTCCAGCGCTCCGGCCTCGATCCCGCCGAGGTTGATTATATCAACGCCCATGCCACCGGCACTCCCGCCGGTGATCCGGTCGAAGCTGCGGCGATCCGCCAGGTCTTCGGCGCGCGCGGCAGCGCCCCGCCGGTGAGTTCCAGCAAGTCGCAGTTCGGCCACCTCCTGGGCGCGGCCGGCGCGATCGAGGCCGTGGTCAGCGTGCTGGCGATGCAGCACGGCCTGTTGCCGCCGACGATCAACCTCAACCGCCTCGATCCCGCCTGTGACCTCGACGTTGTGCCGAACCAGTCCCGCCCCGCCACGGTGCGCGTGGCGATGAGCAATTCCTTCGGCTTCGGTGGGCACAATGTCTGCCTGGTGTTTCGGCGTTTCGAGTAGGGGCGCCCCAGCTTTCGCCCCTGCCCGGCGCCGAGGCCCTTTTGAGGACCAGAAACCCATCGTTCCACCTCAGCCGTCCATGCGGCTCCGCCGCACACCGACGGGATGAAAAAAGGTTGTTCCTGGGAGGGCAAAGCCCTCCCAGACCCTCCCGTAGGTCGGGGCCCGGGTGCGCGGGCCTCCGGCCCGCATCCGCAAGGAGATAACAGGGTTCTCCTGGGAGGGCTGCGCCCTCCCAGACCCTCCCGTAGGTCGGGGCCCGGGTGCGCGGGCCTCCGGCCCGCATCCGCAAGGAGATAACAGGGTTCTCCTGGGAGGGCGCAGCCCTCCCAGACCCTCCCGCGGGCGGGGGTAGGGGGAAACCCGGTTTCCCCCTACCCCTGCTTGAGGGCCAGACCCTCCCGCGGGCGGGGGTATGGGGAAACCCGGTTTCCCCATACCCCGCTCCAAGGGCTTATGTTCACGTTAGAATATGGCAAGCAACCTGGAAGAACTGATCGGTGTGCCGTTCCACGATGTGACCCTTCTCCAGAGCGCCTTCGTGCATCGCTCATTTATGCACGAGCATCCCGAACGGATTCCCGGCCTGACCTCGAATGAACGGCTGGAGTTCCTCGGTGATGCCGTGCTGAGCTTCATTACCGCGGCATGGCTCTACGAACGTTTCCCCGCTTCCACCGAAGGCGAGTTGACCGCGCTGCGCGCCGCGCTGGTGAAGGCTTCCTCCCTCGCCGGTTTCGCCCGCAGCCTCGACCTGGGCCAGCATATCCGCATGAGCCGCGGTGAAGACACGCCGATGGCCCGCAATCGCACCGCCTTGCTCGCCGATGTGTTTGAGGCCGTGCTAGGGGCGATTTATCTGGATCAGGGGCTCGATGCAGCACGGGCCTTTGTGATGCCGTTCCTCGAGCGCCAGCTCGAGGTGGCCCTCAGCGGCCGCGATGTGGACCATCGCACCCGGCTCCAGGAAGTGGCCCAGGCGCGTTTCAATCAAACGCCGCACTACCGCACGGTTGGGGTGACTGGCCCGGACCACCAGCGCGAGTTTACCCTCGAGGTGCTGCTCGGCGATCACGTGCTCGGCGCCGGCGCCGGCACCAGTAAGCAAGCGGCCGCCCAGGCCGCCGCAAAGGCCGCCCTCGAACGCCTGGAGAGCGGATGGACCCCACCGCCCTCCTCGGAGGAGGCCTGATTGAGGTGTGGAGGTTAGGCATGGTCCAGAAGCGGCCATGCCAGTTTGAGCGTTGCTCCACCGTGTATGTCCTGTAAATAACAGGACGTACGCGGTGGAGGGGTGCGGAGAGGCTTCGCCTCCCCGCACCCCTGTTCCCGCCCGCGGCGGCCAGGCAGCCTGGCGCGATGCCCACGGCGCTCCCGCCGCGGGCGGCTAACCACTGGTTGGTGGAGGGCCTGCGGCCCTCCACCCCTCCCCGCCGGGAGGCGACCGCGTAACTCCTGTAAATAACAAACTTTTATGACCAGCATCTTCATCACCGGCGGCACAGGCTACCTCGGGCGGGTCCTGGTGCGCCAGGCCAGGCTCGGCGGTCACCACGTGGCGGCAAGCTACTACACCCAGGCCCCACCCTCCACTGAAGCGATCTGGCTGCCCCTCGACGTGCGCGACGAGCTGGCGGTCGAAGATCTGCTCGAGCGGCTGCGGCCCGAGGTGGTGATCCACACCGCCTACCAGCAGGGCGGCCCCGATCTCCTGCCGGTGACGGCCATGGGCGCGGGCAACGTGGCGCGGGCCGCTGCCGCCATAGGCGCGCGCCTGATCCATCTCTCCAGTGATGTAATTTTCGATGGTGAACGCGAGGGCGTGTATACCGAAGATGATCTTCCCTCCCCCGTCAGCGCCTATGGCGCGGCCAAGGCCCAGGCCGAGGCGCTGGTGACCGCGGCCCATCCGGGGGCCGTCGTGGTGCGCACCTCGCTGATCTACGGCTTCGCGCCCATCGATCGCAGCTCGCAGTTTGTGCTGGACGTTGCTACCGGGCGCAGCCCGGAACGGCTCTTCACCGACGAGTTCCGCTGCCCGATCTACGTGGAGGATCTGGCGGCGGCGCTGCTGGAACTCTGCGCGCTGCCGTACAGTGGCCCCCTCCACGTTGCCGGCGCCGAAGTCTTGAGTCGCTATGCCTTCGGCGCCCTGATCGCCCGCGCCTGGAACGTGGACCCCTCGGGCATCCGGGGCGCGTTAAGCGCCGATAGCCCCGTGCGACGCCCGCGTAACTGCGCCCTGGATAGTTCGCGGGCGCGGCAGTTGTTAGAAACTCGCCTGCGGGGGGTAAGCGAGGTGTTGCGCGACCTGGGCCGTCTAACGTGAGCATAGGAGAACCAGGTTCCCCTATACCCCCGCCCGCGGGAAGGTGAGGGCGCAGCCCTTGCGCAGGGGTCTGGGGAAACGTAAGTGTTCACAGTTCTCCTGGGAGCGCGGGCATCTTGCCCGCGGAAGACGCGACGCGGGCGGGACGCCCGCGCTCCGAGGCGCGTGGGTTACCCCAAGTGTGAACACTTACTGGGGAAACCCGGTTTCCCCGGACCCCGCCGGCGGGAGGATTTGAGCGGCGCACCCCTCTGGACGAGGGCAAGGCAGGCGCTCTCCCTCGAGACCACCCTTACGGTGTAGCGTGCCGGCTGCTCTTCACCCCGCGCACAATGTATTCGACATACTCCCCGATATTGGTCGCCCGATCGCCGATACGTTCCAGATTGTGGCCGACCCACAGCAGAAACGTGCCTGGCCGCACCATCGCCGGATCGCGCTCCATCTGTTCGAGCTGCGCCTCGAAGAGTTGCGCGTAGGCTATGTCCACGGCTTCATCTTCCTGTTTGAGTCGCAGATTGATAGTAGGATCGCGGGCAGTGAGGGCCTCGAGGGCCTCGTTGAGCATCCGGCGGGTTATCGCTGCCATATGCTCAATCGCTTCAGGCACTCCCCCCGGCGGTGGGCCGCCCAGGCGCAGCGCCACCGTGGCAGTGCCCTCGGCGTAATCAGCGATCCGCTCGAGTTCGCCGGCGGCCTGCATAAAGGCGCTGACCAGCCGCAAATCGCCGGCGACGGGCCCCTGGGTGGCAATGATGCGAATGGCATGCTGGACCAGGGCATCGGTCGCCTGATCAATCGCCTCGTCACGACGCACAATCGCTCGCGCCTCTTCAAGCGCCCCCTGCTTGAGCGCCCAGAGCGCGCGGCGGATGGCCTCGTCGGCCATCTTCCCCAACGCGATCAGTTCCCGTTCCAGTTCGGCAAGTTCGTGGAGGTAATGTTCCCGCAGCGGCGGCATCTCCTGCTCCTTCCAGTATGCCCGTGACGAACAAAGGGAACCCGGCTTCCCTAAGCAGGGGGATGGGGAAACCTGTTTCCCCATCCCCTCTACCAAAGCGTCATAGAGACGCCGCAAGCCCGTGAGCGCTGGAGCGCTTCCTGTTGCATCGAGCGGCAATCTACCATCCGCAATCTAAGGCATGGTTCAAACGCACTTGACAGTTTGGCCTCGACATGGGACCACGGGGGAGGGTGTGGAGGGGCCTGGCCCCTCCACACCTCCCCGCCAGACGGTCAAGCGCAAACCACAGGTTTTGAAACATGCCTAAAATGGTATATAACATTATGGCACCCATGCGCATCGGGCTTGACGCGCGTTACACCACGGACCACTTTCCCGGCATCGGGCGCTACACCCTCAGCCTGGCCGAAGCCCTGGCGGAGCTGGAGCACGAGCATACGCTGGTGCTCATCGTGGACCCGCGGGCGCAGAAAGGGCGCTACGACCCTGCGGCGCTGCGCGCCCTGCCGCGAGTAGAACTGGCCGAGGCGCGGGTCGCCCCGTTTTCGGCGGCCCAGCACCTGGCCCTGCCCGCCCTGGCGCGCCGTTTGCGCCTCGATGTCTTGCATTCCCCCTACTACATCAAACCCTACCTGGGATTGCCTTGCCCCTCGGTGGTGACGATTTACGATCTGATCGGCTGGCGTTTCCCGCGGACCCTCTCGCGGCGCGGCCGGCTGTTGTATCGCTTGAGCATGGCGCTCGCGGCCCGCACCGCGACCCGCCTCATCACTATCTCGGAGAGTGCGCGCGCCGACATCGCCCACGTCTACCGTCTGTCGCCAGAACGGATCGCGGTGACCCCCCTTGCCGCCAGCCGGCGCTTTCGGCCCCAGGCGCCCGAGGCCATCGCGGCGGTGCGTCAGCGCTACCACCTGCCGGAACGCTACATCCTGTATGTTGGATCCAATAAACCGCACAAAAACCTCGAACGGCTGGCGCGGGCCTGGCGCAAGGTGCTTGAAGAGGCGCCCGAGGCGTCCGCAGGCGTGGCGCTGGTCATTGCCGGCCACGAAGATCCCCGCTACGACGACGCGCGCCGCTTCGTGGCCGAACACCAGCTCGAGGCGCGGGTGCGCTTCGCGCCCAATGTGGCCGAGGCCGATCTCCCGGCGCTCTACAGCGGCGCGACGGTGTTCGCCTTTCCCTCGTACTACGAAGGTTTTGGATTGCCGCCGCTGGAGGCGATGGCCTGTGGCGCGCCGGTGCTCTGCGCCTACGCCTCCAGCCTGCCCGAAGTGGTGGGCGATGCCGCGTTAACAGTGGACCCCTTCAACGTGCACGAACTGGCGGAGGGACTGGCGCGGTTGCTGAGCAACCCCGGATTGCGTCGCACCCTCAGCGCGCGAGGCCGGGGCCGGGCAAGCCTGTTCTCCTGGCGCCGCACCGCGCTCGAAACCCTGCGGGTGTATGAGAGCCTGACGTGAAAATAAGCTGCTCACCTATGCGCGCATGCGGCGCTGACCCCCCCTCCTAACCTCTCCCCGCTGGGGGAGGAGCCGGACTCCCTCCCCCCAGCGGGGGGAGGGCTGGGGAGGGGGGCCGTCACCTTGCCCGCGGAGACGCGACGAGGGCGGGCCGCCCGCGCTCCCAGGCGATGTTCATCGGGCGTTGTGCGGCGGAGCCGCATGGACGGCTAACGTGAACATGGGGGAACCTGTTTCCCCTATACCCCGCCCGCGGGAGGGTCTGGGAGGGCAAAGCCCTCAAACAGAGGGATGGGGAAACCGGGTTTCCCCATCCCTCCAGTGGGAGTCCAGTGGGAGGGTCTGGGAGGGCAAAGCCCTCCCAGGAACAACCTTTTTCATCCCATTGAGGTGCGGCGTAGCCGCATGGACGGCTGAAGCGGGAGCATTGCGGATGTGAGGTGCGCTCGAAGCTGACCGAGCATCTCCCCCGGCGCTAGGGCAACGGTTCCGACAGCAAGGTCGCGCTGGCCCAACCCAGGCTGCCGACGCTGACCCGTTGCGGGGTGCACGCTCCGCTGCTCGCGGTGACCCGGATGCGATACC
>Ga0209162_1000373_pt1 | contig 49848 bp, 36 predicted proteins | sample YNPNPMetaG_FD_187121 | JGI IMG/M metagenome (GOLD analysis project Ga0209162, IMG submission 187121) | Anoxygenic and chlorotrophic microbial mat microbial communities from Yellowstone National Park, USA - YNP NP MetaG (SPAdes) (version 2) ...
CCCGGAGATGACGCGAGGGGCGGTTTCCTCGGAGGGGCGCGGTCTCCGCGCCCGTGTGGCAAGGCCTTACTCATGCCAAGGCATTTCATTCCGACCCGATGCGTAGCCGAGCGGGCGGGGCCTAGCGGGGATATCCCTCGGCGAAGCCGGTGCCCTCATTACGGGCGTGCGGAGCCCGCCCCTCCACGGGGGGCGAGCCAAGGTGGGATGGCCTTGAGGGAAAAACCCAGAGACAACGCACAGGGCGGTTTCCTCGGAGGGGCGCGGTCTCCGCGCCCGTGAATACCGGCCGGATGCGAGCCGGGGCATAACATAAGCATCGGGGGCGAACGAAAGCCCGGTGGCTTAATGGGGACATGCTCCGGCGAGGCCAATTCCGTCGTTGTGGGCGTGCGGAGCTCGCCCCTCCAGGGGGCAAGCGTGGGTGAGAGGCCTTGCGGGAAAGCCTGGAGATGACGCGAGGGGGGGGTTTCCTCGGAGGGACGCACTCTGTGCGTCCGCCTGGCAAGGCCGCGTGCAAGCCGGGGGTATGGTATGATCACCGACAAGTAGGCGACGGCCGTGGCCTAACGGAGAAATGCCTCGGTCAAGCCCAAGCATTCTTTAGCGGGCGTGCGGAGCCCGCCCCTCCACGGGGAGGGCAGGCGAGGGTGAGAGACCTTGCGGAGAAAACCCGGGGATAATGTGGAGGGCCGTTTTCTCGGAGGGGCGCACTCTGTGCGTCCGCCTGGCAAGGCCGTGCGCATGCCGAGGCATTTCATTCCGACCCGATGCGTAGCCGAGCGGGCGGGGCCTAGCAGGGATATGCCTCGGTGAAGCCCGTGCCCTCATTACGGGCGTGCGGAGCCCGCCCCTCCGCGGGGTGGACGATCCAAGCTAGGACGGCCTTGGGGGAAAACCCAGCGATAACGCGCAGGGCCGTTTTTTCGGAGGGGCGCGGTCTCCGCGCCCGCATGGCGAGGCCGAACTAGCGCCGAGGCATTCCATTCCCACCACGTGGATTAACGGGGGCTGCCGGCCCAAAGGCGACATGTATCGGTCAACCCAGGGCCACCTTTGCGGGCGTGCGGAGCCCGCCCCTCCAGGGGGCAAGCGTGGGTGAGAGGCCTTGCGGGAAAGCCCGGAGATGACGCGAGGGGCGGTTTTCTCGGAGGGACGCACTCTGTGCGTCCGCCTGGCAAGGCCGTACGGATGCCGAGGCATTTCATTCCGACCCGATGCGTAGCCGAGCGGGCGGGGCCTAGCGGGGATATCCCTCGGTGAAGCCGGTGCCCTCATTACGGGCGCCCAGAGCCCGCCCCTCCGCGGGGGGCTAGCCCAGCACGGGTGGCCGCACGGGGAAAACCCTGGCATAATGCGCAGGGCGGTTTCCTCGGAGGGGCGCGGTCTCCGCGCCCGGATGGGAAGGCCCGACGTATGCCGAGGCACATCATTATCCCAAAAGGGCGTACGGGAGAGGCCAATGGCCATGTGGCGATAGGTTTCGGTCAAGCCGGTGCCATCCTTGCGGGCGTGCGGAACCCGCCCCTTCGGAGGTTCGCTGGCCGCTGGATATCGGGCTTCAGGAAAAAGGCCCCGGGGAAGATGCCATGGGACAAATCCCCCTGAACTATCGCTTCCTATTGACACAGGTGAGTCTTTCCCCAATTATATAGGCAACAAAGGCACTTGTGGGAAGAGAATTTTGCAGATGCACTTTGGCGGAGAGAAAATGGAGTTTTACGAGGAGAATCCAGACAAGGTTTCCCAGGCGGATATTGTAGTGGGAATACCTTCCTATAATGAGGCCAGATTCATCCCTTATCCCACCCAACAGGCTAGCCTCGGCTTGGTCCAATTCTTTCGCAATTACAAGAGCGTCATAATAAACGTTGACAATCACTCCACGGACGGGACTCGCGAGGCCTTCTTCGGCACAGAGACTGAGGTGCCCAAGATTTACATCTCCACCCCGGAGGGGATCGTTGGAAAGGGCGCCAATTTGAGAAACCTTTTCAGGAAGGTTGTGGAGCTCGGAGCCAAGGCATGTGTCGTTGTGGATGCGGACTTGAGGAGCATAACCCCGAGATGGATAAAGAACTTAGCCGAGCCCGTCTTCCAGGATTTTGGATTCGTCGCGCCCCTTTATGTGAGGCACAAGTACGATGGCACCATAACAAATAGCATTGGCTATCCCTTGACCAGGTCTGTTTTCGGAAGACGGGTCCGCCAGCCCATTGGGGGGGACGTGGGTTTCTCCGGTGAGATGGCCAAGGTCTTCCTCGAGCATCCCCTTTGGAATCCCATGGTGGAGAGTTACGGTGTCGACATATGGATGACCATAGTGGCTATATGCCAAGGAGTCCCCATATGCCAGTCTTTTCTGGGAAGGCCGAAGATCCACAAGACGCGGGATCCTGCTTCAGAGGTCGCACCTGCCTTCAAGGAGATCTTGGGCACCGTCTTCACTGCCATGATGCACTTCACCGATTATTGGAGGAAAATTCGGTGGAGTAGACCCACTGCCATTTTCGGATTTGGCCTGGGGGAGGTGGAACTGCCCCCTCCAGTAGAGGTGAAGCCCCAGGCCCTCTATGAGCGATTCCGTCAGGGGCTAGCCCAAGGGATGGAGACGTGGAAGGAGATCTTTCCCCAGGAGGTTTTCTCCAAAGTCTCGGAGGTTGCTGAGATGGACCCGAGGAGATTCGATTTTCCGTCGGATCTCTGGGCGAAGATCCTTTTCAGTGGGGCAGTTTCTTATGCAAGGAGCGAGAGCGAGAGAGACAGGATATTGGATTCCCTCATTCCCCTATACTACGGACGGGTCTATTCGTATGTGCTCAGGACCCAAGAAATGTCAATGCAGCAGGCAGAGGAATACATCGAGGAACAATGCACGGTCTTCGAGGAGGCGAGGCCTTTTCTCGATGAGAGGTGGCCAGGTTAAGACGTTCGGGAGGAGGACATGGCCAAGATCCTCATAGTCGACGACGAAGAACACATAAGGATGCTTTATCAGGTGGAGCTGGAGGATGAGGGCTACGAGGTCGTAACGGCTGCAGACGGCAAGGACCTCGTGGGGCGAATCGAGAGGGAGAAGCCCGATCTCGTGGTCCTGGACATAAAGATGGCGGGCTATAATGGGCTTGATCTACTCCAGGAGGTGCGCAATCGTTTTTACGACCTACCTGTCATACTTTGCTCCGCGTACGATTCTTTCCGGAGGGACATAAAGTCAATAGCGGCTGACTTCTACGTTGTGAAGTCCTCGGATCTCACCCAGCTCAAGAGGACCATAGCGCGAGCCCTGGAGAGCGTTGGGCACACAAAGACCTGATCCCTGCCCCTGCCGGACTTACGGGCCGCAAAATTTTTGCCTAATTATATCTAACTAAACAAAATTTTGCTTGACTTTTTTTTGCGTTTCATGTAGAAGTGCCTTTTGTGGGAAGTCCGCGATTTCCCTGCGGGGAGGAGGGCCTCGAGAATGAAACCTAGAAGGGTCGTTATTACCGGAATAGGGGTAGTGGCTCCCAATGGCATTGGCAAGGACGCCTTCTGGGACGCCCTCGTGAAGGGGAAATCGGGAATTTCCCGGATAACCTCATTCGACCCGTCAGATCTTCCCACCCAGATAGCCGGCGAGGTGCGAGACTTTGATCCTACCCAGTTTATTCCCGGAGACGAGTCGAAGACCATGAGCAGACAGAATCAGCTGGCAGTGGCAGCTGCTTTCCTAGCACTTCAGGACGCTGGGATGACCTTGACGAACGGTTCGGAGGCCGGGGCATCCTTCATAGGAACTAGCAATCCCAGCTATGACCTGATCGAAACCGAATTCATAAAAATGACAGGCCCGGAAGGCATCTTCGGGGCTTTCCCCTGGGCCCTCCGGGTGATTGATCCCTTCAGTTCCTGTAGCGCGGTATCTAGGCTCACCGGCCTCCGGAATACTTCAACCACCTTTTCCACATCCTGCACGGCCGGACTCGTTTCCATAGGCCACGCTTTTCAGCAAATAAGGGCAGGGTCGCTAAAGATAGCCTTGGCCGGAGGCGCTGACGCCCCCATCTTTAGAACGAGTCTGCTTTTCTTTTGTGCTGCTGGAATTCTGTCAAGGAGGAACTCCGCTCCAGAAGCCGCCAGTAGACCGTTTGACAAGGCCCGAGATGGGGGGGTTTTAGCTGAAGGTGCGGCGGTCCTAGTTCTAGAAGACTGGGAGAGAGCGACGTCAAGGGGGGCATCGATTTACGCGGAGGTCCTAGGCTACGGGAACAGTGGCAGATCTGTTGTTGCGAATGATTTGTCCGAATCGATTAAGGAGGCAATGGTGCGTGCCCTGGCCGACGCATCGCTGACACCCACCGGAGTGGATTATGTATGCGCGCACGCGCCTTCAGACCCAGTTACCGATGCGGCGGAAACTCTGGCCCTCAAACAGGTCTTCGGATCACACGCTTACGAGTTCGCTGTCAGCTCAATCAAGTCATGTATTGGTAACCCATTGTCCGCAGCGGGACCCATGCAGGTTGCAGCCGCAGCGTTGGCGATTCGAAATGGCCTCATTCCTCCCACGATTAATTTGGAAACTCCAGATCCTCAATGCGATCTTGATTATGTGCCGTGGCGGGCCAGAAGGGCAAATCTCCAAATTGCGCTGATCAACTCGCATGGAGTAAATGGAACTGACGCTTCGCTAATTTTAGGACGGTTTACACAGTAATCATGGAGCGCGCCGCTGCGCGCATCGCTATGCGGCTACTGATAGAGGCTTGCGAGATTGTCGGTTCGGAGGGAGAACGACCGGGAAGGGTCAATCGGGCCGAAGGCGATTGGTCCTCCCAACAGGTCGGCCACGTACGGAGCAACACGGGATGGTAGCTCAGCTCGTGCTACTCGTCTTTTCTTTCGCTGCGCTCCTTTTGCTTGGGGCCTTCGTTTCTATCCATGCTTTTGGCCGCGCGGCGACGAAGGCATTTCTTTTTGTTTGTTTTTCCACCTCCGCATGGGTACTGTGCAACATACTGGTCTATGCGCTTCAGCGGCCCGTTCTCATCGAGTGGACCGGCCGGTTCGCGTTCGCGGTGGGTAGTTGGCCTTTTGCCTTCGTACTGTTTTTCTTCTTAAGCTTCCCCTCTCGACATCCTGTCCTAGCACGAAATTGGGTATGCTTGGCAATTTTTCTCCCCGCGGGCATTCTCTCTCTATTGGCTCTGACTGATCTGATTCAGGAAAGTGTGGGGTTTTCCGCTTCGGGCGTCCCCCACCCTGTGTATGGTCCTCTTCACAAGCTCTACGCGGGCGTCCTTTCCGCTTACGCCCTAGCCTCTCTTTCTGTTCCCGTTTTAACGCTAAAAAAGGTGACCGATCCTCTCCAAAAGGCGCAGTTGAGACTTCTGCTGGCAGGTGTCGGTACGGCGGGGGCCGGCGTGGCTTTGCTTCAACTGTTTTTCCCTGCTGTAACTGGCACAAGGCAGCTTCCCGGTGTAGCCCCTGCCCTCGCTACCATATTCGTTGGGTTTGCCGCGTATGCAATAGTGAAGTATAGGTTCCTGGATATTGTGGTCGTCATTCGGCGCGTCATCATCGCAGGTTGCACTTTCTGTGGCATCAGTCTCTTTCTTTACTTTTCGGTGACGGCCATCCTGAAGCTTTCGGGGACTCTAAGTCCATCAGATGTGATAGGATGGTCCGTGACTGCCGCCATAGCTGGTGCATTTCTTTTACCCATCCTGAATCGCCTGGTCCAGCGAGCCCTCGACCGAGCAATCTTTTTGGGCTATTACACTTATCATCGAGAACTGAACTCTTTTGCGAGGAGAATCTCTACAATCTATGACCTAGGCGTCCTTGAGAAGGCATTGTCTACCGATCTCAAGAGGATTATGGGGACCATAAGCTGCCGCCTTTTCATCTTGGCGGGCAAAAGACATCTCGAGTCCTTACCAGCCGAAAAAAAGACGGCAGTCGAGTTCTTTGCCTCTCAAGCCGCTCGTGACCCCGAAGTAGTCATCAGCTACGAAGTTAAAGCGAAACTTGGTCCCAGACTATATGAGCCGTGGTTGCGATATTTTGAGCTACTAGAGGCGACAATTGTGGTGCCATTGAATGACAAGGGAGGATTGGTTGGTCTCCTCGCTCTAGGGGAAAAGCATAATAAGGAGCCGTTTTCTGTCCAGGAGGTCGATTTTCTTTCTGTCTTGGCACCACAACTCGCGGTAGTGATCAGGAACTCTCTCCTTTACCACGAATTAGCAGCAATGAACAATTACATGGAGACGATGCTCGAGCAGATGACGTGTGGTGTTCTAACTGTCGACTCAGGGCTTAAACTTGTCACAATCAACCACGCGGCGCGCAGATTGCTAAACACGCCCCCCAACAACTCGTCACACGATTTGGGCGCGATGTCTCCGGAAATTGGGAAGATACTTCAGGCCGCCCTGGAATCGAGGGAACCCGTGCACGGAGTAGAGGTGACCGTCGATAATCGTGAGGGGGCAGTCTTCACGGTTTCTGTATCCGCCACTCCCTTAACCGGACCCGATGGTGATTTGGTTGGGGTCCTCGCGGTCCTCACTGATCTCACCCAGATAAAACAGCTCGAAGCCGAGGTTCGGAGGGTGGAGAGGCTTGCGACGGTGGGTACGTTGGCAGCAGGTGTAGCGCACGAGATAAAGAACCCGCTCGTCTCCCTCAAGACCTTCGCCCAGCTCCTGCCTCAAAAATACGATGACCCGGAGTTCCGAACCTCTTTTTCCCAGATCGCCTCTGCGGAGATAGAGAGGATAAATTCGCTGGTGGAACAGCTCCTTCGCTTCGCAAGACCGCCTAAGCCAATAGCGGTGCCCATCGACGTCCACGAACCCCTGGAGGGGACTCTATCACTCCTTGCAACGGAGCTCACGAAGAAGAACATCTCCGTCAAGACCCATTACCATGAAGGGCCTCTCATCGTCCACGGAGACTCCGAGCAGCTCAGGCAAGTATTCATGAATGTACTCTTGAATGCGGTAGAGGCCCTATCTCCCAAGGGAGGTGGGGAAATCGAGATCACAACGGGAAAAAGGAGGCGCTGGAGCTGGATCGCTCCTCCGTCCAACTCCCCTCTTCCCCAAGGGTACAGTTGGAGCGATGAGGAGGCCACTATTCGAATAGAGGACAACGGCCCGGGAATAAAGGAGACCCATCTCAAGTACGTTTTCGATCCCTTCTTCACCACCAAGGACACTGGTCACGGCTTGGGGCTCTCGATAGCCCATAACATAGTGAGGGAACATCACGGAAGCATAAACGCCGATAACAGGCCGGGAGGAGGAGCGGCCTTCACTGTCACCCTTCCTCTTCTGGAGGCGCAGGAAGAGAAACAACGAGGAGAGACCCATGAGCTTCGTGCTGGTAGTGTCCCCTGAGGTGGCGATCCACCAGTCAATGGAGAAGATCCTCGGGAAGGACCATGCCCTTCTCCAGGCCCGCTCGGGGCATGAAGCCATTGCCCTCGCAGCCAACCATCCCGTGGACGTGGTGGTCATGGACCCGAGACTGCCGGATACAAGCGGCTCCACATTGGCGGAAAGGCTGCGCAGGCTCTCTGAGGACTTGAATTTCATCCTGATCACCCCCACTGACCAGAAGGCCATGCTGGATGTGTACAATGGCGATCTGGACTATGAGGTCGTGGCCACGCCCCTCCAAGTGGAAGAAGTCAGGTGGGCTATGAGAAGGGCCTTGGAGCGCTCGAGGCTCTCTAGAGAGCTTCGGGTCCTCAAAACGCGCCTCAAGGCCAATGGATTGGGTCATCCCTTCCCCGTGCAATATCGGGGAGAGGATGTCCCCTTTGGGGCGGAACTCTCACCGTGGTTTCCCCAGGAGAGAAAGCCACCCTTCACTCAGCAAGGGGTCAAGGAGTTTTTCAGGGCCCTGACCCACATAACGGATCTGGAAAAACTCCTGGAATTCATGCTCCAGGCCACTTGCGAGATGTTCCAGGTGAACAGGGCATGCATCCTCCTGGGAGAGCCCTCACGCCTCTTTTTCAGACCCAAGGCCTCCATCGGAATGGACGAGGCAAAGCTCAGGTCCTTGGTCCTCAGCCTGGAGGAAGGGCTTGGGGGCTGGCTCCTCAGGTTCAACCAGATCGTGAAAAGGGAAGAGGTGGAGCTCTCAGGGTTCACCAAGGAAGGGGCAACTGTCCTCAAGGAAATGGACGCCCTGGATGCCAAGATCTGCGCCCCTCTTTTCACCAAGGGCAGACTAGTCGGTATCCTCACCCTGGGCAACAAGGTGACGGGCAGGCCTTTTACGGACTCGGATGTGGAATACCTATCCATGCTCACCAACTACGCAGCCGTGGCAGTTGAGAACTCGCTTCTCTACAGGGAACTTTACCTCCAGAAGAAATACAGCGAGAACATTCTCAAGAGCATAGGCTCTGGGGTTGTGGCCATAGACCACATGGGCCGAGTTACCACTTACAACCCAAGTGCCGAGAGGATTCTCGGGCTCCCCAGAGAGGAGGTACTGGGCAAGAGTGTCCAGAGACTTGGCTCTGTCCTGGCGGATCTCCTCCTGAGGACCTTGGACGGGACGGACATTTTCAGTCGCCACGAGGTCACCCATCCTTTGACCAAGGCCCCTCTTGGGGTCAGCACATCGCCCCTAAAAGACGACTCCAATAGAATACGGGGAGCCATAATGGTCTTCACCGATCTCACCGAATCCAAGGAATTGGAGGCCAGGACCAGGGATCTCGAGAGGTTGAGATTCTGGAGCACCCTAGCCAACAGAATGGCTCAGGAGATAAGGAATCCCCTTGTGGCCGTGAGGACCTTCGCTCAGCTCCTTCCCCAGAGATACGGCGACCCCGAGTTCAGGCAGGAATTCTTCTCCGTGGTCATGGCAGAGGTTGACAGGCTTCACCAGATGACAGAGAGGCTGATGGAATTCGCCATGCCCAGGGAGAGCCGCCTTTCAAGACACGACTTGAACGAGATAGTTCAGTCGGCAGTGACCTCCAGATCCTCGTGGCTTCAGGCAAAGGGGCTGAGGCTTGTATCCCACCTTGCCACCGAACCCATCTACGTGATGGCGGATCCGGAGCACATGGAGAAGGCCATATGCCACATCCTCGACAATGCCATAGAGGCAACCCAGGAAGGGGGAAAGGTGAGGATCAGGACCCAGAGGATTTCTGCTGAGCGTCTTGCCAGAAGGGGTTGCCCTCGGCCCTTCCAGGCCTCTTTCAAGGAATGGGCGGAGGTGCTGGTGGAGGACACGGGCTGCGGTATCCCTAGGGACTGCCTCCCCGAGATCTTCTCTCCTTTCTTCAGCACCAAGGTCAAGGGGATGGGACTGGGACTTCCCATAGCGAGGAGGATAGTTCAGGACCATGGGGGCCGCATAGAGGCTGAATCAGACCCTGGGAAGGGATCCAAGTTCAGGATCCTTCTCCCTCTCGACAAAGGAAGAGAAGTCGCTGGGTCCACTTGAGAGCCGAGAGGTGAGAGATGGAAAGGGCAAAGATATTGGTCGTGGATGACGAGTTGGGCCCGAGGGAGGCCCTGAGGATGATCCTCAAGGACGAGTTCGATCTCTGCTTTGCCACAAATGGCAAGGAAGCTGTGGAACAAGTGAGGAGCCAGGGGCCAGATCTCGTGGTCATGGACATGAAAATGCCCATTATGGACGGGATGGAGGCCCTCAGGCTCATGAAGGAGCACAACCCGGCCCTCCCAGTCATCATGGTGACGGGCTATGGGACCATAGAGAAGGCGGTCGAGGCCATGAAGATAGGGGCTTTCGACTACATAACGAAGCCCTTCGATGCTTTCGACCTCCTGGACAAGGTGAAGAAGGCTTTGGAAGAAGGGGCCGGAGATCCGCAATCCCAGAGGATGCTCAAGCAGATCCAGGAGACCAGCAACAAGTTGGCCGAACAGCAGCAATATCTCCAGAAGCAGATAGTGCAGCTCTCCAAGCTCTCGACCATAGGGATGCTGGCTCAGGGAATCGCTCACAACTTGAGCTCCCCCCTCCTCATCATACTGGGAAGAGCTGAGCTCATGAAGGACAAGCTTCTGGAACTGAGGTCCAAGATCCTGAGCCTTTCAGGTAAGCAGAGTCCATCGGCTTCCTCTGAGATCCTCTCCCTTCTTCAGGAATATGACCAGAGTGTCAAGGATACCGATGTCATCATCGAGAACGTGGCCAAAGTCAGCGACATAATAAAAAACGTGCTCCAAAAAGGGAGGCAGGAGCACATGGACTACCACCAGCCCCTGAATCTCTCAGCGGTCCTGAGAGAGGAGCTCCAGTTTCTCGAGGCAGACCTCTTCTTCAAGCACAACGTGGAGAGGATCTACGATCTCCAGGAGGACCTTCCTCCGGTGCAGGGGGTTTACACGGACTTCTCCCAGACCTTTCTGAACCTCATCCAAAATGCCATAGATGCCATGCGGGAAAGCGAAAAGAAGGTACTCGCCGTCTCCTGCCGCCAAAACGGAGACTTCATAGAGGTGAAAATACGGGACACAGGCTGCGGGATCCCTTCCGAGAACATGGACAAGATCTTCGATCCATACTTCACTACCAAAAAGGGCACACCGGAAGGCGATGGACCAATTGGCACAGGACTGGGCCTTCACATGGTGAAGATGCTCATGGAGCCATATAGGGCTGTCATAGAAGTGGAGAGCAAACCAGGAGATACCTGCTTCACCCTGCGTATCCCGTGGAAGAATTCATCCCAGTGACGCATCGCGCTCCGTCATTTTGCGAAACCCAGGGCGAGATCCCCCCAAGCCCCCAGTGGGGCTTGCGGGAGACAGCCCTTCTCATGAGGAAAAGGGGTCGTGGAAATATATCTCCCTCTTCAAGGGCCTGTTCATGAGGTCCTTCATGGCTTGAAGTGGGTCCTTACCCTCGTAAAGGACCAAGTAAACCTGTTCCGCTATTGGCATGTCCACCCCCTCCCTCCTTGCCAACTCTCTCAAGGAAAGGGTAGTTGTGACCCCCTCGGCCACCTGAAGCATGCTCTTGCGGATTTGCTCCAGAGACTCTCCCTTGGCTATGCGCAGGCCCACTGTTCGGTTCCTGCTCAGGTCGCCAGTGCAAGTGAGGATCAAGTCGCCCACCCCTGAGAGACCACCGAAGGTCAAGGGGTTCGCCCCCATCTTCGCCCCCAACCTTATCATCTCCGAGAGTCCTCTTGTGATGAGGGCCGCCCTGGCATTCAGGCCAAGGCCGAGTCCATCGCTTATCCCAGCGGCAATGGCTATCACATTCTTTATGGCTCCCCCGAGCTCTGTGCCCAGGACATCGTCGTGAGCATAGACCCGGAATCTCTCCGTTGAAAATTCTTCCTGGAGCCTCTGGGCCAGATCCAGGGAAAAGGCCGCGACCGTCACAGCCGTGGGAAGCCCCATGGACACCTCCCGAGCGAAGCTCGGCCCCGACAGGACAGCATATCTCACCTCTCCCAGGACAGAGGCCGCAACCTGGGACATGGTCATGAGAGTTCCCGCCTCTATTCCCTTCGTAGCGGAGACCAGGACCTCGTCTCCCCGAAGGCTAGGTGCCATCCTCTCGAGCACATCCCTGTAAACGTGGGAAGGCACAGCCATGATGAGGCACTCGGCCCCTCGGCATGCTTCCCCAAGATCTCCAGTCAAGAAGACGGATTCCTCGATCTTTACTCCGGGAAGGTACAAGTGGTTGACCCTGTGGCTCTTCATACTGGCCAGAAGCTCCTCCTCGTAGACCCAGAGGCTCACATCGTGGCCTCTTTTTCCCAAAAGACTCGCCAGGGTCGTCCCCCAGCTTCCTGCTCCTATCACACCCAGCTTCATGGAACGGATCTTCCCCTCATTCGGCCTCAGCTACCCTCTGGGCGCCCACTACCTTCTCCCCATTGGCAACATCTATTATCCTCACGCCAACAGCGGCTCTCCCCACCAACTTTATCTCCGAAGCCCTCACCCTTATGAGCTTTCCTTGACTCGTTATCACCACTATGTTGTCCTGGTCCGCCGCTGGAAAGACGCTCACCACGGACCCGTTTTTGGACGTCACTTTGATATTGATGAGGCCAAGACCGCCTCGCCTCTGCACCCTATATTGGGACACATGGGTCCTCTTGCCATATCCATTTTCCGTTATGGTCACTAGGGAACCCTGGGCTGAGGGCGCAGCATTGAGGGATATGAGCTCGTCGTCTTTTCTCAGGGTTATGCCTTTTACCCCCCTTGCGCCCCTGAGCATGGGTCTTAGCTGGCCTTCCTCCATGAGAAGGGCCATTCCTTTTTTGGTTGCCAGGAGGATCTTCTCCCTCCCAGTGGTCATTATTGCGGAGACGAGCTCGTCTCCTTCGTCCAAGGTTATGGCATGGATTCCCGTAGCCCTCGGATGGCTGAAGGCCATGAGGGATGTCTTCTTCACTATGCCCCTTTTGGTCGCGAGAATCACGTATGCCCCCTCGAGAAACTCCTTCACGGGAAGAACCGTTGCCACCTTCTCCCTTTCCTGGAAGGAGAGGAGATTGACTATGGGTCTGCCCCTGGCCACTCTGCTCGCCTCGGGTATCTCGTGAACCTTGAGCCAGTACACTCTGCCCAAGTTGGTGAATACCAAGAGGTAGTTCCTGGTGCTGCACACAAAGATGTCTTCCACGAAGTCACTTTCGGGCATGGAGATCCCCATCTTTCCCTTTCCACCCCTTTTCTGGGTCCGGTAAAGGGAAAGGGGGGTCCTCTTCACGTATCCCCTGTGGGTCAAGGTCACCACAACGCTCTCCTCTGCCACTATGTCCTCATAGGATGCATCCTGAAGGTCGTCGGCTATCTGGGTGCGGCGCTCGTCCGCGTAATTTTTCCTCACCTCCAAGAGCTCCTCCCTTATTATCCCTTTCACCCTCTCCTCGCTCGCCAGGATGGACTGGTAGTCCTCTATCCTCTTGCGGGTCTCCTCGTACTCGGAGATGATCTTGTCTTTCTCGAGCCTGGTAAGCCTCTGAAGCCTCATCTCCAGGATGGCCTGAGCCTGCCTCTGGCTCAATCCCACCCTGGCCATGAGCCTCTCTTGCGCTGTTTTGGGAGTATCAGAGGACCTTATGATCTTGAGCACGAGATCGAGGTTCTCCAGGGCGATCTTCAGACCCTCGAGCACATGACAGTGCTCCTCGGCCTTCTTGAGCTCGTAGCGCGTTCGGCGCACGACCACATCTTTTCGAAAGGCTATGAACCTGTCCAGAAGCTCAGGAAGGGAGAAGGTCTTGGGCATCCCCTCGTCTATGGCGAGGAGCATGATTCCATAGTTGACCTCCATCTGTGTATGTTTGAAGAGCTTCCCTATGACAGCTTCCGGCACCTCGTTCTTTCTCAGTGTGATGACCACCCTCATCCCGTCCTTGTCGCTTTCGTCCCTTAGTTCCTCCACCTCGTCTAGCACCTTGGTCCTCACAAGCTCGCCTATGCGCTCGAGGAGCTTCGCCTTATTCACCTGATAGGGAAGTTCCGTGACTATTATGGATGCCTTATCCGTGCCCTCCTGTCTCTCCACGTGGACCTTGGCTCTCACCCTTATGGTACCCCTTCCCGTCTTATAAGCCTCGAGGATCCCGTCCCTTCCTAGTATTATTCCCCCTGTTGGAAAGTCCGGGCCTTTTATGTACCGCATGAGGGAAGAGACCTCCCCTTCTGGCTCCTCCATTCTCGCCAAAAGGGCATCTATGGTCTCGCGGAGGTTGTGGGGTGGAATGTTGGTTGCCATTCCCACTGCTATCCCAGAACTTCCGTTCACCAGGAGGTTGGGAATGCGGGAAGGGAGGACATCGGGCTCTTCCATGGAGGAGTCATAATTGGGGGAGAAGCTCACTGTGTCCTTGTCTATGTCCTGGAGAAGCTCCGTGGCTATTCGGTGAAGCCTCACCTCGGTGTAGCGCATGGCTGCCGGAGGATCACCATCGACGGATCCGAAGTTTCCCTGCCCCTCTATAACGGGATATCTCATTGTGAAGTCCTGGGCCATCCTCACGAGGGCATCGTACACGGCTACATCCCCGTGGGGGTGGTACTTCCCTATGACGTCCCCAACTATTCTCGCAGACTTCTTGAAGGGCCTGTTCCATGTATTGCCCATCTCGTGCATGGCATAGATTATCCGCCTCTGGACTGGCTTGAGCCCATCCCTCACATCCGGTATGGCCCTTCCGATGATTACGCTCAGGGCATAATCCAGGTACGATCTTGTAAGCTCCTGCTCTATACTGATTTCCAGGATATCTCCCATATCTGAACTCCTAGGTGACAAGCTCTATTCCGAAGATGGTGATGAATGGGGCCTTGTGGCCTCACCCGAATTATTCTCCAAGGCCTATTGGCTCAGGGGACTACGACTTTCCCATCTCCTCCAGCGCATTCCCGCTCACATCCTGGCCAAGTGTAAGACAGAAGTCAGTGTCTTTCCTTCTCTGGACCCCTCCTTCCCGACATTTCATTGAGAGAGGCCCCATTGGGAGCTCCTCCGGAATAACCGAGGCCCAGTTTCTCAGATGTCCAGGTTCGTGACTTTCATGGCATTGGCTTGAATGAACTCCCGGCGAGGCTCCACGCTGTCCCCCATCAGGATCGAGAAGATCTGGTCCGCCTCTACCAGATCCTCTATGGTCACCTTGAGGAGGCTTCTCGTTTTGGGATCCATGGTTGTGGCCCAGAGTTGCTCGGGGTTCATCTCCCCTAGGCCTTTGTATCTCTGCACCGTGGCTTTTCCCTTACAGAGGGAGGATATGGATTGAGCTAGCTCGTCGAACCTCTTCACCTCCGCTGTCTCGCCGTCGGATATAACTGTCCATGGCAGGGGACCTATTGAGGTGAGCTTCTTCCTCAGTTCCCTGAACCCCTTCAGCCTCGATGAGAGGAGAAAGTGCTCGTCCACAACCGTGTGGAACCTCTGCGCCCCTCTCTCCGAGGAGATCTCCAGGGCATATCCGCCCCCTTCCTCGCCCTCTTCCACGGAAAAGGTGATCTCGCTGTACTCGTTGGAGATGGATCTAGCATAGCTTATCAAGTCTCTTCCGACCCTCTCCAGGGCCTTTGGATCCATACACACCTCGGGATCTATGTTTTCTTCGAGAGCAAGGCCCTCGACTATCAACCAGTCGTAGTGGATCTTGGAAAGCTGCCTTATGGCCTCTTCGAGTTTATCCCCAGTCCTGTACACATCTAGGAGTCGGCTCCCTTCCAATATCGAGCCATCTGCGGTCTTCAACTTGAGTTTCTTTATGGACCTCTCGACTATGAAGGTGTTGAGCTGGCTTTCATCTTTGAAATAGTGATCGGTATTGTCGACCCTCGCTCTAAAAAGAGGCGGCTGAGCGATGTAGAGACATCCCTTCTCTATCAGCTTAGGCATTTGTCTATAAAAGAAGGTCAACAGAAGGGTCCGTATGTGGGCTCCGTCTACATCGGCATCTGTCATGATTATCACCTTTCCATAGCGGAGCTTTTCTATGGAAAAGTCGTTTTCTCCTATCCCAGTGCCGAGCGCGGTAATCAGTGTCTTTATCTCCTCATTCGAGATCATCTTATCGAACCTGGCCTTCTCGACATTCAGGATCTTGCCCTTGAGAGGGAGCACCGCTTGTATCGTCCTATCCCTAGCCTGCTTTGCCGATCCGCCAGCGGAGTCTCCCTCCACTAAGAAGAGCTCCGCCATGGAAGGATCCTTGCTCTGGCAGTCCGCCAGCTTTCCGGGCAGGGAGCCCAGGTCCACTGCATTCTTTTTTCTCGCAAGCTCCTTAGCCTTGCGGGCGGCTTCCCGCGCTCTGGCCGCCTCCATGGACTTCTCCACTATCTTCTTGGCAGCCCCGGGATTCTCCTCCAAGAACTGGTAGAGCTTCTCGTGGGTGAAGGACTCGCATATCCCCTTCACTTCACTATTGCCCAATTTGCTCTTGGTCTGGCCCTCAAACTGTGGGTTCGCCATTCTAATGCTTACTACCGCAGAAAGCCCCTCCCTTATGTCCTCGCCCGTAATCGTGTACTTGAAATTCTTGAGGAAACCATTCGCTGAAGCATATTGGTTTATCGCCCTGGTGAGGCCCGCTTTGAACCCTATTACGTGCGTTCCACCCTCGATCGTGTTAATGTTGTTCACAAAAGAAAGAAGGTTCTCCACGTAGGAATCGTTGTATTGTATCGCTATGTCGAACAGAATTCCCTCTTTTTCGCCAGTCAAATGAATTACTTTGGTTAGGGGATTCTTGCTTCTATTGAGATATTCGACAAATGATGCAACCCCACCCTTGTATTTAAAGACTTTGCTCTGATCTATCCTCTCGTCCGTTATTGTGATAGTGATTCCACTTGTCAGGAAGGCAAGTTCTCTTAGCCTTCTCGAGAGAATGTCGAAGCTGAAATCCGTGGTCTCGAAGATCTCCGGGTCCGGAGAAAAAGTTATTTTTGTGCCATGTCTTCTTGTCTTGCGCACTGCCTGAAGAGGAGTTGTGGGAACGCCCCTCGAGTAGGTCTGAGTGTAGACCCAACCATCCCGGTGGATCTCCAGATAAAGCTTCTCAGAAAGGGCATTGACCACCGAGACTCCCACTCCATGCAATCCTCCTGAGAAGGCGTAACTTTTCTTGTCGAACTTGGCTCCGGCATGGAGCGTAGTCATCACTACCTCTGCGGCTGGTTTCCCCGCAGTTGGATGGATATCAACTGGTATCCCTCTGCCATTGTCTTCCACGGTAACGGAATTGTCCCTGTGGATTATGACCGTTATCTCATCGCAATAGCCAGCAAGGGCCTCGTCTATGCTATTGTCCACAACCTCATAGACCAGGTGATGGAGCCCAACCAGGCCAGTGCTCCCGATGTACATTGCCGGCCTTTCCCTTACTGGCTCCAAGCCTTCCAGGATCTTTATGTTCTCAGCTGTGTAAGCAGCCTCCATGTCTCCTCCGACAGGGTGTGTCATAGTCTCATGGGCATTATGACTGCAAGGAAGTCCTCATCCGAGGGGTCTCTCAAAACAACTGGACTCGAGTTATCCGTGAATTCTATGACCGCTGTCTCGGCGGATACGACACTCAACGCATCCACTAAGTACCTGGGATTGAAGAGGATATCCGTTGGCTGACCTGAATAATCGATCTCTATGATCTCCATGAACTCCCCTAGCTCTGGGTTGTTACAGCTCACCTTGAGACCGCCTTTTCTCATCTCCAAGAGGACACTGGGAGCATAAGCCTGCGTGGAAAGAAGGGATGCCCTTCTCACTGCACCCAAGAGATCCTCCTTCTTCGCCCTGGCCCTGTTGGATCCGAACTTGGGTATCACGTCCTTGTAAGCCGGGAACATGGCATCCAGAAGCCGGACATACACCATGGAATCCCCTATCCTAGCCCCCATATGTGCCTCGAAAAACCCGATCTCCGCTTGATCCGATTGGCTGAGGAGCCTCCTCAGCTCCAGCATCCCCCTCCTGGGAACAATGGGAGATGGATCTTTTGGCACATCCAGTTCCATCTCCCTGTCCACCAAGGAAAGTCTATGGCCGTCAGTGCCCACGAACCTCACTTTTCCGCTCTCATCCAGTCTCTCGACATGAACTCCCGTGAGATTCGGCTGGACGTGCTCCGCTGCCACAGCATATATGACCTTATCTATCATCTCGGCGACTATTTGGCTTGGGACCTCAGAGAGGCAGTCTGACGGAATAGTTGGAAAACCGGGAAATTGCTCCGGATCCAGGCTCTTGAGCTTCACAGATGCCCCCCTGCACTCTATCCTCACCGAGCCCTCTTCGGACCTGAACTTGAGGATCTCTTCGGGAAGCTCCCTCACAACCTGAAATAGCTTACGACTAGGCAGGGCTGCAGCCCCCAACGATACTATGGACGCGTCCTTCACCAGGTGCTCCATTCCCACCTGGAGATTCGTGGCCGAGACCTTGAGGCCCTCTTCCCTCGCTTCTATGAGGGCATGGCTCAAGATGGGCATGAGATCTGCCCTGTCAGCTAAAGCCTGAACGGTCTGGAGAACTCCATGCAGTTTTTCTCGAGATATAGTGAACTCCATGGTTTTTCTCCTTCTAAGACTAGTAGTAAGAAGTGGCCATTGTTGAAAAGCGGGCTAAATCGCTTCCGGCCAAAGGATTTTTCCTCAACATCAGCCTGAAGAAAGAAAGCCAAGAACAATGGAGAGGCCAGACGCACTGTTGAAAACCGCCGCTTTTGTTGGACGAAATTATACCTGATTGGGAAGTCTTTTTCAATAGGGGGTCTTGATTGTCAAGCTATGGATATTATTTGGGTTTTCACTGCCTTGGATTGCTGTTTTGAGGCATGCCGGACTGCCACAGAGAGAAAACCCTATTTTTTTCCTCTCGAGATCCGGCCCTTCTTTGGGGGATATGGCTATCTTGAAGGGGGACTTGAGCGATGGAAAGGATAGGATCTGCGGAATCCTGGCCAGGTGGGGCTAGGGGTCCATGTGAGGGAGCCCGAGGGGCTAAAGGAGGTCGGAGGTTCTTCTCTATTGGTCTTCCGTGTGGGAGAGAAGTAAAATAGAGAACGAGTAAAGATTTTCCGGGTCTTTGGTTTTCGGGAGATGCGAGATGGCCGATGGGGCCAAGAGCCACTGGTTGCCACTTTTCTTTGATGCGGGAAGTGGCACCTGCCTCGTTGTGGGAGGGGGGAAAGTGGCTCTCAGGAAGATAGAGACATTGATGGAATATGGCTGCGACATAGAGGTTGTGGCCAAAGAGGCGATCTCGGAGATTCGCGGCCTCGCTCAAAAGGGGAAAATCCAATTGAGGTTGCGGGAGGCTTCTCTGGAGGATCTCGAGGGCAAGGTCCTCGTGATAGTGGCCACGGATGACAACCGAACCAATAGGCTCCTCTCCTCGTGGGCAAGGCAAAGAGGGATTCTCTGCAACGTAGTTGACTCTCCTGATCTGTGCAATGTGATCTTTCCAGCAGTTTTCAGAAATGGGAGGATCACCCTGGCGGTCTCCACAGAAGGTGCAAGCCCAGCATTGGCTGCGAAGCTGAGGGATAGTTTAGCGAGGGAGATAGTCCCAGCTTGGGCCATTGCGGCGGAGATCATAGGGGAAATAAGGATAAGGCTCAAGGAAGAGAAGAGGGAAGGTCGAGGGAGGATGGAGCTCCTCAGGGGGCTTGCTCAGGAGGAGTTTCTCGAATGTTGTGCGAGGGGGAATCCGGAGGAGATCGCGAAGGTGGTGTTCGAGAAGACCGGGCTGGAGATGGATTTGGAACGAGCGAGGACTATAGTTGCCCAGTTTCAAAAGAAATAGTCGCTGGATGATTTGCCAATGGATCTCGGGATAGTGGGTCTTTTTTTGTGGAAGATCGTCATCATATGTTATGCCGTTGTCTCTACGGCAATATTCCTGTACCTTACGAGAGAAAAGCTCTCCAATCCCGATTGGTCCCGTCTGCTCGTAGTAGGAGGATTCCTCGTACAGAGTGTTCTCGTAATGTGGCTTTGGATCGAGACCGGGATTCTTCCAGTGGGGACTCTTTCCAAGGCCCTGCGGTTCTTTTCCTGGGCCTTGGCAGCGCTATATATCTTTGTCCTTTACAGGTACCGACTGAGCCAGCTCGGGCTTGTCTTGCTTCCCCTAGCTACCATCATGTGGGCTCTCGGTGGACCCATGAGGGAGGCTAAAGCCTCTTCACCCCTTCTTGCAAGCCCATGGCTCACAGTGCACGGGATTTTCTCTTTTCTGGGAGAAGCTACCCTTGTGGGGGCTTTCGGGGTATCGGTCCTGTACCTTCTCCAGGAGAGGAGGATAAGGAAGAGGATATCCCCGTCCTTTTTGGCCAGGCTTCCATCCCTGGAGGTCCTCGACCACATCACTTACAAATGCATGGCTTGGGGATTTGTGCTCCTCACTGCGGGGATCGTAGCAGGTGCCATTTGGGCGAATCAGGCCTGGGGCTCCTATTGGACGTGGCAGGCAAAGGAGACATGGGCCCTTGCCACATGGCTCCTTTACGCTGGGTTGCTCCACCAGAGGGTGAGCTCGGGTTGGGGCGGAAGAAAGGGGGCTCTGCTTCTCATTGTGGGATTCGGTTTTCTTCTTTTTACCTTCATTGGGGCGGGTTTCATGGGCTCCGGTCCCCACAGGTTCGACAGACTCCAGGGCTGAGGAGAGGCTCAATTGTCCCTGCTTCTTGTAGGCGCGAATCACAAGACAGCCCCTGTGGAGTTCAGGGAAAAGATTGCCCTGGCAAAGGAGGAGATACCCGAGCTCCTCTCCAAAATGGTGGCCACAGGTCCCATAAGAGAGGCCATGATCCTCTCCACTTGTAATAGGACCGAGTTTTTGGCCGAGGGAGAGGACATCCACAGCTCTCTCGAGGTCATAAGGGAGATACTCGCCTCCCGTACAAGGGTATCGACCCGAGATCTCGATCCATATCTGTACGTGCTCGCGGGACTGGATGCCGTGAGGCACGTTTTCTCAGTGGCCTCGAGCATGGATTCCATGGTCGTGGGTGAACCCCAGATCCTTGGGCAGGTGAAGGAAGCTTACAAGATCTCTCTCCAGTGCAGGACAGCCGGTCCCACGATAAATCGCCTCATGCACCATGCATTTCGGGTATCTAAGAGGGTCAGGACTGAAACGGACATAGGCAGGGGAGCTGTTTCGGTTGCATATGCCGCAGTGGAGATGGCCCGTCACGTCTTCGATACCCTGGGCAACAAGACAGCCCTCCTTGTGGGAGCCGGGGAGATGATAGAGACAGCGGGCCTCCACTTGAAGCAGAAGGGAATTGCCAAGACATACGTGACCAACAGGACCTTTTGGAGAGCTGAGGCCCTTGCCAAGCGGCTAGGGGGCGAGGCCCTTCCCTTCGAGAGCCTGGGGAACTCATTGGCCATGGCGGATATGGTGCTCACCTGCACTGGCGCACCCGAGCCCATCATAACGAAGGAGCAAGTAAAGGCTGCCATGAAGGCTAGGAGGAACAAGCCCATATTCTTCATAGACATAGCTGTGCCGAGGGATGTGCATCCCTCTGTGGCGGAGCTCCAAAACGTATTCCTTTACGATCTCGATGACCTTCAGAAAGTGGTCGATAACAACAAGGCCGAGAGGATAAAGGAACTCGAGAAAGCGGGCGAGATAGTCGCCGAAGAGGCTCGAAAGTTCTCCCTCTGGTTCAGTTCCCTCGAGGCAGAGCCGACCATCCGCGAACTTCTCGAATGGGCGGAGGAAGTGAGAATAAAGGAATTGAGAAAGACACTCAAAAGGCTAAAGGGCTTGGACGAGCGAGAACTCGAGGCCATAGACCTCATGACCAAGGCCCTCATCAAGAAGCTTTTCCACAGACCCATAGTCAAGATGAAGCGGGAGGGAGGTAGAGATGGATCCGCCTCCTTCATAGGCCTCGCTAGGGAACTATTCGGACTGGATGGCAGGGGGAGTGGCAGGTGATCTACTGTCGCACCTTGAAGATAGGCACGAGGGGAAGCCGCCTGGCACTCCTCCAGACCCAATGGGTGGCAGAGAGGCTTCTCAGGGCGCGCCCAGGTATTGAGATAGAGATCGTGACCATCAAAACCAAGGGTGACAGGATCCTGGATTCCCCCCTCTCCATGGTCGGTGGGAAGGGGATTTTCGTGAAGGAGATAGAGGATGCCCTCCTTTCGGGCACCATCGATCTCGCTGTCCACAGCATGAAGGACCTCCCATCGGACCTCCCCAGGGGATTGAAGATAGGGGCTGTTCCCGAAAGGGAAGATCCCAGAGATGCCCTCATCACAAAGGATGGAAGGAGACTTTCTCAGCTCGGGGAAGGGGAAGTGATCGCAACGAGCAGTCTCAGGAGAAAGTCCCAGATAAGACACATGAGGCCCGACCTAGCCGTGGTGGACCTGAGGGGGAATGTGGATACAAGGCTGAGAAAGCTCCTCGCTGGGGATTCGGGAATAGAGGCCATTGTCTTGGCCCTGGCAGGGATAAAGAGGATGGGACTCATGGAAAAGGTGACGGAGATCCTCGATACCGACCGAATGATTCCGGCTGCGGGCCAGGGGGCCTTGGCCATAGAGGTAAGGGAAGGAGACCCCGAGGTGGAGGCTATCGTGAGGTCCATCGAGGATCCGGCGACTCGAGCCTGCATCAGGGCAGAGAGGGCCTTCCTGGAGGAGCTTCAGGCTGGGTGCCAGGTGCCAGCCGGGGCCATAGCCAGTTTTTCAGGAGAGGGTCTCGAGATGTCTGCCATGGTAGCCGATCCAGAGGGAAAGGAGCTCTTCAGGATCACCCGGGCTGGGCCGAGCTCCGAGCCCGAGGCCCTGGGAAGACAAGTTGCAAGGAGTCTCCTCGATAAAGGAGCTCGCGAAATTCTCAGAGCGCTCAGGACCAATTGATCCGAGAGATCCCTGGCCGCTATACTTAGAAGAGGGTCATGAAATCGAATCCAGGAAAGGTCTTCCTCGTCGGGGCTGGGCCCGGAGATCCTGGGCTCATGACTTGCAGAGGACTGGAACTCCTCAAGGGAGCAGAGGTGTTGGTATACGACCATCTGGTCGATCCTTCCCTTCTCCAATATTGCTCGCCCACTTGCGAGTTGATCTATGTGGGAAAGGAGGCAAGCTCCCACACCATGTCCCAGGAGGAGATAAATTCCCTCCTCGTGGATAAAGCGAGGGAGGGAAAGGTGGTTGTGAGGCTCAAAGGGGGGGATCCCTTCGTGTTCGGAAGGGGAGGAGAGGAGGCTGAGCACCTGGCCAGGGAGGGTGTGGCCTTCGAGGTGGTGCCTGGGGTGACCTCTGCCATAGCGGCACCAGCATATGCTGGGATTCCCGTGACCCACAGGCGGATGTCCTCCTCGGTGGCTTTCATAACCGGCCACGAGGACCCAACCAAGGGTGGCTCCTCTTTGAGGTGGGAGAAAATAGCCGGGGCAACCGACACCCTGGTCTTCCTCATGGGGATGAAGAATCTCGGCCAGGTATGCTCCCTTCTTGCCTCAAACGGCCTCGATCCAGAGACTCCTTGCGCTGTAATCCAGTGGGGAACTCTGCCCAAGCAGAAGGTGGTTGTCGGAGACCTCTCGAACATCGTGGAGAAGGTTTCCGAGAAGGGTATAAGCGCCCCGGCTGTTCTCGTTGTGGGCGAGGTGGTGAGACTAAGGGAAAAGATCAATTGGTTCGAGAGAAAACCCCTTTTGGGATTGAGAGTCCTGGTCACCCGCACGAGGAGACAGGCGAGCAAGCTTTCCTCTCTCCTCAAGGAGCTCGGGGCCATCGTGGTCGAGGTTCCCACCATAGAGATCGCGCCCCCAAGCGACTGGGACCAAATGGACAGGGCCATAGATCGCCTGGGGAATTATGACTGGATAATCTTCACGAGCGAAAATGGGGTGAGGATCTTCGGATCCAGGCTTTGGGAGAGGGGAAAGGACGCGAGAGCCCTAAATGGGGTGAAAGTGGCTGCCATAGGAGCCAGCACAGCTCAGGCCCTCAGGGAATTGGGCCTCAGGGCAGACAGGGTCCCCGATGAGTTCGTGGCAGAGGCTCTGGCCGGGGCTTTTGAGGAGGAAGAGGTCAGAGGGAGCCGTTTTCTTTTGATACGGGCCGAGAAGGCCAGGGAGGTTCTTCCAGATGCCCTCAGGGAAATGGGAGGCAAAGTGGAGGTCGTTGCGGCCTACAGGACAAGGACCCCTGATGGCTCAAGCCACAGGCTCGCTTCTGCCCTCCAAGAGGGAATAGATCTCGTCACTTTCACGAGCTCATCCACAGTCGTCAACTTCGCCGAGATGTCCGGGGCCGAGGATCTCCCTCGACTCCTCGAAGGCGTGACCGTGGCGTGCATTGGGCCAGTGACCGCGAACACTGTCCGGAGGTACGGAGTAGAGCCCCAGATAGTTGCTGAGACCTATACCGTCCAAGGCTTGGTCCATGCGATAACTCGCTATTACGAGCAGAGGGGAAGAAACGAGTGATTGGGATATCGAAACTTTACTGTGGAACCGTCGAACCATCGGATCCTCTGAGATATGGCAGGGCTTCCAAGAGCCTGCCCTCTCATCTCCTCCAGTTCTCCCAGGACAAAAAGCCTGTTGTGGTGTGGAATGTCACGAAACAGTGCAATCTGAGATGTCAACACTGTTATTCGGGTTCGGATCACAGGAGGGCCGCAGACGAGCTCACCACCCAGGAGGGCATGGCCCTCCTCGAGGACCTCGCTCAGTTCGGATGCCCTGTGGTCCTGTTTTCGGGCGGGGAGCCCTTGATGAGGAAGGATCTCCTCGAGCTGGCTGAGAGGGCCAGGGAGCTGGGAATGAGGGTGGTCCTGTCGACCAACGGAACTCTGATCACCCGGGAGATGGCCAAGAGACTGGCCTCCATAGGCCTCTCTTACGTGGGGATAAGCCTGGATGGCCTCGAGGAGAGGCACGATGCCTTTAGGGGAGTGAGGGGAGCCTTCGATGGGGCCATGAGGGCAGTGAAAAACTGTCAGGACGAGGGTCTCAAGGTGGGCCTTCGTTTCACTATCCACAAGAGGAATTTTGGCGAGATACCGAGGATATTCGACCTTGTGGAGAGGGAGAGGATCCCACGGGTGTGTTTTTACCATCTGGTTTACTCGGGCAGGGGCTCGGAGCTCATGGACCAGGACTTGAGCCACGAGGAGACCCGCCGCACTGTTGACTTGATAATGGACAGGACCAAGGAGATCCACGCAAGGGGTCTCAAGGTGGAGGTCCTCACAGTGGACAACCATGCCGACGGTCCATACGTGTATCTCAGGCTCTTGCGGGAGGACCCCAAGAGGGCTGCTGAGGTCCTGGAGCTCCTCAGGATGAACGAGGGGAACAGTTCCGGGGTGGGAATTGGTTGCGTGAGCTGGGATGGGGAGGTCCATGCGGATCAGTTCTGGAGACACAGGAGCTTCGGGAACGTGAGGAGGAGACCATTCAGTTCCATCTGGACTGACACTAGCGACCCCCTCATGGCTGCTCTGAAAGAGAAGAAGAAGCATGTGAAGGGAAGGTGTGCCACGTGTCGGTGGTTGGACATTTGCGGGGGAAACTTCAGGGTCAGGGCAGAGGCCATGACAGGGGATATCTGGGCCCCTGACCCAGCCTGCTATCTCACTGACGAGGAGATATCTCCTCATAGCCGGGAGGTCCATTTACCATGAGATATCCCCAATACAGGCCGAGAAGGCTCAGGAGGAACGAGCCCTTGAGAAGGCTCGTGCAGGAGACCGATCTCTCTCCCCGTCACCTGGTCTATCCGCTCTTTGTAGTCCCGGGAAATGGCATAAGGAGGGAGATCCCCTCCTTGCCAGGGCAGTTTCACCTCTCCGTTGACAAGCTCCCGGATGTGGCGAGGGAGGCAAAATCCCTGGGAATTCTGGGAGTGATACTCTTCGGGATTCCCAGCAGGAAAGACCCTTTGGGCTCGGAGGCCTACGATCCCGATGGAATCATCCAGAGGGCCATAAAGGAGCTGAAGAACTCGGTCCCGGACCTCGTAGTCATAACGGATGTGTGCCTGTGCGAGTACACGGACCACGGCCACTGTGGAGTGTTGAAGGGCGAGACCGTGGACAACGACGCGACCCTCGAACTCCTGGCGAGGACAGCGGTTTCCCAGGCAAGGGCTGGGGCGGATGTGGTCGCACCCTCGGACATGATGGATGGGAGGGTTGGAGCCATAAGGAGGGCTCTCGATGAGGAGGGGTTTTCGGATGTGAGCATACTCTCCTACGCTGCCAAGTACTGTTCCGCCTTCTACGGTCCTTTCAGGGAGGCTGCGGACTCAGCCCCCAAGTTCGGGGACAGAAAGTCCTACCAGATGGACCCGCCCAACTGGAGGGAGGCCTTGAGGGAGGTGGCCATGGACATCGAGGAAGGGGCAGATATCGTCATGGTGAAGCCAGCAATGCCCTATCTCGATGTGATAGCGCGGGTAAAAGAGGAATTCCTCTACCCCGTAGCCGCGTACCAGGTAAGTGGAGAGTTCGCCATGGTAAAGGCTGCGGACCGCCTGGGTTGGGTGGATGGAAACAGGGCAATGATGGAGTGTCTCGTTGCCATAAGAAGGGCTGGAGCTGACTTTGTCCTGACCTATGCTGCCCTCGAAGTGGCCCGGATATTGGGAGGGGGATGATGTCCCAGGAGTTTCGGGTGCCACCCCTCAGGATGGTGGCTTGGGAGGTCACGAGAAGTTGCAACCTCAACTGCGTGCATTGCCGAGCTTCAGCTGAGCGCGGGCCGTACGAGGGGGAGCTCTCGACCCAAGAGGCAATGGCGGTTCTCGAGGATCTGGCCTCCATGGGCAGTCCAGTGGTCATATTGACAGGCGGGGAGCCTCTCTTGCGGCAAGACGTGGTGGATCTGGCAAGGAGGGGAAGCGAGCTGGGCCTCAGGATGGTCATGGCCCCCAATGGCACCCTCCTGACCCAAAAGAGGGCCCTGGAGCTGAAAGAAGCCGGGATCCAGAGGGTGAGTATAAGTCTGGATGGAGCAAGGGAGGAGACCCACGATTCCTTCAGAAAGGTTCCAGGTGCCTTTCGTGGGGCCATGGCCGGGATAATGGCAGCGAGAGAATCCGGGCTTCCCTTCCAGATAAACACCACTGTGACCCCATTGAATCTAGGAGAAATCCCTGCCATCTTGGAGCTTGCGGTTTCACTCGGTGCCGTTGCCCATCACATATTCTTGCTCGTTCCCGTGGGAAGGGGAAAAGATGTGGGATCCCAAGGCCTCTCAGCAGAGCGCTACGAGGAGACCCTCGAGTGGTTCCATGAACAGGAGGGGAGGGTTCCCATTCAACTGAAGGCGACCTGCGCGCCCCAGTACCAGAGGATCGCCAGGCAGAGGGGAAGATCCGCGGAAAGGCCATCCCCCCACCCGAGTCTCGACTCGGTCACGAGGGGATGCCTTGCGGGCTGGGGCTTCTGCTTCATATCCCACAGAGGAGAGGTTCAGCCCTGCGGCTACTTGGAGGTGAGTTGCGGCAATGTGAGGCAAAGCCCCCTTTCGCGAATCTGGTTCTCATCCGAGGTATTCAGGAGACTGAGGAACCTCGAGGAGTACAAGGGAAAGTGCGGCAGATGCGAGTTCAGGAGAGTCTGTGGTGGATGCAGGGCCAGGGCTTACGAGCAAACGGGAGACTATCTCTCGGAAGAGCCCCTGTGCACTTACCTGCCTTCGAGGATCTAGAGCCATGTCCAGAGTGGATGAGACTGACAGGAAGCTCCTCAATATCATCCAGACGGATTTTCCTCTGAGTCCCAGGCCATTTCAGGAGCTGGCCCTCAAGCTCAACATCTCGGAGGAGGAGGTGCTAAGGAGGATCCGGGCCCTCAAGGAGAGCGGGATAATAAGGAGGATAGGAGGTAGTTTCGATTCGAGGAAGCTGGGATTCTTCAGCACCCTGTGTGCGGCCAAGGTTCCCCCCGAGAGACTGGAGAGGTTCAACGAGGTGATAAACTCCCATCCAGGGGTGACCCACAACTACCAGAGGAACCACGACTACAATGTATGGTTCACCTTCATAGGAGAGAGCGAGGAGAAGGTCGAAGAAACTTTGAGGGAGATGGCCGAGAGGGCAGGGATAGAGGAGATAGTGAGCCTTCCAGCCCGCAGGACCTTCAAGATAAAGGTGAAGTTCGAGCTTTGAGGCCGGCCTGAAAGGATCGGCCCTGTCCTAAGGGAGAGACGATTGGTGGAGAAAGACTCGGGTGGGCCTGTAATCTACCTCGTGGACGGGAGCTCTTACATCTACAGAGCATTTTTTGCCATCCGAGACCTGAAGACCTCCCAAGGGGTGCCAACCAACGCCGTATACGGGTTCTGCACCATGCTCCTCAAGGTGCTCAAGGACTTCAAGCCCGAGTTCCTGGCAGTGGTATTGGATGCAAGGGGCCCTACCTTCAGGCATCACATCTATGAACTTTACAAGGCAAACAGGCCCGAGATGCCCGAAGACCTGAGACCTCAGGTTCACTGGATAATGGAGATCCTCAGGGCCCTCAGGGTGCCGGTCCTGGAGAAGGAGGGGTACGAGGCAGATGACATAATAGGGACAGTGGTGGAGAAGTTCTATGCCGAGGGGTGTCGGCTGGTTCTCATCTCCGGGGACAAGGATCTCCTCCAGCTCGTGAGGCCCGGGGTCACGGTGGTGGACACCATGTACGAGAGGGTCTACGACGAGAAAGCAGTTGCGGAGCGTTACGGAGTCGAACCGGCAAGGTTGCCCGATTTCTTTGGCCTCCTGGGAGATACATCGGACAACATCCCTGGAGTCCCGGGCATAGGGGAGAAAAAGGCCAGGGAGATCCTCTGCCGCTTTGGCACCCTCGAGAATGCCATTAGCCAAGCGGATTCCATAGAGCAGGCCAGGACCAAAGAGGCCCTCAAGAAGTTCGCAGATCAGGCACTCCTCAGCAAGAGACTCGCGACCATAGAGAGGGATCTTCCCCTGGACCTGAAACTGGAGGATCTGCGCCATGGGCCCCCGGATGTGGCGAGGCTCAGGGCCACATTCAAGGCGCTCGAGTTCCAAAGGCTCTTGGAGCAATGGACATGGGAAGAAAAGACCCCAGAGCTCCAATGGGAGCTCATCGAGGGGGAATCTCAGGCGAAGAGGCTGAGTCTCTCGTTGAAGGAGTCCGGTCTCGCGGTGATTTGGCTGGATGAGAGGAGAGATCTCCCAGGAAAGGCGCCATGGGGTCTTGGGCTCATGGAGCCCTCTGGCAGGAAGTGGTACGGGAGGGGTTCTGAGGTCCTCAGTTGGTTCAGGGAACTCCTGGAGGATGAGGAGACTCGGAAGCTAGGTCACGACCTCAAGAGCTCCATGGTCCAGATGGCCAGGGATGGGGTCAGCCTCAGGGGGATAGAGGGGGATGTCATGGTCGCCTCCTATGTGGTTAACCCCTCAAGGAGGAGCCACACCTTAGAAGATCTTTCCCTGGAGCTCCTCGATAGGAAGCTTCCCATGAGCCCGCCTGGGGATCCCCTATCCGCATGCCAGAGACTTCAGGCCATATGGGATCTCAACTCCTTGCTCCAGGGAGTTCTGCAGGAGGACCCCCTCGCCAAGGTCTACAAGGAGATAGAGCTTCCCCTGATCCACGTCCTCGCTGCCATGGAGCTTTGGGGAATAAGGGTGGAGGTGGCTGTTCTGGAAGAGCTCTCTTCCCTCATGGAATCTTCCCTGAGAAGGCTCCAGGAAGAGATCTTCCAAATGGCGGGAGAGCCGTTCAATATCAACTCTCCACAAAGGTTGGCTGCTGTTCTCTTCGACAAGCTCAAGCTACCCATCGTCAAGAAGACCAAGAAAGGTTTTTCCACGGACAACGAAGTCCTAGAGGAACTCGCCAAGGAGCATCCGCTTCCAGCCAAGGTCATGGAATTCAGATCTCTGGCCAAGCTCAAGTCCACGTACGTGGATGTTCTGCCCTCCTTGGTCAATCCCAAGACAGGAAGGATTCACACTTCCTTCAACCAGACCGTTGCGCAGACGGGCAGGCTGAGCTCATCGAATCCCAACCTCCAGAACATTCCCGCTCGCACTGATCTGGGGAGGAAGATAAGGAGGGCCTTTGTCCCTGAAGAGGGATGGTGGTTTCTCTCGGCAGATTATAGCCAAGTGGAGCTCAGAATTCTCGCCCACCTGTCAGGAGATCCAACCCTCACCGAGGCCTTCTCCAGAGGAGAGGATATCCACGCGAGGACAGCTTCCGAGATCCTGGGCGTGCCCCTGGAATCAGTGACCCCGGAGATGAGGAGAGAGGCGAAGGTGGTGAACTTCGGGATAATTTACGGGATGAGCGCTTTCGGGTTGGCCAAGGAGCTCAAGGTGGACCAAAAGGTGGCCCAGGCTTACATCGAGGGATACTTCCAGAGATATAGAGGGGTCAAGGAATACCTGGAGCAGCTTCTCGAGAGGGCTAGGGAGAAGGGTTATGTGGAGACCCTCCTGGGCAGAAGGAGGCCTCTCTCCGAGATAAGGAGTCAGAACCAGGCATCGAGAAAGTTCGCCGAGAGGGTGGCCATAAACACCCCCATCCAGGGCACTGCAGCGGATCTCATAAAAAAGGCGATGATAGAGATCTTCAGGGACCTGAATCATAGGAAGATGAGGTCCCGGATGCTACTCCAGGTGCACGATGAGCTCCTCTTCGAGGTTCCAGAAGAGGAAAAAGAGGAGATGGCGTCCCTGGTGAGGGAGCGCATGGAGACCATCTATCCCCTTAGGGTCCCCCTCAAGGTGGAGCTGGGCTGGGGCAGAAATTGGGCGGAGGCCCATCCCTGACCCCCTGGCAACTGGCGGATGATGGAGGCCATCTCCATTGCCCTCAAGAGGAATCGGCCCAGTTGATGGCACTGAGTTGTTACCGTTTTCCGATTCGGTGCCAATGGTGGAGATATCCGGAAGCTACTTCACGACCTCTATCTTTCTCCCTGGGGCTTTATCGAATACCAGGGCCTTTGCCACGAGATCGTGTATTCCAACGACCTCCATGTTCAGGCCGTGATAATCCACTAGCTCTCTCAGCTGCTTCTTGCAGTTGGCACAAGGGGCAGCCACTATCTTCGCCCCGGTCTCCCTGAGCTGCTGAACCTTTTTCCTGCCACCTACCTCCATTCTGAAGTCGTATATCTCCTCGAACCCCACGGTCCCACCTCCACCGCCGCAACAGTAGTTCTCATTTCCATGAGGTTCCATTTCAACGAAATGGGACACAGCGCTCCTCAATACAAAGCGCAAGGTGTCAGCCAATCCTCCCATGCGGCTCAGGTTGCAGGGGTCGTGGAGGGTCACGGGGTCGGGATTGCGGCTTGGGTCCAGCTTGATCCTTCCTTCCTCTATGTATTGGGCCGTCACTTCCATTATGTTCTTTATCTCGAAGTCGAGCTTGCCGCCAAAATACTCCGCGAAGACCTTCTGGGCCTTTGTGGCGTGACCGCATTCGCCTATGACCAGCTTCTTGACCCCCAGGTCCTTCACCACATCGTGGAGCTGGAGCATGATGTCCTTGAGCCAATTGTCATCGTAGAAGACCCCGTAGTTTATGGCGTCGCTTCCCGCCCCTGTGGCTATTGTCCAGCTCGCCCCAGCCGCATAGAGTGTCATGGCAATGCCCATTAGGGTATCGGCTTCCATTATGTAATCGCTCACTGGAGCCACAAAGAGGATCTCGGCTCCCTTCACGTTGACAGGGAACTCTATGGGAAGCCCTGTGATCTCCTGCATCTCTTCATTGAGAAACTCTATCGTGTCGAGAAAAGCCCGCTCGGGGATGGCAGAGGTGTTCCGGGTCGGCCCCTTGAGCTGCGAGTCCACGCTCACCTTGAAGTTGTGAGGGACCATTCCAGCCTCGCTCAAGCAGAACCTTCCTATTCGGGTAATGAGGCTATTGTCCACTCCCATAGGGCACTCCAAGGCACAACGCCTGCACATGGTGCAACGGTAGAAGCTCTCGTACATCTCGTCCACGAGCTCCTCCGTCAGATCCTCCGCACCCACAAGCTTCCCCAGGAGCCTCCCCAGAAGGGTGTAGCGTCTCTTGTAAACCTTCCTCAAGAGGTCCGACCTTTTGGCCGGAAGCCAATGGGGATTCGATTGATCGTCGCAGGTTATGTGGCAGAGGGTCGCACAATTGTTGCATTTTGCACATGTGTCCAGATATAGCTTCAATGGAAACTTGTAAAGCTCGTGTTTGACCACCTTGTCCAGGCACTCGAGAAATGGCTTCACCCTTCCCTCTCTTGGCACGTGAGCCGCCCTGAAAAGCTGGTACTTGTCTATGGTCCTTCTGGGCTTTCCCTTCTTGTCCTCCTTGGCCTCGGCCGATTGATTCTTCTCGTTCATTTTCCGATCCCCTGGGCGCTCTTTTCTTTGGGCTCTTGGCCTCTTTCGGATTCTCAGCTTTTCATCCCCTCACTTCGTAGGGATTAAACCATCTGCTTTTGTGAAAGGCAAAATACTTGCTGGCCACGTGGAACATCTTGGAGAAAGGCAAGTAAGCGATGAAGAATTCGACCAGGAAAACGAACCAGATGAGAACTGGCTCGTCCGGGAGGACCGAAGGGGAAAACCCTGCTAAGGAGAAGACCCAACGCCTCATCTCCCCGCTAAGTCCCCTGCCGGTGAGGCTCCATCCCAGCCCTCCCATTGCTATGAATATGGCCAGATTGAAGAATTCCACAGGAGTGGAGATGGCTCTCACCTGGGGTATCCAGAGCCTCGCTACGAATAGATAGATGCTCGAGAAGAAAAGCCCTGCCGCAGCGAGCCTCGAAAGCCAAGGCGCGCTCACTCCCAGGAGGAGAAGAAGAAACCAGATGGCCGATGCAACAAGACTCAGATGAAAGACATAGGAGCCAAGCCAGATGGCCCTGTTGTTCTTGAAGAGCATCTTGAAGCTTATCCACTCTCCCACTATGTAACTTGCCTCTCCCACAAGGCCTTCGGGAACCGGATAGAGTTTCCAGTTGAGCTTCTTGGGGGATGTGGCCCACACCCCTATCCTGTATCCTGCCCCTACCAAGAAAACCAAAATCGCCAAATAAGGGAAAACCTGGCTCACGATGGTCGCCATGGGATCCTCCTCTTTTTAGAGTTTAGCCTGGTTCCGCACGCTAGGCCACAGCTCATACCTTTTTTCTTCTCCTCTTAAAATCTCTCATCTCCACGACCTTTTCCGAGGACTGACCCCTTGTCCTCCTCGAAACTTCCCTTGGGGGTTGCACCATCACTACTGGGCACGGGGACCTCTTGGCCAGAAAGGCCCTGAGGCTCATACCGATGGGCGTCATCTTGGCCTCTGCAACCGATGCTGCCAAAACCAAGACTTCCACATCCCTCCTTTTCACGAATCGCACCAGTTCCACCCCCTCCACGCCCACCAGCACATGAAAGGAGCTCGTGCCCACCCCTTCTACGGCTTGGCCATAGCGGGAGCGGAGCTCCTCCTCTGCGAGCCTTGCCACATCGGGGTTCAGGCCCGCTGCCATGGCCGAATCGACGATCTCGGCATAGAACCTGTAAGGGGATGGAAGCACGTGGACAACGAATAAGTGAGAGGTGGGATTCCTCGATGCCAGGCCCAAAGCGAAAGGAAACGCCAGGTCCGCCCCTGGGCTGAGGTCCGTATAAAAGAGAATTTTCTCCCAGGCCACGTTGGCAACCTCTTTGTCGCCTGAGCTGAGCCCCATAGCGTGGCCAAGCTCAGGCGGCAATTATAGCAGATTTGCCCCATAGGTATCATCCCAATTTTCCGTGAGCGAAATCTCCCCTTAAACCCCATAGGGCATCTTTGCAGCCCGCTCGATCCCTTTGAGATCACAAGGGAGAGGTCCTTCTAGCCATTGAGATCCTTCCGAGGCAGCGGGTTCCGGGGCATCCCAGGGAAGGAAGCCGGCCTTGGGGATGGGGATGGGCTCAGGCCGAGGCCTACGGGTCATTTTCTCGTGAGCAAGCGGGCGGAGTTTCCAAGAATGACGATATCGGGTAGGGATTGTGCCGCTGCCGCAACCACGAGGGGGAGGATTCCGAGGGCGGCTAGGGACAACCCCACCAAGTTGTATATCGCCGTGAATGCCAGGTTCATCTTCACAACCCGCATGGTGCGCCGCGAGGTGCGCAACACTTCTGGCACAAGATGCCAGTCTTCGCGCATGAGGGCGATGTGGGCGGCCTCCATGGCCACATCTGTCCCAGCTGCGGCCATGGCAATGCCCACATCAGCTTGGGCAAGGGCCGGGGCGTCATTGACGCCATCGCCCACCATGACGACAGTGTGTCCGCGGGCTTGGAACTCCTTCACCACCCGGATCTTGTCTTCAGGGAGAAGTTTAGCTCGGCAGAGAACGCCAAGTTCTTGGGCCAGGCGGGCGGCGGTTCTCTCGTTGTCGCCCGTGAGCAATTCCACGTGACGGATTCCCAGTGCACGCATCTCTTGGAGCGCGGCGGGGACCTCTGGCCTAAGGGTGTCCTCCAATGCGAGGATACCAGCCAACTGACCGTCAATCTCGAGAAATAGCAGGGTCTTTCCCTGCTCTTCGAGCTCGGCGGCCATGGGAAATCTTTGCGCTTCTGGAATCATGCGGCTGTTGCCGATGCGAATGCGTTTTCCGCCAATCACACCACTCACGCCCAACCCAGGCACCGCTTCGAAGTATCTGGGCTCTAGCAAGGGGATATTCTCGCGTCGAGCGAGGGCCCGGATGGCCTCTGCGAGGGGGTGTTCCGAATATCGTTCAGCGGATGCGGCCAGGGTGAGGATCTCCTTGCGCGAAAGGCCACATGAGGAAAAGACATCCGTCACTTGCGGCTGACCCAATGTGAGGGTCCCGGTCTTGTCTACGAGCAGCACGTCGGCCCTGGCGAGGAGTTCCAGATATCTGCCGCCCTTGATGAGCAATCCCCGCCTGGCGCTAGCCCCAATGGATGCCAAGATTGCGACGGGAGTTGCCAAGGCAAAGGAACAAGAACAGGCCACGACGAGAACGGCTGCTGTGGACAGAGGATTGCGGGTAATGAGAAAGGTCAGGCCGGCGATGGCCCCTACTATCGGCAGATACAGGGCACTGAAGCGATCGGCCACGCTGTGGAGATGGGCCCGGTGCGCTTCGGCCTCCTCCACCATCTTGATCACCCGTCCAAAGGTTGTGTCTTCTCCCACCTTCTCGGCGCGAATGCGAAGACTGCCCAGCCTGGCAATGGTCGCGGCATAGACCCGGCTTCCGGGGATGACCTCTGCGGGCATGGACTCGCCGGTGATGGGAGACTGGTCCACGGTGGCGTGTCCGGCGATGACCTGGCCGTCCACTGGAATCCTCTCTCCCGGCCGGACAATGACTATCTCACCCACACTGACCTCCCCTATGGGGACTTGGATTTCGACCCCTTGGCGTTCCACGCGAGCGGTCTGCGGGGCAAGGGATGTGAGCTCTCTCAGGGCGCGACGGGCAGAGTGGGCAGTGAAGCTCTCCACGTAATCGCCAATGCGCATGAACAGGACCACGAGGCCGGCAGTAGCCCACTGACCCACTGCTAGTGCGGCAATGACTCCCAGGGTCATTAGGGTATGGGAGGTGACCTTTCCTCTCACTGCGGCGCGAAGGACATCCATGAAAACGGGATAGCCCCCTGCGACAACGACCGTCAAACCCAGGAGGAAAGGGACGTGCTCATTGAGGATGTCGAAGAATCCAAGGATCTCCCCAAAGACGACCGCGTTCACGATGAGGCCGAATGTGCCGACAAGGAGGAGAGTCAGTCGGCGGTGGAAACCCTCCGCCGAGGCGAGAGCATCCTTTGGGGATTCCAAAGGCGAGACCTCATATCCCGCAGTGCGAATGGCAGCGCAGATCTCCGGTAGTCCAATCTTGTCAGGGTCGAACTCCACAATGGCTTTCTCGGCCCCGAGCAAGACCTGGGCTGACTGGACCCCGGGGAGCTTCTCGACAGCACCTCGAACGTGTCGGGCACACTCGGCACAGTCCATGCCAGAGATAGGGATCTCGACGGTTTGGGCTCTCCTCATCCCAGTGCGTCCCCCTCAGGGTAACCTTTGGTGTGAGAACTGAAAGTCAGGCCCATACTCTCTTTCCTCCTTCGAGAAACCCGCTGAGAGTCGAGGGGAAATGGGCATCTTCTCAGAGTGTACTATTGGGGGTCCGTGACGGGAAAGATGGGGAAGAGGAATCTCTTGTCCCGGACCTCCCACTGGGGAGGAATCCTGGTCAGGGGAGGGGGAGCCAGTCCACCTCGGCCCCTGTTTCTATCTCAGGTCGAGACATTCGCCCCTCTCGCCTCAGAGGAGTCTTGCCTCTCTGAGCACAGGTCTTGGGTCGACCAAGTGTCTTCCGAGCCATCTCGTTGTCCTCGGGAGTTCCGCGGCCAAACCCAAAAGCTCGGTTATGTAGAGGACAGGGAGGGCGGGCTCCTTTCGGCCTCTCATCTCCAAGTTCACCTGGCACAGGGGGCAGAACACCACTATGCAGTTGGCCCCTGCCCTTCTCGCATGCTCCCTTATCCTGTCCACCAGGGAGGATACTAGGCCGGGCTTTGTTATGCCCAGATGCGCTCCGCAACACTGTCTCCCATATCCCCAGTGGGCCACCTCGCCTCCCAATGTCCGGAAGAGATTTTCGAGAAAGCTCTCGTAAGGCCCCACATCGAACCCCGTTATCCATTCTGGCCTGCTCAAAAGACACCCATAGTAAAGAGCGCCTTTTATGCCCTTGAGGGGCTTCTTGAGGAGGGATCTCATCTGTTCCGTGCCCACGTCCCTGAGCATTTCCAGGAAGAACTTGAGTCTCACGCTGCCTCCATAGGGCCTTCCCAGGGCCTTGGAGACTTGTTCCCCCTTCTCGGGGTCCGACTGCACTTGTCTGGCTGCCTCCCTCAACCTCACAAAGCAGCTCGGGCACATTACCAAAAGTTCCTTGAGAGATTGCTCCTCGGCTAGGAGCAGATTCCTCATGGCCAAGTTCAATGCCCACCCATGATGGGTGGAATGAGCAGGAGAGGAGCCGCAACAATTCCAGTCCTCCAATTCAAGGGCCTCGACTCCCAGTGGCCTCATGAGATCCCAGAAGCTTTCTCCCATCTCCTGAGCGCTGGAGTGCAAAGAGCAGCCAGGATAGTAGCCTACTTTCATCTGAGCCTCCTTGTGCCGTTCATTATCCTCTTGATCTGTTCCTCTCCCTTTATCCTGGATGGCAGCAGTTGAAGTCTTCCCTTGGCCATCATCTTGAATCCCACGGAGAAATCCTCGAAAAACTTGCCCGTCGAGAGCTTGTACTTGAGGACAAGACCCAGCTCGTAAACCCTTCCCCAGCGTCTCACCTCTCCCAAGAAGGCCCTGTGAAAGGCGAGTATCTCCGGCTCTGCAACCCTCACACCTGCCTCGAGGGCCATTTCCCTCAGGGTATCCATCATGGCGGGGATGTGGACCCGGTTAGGGCACTGGCTCAGACAGGAGAAGCACCCGACACAGACCCAGATGGCCTTGCTTCCCAGGACCTCCTCCCTCATCCCCCTCTGAACCATCCGGATGATCTGATTGGGGTTGTAATCCATTGCCTCCACTACAGGACAACCGCCCCCACAGCTCAGGCAATGATAGCAGCCCTCGAACCTCTGGCCACTCCTTCGAGAAACCTCCTCCAAGAACTCAGCTGCCATGCCCGCCTCCCTCTCTCCACAATTTCAATTCACCGCGGCAAGGCTCTCCCTCACCTTGCCCAAAAGCTCCTCCGGCACCACTGGTTTTTCCAGAAAAGCGAAGGGCCTTCTCAGTTTCAGGGAGGAGAAGAAACTCCTGAAATCCTCTATCATGTGGTCGTGGATTCCCGTGACCACGATTATGGGAATATGAGCGAGGCTCTCATCCCTGGATATTTTCTGAAAAAGCGTCACACCACTCTTTTTTGGCATGAGAAGATCGAGCAGGATCACATCGGGCCTCAGATCTCTTATCCTCTCCAGTGCCTCCTCGGGATCGTTGGCACAATGGGCTTCATATCCGTGATCCTCCAAGAGGGTTGCCAAGTATGTGGTCATACTAGGCTCATCGTCCACTATCATTATACGCTTCGCGCCGCCCATATCCACCTCCCCAGTCACCAAATGGAGCCTCATCCCGAGGAGAGGCCCGTTTGCTCGGGATACTTTTCTCCAAAGACCGGCTTGCGGGGAATCATGATCTCGAAGATCGTCCCCCCTCTGGGCGAACTCCTGTAGCGAAGATGACCTCCGTGTTCCCTCACGATCTTGTTGGTCACTATCAGGCCGAGACCTGTCCCCGCATTGCCCTTTGTCGTGACCATTTCCCGAAATAGTTTCTCTTTGATTTCCTCTGGCACGCCTGGACCATTGTCCTCCACCTGGAAGCACACCACCTCCTCGAGCTCGTGGACCCTGAGGAAGACCTTCCCAGGCCCCTGAGCCCCCAAGGAGGCGCAAGCATCTATGGCATTGGAGAGGAGATTGGCCAAGGCTGTGTGGAGCCCCTTGTGATCTCCCCTGAAGGTCAGGTTTCTCTCCCCTATGGTCTCCAATTGGAGCTCAATCCCCAAGTCTCCGGCCCTCTTTTGGAAGAGGGAGATGACCTCCAAGGCCAGGTTCACGGGGGATATGTCCTCGAGCTTTGGCCTTCCATGTCTCGAGACGAGGAGGATGTCCTGGAGGAGCCTTCTCGCCATCTCCACTCCCTCTTGGATCATGGAGAGGCCCTTTTCCGTGAGCTCAGGATCGTTCCTTCTCAAAGCTGACCTGACCACATATGCACCGCCATCCAATCCTCCCAATATGTTCTTTATGGAATGAGCCGTTATGGCCACCGCTTGCCCGAGACTCGCGAGCTCCCTCTGGAGGGTCTTCACGGGTGTAATCTCAGTGGACATCTCCATCACAGCGTAGGTTGTGCCCCAGTTGTCCTTTATGGGAGCTGTGTAAACAACAACCTCCATGGGCTCTCCTGACCTTCTCCTCACTGTCTCCTCGCTGAAGTGTATCTGGCCATCGACAAAGGTCCTCTCCACCGGGCAGGGATCGCACTTCTTGTCCCTTCCTTTGTAAACCTCGTAGCATTTCCTGCCAATGGCTCTTCCGAACTCTTTCTGGAAGAGACCGTTTGTCTTTATTATGCGGAAATCGCGGTCCTGGACCGATATGTAGCAGGGAACCCCTTCGAAGAGGGCCTTGTACTCCCTCTGGCTCAGCTCCAGCTGGCTCTGTCTCCTCTTAAAAAGGGTGACATCGGTCGATATCTCGAGAAAGCAGCGCCCTCGGGCGAAGCCCCAAGGAAGAGAGATCAATTGGGAAAGCACCTGTATCTTCCCTGTCTGGGGGTTCTCTATGGACTGCTCCCAGCAAAAAGATTTGCCCGTAGAAGCAACCATCTCCAAAGGACATTCCCCACAGGGCTCCTCCCTCAACCAGTGCACCTCGAAGCATCTCATGCCCGGGACCAGTCCCATATCCCTTTTCATGGCCTTATTGGCCCAGAGGACCGTCCTCTCCCCTGAGACCACACACGCATAAGAGGGAAGTAGATTCAGGAGGGACAGGCCTCCTCTGGCCTCCTCCGGGACATTGGCAATTTCCCCCCTTTCCTCTGGCTCCGGGGCCTCCTTTTTTTTCGGGCTCACAGGCGTCCAGAACATCCCCAGGCACCTTCAACTTTTTTGAGGGCCACATCCCAGCACTTTTTCCACGGTCTCAAGGAGGGCCTCTGGCGCCACAGGCTTTTCCAAGAAAGCTTCTGGGCCTCTTATGGATCTCTCGTAGATGAATTTCCTGAAGTCTATCATGGGATACTGTTCCTGGGTGAAGCCAGTTATGATCACTATGGGAATTGCCCCGAGGCGATCGTGTTTCCGGAGGTCCCTGTAGAGCTTTATCCCTGTCTTCTCGGGCATGAGAAGATCCAGTGTGATGAGGTCGGGGCTCTCCTTTAGGGCCTTCTCCCATGCCTCCTCTGCACTTTGTGAGCAAAATGTCATGTACCCATGATCCTGGAGTATGGTGCTCAGGTAAGTGAGCATTGCTGGCTCGTCATCCACTATGAGGATCTTCTTGGTCATTTCCCCTCCTCGGGCCTCCTCCCCCCTCACTCCATTACCAAGGCATCGGCCACAAGCTCGCAGAGGAGTTTCACCTCCACACCCAATTTGTAATGGCGATTTATCTCCGCGAGCTGGTCCACGCAATTGTGGCAGGAAGTGGCCACTATCTTTGCCCCGGTCTCGGCGATCTCCTCGGCTTTGACCTTTGCTGCCTCGAGCCTTCTTTTGGCGAACTCGGTCATGGTCAGGGCACCACCTCCACCACCGCAACAGTAGGAATACTGCCTGTTGTGCCTGAGCTCCACGAAGTCCTCCACAGCAGCCCTCAGGACTATCCTGGGCTCCTCCAAGATGCCCCCGCTTTTTGCTGCGTTGCACGGGTCATGATATGTGACCCTGTGGGGGTTCTTGGAGGGATCAAGCTTTATCCGGCCTTCCTGGATATACTGGGCGAGGAGCTCCTGGAACCCTATGACCTTGAATTTGGGCTGCCTGCCAAGCCAATTGGCGGCCTCCCACCTAATGGACCGGTAGCCGTGACCACACTCCGCCGCGAGGAGATACTCGCAGCCCAATCTCTCCACATCCTCTGCCTGCCACTGGGCTATCTTCCTCGCGTTGGCCACATCCCCAGTGAAAAGGCAGTAGTTGGTCGCGTCCCAAAACTTGGTGGATATGGTGTAGCTCTCCTTGGCCGCGTGCAAGATCTTGGCCTCCGCCTGGATGGTCAGGGGATAGTACTTGGGCTCCCTTGGGTTCATGGTGAGAAAATATTTGGCGCCCTTCTCGTTCAGAGGGATGCGGAAGGTGGGATCTTCCAATTCCGCCTGTAGCTCCTCCTCTATCCACTGGATGGTCTCTATGAGCTCCTCCTCAGTTATGCCCATATTGTTCCCTGTCTGGAGATGCACATCTATTGTCGCCTTGAGGCCTTCTGGGAGCCTGTTCATGGCTGCCATCATGTATCTGGCCGTGGACATTATGGAGGCGTAATCCACCCCCATGGGGCAGTTGAAGGAGCATCTCCTGCAGACAGTGCATGCTCCGAAAATGAGATCGTACATCTTCTCCGCCAGCTCCACATCGAGGTCCCTTCCTCCCACCCAGCGAGGGAAGATCCTCCCCAGCCAGTCGTATCTTTTCTTGTATACCTTTCGCAGGAGATCGGCTTTGTAGGCCGGGGCGAACTCGGGGTTTTTGGTCGAGGCATAGTAGTGGCAGGCCTCAGTGCAAAGCCCACAGTGAACACAGGCTGCCAAAGAAGAGGCGAGGAGCCTGTTCATCCTCTGATCCAAGATCTCGAGCATCTTGGGGATGTCTTGGGGTTCGAAGGCCGGCTTTGGGCCCTCTTTGGGAGCCACCTCTGGCTTTGGAGCGATGCTCGCCTGGGAAATCTCCATGTCCTTGGCTACCGCCATCTTATCCTGCATCTTGTCTTCCTCCTCTTCTCACTCGCTGATTTGTTCCCCTCCCTCGGATTTGGAAAAAGTCCATCCAAAAGCAGGGCTCAGGGGATCATTTGCTCAACGGAACGCCCTCGAAGGTCTCGCTATGACTCCCCTGCCTCCGAAATTGACTCCGTAATACCATCTGGCAAAGGGATACGTTATGTAATGGGAAATCTTGCTAAAGGGCACATAGACGAGGAAGAAAGTCGTGAGGATGAAGAACACCCACATTGCGGTCCTTTCTCCTGTGCCCAGAGCCCAAATGCCGGAGAGGAAGAAAATGTCGAGAAGGGCTAAGGAGAAATAATCGTCAGGGGAGCTTATGAGGCGTATCTCGGGCTTGGTGATCCTCCTCAGGAGCCTCCTCACCCCAACTACAAATCCCACTGCCATGGCCACAACCACCACTTTGGAGAAGGGATCTCCCGGCTCCATTACTCCGAAGGGAATGAGGAAAGTGGAAAGGATGGTCAGGGCCACAGCCAAGTGGAAGAGAGCGAACTCGAGATAAAAGTACCAGTGGGTCCTCGTGCTCTCCATTGCCCAAGGCATGAATATATTGGCCAAGGAGACCACAGCCCCTTTAGCCGGATCCCCCTTGAGATGGGCTTTGTCGCGCACTGTTGGCTTCTTGAGAAACCAGATCACTTTGGCCAGATACACTAGACCCATGAAGCTCAGGGCCATGTACTGAACCTCCTCCATCAAGAACCTCAATCCTCCATCCTCCATCATGTCCCAGTACCTCCTCTTGGTCTTTTCAAGGACGACTCTCCATCCTGGCCAAATACGCCTTGTCCAGCTCCAGCTGAGGATGTTCCAAGAGCTCGTCCAATCTCACTACCTCCCTGAGATGAACCCTGCACTCCTCGAATTGCCCGAGCTTCTCGAGGCACATGGCCAGATTGAGCCTCAAGAGCCTCTGGGTCCCGAGCTCCCCATCGTCGCACGCTAGCTTCAATCCCTTCTGGTAATTCTCCACAGCCCTGTCCAGTCTTCCCCAGGCCTCGTAAAGCCTGCCAAGGTTATTGAGGGCTATGGCGCACCCATTGGAGTATCCTATCTCCTGGGCTATTCTCATGCTCTGCCTGAAGAACTGCATGGCATGGTCGAACTTCCCCCAGCTCTGATAGACCATGCCTATGTTGTTGAGGGATATGCACTCCCATTTCTTGTCACCGAGCTCCCTGGCCTTGACAAGTCCGTTCCAGAACTGCTCCAAGGACCTATCGTAGCGCTGTTCCTGGTGGAGTCTGTGGCCCAACTGATTAAGGGCCGCTATCTCCCTTCGGGGATCGTCTCGTATTTCTGGGGATCTCCTGGCCATGTGCGCGCTCCCTCGGGCTCCTGACTCGTCTTTGCCTGGTAAAAGCAATTTTTGTGCCCGAGAAAGATCTCGCGTGATATCAAAAGGTTACAAGGAAGAAGGGGGGATACACGCTAAAGAAGTTGCAGATTGCAACCTCCCCGAGGGTCCCATCCTCGAAGCAGGATCGCGGGGTTGTGTTGGCGTTACTCAAGGAGGTCTTTGGGGGCACCTGTCCAGATGAAAAACGACCCTACAAGGCACCCGGGACGGGGGCTCGGCTTCCCCGGGAAGATCCGGCCTGCCCAGTGCCTGAGCGCCCGAAGACGTATGCTTTCGGGAATGAAGGGGGCAAGTTGCAACCTGTTCGCTACATGGCCTATGTGACACAGAGGTGTTGCATTTGTCTCCCAAGATGATGCGATTTGCATCAATAATGTTGCAAGGTCTGCTCCAGGCCCCTCAGCTTCCTCCATAAGGTGGTCCTGTGAATCCCGAGTTCTCTAGCTGCCTTGATCTTGTTGCCTCCGTGTTTTCTCAGCACCTGCAGGATGGTGGATATCTCCACCTCCTTCATGCGCATCTCCTTTGCCTGCTCCAGTTCCTTTTCCAGCCCCAATAGGTAAGATGGAAGGTGGTGCGGTTGAATATGACCCTCCTTGCACATGATGAGGGCGTGCTCCACTATGTTCTCCAGCTCTCGGACATTTCCCGGGAAATCGTATCTCTGGAGTATGGCCATGGCCTCGGGCGAAATATCCTGGACCGGTTTAGAGGTCTTGGCGCTGAAGCGCCTGATAAAGTGCCTCACCAGGAGAGGTATGTCTTCGGGTCTCTCCCTCAAGGGGGGAAGTTGGAACTTGACCACGTTGATGCGATAATATAGATCGCTTCTGAACCTCCCTGTTTTCACCATGTCTTCGAGGTTCCTGTTGGTTGCGGAGATAATCCTCACATCCACTCTGACGGGCTCCGTGGAACCTAGGGGGATGAACTCTCCATCTTGGAGGACTCTCAAGAGCTTCACTTGGAGGGAAGGACTCAGGTCCCCAATTTCATCCAGAAAGAGGGTCCCCCTGTGGGCGAGCTGGAACATGCCGGGTTTGTCCCTTCTCGCGTCAGTGAAGGCTCCCCTCACGTAACCGAAAAGTTCAGATTCCAGAAGGCTCTCAGGAAGGGCCCCGCAATTCAGGGCGACCCATGGCCCCTTTTGCCTGAGGCTCAACTTGTGGATTGCCATTGCGAAAAGCTCCTTGCCTGTTCCGCTTTCTCCCTGAATGAGCACAGAGGCATCGCTCCTGCTGACCTCAGGCAATATCTCGAGGAGCTGCAGGATCCTCCTGTTCCGGCTTATTATCCCCTGAAACGAGTACTCCTCCGCCACAGGTGGCCTCTTCGTGGGCATGTCTCTTATGGTGATTATTCCCCCTGAAAATTCCTCCTGTTGGTTGGTTATGGCCGAGAAACGGATGAGAACCGGGACACTCTGGCCGTCCGGGGTGGTGACCGAGGCCTCGTAATCCACAAGTGTCCCCCCTCCTTCCTTGAGCCTCGCAACCGGGCATCCCGCGCCGCAGTTGGCAAGCCTCAGAACCTCCCTGCATGTCCTTCCAAGGGCCTCCTTTCTGGAATGGAGGGTGATCTCCTCGGCCCTTCTGTTGAAGTAGACTATCCGAAAACGGCCATCTATTATGATGACCCCCTCGCCCAACTGTTCCAGAATCTCCTCACCATTCAACGACTTCCAGCTCCAGCTCGTGCGTTCCCCGTATCTCATGGCGAGACCCCTTTTGACAGCGAGCCCGAAGCTCGCGGTTCGGGTGATCCCAGAGCATTCTGTTTCGAGATCATCCTACCAAAAGACTAGGTAGAATCTCAAGCCTCCTGATTCCTGTCATCTGCTGGGGATTTCTCCAGCCATGATGAAGGCCTTCCCAAAAGCTTCCCTCCCATTTGGCTCTCGCCTTGGGACTCTGGCCTGAGAAGGGTGTTATGTGGTATTAAAGAGCGAGGGGATAGCGATGGGGTTTTCCTGCGGCATCATAGGGCTTCCCAATGTGGGAAAGTCCACCATCTTCAATGCCCTCACAGCGGCAGGTGCAGCAGCGTCCAATTACCCCTTCTGCACCATAGAGCCCAATGTAGGTGTGGTCCCAGTCCCAGATGAGAGGCTTTGGAATCTGGCCAAACTTTTGGGCAAGGAGAACGTAGTTCCCACCACTTTGGAGTTCAGGGACATTGCTGGACTTGTAGAGGGAGCTCACGAGGGGAAAGGCAGGGGGAACCAGTTCCTCGATGACATCCGAAATGCGGATGTCCTTGCTCACGTGGTCAGGTGTTTTCGAGATCCGGACGTTGTCCACGTGGATGGGGTCTTGAATCCCACAAGAGAGATAGATGTTGTGGAGGCGGAACTCGTCTTCTCGGACTTGGAGCTTTTGGAAAGGAGGATCTCCAAGCTCAAGAAGATGGCCAAATCCCAGGAGCGCTCACTCCAGGAGGAGCTTTCCATCGCGGAAGAGCTCATGGAAGCCCTGGAGGAGGGAAGACCCTTGAGGAGCCTCCCCCTAGGGGAAAGGCACAAGAGGCTCGCTACGTCCTTGGGTCTTCTCACTGTCAAGCCCCTCTTCTATGTGGCCAATGCGGGCGAGGAGGAGTTGCAGGGGAAAGGGGAGCTTGTGGAAAAGGTGAGAGAGAAAGCGGAGAAGGACTCAGCTCCCTGCGTCGTGATATGCGGGAAACTGGAGGCGGAGCTCCTTGACCTCTCACAGGAAGAGAGGGCTGAGTTCCTCAAGGAGTACGGATTGGAATCCTCGGGGCTCGAGAGGGTCGTTCTAGTGGGATACAGGCTCCTCGACCTCATTACCTTCTATACCATAGTGGGCAGGGAGCTTAGGGCCTGGACAGTGAAGGCCGGGACTTTGGCTCCCAAAGCAGCGGGAAAGATCCATTCGGACATGGAAAGGGGATTTGTCAAGGCGGAGGTCATCCCTTACGATTCCTTCGTGCAAGCGGGATCCCTCGCCAAGGCCAGGGATCAGGGATTGGTGAGACTCGAGGGAAGGGACTATGTGATCCAGGATGGAGACATAGTGACATTCAGGTTCACCTCATGATCACAGCTTCAGAGCGGTTCACGAGGCCCAGGGCCAAAAAATTCCCCGCCTCAATGAGCGCATCCTCATCTTGAAGGGTCCTTGGATTTTTCCCTGAGGGAGCAAGAGGCCTTTGGGGGGAGAGGTCATTCCCTCGAGGTCAAAAGGCCGCCTCTTGCTCGCGTCCCCTGGGGAAAGTAAGCTGCAAGAAAAGGTTTATTTTCGCCTTGCGGCAGGGCATCACAAATTGTAGAATGGCATTCCGAATAGTGAGACTGCCCCGGCAGCCAGGATCCGGGGCAAAAGGGGGATCTTCTCATGGCTGTTCGGATAGGGGTTTACATCTGCCATTGTGGGACCAACATAGCGGGAAAGCTCAGGGTGGAGGAGCTCGCTCAGTACGCAGCCACTCTTCCCCGAGTGGTGGTTGCGAGGGACTACAGGTTCATGTGCTCGGAGCCTGGTCAGGAGCAGATAAGAAAGGACATAAGGGAGCTCGGACTTAACAGGGTAGTTGTGGCAGCCTGCTCCCCCCGAATGCACGAGCACACCTTTCGCAAGACCTGCGAATCAGCTGGGATAAATCCCTACTTTCTCCAGATAGCCAATATCAGGGAGCAGTGCTCCTGGACAGTTGAGGAAGAGCTCCATGAGGCCAACGAGAAGGCCAAGGATCTCGTGAGGGCAGCTGTGTGGAGGGTGGCCTTTCACGAGCCATTGCCAGTCCAGGAGGTGCCTGTGCATCCCGATGTGCTGGTTGTGGGAGGGGGAATAGCAGGGATTCAGGCGGCCCTGGACATAGCCGAAAGTGGCCACAAGGTGCATCTTGTGGAGAGGGAGCAGTCCATAGGGGGCCACATGGCCCAGCTGGACAAGACCTTCCCCACCCTCGATTGCTCGGCCTGTATCCTCACCCCGAAGATGGTCGCAGCAGGAAGCCACCCCAACATAGTGCTCCATGCATACAGTGAAGTTCTCGATGTGAGCGGTTTTGTTGGAAACTTCAAGGTAAAGATCCTTCACAAGGCCAAGTTCGTCGACTGGGAGAAATGCACTGGATGCGGTCTGTGTCAAGAGAAGTGTCCCAGGAAAGTCCCTTCCGAATACAACCAAGGCCTGGGCACAAGAAAGGCCATATACACTATGTTCCCCCAGGCAGTCCCCAACAAGCCGGTCATAGACAAGGTCAACTGTATCTTCTTCCAGAAAGGCAAGTGCCGAGCTTGCGAGAAGTTCTGCGAGGTCAAGGCCATAGACTTCGAGCAAAAGGACCTGGAGGAGACAGTAGAGGTGGGATCCATAATAGTGGCAACGGGATACGACCAGATGGATCCAACACCCCTCGAGATGTACGGCTATGGCAAGTACCCCAATGTGATCACCGGGCTCGAGTTCGAGAGACTGGTCTCGGCAGCCGGTCCCACAGGCGGCCAGATCGTGACCAAGGAGGGCAGGGAGCCCAGGGACGTTGCCATAATCCACTGTGTGGGGAGCCGTGACAAGAACTATCACGAGTACTGCTCCAGGGTCTGCTGCATGTACGCCCTCAAGTTCGCTCACCTCATAAAGGAAAAGACCGGGGCCAATGTCTTCCTCTTCTACATAGACATGAGGTGTTTTGGAAAGGGATACGAGGAATTCTATGACAGGGTCCAGGCCGAGGGGGCCATATTCGTGAGAGGGAAACCTGGGTTCGTGACGGACAAGGCCATGACTGAAGAGGAACAGGGCAGGCTCATGGTGGTGGGGGAGGACAGCCTTTCGGGCGAGATCCTCAGGGTCCCAGTGGACATGGTCATCCTAGCTAGCGCCATGGAGCCCAGGGCTGATGCCGAGAAGGTATCTAGGATCTTCCATCTGGGCAGAAGCAAGGATGGTTTCTTCTTGGAACAGCATCCCAAGCTAGCCCCCGTGTCCACGGCAACCGCGGGCATATTCCTGGCCGGGACATGCCAGGGCCCCAGGGACATTCCAGACACAGTGGCCCACGCATCAGCAGCTGCGGCCAAGGCCCTCTCCCTCGCTTCCAGAGGAAAGGTGGAGATGGAATCCATGACCTCGGAGATAGACCCCGAGGTCTGCTCGGGATGCAAGACCTGCATCCCCCTTTGTCCCTCATCCGCCATAACTTACGAGCCCAGGGCAGGTATCTCCAGGGTGAACCAGGCCTTGTGTCTGGGTTGCGGATCTTGCGCTGCGGCCTGTCCAAGTGGTGCGGCCTCCTTGAGACACTTCAAGCCAGAGCAGGTCATGGCTGAGATAGAAGCGATAATGGGAGCATGAGAGATGGTCAAAGAGCCTGGTGCTTTTTTCCGAGAAGAGGGGGAACTGGACCGCTATCCAGTGCTGGTGATAGGTGCTGGGGTTGCAGGCCTCACTGTGGCTGTGAATGCGGCCGAGATGGGAAAGAGGGTGCTCCTTGTGGATCGAGCCTCGTCTCATGGAGGAACAATCACTCTCCTGGACAAGCAGTTTCCAACGGATAGCTGCGGATTCTGCCAGATATTGCCCCCAGATCCCATCCGCTCAGAGGCTTGCCTGAAAAGCGCTTTCGAGCACCCCCTGGTGAGGTTCCTACCCTCCACAGAGGTAGAGGCGGTAGAGGGTGAGGCGGGAAATTTCAAGGTCACCCTCCTCAGGAAGGCCCGTTTCGTGGACCAAAGCCTCTGCACCCACTGCGGCAAATGCATAGAGGCATGTCCTGAGTCTTACCCCGATCCCCTCCATTGGGGCATGGCCACGAGGAAGGCCATAGATTACAGATCCGCCCTCTGCTCCCCTTCCCAGATAGAGGTGGATGTCTCCAAGTGCACCATGTGCGGGGCGTGTGTGAAGGCCTGCCCCCAAGAGGCAATCGATCTGGGGAGGGGAGAAGAGAGACTCCATGTGGAGGTCGCCTCCATAGTCCTGGCAACTGGATTTGTCCTCGCGGATCCATCGTCCAGGCCTGAGTTGGGCTACGGTAAATTCCCGGATGTGATCACCTCCATGGAACTCGAGAGGCTCATAGCCAAGGGGTGGGCACAGGGAAAGAGGGAGATCCAGCGCCCCTCGGACGGCTCCGTGCCCGAGAGGGTCGCGTGGATACAGTGTGTCGGGTCGAGGGATACGAAGCATAGCTATTGCTCCTCAGTGTGCTGCGCCATAGCCCTCAAGGAAGCCAGGATGGTAAGGGAGATCCTCCCCAAGGCTGTGCTAAAGGTCTTCTACATGGATCTCAGGACCTGCGGCAAGGGGTACGAGTCATACTTGGAAGCCACAAAGTCCATGGGAGTCGAGATGGTGAGGGCAAGGCCCTCGGAAGTCTTCTCTCGCGGAGGGGTCCTTTATCTGCGGGTGGAGGATGAAATGGGGAACTTGAGGGAGGAGCCTTTCGATTTGGTGGTCCTCTCCCTGGGGATGGAGCCGGCCAAGGAGACTTTGAGGCTGGCCAAGATCCTCGGTCTGGAGCTCGACCATGAGGGCCTGGTGGTCCGAAGCCCTGGGAGTCTGAGTGGCACGGGAAGGGAGGGAATCTTCGTCGCAGGGGCGGCCTGCGAGCCCAAGGACATACCCGAAACCGTGATGGCCAGCCTGGAAGTCGCTTCCATGGTGGCATCCCAGGGGACCCCTTCGACCCTCGAGGAACTATCGCCCCTGTCGGCCGTGGTCACAAATCCCAGGGACGAGGACATAAGGATCCTGGTAGTCCTCTGCGACTGCTGCGATACCCTGACTCCCCTTTTGGGCTTCGAGGAGCTTGCGGAATCCCTAAAGGGGGAAAAGGGGGTCGTGGAGGTCGTGAGGGAATCGAGGCTTTGCCGGAGCGAGGGGCTCGAGAGGCTAAAAGGGGCTCTTGCGAGGAGAAAGGCCAACTCCCTGGTTGTGGGGGCATGCACCTCAAGATGGCTCAAGGGCCGAAAGCTCGCGGAGATGGGCGGTCTGGATCCCAATTTGGTGGAGGTGGTGAACTTGAGGGAACAGACCCTCTGGTCCCACAGGGAGGGATCCCAGGAGATCCAGCGCTCAGCTCTCGCCAAGTTGAAAGCCGCGGTCGCCAAAATGAGGGCCTACCTCCCAGTGGGCCAAAGCCTTCCACCCAGGCCCCCTGAGACAAGGGTCCTGGTAGTGGGTGGAGGGCCAGCTGGTATCTCAGCCTCCCTTGTTTTGGCCTCTCTCGGGCATGAAGTGGTTTTGGTGGAAAGGGAAAAGGAGCTGGGGGGAAACCTGAGATGGCTGAGCTACGGGCTGAGGGAGGATTTTGAGCCCAAAAGACTCCTCAAATCCCTCTTGGATCATCTCAGGGAATCTCAATCAGTGCGGGTCTTGACCGAGGCGCAAGTGGAGAGCGTAAGGGGGAGGCCTGGCCATTTCACGGCCACAATCCGCGGAAGAGATGGCCAGGAGACAATCCCAGCTGGTGCCATAATCCTGGCAACAGGGGGAGATGCGGTGGAATCCACTCCTTAC
>Ga0209162_1000374_pt1 | contig 49786 bp, 41 predicted proteins | sample YNPNPMetaG_FD_187121 | JGI IMG/M metagenome (GOLD analysis project Ga0209162, IMG submission 187121) | Anoxygenic and chlorotrophic microbial mat microbial communities from Yellowstone National Park, USA - YNP NP MetaG (SPAdes) (version 2) ...
TATGTCGTCTATGAGATCGTGGCCTGCCTGCTCTATACGTTGCTCACCGCTGTGAGCGCCGGCATCCTGGGCGTTTGCCTGTGGATCTTGTGGTTTCTCCCGCTCATCCCGATGATTTATTACGCCATCAAGGCCTATCAGGGCGAGTATGTGGAGATCCCGGTCCTGACCAACTTTATGAAGCAACAGGGCTGGCTGTAGCCTGTCTCGAAAGCCATGGCAGAGCGAGGGGGCAGTGTGCCTCGCTCTTGCTTTTTGCCAGGAGAATCTCACTTGTCCTTGCCGTGGAAACGCTGGCAGATTGCGCCACCGGTCACCGAACAACATCTGGCGCGTTTTGCCGACCTGCCCCCGCTGGTGGTTCAACTGCTCCACAACCGTGGGATTGAGGATCCCGGGGCAGCTCAAGACTTTTTGGCCGGGCGCTTTGTCGGTGGCAATCCCTTCCACCTGAAGGGCATGGACCGGGCGGTGGATCGCCTGCGGCGCGCCATCCGTCGCCAGGAACGGATCGCCATTTATGGGGACTTTGACACCGACGGGGTGACGGCCACCGTGCTGCTGGTTGAGGTGCTGTCGGCCCTGGGTGCCCAGGTGGAGCCGTACATCCCCCACCGGGTGGATGAGGGCTATGGCCTGAACCTGGCCGCGCTGCGGCATCTCTACCGCCGGGGGGTCCGCCTGGTCGTCACGGTGGATTGCGGCATCCGCTCGATCTACGAGGTGGAGCAGGCCAGCCGGGGCCTGGACCTGATCGTCACCGATCACCACTCGGTCGGTGCGGTGTTGCCGCCGGCTGTGGCGACCCTCAACCCCAGGCAACCGGACTGCCCCTATCCGTTCAAGGAGCTGTCGGGCGTCGGGCTGGCTTTCAAACTGGCCCAGGCCCTCTTGCGGGTGCAAAAACAGGTGGGGCAGCCGCCGGAGCTGACCGAGGAGTCGCTGCTCGACCTGGTGGCTCTGGGCACCGTGGCCGATCTGGCCCCGCTGCGGGGTGAAAACCGTTCGCTGGTGCAACGCGGCCTGGAGGTGCTGAACCGGCCCTCTCGCCCCGGCGTCGAGGCGTTGCTGGCCGAGGCCGGGTTGCGTCGGGGAGAGGTGGACACTACGGCCATCAGCTTCCGGCTGGGACCGCGCCTGAACGCTGCCGGACGGCTCGACACGGCGATGCTCGCCTACCGGCTTCTCACCAACCGCGACCCGTTGGAGACGCGGGGACTGGCCGGGCAATTGGGCCAGCTCAATCAGCGCCGTCAGGAGCTCACCGAGCAGACCGTCGCCGTCGCCGAAGCCCAGGTGCTGGCCGATGACCCCGATGCCCGCCTGTATCTGGCCGCCAGCCCCGATTTTCTGCCGGGCATCGTGGGCCTGGCCGCCAGCCGCCTGACGGAGGCCCACTACCGCCCCAGCGTCGTCGTCGAGCTGGGGAAGGAGGAAAGCCGGGGCTCATGCCGCTCCATCCCCGAGTTCAACATCACCGCTGCCCTGGACCGGTGCGCCGACCTGTTGCTCCGCCACGGTGGGCACGCGGCCGCCGCCGGCTTTACCATCGCAACCGACAGGCTGGCCGGGTTGCACCGTCGTTTGCAGGCCATCGCCGCCGAACAGTTGGCCGGGGTGGAACTGCGCCCCACCCTGGAGATAGACGCCGAAGTCGAGTTGGAAGAGGTGAATTGGGCCACCCATGCCCTGCTGGCTCAGGTCGAACCGTGTGGGGTGGGGAACCCCCAGCCGGTGCTCCTCAGCCGCAATGTGGAGGTGCGGGAGGTGCGGCCCATGGGCAGCGAGCAGAAGCACCTCCGGCTGCTGCTCCGCGACGGGCGAGGGGTGGCCTGGGATGCGGTGTTCTTTCGCCAGGGGGCACTGGCCGACGAGATCCCAGACCGGGTGGACGTGGCCTATACCCTGGAAGCCCGCGAGTGGAATCATGAAAAGCGGCTCCAACTCAACATCCAGGACCTGAGGCCGGCCCAACCCGGTGCCGGCTGAGAGCCGGTCTGAAAACCACGAGGGCACGAGGGACACAAAGAATTTCTGTCAGGCTCTGAGAGCCGGTCTGGAAAGCTTGCCACTCACCGCAAAGAACGCGAGGAATCATCAAGACCTCTGCGTCTCTGCGGTGTAAACCGGGACTTTTTCAGGGGCCTCTTTTTTCAGACAAGCTCTGAGCCTGCCGGAGCAAAGGAGGAACACCATGCTGATCACGCACGGCACTCTGATCACAATGGGCACGCCGAACGAGATCATCCCTGACGGCGCGCTCTATATCGAGGGGGAACAGATCGCCGACCTGGGTTCCAGCGCCGAACTGGAGGCGCGCTACCCGGCTGCCGAACGGCTGGAGGCAGCCGGTCGCCTGGTATTGCCCGGCCTGATCTGCGCCCACACCCACTTTTACGGCGCCTTCGCCCGGGGCATGGCCCTGCCCGGCGAACCGGCTGCCAACTTTCCCGAAATCCTGGAAAAGCTGTGGTGGCGGCTGGACAGGGCGCTGGGGCCCGACGACGTGCACGCCAGCGCCCTGGTCTGCCTGGTGGACGCGATCCGCCACGGCACGACGACGCTGATTGACCACCATGCCAGCCAGGGGAGCATCGGCGGCAGCCTGGATCGGATCGCCGGGGCGGTGGAGCAGGCCGGGGTGCGGGCCTGCCTGTGCTACGAAGTCACCGACCGCGATGGAGAGGCGGCAGCCCGCGCCGGCATGATGGAAAATGCCCGCCTGATCCGACTGGCCAGAGAACGGCAGAGCCGGGGCGACCACCATCTCGCTGCCACCTTTGGCCTGCACGCCTCCCTGACCCTGTCTGACGAGACCCTGACCCGTTGTGTGGAACTGGCCGGCCAACTGGACACCGGCTTTCACCTGCATGTGGCCGAGGACAGGGCCGATGTGCGCGATAGCCTGCGCAAGAGCGGACTGCGGGTGGTGGAGCGCCTGAAAAAGGCTGGCCTGTTGGGGCCGAAGACCCTGGCTGCTCATTGCGTCCATGTGGACCGCATCGAGACCGAGATGCTGCTCGACAGCGGGACGATGGTCGTCCACAATCCGCGTTCCAACATGAACAATGCGGTGGGGACCGCCGACCTGCCCTGGATGCTCCAGATCGGCCTGCCGGTGGGGTTGGGCAACGATGGCTTTTCCAACAACATGTTCACCGAGATGGCTGTCGCCTACCTGCTCCACAAGCAGGCCAGCGGCGACCCCCGCACCCTGCCTGCCGACCTGGTGGTGCGGATGCAATGGGCGCACAATGCCCGCATTGCCCGCGCCTTTTTCCCCGCTCTGGGGGAGCGGTTCGGCCAGCTGGCGGTGGGTGCCCCCGCCGACATCATCCTGGTGGATTATGACCCTCCCACGCCGCTGACCGCCGGCAATCTGCCCTGGCACCTCCTCTTTGGCGTGGATGGGACCGGGGTGGATACGACCATCGTCGCCGGCAGGGTCCTGATGCGCGGCCGCGAATTGCTGACCCTGGACGAAGAGGCGATTATGGCCCGAGCGCGGGAGCTGGCGGGCAGGCTGTGGCAGAGAATCTAACGGCACGAAAGGCAGGCAAGGTGAAACGCGAAGGCAATCTTCTCATCATCGAGAAAAACCGGCAACGGGCCTTTTGGGCGTTGGTCATCGTCGGCTTTATGGCTCTGGTCAGCATCGCCCTGCTGCTTGCCGGCTTGCTGACCAGGGCTGGCATCCTGTGGACGCCGGTGTGGGTGGGGATAGTGGGCCTGATCGGCTTTGGAACCAGCGCCGCGGCGGTGATCCAGACCATGCGCTCGCCATGGCACCTGGCGGTCAGTCCCACCCATCTGAGGTTGCACACCCCCACCTACCGCCTCGATGTGCCGTGGCCACATGTGGCCGGCATCGCTGTGGCCGAGGTCAACTGGCGGCCCGGCTGCGCCCTGCTGTTCGAGGATGCGGCCGCCGTGGCTCAGAGCGCTACCTTCCTCTGCCGGTCGAGCCGCCCCGACCTGGTCACCGACGCAACCACCATGCTGGCCCGGATGAAGGAGAATTATGACCACCTGGGCTATCACCTGGGCATTCCCGGCCGCATCCTGGAAAAAGGGCCGGAGGAGTTGGCGGAGCTTCTGACCCAGGCCCGGACCGGCCGGCTGTGGCAGCAGGAGGCATGAAGATGAGACGGCTCTGGACACGGCTCAGCGGCCCGGTCAAGATCGGGCTGGCAGGGGGGATGATCGGCGCCCTGTTGACCGTCATCGGGCTGTTGACCGGCCACCTGGCTCCCCTGACCCTTCGCTCACTGTTGCTGGGCATCCTGCTGGGTGGCGGATCATGGGGGGGGATCGCCTGGGCTATCGCCTCGGCTGCGGCCGAGACGATGGAGGATCGCTGAGAAAAAAATCCTCCCGCAGACCCGGCCTGCGGGAGGATTTTTCGGCCTGGCTCCTCGGGCAGGACTCGAACCTACAACCAACCGGTTAACAGCCGGCCGCTCTGCCGATTGAGCTACCGAGGAACGCATCCCGTACCTGTTCAGCCTCACCCCACCCCCAGCGGCTTCGCCGCTACCCCCTCCCCTCTCCTGAACTTCGTTCAGGAGAGGGGAGGGGGTGCCGCCGCAGGTGGCGGGGGAGGGGTGAGGAGGCCTGAATAGCTCGACAATGTTAGATTCGACCTCACCCCTACCCCCTGGCCCCCTTCCCCTCTCCGCGGCGGAGAGGGGAAGGGGGTGGGGGGATGGGGTGAGGTCCACCTTGACCGCCATGTACGCTCATTGAACATTGTCGAGATAGTTACCGCATCCCTATTATACCCACGGTGCATTGGCCTGTCAAATCTAGCCCAAATAGTCGCGCAATTTGCGGCTGCGCAGGGGATGGCGCAGCTTGCGCAGGGCCTTGGCCTCGATCTGGCGAATGCGCTCCCGCGTGACGCCGAAGGCCTGGCCGACCTCCTCCAGGGTGTGTCCCTGACCATCCTTCAGGCCAAAACGCATCTCCAATACCTGCCGTTCCCGCCGATTCAGCGAGTTGAGAATGGCCCGGAGCTGCTCGCTCAGCAACTGCTTCGAGGCCGCGTCACCCGGTTCAGGCATCGTCTCATCTTTGATAAAGTCGCCCAGGTAGCTATCCTCTTCAAGGCCCACCGGCGTTTCTAACGACATCGGCTCCTGGGAGATGCGGATCAGTTGTTCGACCTGGTTGGCAGCACGGCGCAGTTTGCGGGCCAGCACCGGGTCCGGCCGGTCGTTGTGGGCCATGGCTGCCAGGATCGCCTCCCGCTCCTGATCGTCCAGGCCCACCGCTTCCCCCATCTCCGGGTCGAGGGCCATATCCTCGGGCGAAGGATCTCGCCCCAACTCCTGTTGCAACCGCTGCTGGACGCGGAGCAGACGGCTGATCATCTCCACCATGTGAACCGGGATGCGGATGGTACGGGCCTGGTCGGCAATCGCCCGGCTGATGGCCTGGCGGATCCACCAGGTGGCATAGGTGGAGAATTTGTAGCCCATGGTGTGGTCAAACTTTTCGACCGCTTTCAACAGGCCGATATTCCCCTCCTGGATCAGGTCCAGAAGCGACATGCCCCGGCCAACATAGTGCTTGGCGACGCTCACCACCAACCGCAGATTGGCTTCGGCCAGGCGCTGGCGCGCCCAATTCCCCTGGGCGATCTTCTCGCGCAGGGCAGCTCTCTCCTCCTCAGACAGGGAGCCGTCGTTGGCCAGGCGCTGCCGGGCCCTGTCGGCCCGTTGGATGGTTTCGGCCAGTGCGATCTCCTCCTCGGCCGATAGCAGCGGCACCTGCCCGATCTCGCGCAGGTACATGCGCACCGGATCGCTGCTGATGTCACCCCCCAGGCTCAAAGCGTTCAGGGATTCCTCTTCCACCTCTTGTTCCATCTCTTCCTGGAGGGCTTTGAGGTCCTGGGCTTGAGGTCCCTCCTCCTCACCGCCGGACGATGGCGCACCCTGGATCGGGATACGCAGGCGGGTATCGGCTTTCCCCCCTGCCTGCCTGTGCCGGCCTGTCCTGGGCCGCGAAGGGCTGGTATCCAATTCTTTCCGAACGTCATCCGTGCTCATGTCAGAGCCAGCCGGTGTCATGGGTTACAGGTCATGTTTGCCTGTTGGCGGCACGCGGAGCAGGGCATCTTCCTGCTGCCGGCGACCGGCCAGAGTCCGTTGGTTCATCGCCTTTTCCAGGCGCGCCTTCCGGGCGGCAGCAGCGGCGATCAGGGGGCCGTAGGTAGCCCGCGCCTGACTGTCGGGATCGTCGGCCAGCAGGAAGGTAAGCTCCTGGATCTGTTGTTGCAGGCGGCGCAGGCGCAGCCGGGTGATGGTATCCAGCAGATCATCCTTCAGCAGTTCATCAGGCACAGGTGGCTGGTCCGCCTGGGCTGCCAACAGGGCCTTGACCCGCTCTTGCAGGTGGTCATCCAGTGTGTCGTAAAACTCTCCCCGCACTTCAGGGGTCCCCCCTCCGGTCAGCCACTGCCGCCAGGCAGCCAGGATAGCCTGGTCCTCAGGCCGGATCAGGTCCTCGGCCCCCACAGCCTCCTCGCCGTCGGCCCGGAGCGCCGCATCGGCCTGGGCCAGCAGGGCAGGATAGCACAACAGCAATGACAGACAATGCCCATCCAGCCCCAGGGGGACCCTGTCCTGTTTCTGGGCCGGCGGTGGGGCTTGGGCCGGGCGGTGCGGCTGCCCCTGCGCCTGTCGGATCTGTTGCCACAGCGACCGCTCATCCACCTGGACCAGGCGTGCCAGTTGTTGCAAATAGTGCGTCCGTTGCACCCGGTCGCCGACCTCGACCAGGAGGGGACCGAGCCGGCGCACCGCTTCGGCCTTGCCCTGGGCGGTGGCCAGGTCCAGGTCGGCGGTGAGGGCCTGGAAGTAGTAGTCCATCACCGGCCTGGCCTGGGCGATCAGTTCCGCCCAGTGGGCCGGGTTATCGCGGATCACCTCATCGGGGTCGCGTCCGGGTGGCAGGGAGATGATGCGGATGTCGGCTGCCAGCCGCTCCTCGAAGCGGATCAGGCCCCTGGGGGTAGGCACCGGCACCACCTGACGGTCCATCACCTGGCGGGCCACCTCCAGCCCGCGTAACGTGGCCTGGTTACCGGCCAGGTCGGCGTCGAGGGCCAGGATGAAGCGTTGCGTATCGCGTTTGAGCAGTCGGAGCTGCGCTTCGGTCAACGCTGTGCCCATCTGGGCCACCACATTGTTGAAGCCGTACTGGTGGGCCATAAGCACGTCCATGTAGCCTTCGACGAGGACCGCCTGGCCTGTGGTGCGGATCCCTGCCCGGGCCTGGTCCAGACCGAACAGCACGCTGCCCTTGTCGAACAGCGGCGTCTGGGGCGAATTCAGGTATTTGGGCAGCGTATCGTCCAACACCCGTCCACCAAAGCCGACGGTCCGGCCCCGCTCGTCGCGGATGGCAAAGATGATCCGTCCCCGGAAGCGGTCATAGTAGCCACTCCGGTCCTCGCGCTCGACGATCAGCCCGGCCTGGTGCAGATCGGCCGGGGCATACCCCTTGTCGGTCAGGTAGCGGAGCAACCCGTCCCATTGATGCAGGGCATAGCCCACCTGGAAGCGGTCAATCGTCTCCCGCTTCAGCCCCCGTTTGTCCAGATAGGCCCGCGCCCGGGCCGCCTCGTCGCTGTGGAGGAGCAGGTGGTGGAACCAGGCGGCCGCCGCCTGGTTGATGTCGCGCAGCAGGTCCAGCCGCTTCTCGGCTTCTGCGGCCTCCGGGCTGCGCGGTTCCAACTCCACCCCGGCGCGCCGGGCCAATATCTGCAATGCCTGGCCAAAGTCGAGGTTCTCCCGCTTCATGAGGAAGGTGAACAGATCGCCGCCGGTGCCGCACGCCCCGAAGCAGTGCCACGTGCCGGTGTGCGGAAAGACGACAAAGGAGGGGGTCTTTTCGGTGTGGAACGGGCACAGACCCTTGTAACTACGCCCCGCCTTTTTCAACGGCACGTACTCCTGGATCACTTCCACGATATCCAGGCGTTCCTTGATCTCATCCACCACGCCCATGGCACTCAACCGTCTGGATCAAGAGTCCTCCGCTTCCTCTGCCCGATCGGCCGGCTTCATGCCGGCCAGCACCTTTTCGATCTCGGTGGTCAGTTGCTGGAACACCTCGCGGATGCTCCGCGTGGCGTCAATGCGCTGAAATTGATACTCCTCGGCCATGGCCTCGAACTGGGCCAGCAGCCGGCTCTGATACTCGACAAACGCCTCGTAATAATCGCGATTGGGCAAAAAGTCCATGCCCGATTCCCAGTAGTCAAAACCGCGAGCATTCAGCACGCGGGGGATCAGGTGTGGCAGGTCGGCGTGGAGATAAAAGACGGCGTCGGGCACCAGGGCAAAGCCAAAGATGTCCCGGATCCAGGTGGGGTTGACTCCGCGCACCATGGCCCGGGCGATGATGGAATAGATGTAGCGGTCGGTGAGCACCACAAATCCGGCCCGCAAAGCCGGGATGATGACCTTTTCCAGACGGTCTACCATGTCGGTGGCGTAGAACAGGTTGGCGGTGAGGAGGCCCAGGGTGTGCCCCTGTTGAGCCGCCTTGATGCCTGCGCCGGCCAGTTCGGAGCGCTTCAGGCCGGTGGACTGCACGGCGAACCCTTTGCCCTCCACCCACTCTCGCAGCAGGGCGATCTGCGTGGACCGTCCCACGCCGTCGGTGCCTTCCAGGACGATAAGCCGGCCGGGCAGCGGTTTCTGGCGGGTAAATCCGGCCAGTCCTTCGCCGTAAAAACGGATTTCGGTCATGGGGCACTCCTTTCCGGCAGGACCTCATCCAGGTAGCGGCCATACACCTCCTCGGCGGCCAGGACCTCTCGCCAGGCGCTGGGTTGGACGCGCAACGCGCCGGGCAGCAGCGGCCTGATGATCTCCCGCACCATCTCCTGCTGTTCGGTCAGCGGCAGGGTGGCGTCAATGACCGTCAGCCCGAACTCGTCCACCATCTTTTCATACTCTTCCAGGATCCGCTTCTGAAAGAGGGCAAAGCTCTCCTGGGGATCGTCGCTCAAGCCCAGGTCCAGCCCCGCCTCATAGAATTTGAGCTGGGGACGGCCATTCAAGATGCGCCGCAGCGACTCCTCCAGCGGCACGCGGAAGTAAAAGGCGACGGTGGGGCGGACGGCAAAGGCGTACACCTTGCGCACCCAGGTAGGGGACACCCCGCGCGCCACATCCCGCGCAAAGGCGGTGTAGATATACCGGTCGGCCAGGACGATGGCCCCGGCCTTGAGGGCGGGCAGGATCTGCCGTTCTGTCCGATCGGCCAGATCGGCGGCGTGGATCAGGCTGAAAGAGGTGGGAGTGAGCAACCGCTTCTTCTTGCCCAGCCTGGTTGTCTCCTTGACCAGCGGCGACGAGTTCCACTCACTAAAGGCCACACAGTAGCCCTGACCGATCAGCCATTTGTTCAGCAGGTCCAATTGCGTGCTCTTGCCCGAGCCGTCAATCCCTTCAACGATGAAGAGCTTGCCCGGCAAGGCCCGTCCGTCGGGTAGTTGAGCCATCCTTCTATTCCTTCATCCACCCCGCCACTCTATTCCAGGAGTTACGCCGTTGATCCGGCAGGCTCACCACAAAGGCACCAAGACACGAAGAATTACCAAGAAATCTTTGCCTTTGTGTCTTGGTGGTGAAAATGCCATCCATTGCCTCCAAATTATAGCACACGTCGGTCGGAAGGACAACCGGGGCCCTAGAGCCTTACCACCGGCTCCTCCATCTCTGCTGTGCGGTAGGCAAAGGCCATGTGCGGAGTGTTATAAGCCCAGCCGGGCCGGCCATCGGGTGCCAGGAGGATGAGACCGCCCAGGCCGTTCACCTTGGTGGCCAGCACCTGGATGGCGGCCTGAGCGGCAGCATGCGGATCGCCCAGGTCATGCAGGAAGTGCAAAGCCAGGCGGGCCAGCAGCACCTTGGCGATGCTCTCCCCCCACCCGGTGCACGATGCCCCGCCGAACTCATCGTCGGCGTAAAAGCCACAGCCGACCAGCGGCACATCCCCCACCCGGCCGGGCAGTTTGTTGGGCGTGCCGCCGGTGGACGTGCCGGCAGCGATATGGCCGGCCTGGTCCAACGCCACACAGCCCACCGTATCGGCCGCGGCCGGGCGGGTAAAGGCCTGCCGCGTCGAGTAGGTGTGGTCGTACAGCAGCTTTTGCCACCGTTCAAACTCGCGGGGCACGGCCAGGTCGGTCAGGTCGCAGGTGGGAAAGCCCATCTTGTGGGCAAAACGCTGCGCACCCTGACCCACCAGCAGCACATGCTCGCTCCGCTCCATCACCGCCCGGGCCAGGCGGATGGGGTTCTGGATGAACTGCACCGCCGCCACTGCCCCGACCAACATTCGACCGCCGTCCATGAACCCGGCATCCAATTCCACCTGGCCGTCGGCGTTGAGAAATGAACCCCGTCCGGCGTCAAAGGTCTCGTCATCCTCCATGAGGACGATAGCGGCCTCCACCGCCTCTACCGCCGTGCCGCCGGCGGCCAGCACCGCCCAACCGGCTTCGACGGCGCGGCGCGTGCCCTGGCGGTGTGCCTGGTGCAGCTCGGCCGGGATGTCCCACGCCCCCCCGTGAACAATGATGGATGGTCGCATCAGTTCCTCTCAAGCAAAACCTCCCGCAGGATGTGCAATGCTGCGGGAGGTTCATTGTACTCGACTCCAGGTGGAACGTCAAAAAGAGCGGCCTGGTCTGATGATCGCCAGCTCTTCCCCCTGGCTGATGTCGCGGCCGGGTGGGCCATGTACCCGGGTCACCACGCCGGAACAGGGAGCTTTCAGTTCCATCTGCATCTTCATGGATTCAACCACGGCCACCACCTGTCCGGCCTCGACCTGCCCGCCGGCGGGCAGGGGCAGTGAGGCCAGGACACCGGCCAGGGGAGCCCGGATCACCACCTCCTGGTCGGCCAGATCAGGGCTTTCGCTCCGGCGGGGGGGCAGCCAGCATGGTTGTGGCTGCACCTCTACCGGATAGACCTGCCCCCGGACCTCGACCTGATAGGGGGTTGCCGGCGGGGACTCGGGCTGGCCCTCCTCAACAAAGACAACATACCCGCCGTCGTCCAGCACCAGGGAGTAGACCGGCAACCCTCCCACCTGCTCCAGGTCCACGTACAGGGGCCGACCGTCCACCCGTACCAGCCGGTCGTGCTCGACCTCGATCTCGAAGGAGCGGCCGGCTACTGTGACCCGGTACTTCATCTCTGTCCATCCAGTTGTGCCCAGCGGCGCAACATCCGCCAGTTCGCCCCGGCCCCCTGCAGGCCGCTATGGCTCCTCTGTTTCCTGGCCCGCTGTCGGTAGTCCACCAACACTGCTGCCAGCGCCGCCGCCAACAACAGCTCCTCGTCCGGAACCGGCCACGACAACTCCTCCACCATCGGGGCTGGTTCCATCATCAGGCCTGGTTCCAGCACCAGGCCCGGTTCCGCCATCATCTTGACCTTGAGCATCTTCCATCCTTCAATCAACTGCTCCTTGTTCATTGTACCTTGTTCCTTGTCCCTTATCGCCTATCCCTTCACAAAGGAATATTGCCATGTTTTTTCCTTGGCAGGGAAGCGCGCTTGCCGTTGAGCATCCGCAGCGCGGCGATCAGGCGGGGACGGGTCTCGCGGGGCGGGATGACGGCATCCAGGTAGCCCCGCGCCGCAGCCACGTAGGGGTTGGCAAAGCGCTGCCGATAGTCGGCGATCAGCCGGGCACGCAGGGCTTCGGGGTCGGCTGCGGCAGCCAGCTCCTTGCGATGCAGCACGTTGACCGCTCCCTCCGGCCCCATGACCGCGATCTCGGCTCCTGGCCAGGCCAGGTTCACATCGCCGCGCAGGTGCCTGGAACTCATCACGATGTAGGCGCCGCCGTATGCTTTGCGCGTGATCACCGCCAGCTTGGGCACCGTTGCCTCGGCGTAGGCAAAGATCATCTTGGCCCCGTGGCGGATGATGCCGCCGTGCTCCTGCGCCACGCCCGGCAGGAAGCCCGGTGTGTCGGTGAAGGTGACCAGCGGGATGTTGAAGCAGTCGCAGAAGCGGATAAAGCGTGCCCCCTTGTCGCTGGCATCAATGTCCAGGACCCCGGCCAGTGCCTCCGGCTGCTGGGCGACGACGCCCACCGGATATCCGCCCAGTCGGGCAAAGCCCACCAGCAGATTCGGGGCAAAGGTGGCATGCACCTCGAAAAAATCGCCGTCATCCACCACCGCCAGGATGATCGGACGCATGTCATAAGGTCGGTCGGGCGCTTCGGGCACGATCTCATCCAGGTCGGCGGCCAGGCGGTCGGGCGGGTCGGAGGGTTCACGCCAGGGGGGATCATCGGCGTTGTTGCCCGGCAGGAAACTCAACAGCCGTCGGACCCCGGCCAGGGCCGTCGCTTCGTCGGGGCAGACAAAGTGGGCCACGCCGCTCTTCTGGCCGTGGACCTGGGCTCCCCCCAGTTCATCGAAGGTGACCTCCTGGCGGGTCACGGCCCGGACCACATCGGGGCCGGTGATGAACATGTGGCTGCTGCCCTGCACCATGAAGACAAAGTCGGTGAGGGCCGGGCTGTAGACCGCCCCCCCGGCGCAGGGCCCCAGGATGACCGAAATCTGGGGGATCACGCCGGAAGCGATGGTATTGCGGTAGAAAATCTCACCATAGGCGGCCAGGGCATCCACCCCTTCCTGGATGCGCGCCCCGCCCGAATCGTTGAGGCCGATGAGGGGAGCGCCGTTGGCCAGGGCCAGGTCCATCACCTTGCATACCTTGCGGCCGTGGACGGCCCCCACCGAGCCGCCGAGTACGGTGAAATCCTGGGCAAAGAGATAGACCGGCCGGCCGTCAATCAGCCCCCAGCCGGTGACCACACTGTCGCCCAGAGGCTCCTCGTCCCCCTGGCGGGCAAAAGCGTCTATCTCCTCAAAGGTCCCCAGGTCGAGCAGCAGTTCCAGCCGTTCGCGGGCCGTGTATTTGCCTCTGGCGTGCTGTTGCTCGATCCGCTCCGGTCCTCCTCCCAGCCGGGCCTGGGCGGACAACTCCCACAGCCGTTGCAAAGCAGGGTTACTCATCGGGCGAATCCTGTTCCCTGTCGCGGTCGTGCAGGAGGCGGAACAGGCGGGCGTCTATCAGCCGCCACAGCCGCCGCCAGCGAGAGCGCAGCCGCGCCAGGCGATAGCGCAGCCAGCGCCAGAAGGCCGTTCGCCGCGAGGGGAGCGGCGTCGGCAGCGGCAGACTCCAGCGGATGGCCGCCGCCGCCCAGGTCAGGCCGGCTCCAAAGCCGGTGCAGACGATCAGGTCGTCGCGCTTGATCAGCCCCTGTTCGACCGCCTCGCACAGGGCGATGGGGATGGAGGCGGAGGAGGTGTTGCCGTAGCGTGCCAGGTTGGAAAAGACCCGTTCCTGGGGCACACCCAGCTCGCGGGCGGCAGCCTGCAAAATGCGGTCGTTGGCCTGGTGGGGGATGAACAGGGTGACATCCTCGACCGTCAATCCGGCCTGGGCCAGCACCTGGCGCGCCGCTTCGGGCATGATGCGCGTGGCAAAGCGAAAAACCTGCCGGCCTTCCATGCGGATGAAATGCTGGCGGGCGGCCACCGTCTCGGCCGAGGCCGGATGGGCGCTGCCGCCGGCCGGCAGGATCAGCAGATCGCCCCCGGAGCCGTCGGCCCCCAGCACCGAGGACAGGATGCCGCCCGGCGCTTCATTAGCCTGGAGCACCACCGCCCCGGCCCCATCGCCAAAAAGCACGCAGGTCGCGCGGTCGGTCCAGTCGGTGATGCGCGACAGGGTTTCGGCGCCGACCACCAGCGCGTGGTCATAGCAACCGGCGGCCAGCAGCCCGGCGGCCAGACTCAGGCCATAGACGAAGCCGGAACAACCGGCCGACAGGTCAAAGGCGGCAGCCTGCCCGGCCCCCAGGGCATCCTGCAACAGGCAGGCTGTGGCCGGGAAGGCATGGTCGGGGGTCACGGTGGCGACGATGATCAGGTCCAGGCGAGCCGGGTCCAGATTGGCCACTTCCAGCGCGGCCTGCGCCGCCTTGAGGCTGAGGGTCAGGGTTGTTTCCCCCTCGGCGGCGATGCGCCGTTCGACAATGCCGGTCCGCTGGCGGATCCACTCGTCGGAGGTATCCACCATGGCCGCCAGATCGTCATTGGTCAACACGCGGCCAGGAAGCGCTTTGCCCCAGCCGACAATGTGCACTCCACGTCGGCTGTTCTTGCGGTTGGCCAAGGTACCCTCAGCCCTCCCAACGCCGGAAGATCAGGGTGGCGTTGTGCCCCCCAAAGCCGAACGAGTTGGACAGGACGACGCGCGGATCGGTCCGCCGTGCCCGGTTGGGCACATAATCCAGGTCGCACTCCGGGTCAGGGGTTTCGTAATTGATGGTCGGGTGGAGCCAGCCGGTCTCCAACGATTTGACGCAGGCGATCGCCTCCACCGCTCCGGCCCCGCCCATCAGGTGGCCGATCATTGATTTGGTGGCGCTGACCGGCAGATGGCGGGCATGTTCGCCAAAGACCTGGTGGATGGCCAGCGTCTCGGTCCGGTCGTTGAGCGGCGTGCTGGTGCCGTGGGCGTTGATATAGTCCACCTCCTCAGGGCGCAGGCCGGCGTCGCGCAGGGCCGCCTCCATCGCCAGGGCGGCCCCTTCCCCCTTCTCGTCGGGGGCGGTGATGTGGAAGGCATCGGTGCTGACCCCATAGCCGATCAGTTCGGCATAGATGCGCGCTCCCCGCTTTTGCGCATGTTCCAGGCTCTCCAGGACGAGCACGCCGGCCCCTTCCCCCATGACAAAGCCGTCACGGTCGGCGTCAAACGGCCGGCTGGCCCGCTCCGGTTCGTCGTTGCGGTGCGAGACGGCCCCCATGCTGCTGAAGGCTGCCAGCGCCAGGGGGTGCATCACCGACTCGCCGCCGCCGCAGATCATCACCTCGGCCGTCCCGCGACGGATATACTCGGCGGCCTCACCGATGGCGTTGTTGCCGGTGGCACAGGCCGCAGCCAGCGACAGCGCCGGCCCCCGGATGCCGTACTTGATGGCGATCTGGCCGGCCCCGGCGTTGGGCATCATCATCGGCACCGTCAGGGCGCTCACCCGCCTGGGGCCTCGCTCCCGCATCACCTCCGCATTCTCCAGCAAGGTTACGATCCCGCCGATGCCGGTGCCGATGAGAACTCCAACATGCCGGTTGTCCCGGTTTGGGTTGAAGGTCAACCGGGCGTCGGCGATGGCCTCTGCGGCAGCGACCAGGATCAACTGGACAAAGCGATCGTTGCGCCTGGCCTCCCTGGGGCCCAAGAGGGCCTCGGCGTCAAAATTCTTGACCTCGGCAGCGATGCGGACCGGCTGCTCCGAGGCGTCGTACCGGGTGATCGGCCCCACGCCGGAGCGCCCGGCCAGCAGAGCCTGCCACAGGGTGGGCACATCGTTGCCTACGGGGGTCACTGCCCCCAGGCCGGTGATGACCACTCGCTTACGCATAGCACCTCCACAATGCAGAATGCAGAATGCGGAATGCAGAATGCGGAATGCGGAATGTACAGGATGACATTCCTGGACCTTTATAACACCAGGCCAGGGGAAAGGATGCGTCGCCGGAGCGTAACTTTGGTCGGCATGGTGTGTTTATTGTAACAAGCCTTGCCACACCGTCAATCGTCAATCGCCAATCGCCAATCGCCAATCGTCAATCGTCAATCGTCAATCGTCAATCGTAAATCGTCAATCGTAAATCGTAAATCGTAAATCGTAAATCGTCAATCGCTCGGAGGTTTTGATGCCGTACAACAGTGTGGTGCTGGTCAAGCAGGTGCCGGATACGGCCCATATCACCGGCAAAGCGATGAACGACGATGGCACGGTCAACCGGGCCGCGCTGCCGGCCATCTTTAACCCGGAAGACCTCAACGCCCTGGAGATGGCCCTGCAGGTGAAGGAGCAGTATGGCGGCCATGTCACCGTACTGACGATGGGGCCACCCCGCGCCGCCGAGGTGCTGCGTGAGGCTCTGTACCGGGGTGCCGACCGGGTCATCCTCTTTACCGACCGCAAGACCGCCGGTTCGGATACACAGGCCACGTCCTATGTGCTCAAATGTGCCGTGGAGAAGGTGGGTGACTATGACCTGGTTTTTTGCGGGCGGCAGGCGATAGACGGCGACACCGCCCAGGTGGGGCCCCAGGTGGCGGAAAAGCTGGGCCTGCCGCAGATCACCTGCGCCGAGGCGATCGAAGAGCTGCGGGAGGGCCAGATCGTCGTCCGCCGGGCGCTGCCGCTGGGCACCGAAACGGTCCGGTGCAGCCTGCCCTGCCTGCTGACTGTGGTCGCCTCGGCCAATCGGCCCCGCCCCCCCTCGGCGCGGCGGATGATGGCCTGCAAGCTGGCCGCGACCCCCTTTGACTACCCCGAACTCCTGCGGCGGTGGCCAGAGTTTGAGACCGAGACGGCCCTGGACCGCTACCTGACGGAGCGGGGGCTCAAGATCGACGTCTGGGATGGGACCGACCTGGGCCTGGAGTACGGCCGGGTGGGCCTGGCCGGCTCGCCCACCCGGGTGCTCAAGGTGGACCTGGTTGTGTTGCACTCTCGGGACAGCAAAACCTTCGCCGCCGATGAGTCGGGAGTCGCCGCGTTGGTCCAGGAGTTGGTGCAGGAGTATGTGCTATGACCGCCGGTCGTGAAGTCTGGGTTTTCATTGAACAGGAGGAAGGCCGGATCGCTCCGGTCAGCCTGGAACTGCTGGGCAAGGCGCGGGAACTGGCCGACCGGTTGGGCGGTCAGGTGTGCGCTCTGCTGCCGGGCGATGGGGTGGCTCCTCTGGCCCAGCAGGTCATCCACTACGGGGCAGACCGGGTGCTGCTGGCCGACCACCCGGAGCTGGCCCTCTACCGTACCCTGCCCTACGCCCGGGTGGCGATCGAGCTGGTGCGGCAGCGGAAACCTGCCATCTTTTTGCTGGGTGCCACCCCGGTCGGCCGGGATCTGGCCCCCCGCATTGCCAGTGCTGTCTCGGCCGGCCTGACCGCCGACTGCACCGACCTGCGGATCGGCGACTATGAGCGCCAGGGCAGGGTGTACCACGACCTGCTGTACCAGATCCGCCCTGCCTTTGGTGGCAACATGATCGCCACCATTGTCACCCCCGACAGTCAGCCGCAGATGGCCACGGTCCGCGAGGGGGTGATGAGGCTGGGTGAACCGGACAGGAGGCGACAGGGGGTGGTGGAGCGGATTGAACCCTGTTTCAACAGCCGCGATCTCGACCTGCAGGTGCTCAGGCGGGAGGTCCGACTGCCCCAGGTGGACCTGAAAAACGCCCAGGTCATCGTCGCCGGCGGGATGGGGGTGGGCAGCAAGGAGAATTTTCGTCTTATCCACGAGCTGGCCGAAGTGCTGGGGGGGCAGGTGGCGGCTTCCCGGGCGGCGGTGGATGCCGGCTTTATTTCCCCTGAGCACCAGGTGGGTCAGACCGGCGTCACGGTGCGGCCCCGGCTGTATATCGCCTGTGGCATTTCGGGCGCGGTCCAACATCGCGCCGGGATGGACCGGTCGGCCAAGATCGTGGCCATCAACACCGACCCCAACGCTCCCATCTTCCAGATCGCCCATTACAAGATTGTCGGCGATCTGCGCACCGTCATCCCGCAGATGATCCGCGCCTATCGCGAGCAGGGCAGATAGGGGGCCGGGAGCACAGGTGAAGCCTGTGTTCCAGACTTTTGCCTGGAGGAAACCCTCAACAGGGAGTGGACATGGCAGACAATTTCTTGACCGATAATCCTGACTTGCAGTACCGCCTGGAGCGGCTGGGGCTGGAGGAGGCGGTGGCCATCCTGGAAGAGGGCTACCGCTATCACCGCGACTATCCGGGCGCGCCGCGCCACTATGCCGATGCCCTGGACAACTACCGGCTGTTGCTCCAGGTGCTGGGGGAGGTCTGTGCCGGGCGGATCGCGCCCCGCGCCGCCGAGGCGGACGAGCAGGGCGCCCGGTTCCACGCCGGCCGGGTCACCTACGCCGAGGCCACCCAGGAGGGCCTCCATCTGCTGCGCCAGGTCGGTTTGATGGGGGCCATGTTGCCCTGGGAGTATGGCGGGCTGAACCTGCCGGAGACGATCTTGCAGATGATGATCGAGATCGTCTCCCGCGCCGATCCGGCGCTGATGTCAATCTTTGGCCTGCAAGAGATCGCCTCCACCCTGGCCGAATATGGCGATGAGGAGATAAAGGCCCGCCTCCTGCCCCGCTTTGCCCGGGGGGAAGTAACCGGGGCGATGGCCCTCACCGAGCCGGAGGCCGGCTCCGACCTGGGGGCGGTGCAGACCCGGGCCACCTGGGACGAGGCGGCCGGGGTATGGCGGCTCAACGGCGTCAAACGTTTTATCACCAACGGCTGTGCCGGGGTCCTGCTGGTGCTGGCCCGCTCCGAGGAGGGTTCCACCGATGCCCGCGGCCTTTCCCTGTTCGTGGTGGAGGCCGACGAGACGGTGCATATCCGCCGCATCGAGAACAAGCTGGGCCTGCACGCCTCGCCCACCTGCGAATTGCAGTTCTGCGACACACCCGCCCGCCTGGTGGGCCAGCGCCGCTATGGGCTGATCCGCTACACCTGGTCGCTGATGAACGGGGCCCGGATCGCGGTGGCAGCTCAGGCGGTGGGGATCGCCGAAGCTGCCTGCCGCGAAGCCTGCCAGTATGCCCAAAAACGGGTGCAGTTTGGCCGGACCATTGACCGCATCCCGGCGGTGGCCCGCCTGCTGCTCTCCATGCAGAGTGAGATCGAAACGACCCGGGCGCTGGTCTACGAGACCGGGCGTTGGGTGGACCTGAAGAAGGCATACGAGCGCCTGCAAAGGCAGAGGCCCCTGACCCCTCAGGAGCAGGGGCGGCTCAAGCGGGCGGAGCGGATGGCGGCGGTGCTGACCCCGCTGGCCAAGTACCACGCGACCGAGATGGGCAACCGGGTCTGCTACCAGGCCATGCAGGTCCACGGCGGCGCCGGCTATATGCGCGAGTTCAATGTGGAACGCCACTGGCGCGATATGCGCGTGACCAGCATCTACGAGGGTACCAGCCAGCTTCAGATCGTGGCCGCCACCGGCCCCCTGCTGGGCCATGCCCTGGACGGCCTGTTCGACGAATGGGCAGCCGAGGAGTATGGCCCCCACCTGGCCGGACTCAAAAGGGAGCTGGAGGAAGCCACAGCGCTGTTCAACCGCTCCATAGACCACCTGAAGGAACAGGACAATGGGGAGTTGATTGACTACTATGCCGCCGACCTGGCCGACATGGCAGTCTGTCTGCTGACCTCGTGGCTGGCCTTGCGCGACGCACGGACGACGGAGAGGAAGCAAGAGCTGGCCCGCCTCTATCTCGGCCAGGCGCTGCCCAACTTTCGGGGGCACCTGGCCGCCCTTCAGGCCGGTGATCCAACCCCCTTGCGGGCCAGGGACCTGCTCCTGGCCGGATAGCCCGTAGCCCAGGATGAATCCTGGGCTACTTTTTTGACAAAGCCCCCGGCCGGTGCTACAATCAGCCGGAGGGGCCTGGAGAGAATGGGGGTTGACTCGCTGCGGCGTGAACTCGATGTGGCCGTGCGCCTGGCCCAACGGGCCGGCGATCGGATTATGGGCTACTATCAGACCGGCCTGGCCGTGGATCACAAGGCCCGGCGCGAACCGGTCACCGCCGCCGACCGCGTTGCCGATGAGATCATCGCCGCCGGCTTGCGCGACGCGTTCCCCGCTGATGGCCTGCTCACCGAAGAGTCGGACGATGACCTGGCGCGCCTGAAAAAGGAGCGGGTGTGGATCGTAGACCCGCTGGACGGCACGGTTGAGTTCATCGCCGGGACAGGCGAATTTGCGGTCCAGATCGCCCTGGCAGTGGGTGGCTACCCGGTATTGGGGGTGGTCTATCAGCCGGCCAGAGGGCAGCTCTTTTATGCGGTGCAGGGCCAGGGTGCCTGGCAGGTGTGCCAGGGCCGGACGACCCCTCTGCGCGTCTCGACTGTGGCTGAGCCGGCCAGGATGTGCCTGGTGATCAGCCGTTCCCATGATTCAGACCTGATTGAGGCCGCCCGTCAGGCGCTGGGCATCGGGTCGGTCAAACGGGTGGGCAGTGTCGGCCTCAAGGTGGGTCTGGTAGCTCGCGGGGCGTGCGATCTGTATCTGGCGACGAGCCTCTCCAAGGAGTGGGATCTGTGTGCTCCCCATGCCCTGCTTCTGGAGGCAGGAGGTGTCCTGACCAACCTCTGGGGCGAACCGCTGGTCTATAACAAACCGGATGTGGTCGAGTGCCATGGCCTCATCGCCAGCAACGGCCTGGCTCACGGCCGGATCGTCGAGGTCCTGGCCTCGCTGCGTGAAATTTGTTTACCGTCGAGAACGCAGAGAGCGCTGAGATGAAAGAACGGGGGGAGCATGATCGGTGCGGCTAAAGTGCACCGCGCCTTGGGGCCTGGCCTCCTGGAGTCGGCATATGACTTTCCAGATTCTCTGCGTTTTCCGCGGTCTCTGCGGTAAACGGATGCCTTTGGGGCGAATTGAGGGTTGTCGGTCGGGTGGCAGGTGGTGGCTCCTGCTGGGGGGGCTGTCCCTGTTGCCGGCGCTGCTGGCCTGCGATGGACAGCCGGCCCTGCTCTCCACCCCGACGGTCCCGACCAGCAGCCCAACCGCGCCCGTGGTGTCCCCCACGCCCGACATCCCGGCGGTCGATCTGACGCTGGCCGAGGGGGATGTCACCGTGGCTCCGCTCCCTCTACGGGCCGGGTTTCCCTTCACCATAACTGCCGCGATCCACAACAATAGCCCTCTTCCGGCAACCGACGTGCCGGTGATGGTCTACATCTCGGCTGCCCAGGAGCAGATCGGCTTTACGCCTTTCCTGCAGGTGTTCACCGTCACGCTGCCGGCGACCCGCTCCCTGCCGCTGACTGTGCCTGTGCATTGGAACTTTGCCGGGGGAAAACACCAGCTCTGGATGCAGGTCAACCGCCTGCCCCATGCCTGGCAGTCCCGCACCCCCATCTGGCCGGAAGCCAGGATTGAGGACAATGCCGTGCGCCTGGAGCTGATGATCGAGCCGTTCGACGCCTACACCAGCAACCTGTGTCCGGGCCGTGTGGATGTGGAGGTCGGGCCGGCCGATCTGGGGCTCGAGCCGGATGCCCGCCGGGTGTGGGTTCGGGTGCACAACGTGGGCAACCAGGCGGTGTACAACCTGCCGGTGGTGGTCATCGGTGCGCAGTTGACCGGCATGGCCTACACCCCGATCATCCCCCCCTGTGGCGGTACAGCGCAGGTGGCCGTGTCCCTGGAGCGCCCCCCTCAGCGGGATGAATTGCTGACCGTCCAGGTCAACCCGGTCGAGTGGAGCGGGGCGCTGCCGGAGGACGATTTCGACAACAACCGCGCGACCCTGGCTGTGAGCCTGGCATCCGGCACGGTTCTTCCGCCAGGCGACCGCCTGGCAGAGTATGATTTCAGTCTGGATCCGACCGACATCGAGTTGCCTGAACCGTGGCTCGCCCTGATCACAGTCCATAACCTGGGGACGCGGGATGCGGCCATGGTGCCGATCCGGATCGAGAACCAGGCTGGCCGCAAGCTCACCGATGCCATCCCGTTGGTGCGGGGCAACGGCCTGGGTGTGGCAGCCTTTCGCATCGGCTACCTGTGGACGCGAGGGGGAACACTCACCTTCACCGTCAACCCGGCGGACGCCAAAGGAGCCTATCCGGAGGTCAATCGGGACAACAATGTGGCCCCCTTCGCCCTGCCGTGAGTGGCCCGGGCTTAAGCCTGGGTCACGGCTTTGACAGGGGGGCGGCGTTGTGTTATGATAGCGACGTGTGGGGGGAGGGAGGGAGGGTGGCTGGAGTGATGGCAGGGGTGACACGGTGGTGCCCGGTTTCAGCCTGTCTCCGGCTTGCTCCCTTACACGGGCATCAAATGCGCTTTTGTCACGACCGAAGAAGGGTCCGTTGAGAGTTGCCATTGTCCACGACTGGCTCAATCAAATCGGCGGGGCCGAAGCGGTATTGGAAACGCTGGTGGAGCTCTTTCCCGGCGCGCCGATCTATACCTCCATCTACTGGCGGGAGGGGATGCCGGCTGCCTACCGCCGGTGGGACATCCGCACCACCTGGCTGGACCGCCTGCCGGGCATCTACCGCCATCATCAACGCTACCTGCTGTTCTATCCACTGGCCTTTGGTGGCCTGGAATTGCGCGACTACGATCTGGTCATTTCGAACAAGAGCGCTTTCTGCCTGGGGGTGCGCACCTGGCCGGGGGCCCATCACCTCTGCTATTGCCTGACACCCACCCGCTTCGTGTGGGATTTTGAGACCTATGTGCAACGGGAGCAGGTGGGCAGGATGGCGCAGCGGCTGGTGCGGCCTTTTCTGGGCTGGCTGCGGCGTTGGGAGCAACGGGCGGCGGAGCGGGTGGGGTCTTTTATCGCCATCTCTCATGAGGTGCAGGCGCGCATCCGTCGCTTCTATCACCGTCCGTCGGAGGTCATCCATCCGCCGGTGGACACCAGGCGGTTCCGGCCGCCGGCGGACGGCGGCCATGGCGATTATTTTCTTGTCGTTTCGCGCCTGATCCCCTACAAACGGATCGATCTGGCGGTGCGGGCTTTTACCGACCTGGGGTTGCCGTTGTGGATCGCGGGCGATGGGCGTGACCGGGCCGGTCTGGAAGCGATGGCCGGGCCGAATGTGCGTTTTCTGGGGCGCGTGCCGGATGGGGAGCTGGGACCGCTGCTGGCCCACTGCCGGGCCTTTATCTTCCCCGGCCTGGAGGATTTTGGCATCGCCCCGGTCGAGGCCATGGCCGCCGGCCGGCCGGTGATCGCCTTTGCCGGGGGCGGCGCGCTGGATTATGTGGTCGAGGGGGTGACCGGGACCTTTTTTCACCAGCAGACGCCCGAAGCTCTGGCCGAGGCTGTTCGCCGCTTTGACGACCGGGCCTTTGACCCGGCCACCATCCGGGCACACGCGGAGCGGTTTGACAAGAGGGTTTTTCAAGAGAAACTCGGTGCATTCATTGCTCAGGTTTAGAGCGTGCTTTAATGGTTTCTAAGCAGCTTCCGTTATTTTCAGGCGTATTCAAATTGAATGACAAATCCACGGCCGATCGCAGTTCGACCTTTGTGGATAACATGCAGTTGCCGATCCACCGCTGGTTCCGTTATTCGGCAGGTTTTTCGGCCCAGTGGGTTGAGCAGGAGATCCGGCAAGCGATGTCTGGAGGAATGGTGCAACTGCTGGACCCCTTTGCCGGGGCAGGCACAACTCTGTTGGAAGGAGAACGATGTGGCATTCCGGTCAGAGGGGTGGAAGCTCATCCGTTCGTTTGTCGCATAGCGCGGGCCAGGCTGGCGTGGCGCGAATCGCCTGACCGGTTCTGGGAGTTAGCCCAGGAGGTCAATCGGCTGGCCCAACGGCAAGGGGGTGACGTTGACGGCTATCCGGATCTCGTCGTCCGCTGCTATCCACCTCAAACCTTAGCGGCCCTGGATGCTCTGAAAAGAGCCTGGAGGGTTTACAACGATGGCAGTCCATTGTCAGAGTTGGTATGGCTGGCGTTGGTGGCCATCCTGCGTGTCTGTTCACCGGTAGGGACGGCCCAATGGCAGTATGTATTACCCAGAAAAGAAAAGAAAGAAATGATGCCACCGGATGTGGCGTTCCAGATCCAGGTCTCGAACATGGCTGCCGATATGCGTTGGCGACAGCAGATGCCATGGGGGGAGCCGGCCCGGATTTTTCAAGAAGATGCTCGTGTCTGTCCATCGCTGCCAGATGGGTGGGCGACTTTGGTTATCACCTCACCGCCTTACACCAACAATTATGACTATGCCGATGCAACTCGCCTCGAGATGTCGTTCTGGGGGGAGGTCAGCAATTGGGGTGAGTTGCAGCAAAAGGTTCGTCGCTTCTTGATCCGCTCCTGCACACAGCATGTGGCCGCCGAAAAGCTGGAGTTGGACGAGATTCTGCAAGATGCCAACCTCACCCCGATCGTTGATGAACTGCGGCAGCAGTGTAAATTGCTGGCCGAGGAGCGCCTGCTCCACGGCGGAAAGAAGCCTTATCATTTGATGATTGCAGCCTACTTTAGCGATCTGGCGCGGGTGTGGAAGACGCTACGCCGTGTTATAGCTGAAGGGGGTCGGGCCTGTTTTGTAGTGGGCGATTCAGCACCCTATGGCATTTATGTGCCTGTAGACCGCTGGCTTGGGGAACTGGCAATAGCCGCCGGCTTCCGATCATATTATTTTGAAAAGATCCGTGACCGTAACGTCAAGTGGAAGAACCGGAAACATCGGGTTCCCTTGCACGAAGGGCGGTTGTGGGTAGAGGGCTGATATGGTAGATGTCATTGGTGCCGGGCGAGCTTTTGGACAACGGTTGGGCAAACTCCAGGAGCATGAGATCGGCCGGATTGTAACTGAATGTCTCTATGGCACTGATTTTGTGTTCATCCCCAAGGGTCTGCTTCCTGATGTCCGCGGCAAGATGTGTGCTCATGATGGCCTGGTAGTAGGGGCCGACGGCAGGCCGTATGCTATTATTGAGAGCAAGCTCGTGCAAAAGGCCAAGCATGCTACCGAAAAAGCAGCCAAAGTTGCGCGAGAGCATCCAGCTCTCAAACGCGCCCACCCAACACTGCGAGCTTCAATTGCTGTGTTGTCTGGGGATTTTACCCCTGAGCCTCTGAGGATGGTCGAACAGAGTGGTGCTCATCTGCTTTTTGTGCCTCAAGAGCATGTGATCAACGTCTGTCGGGACTTTGGCCTGGATATCTTGTGGCAAGACCGCGAAGCTGCTTCCCGTGCTGTAGCTGCCTTGGAGCAATATAACCGGTTGACTTCCGCTGAAATCCGAGAGTTGGGGCGACGCATGTTAGAGCCAATTGCTGACCATCTGGCCAGAATTGTCCTGGCAGCCATCGCCGATATTGAGGAAAATCCCATAATCGGGGTGTGGGTGGATATTTTCTTCCAGCGGGGTGAAATCGGCCATCATGAATTCAACAGCGTTGAGGAGGCCTTGAGCTTCCTGTCATCATGGGGATAGGATTATGGAGCTGAAACAGTACGGGCGCATCGTGTGGCGGCGTTGGTGGCTGATCGCCGCGTTGCTGGGGGTTGTCCTGGCCGTCAGCCTGGCGACCTACCGGCCGCCGCGACCGGTCTACCAGGCCACCATGCGCTTCGCCATCGGCATCGAGGGGGAGGAACCGGTGAATGTCGTGTCGGGTGAGGGGCGGTCGGACGCCTGGCTGGCTTCGGAATACCTGGCCGACGATCTGAGCGAGGTGCTCAAGGGGGGGGATTTTGCGGCCCGCATCAGCCAGCGGGTTGGCTTCCCGGTGCCGGCGGGGACCATCTTTGCCAGCCGCGAGCACCGCATCATGACCGTGACCGTCACCTGGCCCGATAAGCCGCAGCTTCAGGCCCTCGCCGAGGCGGTGGGGGCGGCGGTGGACCAGGTTGGCCCGGACTATTTTCCCCAACTGGCCGGCGTCGAGGCCCGGGCGGTGTTGATTGATGGACCGGCCATCGGCCCGGTGGGCCGCAGCCTCAAACAAAAGCTCGACCTGCCCATCCGCCTGTTCGTGGCTCTGGTGGCCGGGCTGGCTCTGGCCTTCCTGGGGGACTATCTCGACGACACCATCCGCGACCGCGCCGAGGTGGAAGCCTGGGGCGTGGCCGTGCTGGGCGAGATCCCACGTCAGAGGAGGCGGTGGACCAGGCAGATTTTGAGAAGGCGGTGAACTTGAGCCTTGAGCTGTTTCGTGCTACAATGCCCCTGACATGGACCATCCGGAACCGTTCGGCTGAGCTTACGCCGAAGCCGAAAAGGCTGACCATGGAGGACACAAAGGACACGAATCTTTTTGCCTTTGTGTCCTTGGTGTCCTTTGTGGTTCATTTTCTGGCCCAACGAGCACAAGTGCCTGACACCTGGGTGGTGACATATCTGCTCCTCAGGAGACGGAGATGGAATTTCGCGACTATTGGAATATCGCCCGCAAACGGGGTTGGATCATCGTGCTGGTGGCGGTGGTGGCCGCCGTCGCGGCGTTGGGCGTCAGCCTGATCCTGCCCAAAACCTACAAGGCCACCATCCAGCTCAGCATCAATCCGGCGCGGCCTGACTGGGGCCTCAGTCAGGCGACTAAAGAGCTGTTGCGCAACTATGTCATCAACATCAAAAGCCACACCATGACCCAGAAAGCCATTGACCGCGCCCAGCTCGACATGAGCACCTATGACTTTCTGGCCAATCTGGATGTCAGCGATGATTCGGCCAACCTGACCATCACCATCCAGGCCGAAAGCCACGATCCAGAGGAGGCCCGCCTGATGGCCCAGACGCTGGCCGACGTGTTTGTCGAAGAGCGACGGCAGTGGAACATCGAGCAGGACAAGAGCGACCGCATCTATGTAGAAAAGGTGGATGACATCCGGGATGTGCCGCTGGCCTCGCCCAAAATCAAGTTTAACATGGCCGCCGGTGCCCTCTTGGGAGCCATCGTCGGGGGCCTCATCGTCTTTTTCCTGGAATGGCTGGAGTCGGACACCCTGCGCACCCCCTCTGACGTGCAAAAGGCGGTAGAGCTCGCTGTTTTGGGGACCATTCCGACCGGCAGCGAGTCCAGGGCCAGGGAACGGCAGAGATGGGGCCTTCCCTCCTGGTTGGAGCCGGGCCTGTTGCTGATCTTCCTGGTGGGCCTGGTGATCGGGGCCGGCCTCGGCGCCCTCGTCGTCAGCCTGCTCTAATACCCAAGACCCAAGCGAGAATCTATAACCATGAATGAGAAACTAGACAAACTGATCACAGTTTCCGATCCGCGCTCGCCTATCAGCGAGGCGTACCGCACCCTGCGGACCAATCTGGACTTTGCCGGCCTGGATCGGGCGCTCAAGACGTTAGTTGTCACCTCGGCAGGGGTGGGGGAAGGCAAATCCACCACCCTGGCCAACCTGGCGGTGGTCTCGGCCCAGGCCGGACGCCGGGTCATCCTGGTGGACGCCGATCTGCGGCGGCCGACACTGCACGAGATTTTCGGCCTGGACAACCGGGTGGGCCTGACGACGGCGATGATGGACGAGGCCGCCCTGGCCTCGCCGCCGTTCCAGGCCACTTCTGTCGAGGGCCTGTCGGTGTTGACCAGCGGCCCCCTGCCCCCCAATCCGGCGGAGTTGATGGGCTCGCGGCGGATGGAGGAGGTGATCGCCGCGCTGGCCAGGCAGGCGGATCAGGTCCTGTTTGATACGCCGCCGGTGGTGGCCGTGACCGACGCGGCGGTGCTGGCTACCCGGGTGGATGGGGTGCTGCTGGTCATCAGCGCCGGCAAGACGCGACGGGAGGTGGCCCGCACGGCGGTGCAGCGGTTGCGCCAGATCAACGCCCGGCTGGTGGGCACGGTGTTGACCAACGTGCCGCTGGGTGCCGGGTTCAAAGGATATTACTGATCGAGTGGACGAAAGGCGGAGGACCAGGGACGGAGAATTTCGTCATTCGTCCCTGGCCCTTTCTTTGCATCCGGGTTTGAATCCCGGCCGGCAAGAGCACCCATGTCGCATCGCGAGCGGGTTTATCGAACCGAGGCGATTGTCCTGCGGCGGACCGATTTTGGCGAGGCGGACCGCCTGCTGACTGTGTTCACGCCTGAGCGCGGCAAGCTCAGGCTCATCGCCAGGGGAGCGCGCAAACCCGGCAGCCGCAAGAGCGGCCACGTCGAGTTATTCAGCCACGGCCTGTACCTGGTCGCCGTGGGCCGCGAACTGGACATCATCACCCAGGCTGAGACGCTGGAGCCATTTCTGCCGCTGCGCCAGGGCCTGTTGCGCACCACCTACGCTTACTACTTTGCCGAACTGGCTGACTCGTTCACCGCCGAGCGGGATGAGAACCGGCCCCTGTTCGACCTGCTCAAAGAGGCATTCGGCTGGCTATGCACCGCCGGGGATCTGGCGCTGGTGGCCCGCTACTACGAGCTCCATTTGCTGGCCCTGGTCGGCTTCCAGCCCCAACTTTTTCTCTGCGGCGGATGCCGGGAAGCGCTGCAGCCGGTGACCAATTACCTGAGCGCTGCCGAAGGGAGTGTCTTTTGTCCACAATGTGGTTCTGCGCGACCCGGCACCGCCGAGCTGTCGCTGAATGCCCTCAAGGTGCTGCGCTTCCTGCAAACCCGCGACTGGGCAACCTGCCACCTGTTGCGCCTCAGCCCGGCCAGCCACGCCGAACTGGAGCGCACGATGAACCACTATCTCACCTATCACCTGGAGCGCCGGCTCAAGTCGGTGGATTTCCTCCATCATCTGCGGCGGACGATGTGGAATGCGGAATGCGGAATGCGGAATGCGGAATTCAGACCGGCTCTTACGGGAGAAAATGATGGCTAAACCGCTTACCTTCCAGGAAGTGATCATGCGCCTGGACCGCTATTGGGCCGATTATGGCTGTCTGATCTGGCAGCCCTACAGCGAGAAGCTGGGCGCCGGCACGGCCAATCCGGCCACCACCCTGCGCGTCCTCGGCCCTGAGCCATGGAACGTGGCCTACGTCGAGCCTTCCTACCGGCCCGATGATGGGCGCTACGCCGAAAATCCCAACCGGATGCAGATGCACACCCAGTACCAGGTCATCCTCAAGCCCGACCCCGGCAACCCCCAGGACCTGTATCTGGGCAGCCTGGAGGCCATCGGCATCAACCTGCGTGAGCACGATGTGCGCTTTGTGGAGGATAACTGGGAAAGCCCGGCCCTGGGCTCGTGGGGGTTGGGCTGGCAGGTGTGGCTCGATGGCCAGGAGATCAGCCAGTACACCTACTTTCAACAGGCCGGTGGCCTGCCCTGCGATCCGGTGCCGGTGGAACTGACCTACGGCCTGGAGCGGATCGTCATGTACCTGCAAAAGGTCCGCGCCGTGTGGGATATTGATTGGGATGGCCTCCACACCTATGGCGACATCTACCGCCGGTCTGAGGTGGAGCACTGCATCTACAACTTTGAACGGGCCAGCGTGGAGCGCCTGACCCAGATGTACAACCTCTACGAGGCCGAGGCCCGGGCCAGCCTGGAGCGTGGCCTGGTCATCCCTGCCTACGATTATATCTTGCGCTGTTCCCATACCTTCAACATCCTGGATGCACGGGGGGCCATCGGCGTCACCGAACGGGCTTCCTACTTTGGCCGGATGCGCGACCTGAGCCGCCAGGTGGCCCGCCTGTATGTCAAACAGCGGGAGGAGATGGGCTACCCCTTTCTCAGGCAGCAGGCAACAGGCACCAAGCAATATCCACTATCCACTATCCACTATCCACTATCCACCACCCCATCTGCAACCTTTTTGCTGGAGATCGGCACGGAGGAGCTGCCGGCTGGCGACCTGACCCTGGCCCTGGAGCAGTTGGAGGCAGCGGTGCCCCGGATGTTGGACGAAGCGCGGCTGAGCTACCGGTCGGTGCGGGTTGTGGGTACCCCCCGGCGACAGGCAGTGCTGGTCTACGGCCTGGCCTCCCACCAGCCGGATCGCACGTTGCAGGTGCAGGGGCCGCCGGCTCACGTCGCCTTCGAGGCCGACGGCCGGCCGACCCGCGCGGCCTTGGGCTTTGCCCAGAAACAGGGGGTGCCGGTCGAATCGCTGCGCATTGTGACCGAGGGGGGGAAATCGTACGCCGTCGCCGTCAAAACCGAGCCGGGTCGCCCCGCGGCCGGGGTGCTGGCCGAAAAACTCCCGGCCCTGATCGCCGGCCTGCGCTTCCCCAAGACGATGCGCTGGAACCAGACCAACGTCCCCTTCTCCCGCCCCATCCGCTGGCTGGTCGCTCTGCTGGGCGACCAGGTGGTGCCCTTTGAATATGCCGGGGTGACCAGTGGGCGGACCACGCGTGGGTTGCGTCCCTACGGTTCGCCGCCGATCGAACTGGCCTGTGCCGATGACTATCTGGCGACAATGGCCGCCCACCGGATCGTCGTGGACATGGCCGGGCGCCGCGAGCAGCTCCGCACCCAGGCCGCAGCTTTGGCCGCGTCTGTCGGCGGGCAGATCCCCGACGACCCGGCCCTGCTGGATGAGGTGACCAACCTGGTCGAGTGCCCCACCGCCCTGTTGGGCCGCTTCGAGCCGGAGTATCTGACGCTGCCGGCGGAGGTGCTGGTCACCGCCATGAAAAAGCACCAGCTCTACTTCCCCGTGGTGCATGGGGATACAGGCGAGTTGTTGCCCTACTTTGTGGCGGTGCGGAATGGGGATGACTACAATCTGGATGGGGTGCGTGATGGCAACGAGGAGGTGCTCCGTGCCCGCTTTGCCGATGCCCGCTTCTTCTATGACAACGACCTCCGCAGGCCGCTGGAGAGCTTTTTGCCCCGCCTCGATACCCTCACCTTTCAGGAACAGTTGGGCTCGATGCTGGACAAAAGCCGTCGCCTGGAAAAGCTGGTGCCGATCATCGGCCGGGCGTTGGGCCTGGACGAGGTCGAGAGGGCGGTCGCCGGCCGCGCCGCCCACCTGTGCAAGGCCGACCTGGTGACCCAACTGGTGATTGAGTTCACCAACCTGCAAGGGATCATGGGCCAGCATTACGCCCGGCTGTCGGGTGAGGAGGAGGCGGTGGCCACGGCTATCCTGGAGCACTATCTGCCGCGCTCGGCTGACGATGCCCAACCCCAGACCCGGCCCGGCCTGGCCCTGGGCCTGGCCAACCGGCTGGACAGCCTGGTGGGCCTCTTTGCCGTGGGACTGGCTCCTTCCGGCTCGGCTGACCCCTACCACCTGCGCCGCGACGCCCTGGGCATTGTCCAGAACCTCATCGCCCACCGGATCTCCCTGTCGCTGCGCCCCTTGCTGGCCGAAGCGGCTGCCCTGATGCCGCTGCCGGTCCCGGCGCAGGTCCTGGCCGAGGTGTCGGCCTTTATCACCGAGCGGCTGCGGGGCTGGCTGCGCGACCGGGGATTTCGCTACGATGTGGTGGAGGCCGTGCTGGCCGAACGGGGTGACGATCCGTACAACGCCTACCGCACCACCGCCCAACTGGCTGTCTGGGTGGAGCGGGATGACTGGATGGACCTGCTCAACGCCTATGGCCGCTGTATCCGCATCGTGCGTGACCAGACCGACCGCTTCGAGTTCCGGCCGGGCGTGGACCCCGAACCCTCGACGGCTGCCCTGTGGCAGGCATATCAGGCCGCCCGCGCCCAGATCACGCCTGCAGGCGATGTGGACCGGCTGCTCACGGCGCTGCGCCCCATGATCCCGGCCATCAATCGTTTCTTTGATGATGTGCTGGTGATGCACCAGGATCGAACGCTGCGGGAAAACCGCCTGGGCCTGCTGCAACAGATCTGGGCCCTCAGCCGGGGGATCGTGGATGTGACGCGGCTTGAAGGGTTCTAAAAATGGGCAAATGAGCAAATTCAGTATCGCCCATTTTCCAGGGGGAGAAGATGCTCGATGAGGTCAAGGTTGCATTGATCACCGGCGCGTCGGGGGGGATTGGCGAGGCGTTTGCCCGGCAGTTGGCGGCGCTGGGCAAGGAGCTGGTGGTAGTGGCTCGCCGTGCAGACCGGCTCCAGGCCCTGGCCGCAGAGCTGACCTCCAGACATAGGGTCCAGGTCCATGTCATTGTCGCCGACCTGGCGCAACCTGGCGCAGCAACCACCCTCTTTGCCGAGACAGAGCGCCGTGGCCTGGCCGTGGACCTGCTGATCAACAATGCCGGCTTTGGCAAAGGGGGCGAATTCACCGCCATCCCCTTTGAGGACCAGGCCGAGATGGTACGCCTCAATGTGAACACCCTGATGGAGCTGACCCGACTCTACCTGCCGGCGATGCGACAGCGGAGGCACGGCGGGGTCATCAACCTGGCTTCTACCGCCGCTTTTCAGCCGGTGCCCAATATGGCTGTTTATGGCGCGACCAAAGCCTTTGTCCTCAGCTTCTCCGAGGCGGTGGCCCATGAGGTGCGCGCTGACGGGGTGAGGGTCATGGCCCTGTGTCCCGGTTTCACCGCCACCGGCTTCCAGGCCGTGTCCGGTGTTGGCGAGGCCTGGCGCGATCGGATGCCCGGTCCCGATGAGGTGGTGGCCGCCGCGTTGCGTGCCTTTGAGAAAGGTCGGCGCACGGCCGTGCCGGGGTTTGGGAATCGCTTCCTGGCTTTGGGCGCCCGGCTTGTCCCCCGGCGACTGGCAGCCTTCATCGCTGCCGGGAAGGTTGCCGGGCGGTGGTGAAACCCACAGGGGTCAACTTGTTGTGAACCATTTTGGATGACCAGAATAGCCAAAGCGCCCGGCGACCCCTTCACTTGCCGGGCGCTTTGGCCATCTGCTCTCAGCAACCGCTAATGGACCAGAGGAATCCCATAGTGGGCGCAACGGGTTTTCACCTCTTCTTCCTTGACGCCCAGAGTCACCATCACGCCATCAACCTGCCGGTCAGGGTGCAAGGTGCGCATCAGTGCTACCTTGTCGGCCAGGCGGTCCACATCTTCGACCTCGCAAACGCTCTTGACCTCGAACAACGTGATCCGCCCATCGTCGGCCAGGATGTCCACTTCATAGTTGCGGCCGATCGGGCCGATGCTCCCCTTTTCGTCCACCACTTTCTGACGCAGGCGGATCCGGTCGGGGGTAATGTCGGGCCGCTTTAGCACCAGGCGCAGGGCACCGGCCACCACATCTTCCAGCTTCCGGCCGGAGCGCACCTGGAATCCGCCGACGACCATTTCCACCCAGTCCTTCAGGTCGTCTACCTTGCGGTCCAGTTGCTCAAAGCGCTGGTCCACCTGCTCAAAGCGCTGGTCCACCTGCTCAAAGCGCTGGTCCACCTGCTCAAAGCGCTGGTCCACCTGCTCAAAGCGCTGGAGCATGTCCGTGCGCAAGCCCTGAATTTCACCCTGCACCTGCTCGAGGCGCTGGTCCACCTGCTCAAAACGCCGGTCCACCTGCTCAAATCGTCGAGCGATCTGAGCACGTAGTTCTTGAATGGCGTGCTGCACAGACTCCTGATTCTCGATGGTTTCAGCCTGGAAGTGCAATACCCGGCCATCAAAGGCGCGGAGCTCTTCCAAAATGGCCGCGACGCTTTCCTTCGTGGCAAACGCTTTCATGAAAGCGTGAAAGGCGCGAGGTTCCAACTCTGGCTCGCGTTCCAGCATCGCCGGGAGCTGCGTATCGAGGATGTACAACACCTCTTCATCGCTCAGCTTCTTCACCGCAAACTCTCCTTGTCCGCTCGACCTGGGAATATTATACCAGAAAAGTCTGTCAAAGGCAACAGCCATCTCAGCAGGGTGTTCGTAGCAGAATGCCAGGGTGGGGGACCCCATTGCTCGGCGGGGGTCTGTGATCCCCGCTCGTGGGGGGGCCGCCGGGTCTGCGACCTGGCGGGAGCAGGGTGGGCGAGGTATTCCATTCTTCTGCTTCGAAAACCCCAACAGTTGCCCGGTGTTTGGATCTCGCGCCCGGCCCGGCGCAGGGGGGCCAGGTCGCGTTTGACCGTGGCCCGGCTGAGTTCCCGCTGGGCTACCACGGCCTGGCGCCGAACCCCAACCCGTAGCGCACGACCATCAGCCCGCCGAAGGTCAGGGTGGCCAGGGCCACGGCCAGCCAATCGGCCGGACGAAAACAGAGGTCGTGGAGCGCCGTGCGCCGGGCCGGGTAGCCCAACCCCCGCGCCGCCAAAGCCAGCCCCAACCGGTCGCTCAGCCGCAGGGCGGCGATGATCGTCGCCACCAGGACCGGGATATAGGCCCGCGCCCGGTGGAGCATCCCCCCCTGGCTCACGATCCAGCCCCGCGCCTCCTGTGCCTCGCACACGGCGATGAACAGGCTATCCATGGTCGGCAGGTAGCGCAGAGCCAGGCCCACCGTCAGACCCCAGGGATAGGGCAGGCCCAGCCTGACCAGCCCCTGCACCAGGGCAGTCAATCCGGTCGTCAGCAACAGGGCAGCGACGAGAAAAGCCAGGGTGGCCACCCGCAGGGCATAGCTGACCCCCTCCAACAGACCGGCAACCGTCAGGCGGATCGGCCCCAGGTGCAGAAGGGGGGGAGTGATACCCTGCCCCCCCGGGCCGGAGCCGGCGGAGAGCAGGGGCTGGAGGAGCAGGATCATGGCCAGGAGCGGCCCCAGCCGGCTCCACAGCCAGCGCAGCCGGTCCCACGGGACGCGGGCCGAGAGCAGGAGCAGGTGCGTCAGGAAGAGCAGCCCGGCCAACACCCCCACCTGTCGGAACAGCAGGCCGGTCACCCCGGCCAGGAGCAGGGCCCACAGTTTGGCACGGGGGTCCAGCCGGTGGAGCCAGGAATCGCCGGGCAGATAGAGGTCAAAGAGCGGGTTCATGCTGCCTCCCCGGTCCCGGGGGGCAGGTGATGCGGAACCGCCTGCCGGTTGAACAGGGCGGTGTATCGGGCGCAGAAAGCCTCGACGGTCAGGCATTCGTCTGCCGGGTCGGCCGGCCACAACGCCCGGGCCAGGGCGACCACCGGCGGCGGGGTGAGGGAGGCCTGCGCCAGCAGATCGGCCTGTTGGAACAACCGGGCCGGCGACCCATCGGCCAGGATACGTCCCTGGTGGAGCACGACGACCCGCTGCGCATACCTGGCTGCCAGGGCCATGTCGTGGGTGACGAGCAGGATCGTCCGTCCCTGGGCGTGCAGCCCGACCAGCCAGTCCAAGGTCTCCTGCCAGCCCCGGGCATCCAGACCGACGGTCGGCTCATCCAGGACCAGGATCGGCGGGTCCATAGCCGCCAGCGAGGCCAGCGTCACCCGTCGCCGCTGGCCGTAGCCCAGGATGGCTGGCGGCTGCCCGGCCACAGCCGACAGGCCAAAGCGGGCCAGGGCAGCCTCGACCCGCTCCTCCACTTCGGCCGGCGAGAGGCCCAGGTTGCGGGGGCCAAAGGCGATCTCCTGGCGCACGCTGCTGCCAAAGATCTGCTGCTCCGGGTGCTGGAAGAGAAAGCCCACCCATCGCGCCAGTTCGCCGACGGAGCGGTCAGCCGTGTCCCGGCCCAGGACGCGCACCTGCCCCTGTCGCGGCCGGAGCAGGCCGTCAAAATGCTTGACCAGCGTCGTCTTGCCCGAACCGTTGGCCCCGACCAGGGCCACAAACTGGCCGCATGGCACGCTCAGGTCTATGCCATGCAGCACCGGCTCCCCCTGGCGGTACCAGAAGCAGAGCTGTCGGGTCTCCAGGGCAGGTACCCCCTCCTCCGCCCCCTCTCCGCGCCGGGGCACAGGCGTCAGGTTAGGCTCAGGGGCCTGCGGCCAGGCGTCCACCGGCGTGGACGCCTCCGTCTGCGCAGGCGGACGGCCAGGGGCAGAGCGGCGTTCTGCCCCTACCGGCGCGGTTTCCCATCGCCCGCGCCTCAAGTTGACGCCTATGCCGCTCCGGGGAGGGGGCCCGGCCGGGTATGCAGGGAAAGAGGAATCAGCAAAAAGCCCGGCGACCCCGGTGGCCTCGGCGGTGTAACCCGCCAACGAGGAGGAGAGGGCGAGCCGGGCCTCCTCCAGGGTCAAAAAGTCAAAGGCTGTGCCCAACCGGTGGTTCAGCCCGGCGGCCAGATGAGCCATCTGGGGCACAGCCACACCCAGCGCCGAGAGCCGCTCTACCTGCTGAAAGAGAGCGCGGGGTGTGCCTTCCAGGGCGATCCTCCCCCGGTGCAGAACCACCAGCCGGTCAGCAAAAGCGGCCACGGCTTCGGGGTCGCTTTCGGCCATGACAATGGTCGTCGAGTTGTTCCGCCGCAGGTTAGAAAGGGCGGCCAGCACCTCCTCCCGGCCGGCAGGGTCCAGCCCCCCCATCGGCTCATCGAGGATGAGCAGGGCGGGCTGCATGGCCAGCACCGAAGCCAGCGCCAGCCGCTTCTTCTCCCCTCCTGAAAGCTCGCCGGGAGCGCGATGGCGAGCCGCTTCAAGGTGGAAAAGGCTCAGCATTTCGCCCACCCTCCGGGCGATTTCGTCCGACGGCAGGCCCAGGTTCTCCAGGCCCCAGGCGATTTCCGCCTCGACGGTGGGGTTGAACAGTTGTGCCTCCGGCTCCTGGAAGAGCAGACCCACGAGGCCGGCCAGGGCAGGTGGAGGGTGCTGCCGCGTATCATCTCCGGCGATGGTGACACGGCCCTCCATCCTCCCCCCGGTCAGGTGGGGGGCCAGGCCGGCCAGCAGCAGGCACAGGGTCGTCTTGCCCACGTCGCTGGCCCCCATCACCGCCAGCCACTCGCCCGGTTGGACCCACAGGTCCAGGCCGTCAATCACCCACGGAGCGGGGAGGGTGGACGACAGGGGCGGATAGGCGAAGCGCAGCCCTTCGACACAAAGGGATATTGGATCGTGGGGATTGAAAGTTTGAGAAGTCAGTTCCTATTTCCGAATTCCAAAGCGCATCATGGGCGGGTAGGCCTGACGCACGGCCATAAAAAGAGGGATCGCCACCACCGCGCCACCCACCACCTGGAGCACATTCATTGGCAGTTCACCCAGGGCAGCCCCTGCTCCTGCAAGAAAGAGCCCGGCCACCAGATAGCCGATCACGACGATGGCCCCACCGACCACGGCCGACAGGATAAGGCCCGGCACCCCTGACCACCGCCGGCTCATCCAGCCCACCACCCAGCCTTGCAGGCCGTGGATCAGCAGGGAAAAGGGGGCCCACAGCGGAAAGCCCCCCACCACATCGGCCAGGAGAGTGCCCACCCCGCCGGCCACCGCTCCGATCCACGGGCCGAAGGCAAAGGCGGCGAAAAAGACCCCGGTGTCGCCCAGATGGATGTACCCTCTGGCCGGGGTGGGCACATGGACGAGGCTGGTCAATACAAAGACGACGGCCGCCATCACCGCCGTGACGGCCAGAGTGCGTGGGTCAACCGATTTGCGTCCCATGGAACCCTCCCCACAAGTTGTGCTGATTGGAAGTCGGCCTCTTCAGGCGCTTCGCGCCGGGCGGCGAGCCCCGCCCACGCCTCCCTTGAGCACCTGCCCTGAACAACCGTCAGGGTTGCCCTTACATTATACCACCTCATCGGGCCGGGCCCAAATGGAAATTGCCGCCTGGCCTGTTTTGGGGTATAATCGAGAATTGAGAATCGAGAATCGAGAATTGAGAATTGAGAATTGTCCTCATCGGCCCTTTTGCCTTCCAGCCGAAAGGTACGGTCAGCGCCCGTGCCTTTTTCATCGCTCGTGCCCTGGTCAAACGCGGCCACCGGGTGACGATCTTGATGCCCCCCTACGACCACCTGGCCGACTCGGGGCGGATTTGGGAACAGGATGGCGTGCGGCTGGAGAATATGGTGCTGCGCCGGAACGATGCCTGGCACCAACTGAGCGTGCCGTTGCGCATGGCCCGCCGGGCGGTGCAACTGGATGCCGACCTGGTCCATGTTTTCAAACCGATCGGCTACAGTGGGCTGGCAGGGATGTGGCTGCGCCGCTTCTCACGGCGGCCGTTGGTGCTCGACAGCGATGACTGGGAGGGGCGCGGCGGCTGGGCCGACGTCAACCCCTACCCGGCCCTGTGGAGATGGCTGTTCGACCGGCAGGAGCGGTGGCTGGCCCGCCACGCCGACGCGGTGACCGTGGTCAGCCGCACCCTCCAGACCCAGATGTGGGGCCTGGGTGTGGACCCGGCCCGGGTGATCTACCTGCCCAACGGCCCGGACCCCCGCCTGCGCGATCGGCTGGAAGGGATCGAGGCCCAACAGGCCGGGGTGCGGGCGCGGCTGGGAGTGGGTGATGCCCCCCTGGCCCTTTACCTGGGGCATATCCCCCACGGCAATGACCTGGACCTGGCCCTGCAAGCCTGGAGCCGCGTCGGTGAGCGGCTGCCCCAGGCGCGGCTGGTCATCGCCGGGACGGGAGAAGGGCTGCCGGCGTTACAGCGCTATGCCCAGGCCCTCGGCGTGGAGGATCGGGTGCTCTTTCCCGGTTGGATCGAGCGCGAACTGGCCCCTGTGTATGTGGCCGCCGCCGATCTGATCGTCAACCCTCTCCGCGACACGCTCATCAACCGCAGCAAGTGCGCCGCCAAGGTGGTCTCGGCCATGGCCCTGGGCAAGGCCGTGATCACCAGTCGGCTGGGGGAGAACCTGGAGTATATCGAGCATGGGCGCTCAGGATGGCTGACCGAGCCGGGCGACGCCGACGACCTGGCCCAGGCGTTGCTGACCTTGCTTTCCAACCAGGCTCTGGCTGCGGAGCTGGGCCGCGCGGCCCGACAGCGCCTGTGGGAACGGTTTGATTGGGAAGCCCGCATCACCGGGGTCGAACGGGCCTATCAGATCGCCCTGGCGCGGAGGAGCCGATGACGGTGCGGAACCGGCTCCCACAGCGCCCGCTACTCTCTCGCTGGCTCCCATTGCTGGCCTGGATGGGCCTCATCTTTTTCCTCTCCGCCCAACCCGACCTCCCTCACCCGGAGAGCGGTTTTCTGAACCTGCTGCTCAGCAGTGGGGGGCATGTGCTGCTGTTCGGCGTGCTGGCCGCGCTATGGCGGCGGGTGCCGGCTGGACGGCCTGGAGCCTGGCCGCCGGCCCTGACTCTGACCCTCCTCTATGCCCTGTCGGACGAGTTCCACCAGGCCTTTGTGCCGGGCCGCCACCCTGACCCGTGGGACCTGGTGTGTGATGGGTTGGGGGCGGGGCTGGGGCTGGCCCTGTATGGCTGGTGGCAACGCCGTCAGAGCCGGCCTGAGCAGGAGTTACGCACCTGACGTGGTTTTTCTCCCTGTCACTCTGGCTCCTGGCCATGATCAGAATATCGCCAAACAACCGTTCCTGGTGCATCGTCACCCGCAACTGTTTGACCAGCTCCAGCAGGGCCAGCAGGGTGACGATCACCTCCAGGCGGCTGGTGGCCCGCTCCAGCAGGCGGCGAAAGCTGACAGGGTGACCGCCCGCCGTCTCCCGTTCGATGAGAGCCATCTGCTCGGCGATGGTCAGGGTCACGGGGGAGAGGGTCTCGTCCACCGGCGAGGCGGGTGGCCTGACGGCCAGCACCTGGCGCACGACAGCCAACAGGTCATCAAGGCTCACGTCGCCCAGGCCCTGCCCTGAACGGCTCAACCCTTCCAGGGCAGGCACTCCCCCCACCCGCCCATAGGCGCGGAGCCCCTGTTCCTCAACCTCTTTCAGCCAGTGGGCTGCCTCCTTGAACTTTTTGTATTCGACCAGTTGCCGCACCAGGTCCTGGCCGATCTCCTCCTCTTCTGCAGGAGGAGGTGTGGGGGGCTGAGGCAGCAGCACCCGCGACTTGATGAGCAACAGTTTGGCGGCCACCACCAGGAAATCGGCCAGACTGTCGGGGTCGCGCTCGCTGACCTGGGCCAGATAGTCCAGGTACTGGTTGGTCACCTGGGCCAGCGAGACCTGGGTGATGTCCAGCTCTTCCCGTTCGATCAGGTGCAGCAGCAGGTCCAGCGGGCCGGCAAAGACAGGCAGGGTGACCTGATAAGCGGAGGAGCACATGGCAGTTCTGCGCTGCCTGGCACCGGTTATTCCTGGAAACTCTGGAAGCGCCTGCCCTGTGCGACCAGGTCGTCCAGCTTTTTCTTGGTCTCAGCCTCGTCCTTGCCGGCGATGCGCTCCACCTTGCAACCGTTGGCGATGAGCCACTCTTCCACCTGCTTGGGAGTGCCCAGCGGCCCGCCGACGATGGTCACATACTCGGCCAGGACGGCATCTTTGGCCGTAAAACCTACGACCGGTTGGAAAGCGCCGATGTAGTTCTGGGCATTGACAAAGTCCTGGGCGGCCCACCTGTCGCCGTGATGCCAGAACAACAGATAGTGATAGATCGGCCTGGCGATAGGCGCTGGCGTTGGGGTCACAGGCTGGACCGTTCCTGCCTGCACATTGGCGATCTCGCGGCGCAGCATCTGCTTCCATTTTTCCCCCTTGAGCCACTGCGCGCCGGGGCAGGAGGTCTGCATATATTCCTGATGGCCTTTCACCGTTTCCAGGTCCAGTTTCAGCTCCTGCAACAGCCAGGCGATCAGGTGCGCTCCGGCCTGGAGTTGGGCCGGAGGCGGCACCTGCTTCATAAAGTTCCCCAGGAAGCAGATGCCTACCCCCCGTGGGTTGACCTTGGCCGCATGGTACGACACCGTCTCCAGCCGGTTGGTCTGGTAGATGATGCCATCGTCGGCGATCAGAAAGTGGTAGCCGATCCCCGGCCAGTTCTGGCTGTTGACGTGATATTCGGCAATCCGCTTGGGGCCGACCGTCGGCGGCACGGCGCTGTGATGGATGACCAGCGTCTGGATATCGCTCAGGGGGCGGCTGGTGTATTTCAGGGTGGCATGTTTGGGCAGCGTATCCACCAGGTCCTGGATCGCCGGCCTGCTCACTTTGACCGGTCCAGGCGGAGGGGTGGGGGTGGGGGGCTGCACCGGCGTGGCCTTTTTGAGCCGCTCGATCTCGGCCTGGAGGCTCTGCACCTGCTTTTCCAGGGAGGTGATCTGGCTGCGCAGGGAAGCGATCAGCTTCGCCTGTTCATCCCCTTTGGCTTTCAGCGCCGCCTCCATCTGGGCTTGCAGGTTCTCCTTCTCCTTTTGCAGCGTGGCGATCTGGGCCTGCAACGAGGCGATGAGGGCCGTTTGCTCCTGGCTTCCCTGCCTGATGGCCGCCACCAGTTTGTCGTTCTCCTGCTGCAACAGTCTGGCCTGGGCCTGCAACGAGGTGGCCAGGGTGGCCATGTGGTCCACCACCTCCTGGACAGGGGCGGTCGGGGCCGGGGTTGGGGCCGGCTGCTGCTTCAGGCGCTCGATCTCGGCCTCCAGGGCTTTGATCTGCTCGCGCAGCGAGGCGATGAGCAACGATTGATCGGCGCCGGCTGCTTCACCGGCTGCCCGGACTTCGGCCAGGAGTTTATCTTTCCAGCGTTGTCCTTTGAGCCATTGGCTGCCGGGCGATTGAGTGTTGACAAACTCCCCCAGCCCCACGATCCGGTCTGGCGTCAGGCGCAACCGGCTGAGGAGCCAGGCGCACAACTGCCCCCCGGCTTTGAGTTGAGCAGCGGTGGGAATGGCCGTGGTAAAATTGCCGGCAAAGCAGACGCCGATGCTCCCCTGGTTGCGGCTGAAAGCATGGTCCGACACCGTCTCCAGGCGGTTGGTCTGGTAGATTGTGCCGTCGGCGGCGATGAAAAAGTGGTAGCCGATGCCCGGCTTGTTGAGGGTCCGCACCTGGTATTCGGCGATCCGTTGGGGGGTGATGGTCGGGCTGGTGGCGGTGTGGTGGATGACAATCTGGTTGATGTCGGCCAGCGTTCGGGTGGGATACCGTTCGGTCGCATGGACCGGCAACTGGTTGACAATGTCCTGGATGGTCGGTTGGACGACCCCGCCGACGGGCAGCGGTTGCTGGCTCAACTGCTCGATCCGGGCCTGGAGTTCGGCGATTTTGGCCCGCGAAGCCCACGCTTCGGCCCCCACCAGTTTCAGCCGGATCTTGCCTGGCTGGAACTCCTCCAGCCCGACGCGCTGGAAGTATTGGGCCGGCAACCCCGCCTCTTCGATCTGGTCGGTGATGGGATAGCCACAGATGTCCAGCCCATACTGGTCGAAGAAGTTGAGAAAGCTGCCCCGCACCGTTTTGCCGGTCTCCGGGAAAGTGCGCTCGGCCGGTTTGGGGATGGGGATGGGTTCTTCTGGTTTGGGCTCCACGATCTCGACCGGCTTGCGTTCCATGTTGGCCACGGCCTGGACCACCGGCAGCATCTCGCCCCCTTCTTTCATCCACACAAAACTGACCCAGGCCGGGTCGGGCGAGGAGGCGATAAAGGCGCTGGCCGAGTTCAGGTAGGGATATTGATTCAACTCGGTGTAGTATTGCACATACAGCCGGGCGATCTCTTCGCGGGAACGGTTGGGGGTCGAATCGCCGAACTCGGTGATCTCGATCATCTTGCGGGGGAAGCGTTCGTGATACAGCTTGAAGCGCAACCCCCATTCATCCTTGAGCATGTTGCCATACTGCCAGTAGCAGTGGCAGCCCAGCCAGTCGGAAGCGCGGATTGCGTCGCGGCAGATGGTCAACCATTCCAGATCGCGATGGGGGCTGTTGGGGGCCAGGCCGGGGAAGCCGAATTTTGCCCAGGGGCAGGCCTGTTTCAGAGCAGGCAACACCTGCATATACCAGTCGCGGAAGGAGCGGGCATTGTCATCGCTGGCCCCCCAGCCTTCGACCCCTTCGGCATGGTTCGGCTCGTTGTGGATCTCGAACTTGAGGACGTAGGGTTGCAGGCGTTGGATGATGGGCACCATCCGGTCCACAAACTCGGCGGGGCTGGGCCGCGAATCCCGGCGGATGCGGTCGTCATACAGGCGGACGATAAACTCGATGCCGGGGTTCTCCTTGCGCAGGCGCTCATAGACGCTGAGGTCGGTGAGGGACATCATCTTCATCGTTTCGATGCGCGCCCGGCGCACCAGAACATAGTCCGGTTCGGTGAAGAACACATCGTTGCGAGCGTGAAGTCCAACTCGTGTCCTGTGTGTAGCCATCGGTCGCCTCCTGGATACTATAGTTTTTCAGAAAAAGATTTTGGATCTGCTGAGCCAAAATACATAGGAAAACGACGGTTAAAGTCCAAATCTTTTTCTGAACATCTATACAACGGTGGTTCACTCCCTGAACTCACGGCAGAGGCACGGAGGCTGCGGAGAAAACCGATAAAAGCCTCTGCGAACCCGGCGCCCGCAGCAGGGCAACTGCGAGCAGCAGGGCAACTGCGAGCAGTAGGGCAACTGCGAGCAGTAGGGCAACTGCGAGCAGTAGGGCAACTGCGAGCAGTTGCCTTACAGACCGTGGGTGGGTACAAGGCAGGCAGTTCCTTTTCTCCGGGGGCGGCTCGCTGCAAAGAAAGCCACCGTCCCGACCACATGGACTGTATACTGCTCAAAATATTCTGCCAGGGAATCCTCCAGATCGCTCATCTGGACATCAGACATTTGCGTTCCCGGCAGTCAGACTTGTCGGTTACCCTCTACCCGACTGGTGATTGATTCTACTATAAAATGCCACAAAATGCAAGTCAGGCTGGAGGGCAACTGCGAGCAGTTGCCCTCCAGTTCATTTCCCCGGACACTGGCTGGCCACAGCCGGGTCAATGCCCTTGTGGCCATACGATTTGTCGAAATTTTTACTAAAATCGGCAGCCAGCTTTCTGGCCCGCTGGTCAAAGGCTTCCCTGTCGGCCCAGGTGTTGCGCGGGTTGAGGATGTCGGTCGGCACCCCTGGGCAGGTGCGGGGCACCAGGATATGGAACAGGGGGTCTTCGTCATACTCCACGTCGGCCAGGTGGCCGCTCAGGGCGGCGTGGACGATGGCCCGCGTGATGTCAATGTCTATCCGCGCGCCGATGCCGTAGGGCCCTCCGCTCCAGCCGGTGTTGATCAGGTACACCTGGGAGCCGTGCTTCCGCAGCCGTTCGCCCAGCATTGAGGCGTAGACATCGGGGTTGCGGGGCATGAACGGCCCGCCGAAGAAGCGGGAGAAGGTGCTCACCGGCTCGATGATGCCGGTTTCGGTGCCGGCCAGCTTGCTGGTGTAGCCCATCAGGAACCAGAGCATGGCCTGCTCCGGCGTCAGCCTGGCCACCGGCGGCAGCACCCCGTTGGCATCGGCGGCCAGGAAGAGGATTGTGCGGGGATGATCGCCCATGGGCGGTTCCTTGACGTTGGTCAGGAAGCTCAGCGGGTAGGAGGCCCGCGAGTTGGGCGTGTAGCGCTCATCATCCACGTCGAACACGCCCCAGGGGTACATCATGCAGTTTTCGACGAGGGCGCCGTGCTCCAGATAATCGGCCTGGTGGAACACGGCGTTCCAGATCTCCGGCTCTTTGTGCGGCCGGAGGTTGATCAACTTGGCATAACAGCCGTATTCAAAGTTGGCGATGCCGTTGTCGCTCCAGCCGTGCTCGTCGTCGCCGTAGAGTGCCCGGCGCGGGTCGGCTGAAAGGCTGGTCTTGCCTGTGCCGGAAAGCCCCAGCAACAGCGCCACGTCCCCTTCTGGCCCCTCATTGGCCGAGCAATGGAGCGGCAGGATGCCCTCAGCCGGCAGCATGTAGTTCATGACGCTGAACATCAGCTTTTTGACGCTGCCGCAATAGGCCGAGCCGACAATGACCCCCAGCCGCCGGTCAAAGTCCATGGCCACGGCCATGTTCGAGGTGCGGCCGTCGGGCAGTTTCCGCAGCCGGCCGGCATACTTTTCCCGGTCCAGCTTGTCATAAGGCACAACGACCAGGGTGAAGGGCCGATTGGCAAAGAGGCTGCGCGACAGGTCGGGCGGTACCGGCCGGAACATATTGTCGGCAAAGAGCACGGTGGATGCCCAGCAACCGATCACCTTCACCGGCAGGGCATAGGAGCTATCGGCCGACAGGACGCGGTCCACCACGTAGAGCCGTCGCCGGGTCGAGAGGATCTGGAGCGCATCCTCCATGACCATGTCGAACGTCTCCGGCTCCATGGGGATGTTGTTGGGCGAGTCCCAATCAATCTCCCCCTCGCTTTCGGGGCGGCGGACGGTGTAGGTGTCCTGGGGGCTGCGGCCGCTCGATTCGGGCGGCGTCCAGGTGGCCAGTGCGCCGTTGGCGCTGACAATGGCCTCCCGGTTCCTGACCACCTCCTCGATCATGGTCCTCCGTGGGGGATTATCCAGAATGTCAGGATGTTCCTTCAGAAGTTGGGCTATTCTCTTTTGCAATTCCACAGTAACCTCCATGGGTCTGTTTGTTCAGCCTGCCTTGCTGACCGGCCGGAATCGTCAGGCCAGGATCACCCTCCCGCCGGGTGTGGGCACCACCTTGCCCGGATTCAGGATGCCTTTGGGGTCCAGGGCCCGCTTGATCTTGTCCATCACTTCGATATACAGCGGGCCCAGGTCCATCTCCAGGAAGGGCAGCTTGAGCATCCCCACGCCATGCTCGCCGGAGAGGGTCCCGCCCAACTGTAAGGCGACGGCAAAGATGTCGGCGGCGGCCTTTTTCACCTTCTCCATCTGGGCCGGGTCCCGTTTGTCGAACAGGATGTTGGGGTGCAGGTTGCCATCGCCGGCGTGGCCGAAAATGGCGATGGGGATGTCGTGCCGGCGTGAGACCTCTTTGATGCCGGCCACGGCTGCCGGGATGGCGCTGCGCGGCACCGAGATATCCTCGCCCAGCTTGGTGGGGGCCCGCCGGGCCAGCGAGGGGCTGATGGACCGCCGCGCCGCCCAGAGGGCCGTCCGTTCTTTCTCGTTGCGGGCCACCTCCACCTGGCGGGCGCCGGTCGCGCGGCAGATGTCGGCGATGGTTTCGATCTCCCTGCCCACTGCCTCCTCTTCCATCCCGTCCGACTCGATGATCAGGATCGCCTCCACGTCGAGCGGCAGGCCCAGGTGCATCGCCTCCTCGATGGTGGCGATGGTCGTTTCGTCCATCAGTTCGATGGTGGCCGGGATAATCCCGGCGGTCAGGATGTTGTTGACCGCCACGCTGGCATCGGCCAGCCTGGGAAAGACCGCTTTGGCGGTGCGGGCCACCTTGGGCAGGGGCAACAGCTTCAGCAGCAGTTGAGTGATGACGCCCAACGTGCCCTCCGACCCGACGAAAAGCTGGGTCAGGTTGTAGCCGGTCACGTTCTTGATCGCCTTGCCGCCGGTTTTCAGCACCCGTCCATCGGCCAGGACGACGGTCAGGCCCATGACATAGTCGCTGGTGACGCCATACTTGAGGCAACGGGGGCCGCCGGCGTTGCAGGCCGCGTTCCCTCCCAACGTGCTCTGCTTGATGCTGCTGGGATCGGGCGGGTAAAAGAGCCCTTTCCTGGCCACGGCGTCGGCCAGGTCCTGGGTGACGACCCCCGCCTCGGCAGTGGCGATGAAATTCTGCTCGTCAATCTCCAGGATGCGGTTCATGCGGCACAGGTCGAGCACCAACCCGCCGTCCATCGGCACCGAGGCGGCAGCCAGCCCGGAGGCCATGCCCCGTGGCACAACGCCGATCTCTTCCCGCCAGGCGACCTTCATCACCTCGCTGACCTGCTGGGTCGAGTCGGGTTGGACCACCAGGTCGGGCCGGTGCTCGGCAAAGGTGCCGTCATAGGAATAGGCCACCAGGTCCTCCGGCGAGCTCAACACATACGGTTTGCCGACAATGTTCTGGAGTTCTTTGAGAATCTGTTTGCTGATCACGGCTGCCTCCCTTTTTCATTCCGATAGGCCTGGGCCAGCAACTGGCTGGGATGGAGCACCCGCGCCTGCAACCCGCGCCGCCTGACCCCCAGGGTCAACTGCATCTGGCAGCCGGGATACGACGCGCGCCTCTCATGCTGGAACCAGCTCCGGATAAACGAAAACGGGCACCTGGATGGTGCGCTGGGGCCTGGCTTTGCTCAATACGGCCTGTTCCAGGGCTTTCACCGTGTCAATGGTGAAATAGACCTCACCACACTGTTGACACACGCCGGCCGGCACTTTCTCAAACAGGAACAGTTCAGCCTGCCAGCGATATTCATGCTCGATGAGGCGTTCACTTACTTCCCCTCCGCAAAAAGTGCAAGGGCCATATTTGTGCTTCATCTTGTTCGTTCCCTCCTGGTGCGAGGATCGACCCACCAGGGCCATGTCGGTACATACACCGTGATAAGTCGGATCCAACCGGTGGACAGAAACCCCCAAACCGTATGGACTGGCCGACCGCCGGGTGTGAAGCTCAAGACCAGGCAGCTATGACCGCGCGGATCGGCAGGATAGTCTTCAAGCAACTCACCGTTGGCCAGGATGCTGTCTTCGATTTCCAGAACCGTCAGCCCATCGTTACGCCGTTCCCGCTCAGCATGGATTGAAATCTCGTACCTTTGCTCGCGGATGTGGTGTTGGATCAGTTGAACCAGATGATGAGATTGTACCACAGCCATCCTATCCGTCAAGCTTTTTCATTCCGATAGGCCTGGGCCAGCAACTGGCTGGGATGGAGCACCCGCGCCTGCAACCCGCGCCGCCTGACCCCCAGGGTCAACTGCATCTGGCAGCCGGGGCAGCCGCTGGCGATGATCTCGGCTTCGGTGGCGGCCACGTGGTCCATCTTGCGCTCCAACACGCCGACCGAGGTGTGGTAATGGGTGATGAGCTGCGTGCCCGCCGAACCACAACAGCTATCGGCCCCTTCCATCTCGACCAGCTCGACGCCAGCGGCACGCAGCACCTGGCGGGGTTGCTGGCGCACCCCCTGTGCCCGGCACAGATGGCAGGGATCGTGATAGGTGACGCGGGCATCCACCCGGCCCTGGGGTGGCCGGATGCCGATTTCGACCAGGAACTCGCTGATGTCGCGCACCCGGGCCGCAAACTCTTTCGCTCGCCCGGCATAGTCGGGATCGCCCTCCAGCCAGTGGGGATACTCTTTCAGCGATGAGCCGCAGGTGGCGCAGTCGGTGACGATGGCGTCCACCTTGAAGCTCAGCAGCAGGTCTATGTTGTGCCGGGCCATCTCCCGCGCTGTGTCTTTGAAGCCGTAGCCGACCATGGGCATCCCACAACATTTGACCCCTTTGGGGATGACCACATCGCAACCGTTCTCGGCCAGGACTTCGACCGTGGCATTGGCCCCATCGCCCATCATCGCCCCTTCGACGCAGCCCAGGAAAAAGGCCACGTGGGCGCGGCGTTCCCCCCGGGCCGGGACCAGATCGGGCAGGGCCCGGCGTGTGCTGCGCAACGGCAGGTGGTTGGGCAACATCCGTTCCATATCCCGCAGTTGCGCGGGCAGCAGCCTGGTGATCCCCAGGGCATTGACCAGGGCACGCAGGCCGCTGCGCTCGTACATGGCCACCGGCCTGGTCAGCAGCTCCAACAGGCCGGTGCGCGGAAAGAGGCCGCGAAAGAGGAGCGGCTTGAGCGGCGGTGTTCCCAGGGCCTGCTCGATGGCATAGCGCGCCTCCAGACACAGATCGGCCGGCCGGATGCCCACCGGGCAGATCTCCTGGCAGGCCAGGCAGTCCAGGCAGCGGTAGATGTGGTCCTTGAAATTGCGGGTCAGTTGGAGTTCCCCCTCGATGGCCTTGGCAATCAGCGCCACCCGACCGCGGGGCGATTCGGTTTCGCGCAGGTTGGTCTTGTAGGTCGGACACACCGACAGGCACAACCCGCAGCGGATGCAATCGTTTACCTCCTCCTGGGTCGGGCCTTCAAAGCCCGCCCAGGCCGATTTCGGCTCGTTTTCCATACTCTTAGCTCTTTTGGGTTTGCACAATCGGCAGGGTCAGCAGGGCGTGGGGCACAATCAGCACCTCCAGGTTGTCGCCCAGCTTTTCCCGCACCAGGGCAAAGGCCGCCTCCATCGTCGGCGCGGCCAGCAGTTTGGCCGAACGGATCAGGTCCGGGTCTTGAGCCCCGACGATGATGACCTCATTCTGTTCCAGGACTTTGGCCAGGACAAAGGCCCGCTGCTGGCCGGGTGGATAGCCATGTTTCCGGGCATCGTCCAGAATGAACTGCACGTCGGGCGCGTCCTGCATCGCCTTCAGGAAGCGCTGCTCACCCACCCCCTCGCCGGCTCCCTCGCCGCAGGGAGCGGGGACGATGTAAAAGCCGCCTGGCCTGACCACCGGCGTCGGCGCGAAAAAGAGGTAGCTGGCCGCCCGGCTGGCCTGATACAGGTTGGCGTCCTTGGGGAAGCCAACTCCGGCCACGGCCACGTCATACTGGTGGGGGACCGGCACCTCGTACAGCGTCCTGGCAAAGGCCACCAGCTCCTGGAACGTCGCCTCCGGTTCGCCGGCCCGGACATAGACCACCCGCTTCCGGTCATCCTGAATGACATTGAGGATAAAGCGCAGGCCCGCCCGCCGCGCTGCCTCGCTGATCGCTTCGTGGAAAGGGTTCCCCTCAATGCGGCCCAGGCGCGTGCCGGGATGGTCAATCATGTGCGGGCCGTGGGTGTAGGCGATCATCTTTTCCCCGGCCGCGCCGACGGCCAGCGTCTTGCGTCCACCGGAATAGCCGGCGTACTGGTGTGGCTCGACGATGCCGGTGGCGATGAGCAGGTCGGCCTCGTAGGCGGCCCTGTGCACCGACAACGGGATACCGCTCTCGGTCGTGCCCAGGTCCACCAGCGCCTTGGGGTTCAGCGGCTCGTTGTCAATCACCCGGTACCGGTCCACCACGGCCCGGCCCAGCTTGGCCCTCTTTTCCTCCGGCGTGCTGGGGCGGTGCAGGCCGACGCCGCACAGCAGCGTCACATCCTCATCGCGGACGCCGGCCGCTTCCAACCCGGCCAGAAGGGGGGGGACCAGCAGATGGTCCGGGCTGGCGCGGGTCACGTCGGTAAAGACGATGCACACCCGGTCGCCCGGCCCGGCCAGCTCGCGCAGTGGCGGCGAGTGGATAGGATGGGCCAGCGCTTCGGCTACCGCCGCCGGCACGTCAGCAATGGGCGGCACCGTTTTGGACTCGACGACAGTGCCCTGCCAGCCGCCGGGCAGGTCAAAGGTCAATTCGCCTCGATCGAAAGGGACTGTGTACATCATCACTCCAAATCTACGAAGGTGCCAGGCACTTGAGAATTCGCCGAAGGGCCTGGCCCCCGCCTACGTGGCTGCAACTTCAGGCACAACCTGGTATTTCACCGGCAGCAACCGCTGCTCGTCATACTTCCCATGCCGTTGCTGCCTGAAATCATAGACTTTAGCCTTCCCCCACCGATCATACCTGGCTGGAATGGGGAACCCGCTATGGATCACGTCTTTGATCTCTTGCACGTTGGTACCGCGCTCC
>Ga0209162_1000376_pt1 | contig 49624 bp, 55 predicted proteins | sample YNPNPMetaG_FD_187121 | JGI IMG/M metagenome (GOLD analysis project Ga0209162, IMG submission 187121) | Anoxygenic and chlorotrophic microbial mat microbial communities from Yellowstone National Park, USA - YNP NP MetaG (SPAdes) (version 2) ...
CCGCTTCGCGGTGGGGGAAGAGCTCTACGAGTTCCCGGCGGGCACCCGGGAGGCGGGGGAGGATCCGGAACGCTGCGCTGCCCGGGAGCTCGTGGAGGAAACCGGGCTTTCCGGCAAGCTGGTTTTTCTGGGTCGCTTTTACTCCGCCCCGGGTTTTTGCAACGAGGAGCTCTGCTGCTTTTTGGCGGAGGTGGCGGCAGCGGGTTCCCCCCACCCCGAGGCGGACGAACAGCTGGAGGTGGTGGTGTGGGGGGAAGAGGAGCTCCGGCGCGCGGTGCGGGAGGGGGTGGTGCGGGATGCCAAGACCCTGGCTGCCCTGGCGCTCCTCGCGGCTCGGGGGGTGCTCAGCGGTAGCGCTTGAGCTCCTTGGCGATCTCCCGTTCCTCGTCCCGGCGCCGCAGGGTTTCTCGCTTGTCGTGCACCTTCTTTCCCCGAGCCAGGGCCAGCTCCACCTTGATCCAGTTCCCCACAAGGCCGATGGCCAGGGGGATGAGCGTGAGCCCCTTTTCCTGCACCTTGCCGGCCAAGCGCTTGATCTCGTGCTTGTGGAGCAGGAGCTTGCGGGGCCGGAGCGGGTCGTGCCCGGCGTACCCGGCGTTGGCGTAGGGGCTGATGTGCACGTTCACCAGGAAGGCCTCCCCCCCTTCGAACGTCACGTAGCCGTCTTGCAGGTTCACCCTTCCCTCCCGCACCGACTTCACCTCGCTGCCGGTGAGGGCCAGGCCCGCCACGAACCGCTCCAGGAACTCGTACTCGAAGCGGGCCTTGCGGTTGGTGGCCAGGACCTTCATGCCCCCACCACCCGGGCCAGCACCGGCACCAGCTGCGGGTCGAACTGTTTGCCGGCCTCTTTCTCGATGATCTGCAGCGCTTGATCCCTGCTCACCGGGCGCTTGTAGGAGGAGGGGGAGGTGAGCACGTCGTAAACCTCGGCCAGGTGCACGATGCGGGAAGCCAGGGGTATCCCCGGCCCGGCCAGTCTCTGGGGGTAGCCGGTGCCGTCCCAGCGCTCGTGGTGGTGGCGCACGGCTTCCGCCAGCCCAGGAAAAGCGCTGGCCTCCAGGATCCTCGCCCCCACCACCGGGTGGCGCTGGTAGAGGCGGCGCTCGGCTTCCATAGGGCGATCCAGCCTGTAGATGCGCTGGTAGTCCAGCTCCCGCATCCCGAGATCGTGCAGGTAGCCCGCTAGCGTCACCAGCTCCTCTTCCTCCTCGGAAAGGCCGAGCTCCTGGGCCATCTTTTGCGCCAGCTCGGAAACTGCTTGGCTGTGCTGCCGCAGGTGAGGGAAGCTCACGTCCCCGGGTTCCAGGAGGATGCGGGCCAGGTTGCGGGCCGCCCGGCGGGCGGTTTGCTCCCGCTGGGCCAGCTCCCAAACCCCGGAAAGCGTGGCCAGCACCGGCCCAGCAGCTTGGCTGCCGCTGCCGGCGAGCAGCGAGACCAGCACCGTGAGCTCGCCCCCCACCAGGAGTGCGCTGCGGATCTCCTCCCGGCGGGTTTCGCGGCTTTGCACGGCCCGCTCCACGAAGCTCCAGCGCTCCACCGGGGGCAGCTTGTGCCCCGCAGCGGCAGCCAGCTCCAGCTGATGGCGGGCGATGGCTTCCCGCTCCTGGACTTCCAAGGGGGTGCTGGAGAACAGCAGGCAACGCGCCGTGGCCCCTTCCACCACCGTGAGGGCCAGCCCCGCCACCCCCTCCCCCTGGGCCAGGGCGCCGCAAACCCCTGCCAGGGTTTCCACCGCTTGGGGGAACTTGCCGCCCCTGGGGGCTTCCCGCCGCTCTAGGGAAGGGGTGGGGGGCGGCGGGGCCGCGGCCAGCCCCAGCTCCGCCAGGACCTGCACGATGTTTTCCCCGACCCGCTTGGCGATGCGCAGCTCCTCCGGGCCGTAGGGCTTCCTCCCCCCCCGGTCCCGGGCGTCCACGAACCCTACCAGCGTGTCTTGGCTTACAAGCGGCACCGTGAGCAAGGTGCTGCTGCCGGCCATGCGCAAAAGCTCCCCCAGCGCCGGCTCGCTCGCCGGATCCGCCAACACTGCCGGTGCCGTGCGATGACGCCGGACCCAGTGGAACAAAGGGTGATCGGGGCGCACCTGGGCCAGGAGCGCTTCCTTCCTGCCGAAGCCGTAGCTTTCCACCAGCTCGAAAGCACCGCCCTCTCCCACAAGGTACAGCGCGGCTTTGGTAGCTTGCAGCTCCTCCAAGAATCGGTAAAGCGCTTCCTTCAAGCGGCGTACCGCTTCCGGGTCCAAGGGCGGCAGCATAGGACCTCCGCCGCAAGTCTAGCACCGCGCCGGTGTGGTAAAAAAGCAACACCAGCTGCGGAAAAGCCACGAGGTGCGGGTTGGAAAGCCGGGGCGAAGCTGGCACGGATCTGGCATCAGGCGGGAGCGGGAGGAGAGCATGGCTTGGCAGCGCACCTTGGCTCGGGCAGTGGAAGCGGAAGGGGTGGGCATTCACAGTGGCGGCCATGCGAAGGTGCGCTTGCGCCCGGCACCGGTGGGAACCGGAATCGTGTTCGTGCGCACCGATCTTGGGGTGGCGATCCCCGCCCGAGCCGAGCACGCCAAGGACTTCTCCTTTGCCACCACCATTGGGGTGCGGGGGGCGGAGGTGGGCACCATCGAGCACCTCATGTCGGCGCTCTACGCCCTGGGGGTAACCAACGTGTTCGTGGACGTTTCTGGGCCCGAGGTGCCGGTGATGGACGGATCGGCGTTGCCGTTCGTGCAGATGATCAAGCGGGCCGGGATCCTCGAGCAAAACGCGACTTTCCCCGAGGTGCGCCTGTTGCGCCCGGTGCGCGTGGAGGACGGGGAGCGGTTCGTGGAGCTGCACCCCGCCGAGGCGTTCCACGTGGATTACCGGGTGCGCTACAAGGCGCCGGTGGTGGGGGAGCAGCAGCTTTCCTTTACCGTTTCCCCGGAGCGCTACGCCAGCGCCATCGCCCCAGCGCGTACCTTCGGCTTCCTCTCGGAGGTGAAGAGCTTGAAGGAACGGGGGCTGGGGCGGGGCGGCAGCCTGGCCAACTGCGTAATCGTGGACGAGCACCGGGTGCTTTCGGGCAAGCTGCGCTTCCGGGACGAGTTCGTGCGCCACAAGGTCCTGGACCTCATCGGTGACCTGGCGCTTTTGGAGTACCCGCTCCGCGCCCACGTGATCGCCCACAAGGCGGGGCACGCGCTGCACGTGGCGGCGGTGCGGGAGCTTTTGGCCCAGCCCGAATCTTGGGAGCTCTTCGAGCCGGAGCGGGTGGCTCCGCTCACGGTGCACCCGCTCGCTTGGGAACCGGTGGTGCAAGCCGCCGCAGGGTGAGCTTCCCCCCGAACCCCACACTCGGCGCTGATCCATCGCCTTTTTCCTCCCCCTGTGGTATTTTCGCCACACTATGGGGCTGCTCCTGGCGCTCCTGGCGGCGGTGGCCGGTGCCGAGCTGGAGGTGAACCTCGCCTCGGCGCCAGGTCGCCTGGTGGTGCAGGTGAGCGTGCAGAAGCCGCTGCCCCAGGAGTGGGTGGAGGGGCTTGCCGGCGGGGCCCCGGTTTCCGTGACCTACCGCTTCAAGCTGTTCCGCAACCGGCGTTACCTCTGGGACCAGCGGATGGCGAGCCACGAGCTGGTGGTGAAAGCGCAGAAGGACCCGGTGAGCGGGGTCATCGCCCTGCAAGCGGAGCTTGACGGCGAGCTGCTGGCCTCCTCCCAGACCACGAGCCTGGAGCAGGCACTGCAGTGGGTCGCGCAGCCGCCCACCGCCGAGCTCCCCATCCCGCTGCACCACGACCCGCTCTGGCTTTTAGTGCGGGCGGAGTTCCTCACCCGCTACAAGCTCCTGGTGATCCCGGTGACCGAGGGCACCGACTGGGTCACCAAAGCGGTGCCCGAGGCCCCATGAGGAAGCTTGCCCGAAACTGGCTGCGGCTGCGCCGCCAAGGGCGGTTTTTGGTGGGAGTGTACCTGCTGTTGCTGCTGCTGGGGGCGGGGCTTTTCGCGCTCATCGGCCAGCTGCAACGGGTACCCCCGGAGGAGCTCACCAACCGCTTGCTGATCTTCCTGCTCACGCTCTTCGACCTCACGCTGGTGGTGGTGGTGCTGTTCGTGCTGCTCCGGGGGGTGTTCAAGCTTTTCGTGGAACGGCGGCTGGGGATCATCGGCTCCCGCTTCCGCATGAAGCTGGTGGTTTCCTACGTGCTGCTGATCCTCGTGCCGGCGGCGATCATCTCGCTTTTGGCTGCTTCCCTGGTTTCCAGGCTGGTTTCCTCCTGGTTTTCGGCCCCGGTGGAGGCGGTGGTGCAGGCGGGGGAGCAGGTGGCCCAGGGGGTTCGCCGGGAAAGCGAAGCCCGGGTGCTGCGCTGTGCGCAGCTTTTGGCGGGGAAACTGGCCCAGGTGGAGCCGACGCGGCGCGGTGGGGAGTTGGAGCGGCTGCACCGCCTGCTGGGGCTTGCGCTTTCCAGCCTGCTCCGGGACGGGGTGAGCCTGGTGGAGCTCCAGGACCCGCGCCGCGGTGCGCTGGCTCGCCTCCCAGCGCTGGGGAGCAAGGAGGTGGCGGCGCCGGGAAGCCGCACCGACCGGGTGGCGGGGGCGGTGGTGGTGCGCGGCTGGGTCCCCCTGGGGGACGGGAGCGTGGTGGTGTGCGGGGAGGTGTGGCCGGAGGACGTGAGCCGGGCCCAGGGGCAGCTGGCGGTGGCAGCGGCGGCCTACCGGGGGATGCAGCTCCAGAAGCCAGCCATCACCGCCACGCTGGTGCTTTCCTTTGGCGGGATCGCGCTGGTGGCGATCTTCGCTGCAGTGTGGACCGGGTTGTACCTCTCCCGCACCTTCACCGAGCCCCTGGTGGCGCTGGCGGCCACCACCGCGGCGGTGGCGGAAGGGGGGGAGCTGGTGGAGGTGCCGGTGCCGGGGGAGGACGAGGTGGCGCTCCTGGTGGCCTCCTTCAACGCCATGGTGCGGCGGCTGCGGGCCCAGGAGCAGGAGCTGCGCGCCACGGTGGGGCGGCTGGACGCGGTGCTGGGCGCCATCCGCACGGGCATCCTCTGGCTGGACCCGGAGAAGAGCGCGGTCACCGGCAACCCAGCGGCCGCGGCGATGCTGGCGCTGCCCGCGCTCTGCGAGCGCACGCTCCCCTTGGCGAGCCTCGAGGAACACGGCCTCGGGCGGCTGGTGGAAACGATCCGCGGGGCAGCCCCTTCCTACCGGGGTTCGCTCACGCTCCACCCTGGGGGGGTGATGCGGCACCTGGAGGTGGCGGTGGTGGCCCTGGGGCGGGGGGAGGAGCTTGCCGGATGGGTGGTGGCGCTGGAGGACCTCACCCAGCTGTTGCGGGCGCAGCGCCAGGCGGCTTGGAGCGAGGTGGCGCGGCAAATCGCCCACCAGATCAAAAACCCGCTCACCCCGATCCGCCTCGCCGCCGAGCGCATCGCCAAGCACTTCGCGGAAGGCCGCGGCGATCTCGGGGAGGTGATCCCCACCGGGTGCAAGGCCATCGTGGACCACGTGCACTCGATGCAGGAGCTGCTGGATGCCTTTGCGCGGTACGCCAAGCTCCCCCCGGTGCAGCGGCGGCCCGTGGATGTGGAGGAGCTGTTGCAACAAACCGTGCGCCTGTACCAGGGGATCAAGCCGGGGCTTTCCGTGAAGCTGCAAGCCCAGCTCGGGGGGCGCCCCGCCTGGTTGGACCGGGACCTGTTCCGCCAGGTGCTGGTGAACCTCTTGGACAACGCGGTGGAGGCCTCCCCGGTGCCCGGAGAGGTGGAGCTCTTGGCGTTCTGGGAAGAGGAGGAACTGGTGGCGGAGGTGCTGGACCGGGGTCCAGGGTTGCCGGTGGAGGATCCGGAGCTGCTGTTCCAGCCGTTTTTTTCCTCCAAGGGGCGGGGCAGCGGGGTGGGGCTCGCGGTGGTGTTGCGCATCGTCACCGATCACGGGGGCAGCGTGCGTTTGCTGCCCCGGGAAGGGGGTGGGGTGCGGGCGGTGGTGCGCGTTCCCGGGGGTGAGGCGTGAGCAGCGGGGCGATCCTCGTGGTGGACGACGAGCCGGGGATCCGCCAGGCGTTGGGGGAGATCCTCACCGACGAGGGGTACACGGTCACCGCGGTGGGTTCGGGGGAGGAAGCCTTGGCTGCCCTGGCCCGGGAGATCTTCGACCTGGTGCTTTTGGACGTGCGCCTCCCCGGCATGGACGGGCTGGAAACCCTGCGGCAGCTCAAGGCTGCCGGGCACCGGGTGCCGGTGGTGATGATCTCCGGGCACGCCACGGTGGAGCAAGCGGCCCAAGCGGTGCGGGAAGGGGCAGCGGATTTCCTGGAAAAGCCCCTGGGGCTGCAGCGGGTGCTGGTGACCGTGGGCAACGTGCTGGAGCGCTCGCGCCTGGCCGCACGGTTGGCCGAGGAAGAGGAGGAGGTGGAGCTCACCGGGGTCTCTCCGGCGATCCTCGAGCTGCGGCGGCAGATCCACCTGGCGGCCCCCACCGATTCCCGGGTGCTGATCACCGGGCCCAACGGCTCGGGGAAGGAGGTGGTGGCCCGGCTGCTGCACCGCCACTCCCGGCGCGCCGCTGGGCCTTTCGTGGCGCTCAACTGCGCGGCGATCCCCTCGGAGCTCATCGAAAGCGAGCTTTTCGGCCACACCAAGGGGGCTTTTACCGGGGCGGTGGAGGCCAAGCGGGGCAAGTTCGAGCTAGCGGACGGGGGCACGCTGCTTTTGGACGAGGTGGGGGACATGAGCCTGCTCACCCAGGCCAAGGTGCTGCGGGTGTTGCAGGAGTCCTGCTTCACCCGGCTGGGGGGCTCCCAGGAGATCCGCGTGGACGTACGGGTGATCGCCGCCACCAACAAGGACCTGGAGGCGGAAATCGCCGCGGGGCGTTTCCGTCAGGACCTCTACTTTCGCCTGGCGGTGATCCCCATCCGCGTGCCCTCCCTGGCGGAGCGCCCGGAGGACGTGCCGCTTCTGGTGGAGACCTTCATGCGGAAGCTGGGCAGCCGCATGGGGGTGCGACCGAAGCGGGTGACCCCCGAGGCCATGGAGATCCTCCTGCGCTACCCCTGGCCAGGGAACGTGCGGGAGCTTCGCAACTTGGTGGAGCGGCTGTTGATCATGGTGCCCGGGGAGGAGGTGCTCCCCGAGCACCTCCCCATGAAGCCCGCCGAGACCAAGGGGTTCTGGCTGGCGAAGCCCTTGCCGCTGCGGCAGGCCAGGGAAGCGTTCGAGCGGGAGTACATCACCCAGGTGCTGCGCAGCTGCCAGGGGAACGTTTCCCAAGCGGCGCGGCTTCTGGGCTTGGAGCGCTCCCACCTTTACCGCAAGCTGCGCTCGCTGGGGGTCAAAGTTGACGGCGCGGGGGGAGGAGGCTAGCATCATGGCGATGTCCTACCCAGGCTCTCCGGACAAAGACCCCAAGGTGCAGCAGCGGATCCTCGCTGCGTTTCGGGAAGCGGTGCGGCTGTTTCAGGATGGGCACCGGGACGAGTGCCTCACGGTGCTGCACTCGATCCTCGAGGTGGATCCCGCATTTCGCCCTGCCCAGCGGCTGGAAAGCGCGCTGATCCACGGCCAGCAGCTGGACCTCACCTCGCTTTTGGGGGACGTGGCGGGGGAGGCCAGCTCCCGCGTGGACGCGCTCCTGGCCGAGGCGCGCCAGGCTTTCGCGGCACAAAACTACGCCCGAGCGGTGGAGCTCGCCCAGCAGGTGCTGCGGGAGCTGCCGGGGCACCAGGAGGCCCGGACCTTGCTGCAGCAAGCCCAAGCTTCCATCAAAGCGCAAAGCGAGGTAGCCACCCAGCTGGCCCGGGCGCGGGAAGCGCTGGCTGCGGGCTTGGTGGAGGAGGCCAAGGGGTTCTTGCGCGTGGTACGGCAAACCAGCCCCCACCACCCGGAGCTGGCGGCGCTGGAAGCGCAAATCGCCTCCCGCACCCCCCAGGGGTTCGAGGTGCAGTTCGAAACGTTCACCCCTCCCGAGCCGTCCCCCGCCGGTGGGGGCGCGCTGGAGGAGGAACAGTTCGAGCGCTTCGAGGCTACCCCCTCCCCCACGGAGGCAGCGCTGGAGGAGGAGCCGAAGCCGGAGCTGGAGGCCCCCTGGGAGGCGGCGGCGAAGGCGAGCGGAGGGTTTGCCTTCGAGTCCGCCCGGCAGGCCCCTTCCTTCGAAGCCGGCGGAGAGGCTCTCGGCAGCCCCGAGGATCGGGTGGCGGCGCTTTTGGAAGAGGGGCAGGCGGCGTTCGATGCCGGCAAGTACGAGGATGCGGTGCAAATCTGGAGCCGCATTTACCTCACGGACCCCCACAACGCCGAGGCGGAGCGGCGCATCGAGCAGGCCCGCCGGCGGCTGGACGAGGTGCACCGCCTGGCGGAGATGAAGTTCGCCGAGGCTTACGAGGCGTTCGAGCAAGGGCGCCACGAGGAGGCCAAGAAGCTTTTGGAGGAGGTGCTGGCACTGCAGCCACAGCACGTGGATGCCAACGACCTGCTGGCCCGCTTGGAAACCCCCCAGGCACCCCCGCCGCTGCCCACCGATCTGCCGGCGGTGGAGGAGGACCTCTTCCGGGACGACTTCGTGCCCCAGAGGCTTTCTGGGGAAGCGGTGGCCCCAGCGGTGGAGGCGGTGGAGGTGGAGGAGCGGCCGGTGGCCCGGGCCGCCAAGCCCAAGGCACCGGCGAAAAGGACGTTGCCTCTGCCGTTGCCGGTGCTGGCGGGGGTGGGGGTGGCGGCGGTGGTGCTGGTGCTGGTGGCGCTTTTCTTCGGCAGCAAGGTGTGGCACTCCGGGCCGACGCTTGCCGACACCATGGCCGAGGCGGAAAAGCTGGCGCAGCAGGGGCAGCTGAAGGACGCGATCAACTTGCTCCAGTCCCTGAGCTTGGAGGGACCCGAGGCCAACGCGGTGCAGCAACGCATCCTCGAGTACCAGCGCCGCCTCAAGGCCCAAGCCCCACCGCCCCCGACGGTGGACACCGAACCCATCCGCAAGGCCCTGGGGGAGGGGAGGCACCTGGCCGCCGCCCGGCTGTGGCGCGAGGCAAACAAGAAAGCCCCCGGGGACGAGGCGGTGCGCCAGCTGGGCCAGGAAATCCTCGGCTTCGCGGCTTCGCTCCCGAGCCTGGCCGAGGCCTGGGAGCGGGGAAACTGGGAGACCGCCGCGAGCCTCGCCGAGGCCTTGGCTGGCGAGCACCCGGAGCACCAGGAGCTAGTGGAAGCCTCCCGGGTGGCGCGCTACAACCGGGCGGTGCAGCTGTTGCGGAGCTTCGAGGTGGCGGAGGCGGCCAAGCTCTTGGACAAGCTGGCCAAGGAGAAGGATGACCCGGAGCTGCGGCGGCTTTTCGAGTTCGCCAAAAGCTACCTTTCCCGGCCCGTGGATCCCCGGTACAAGATCTTCGTGGCCAACCTGGCCTTCCGGGATCTCCCGCGGTGAGCACCCCCCGCCTTCCCCTGGACGTGGAGCTGGCCTGGGAGGTGCCCCAGGGCCATCCGGAAAAGCTTTCGCCCCGCCCTCCGGGAACCGGAAGGGTTTGGCTCGCGCTGCTTGCCGACGCGGGAAGCTGCCTCGCCGCTTTCTTCTTCGCCCTGGCGCTGGCGGCGTGGCAAGGGGCGAGCCTTTCCGCGCCGCAGCTCGGCGTCGTCGCGGTGTTCACCTCGGTGATCTGGGTGGGGGCGATGCAGGTGGGGACGTTGTGGTGCTTCGCCGGAACCCTGGGGATGCACTTGGTAGGTTTGGCGTTTGCCGCACCGTTGCCGCTGCGGCGCGCCTGGTGGCTTTGGCTCGCTTTTCTGGCAAGCCTGCCGCTTTTGGCTTTGCCGCTGTGCTTGGGGCGCCCCGGAGCCCGGCTCGTGGAGAGGCTCGCGGGGTGCGAGCTCAAACTTGCGGGTTCTCCCGCGGTCGCTTGAACACGAGGCTGATGTGGTCGGTCGCCCCGCTCTTGAAGTTCACCGACACGATCCCCACCAGCTCCCACCCTTCCGCGCCCAAACGGTTCAGCTCGTCCTCGTAGGAGATGGGCAGTTGGTAGTTCCGCGATTGGATGTTCAGCACCTTGTATTCCCACCTCGTCCGCGCCATGCCATCCTCCCCTTCCCCTGGCTCGGGTGCCCGGCCCTAGCGTCGGCGAGAGTATAGCACCCTCGGGTGATTGCGATGCACTCTCCCCGCCTTTCCGTGGTCATCCCCGCCTACAACGAGGCGCGACGTCTCCCGGGGACGTTGCGGCGCATCGGCAGCTACCTGGCAAGCCACCCCGAGCTGCTCCCGGCGGAAATCGTGGTGGTGGACGATGGCTCCCAGGACCGAACCGCTGCCTGCGCTGCGGCGTTCGAGCCCCCCCGAGGGGTGGCGCTGGTGGTGCACTCCCTGGGGGAAAACCGCGGCAAGGGGGCGGCGGTGCGGGAAGGGATGCGCCTTGCGGCGGGGGAGCTGGTGCTTTTGTGCGATGCCGATCTCGCCACCCCCATCGAGGAGCTGGAGAAGCTCTTGCCCCACGCCCGAGGGGTGGCCTGTGGGTCCCGGGCGGTGGACCGGAGGCTGATCACCCGCCGCCAGCCGTTCCTCCGGGACCGGTTGGGGCGGTTGTTCAACCTGGTCCTGCGGGTTTTGGGCCTCACCCGCCTCAAGGACACCCAGTGCGGCTTCAAGCTGCTGCCCGGGGCGCTGGCCAGGGAGCTCGCGAAAAGCTTGGTGTCCGACGGGTTCATTTACGACGTGGAGCTTCTGGCCCGGGCGGAGCGGGCGGGGTACCCGGTGGTGGAGGTGGCGGTGCGTTGGGCCCACGTGGAGGAATCCCGGGTTCGGCCGTGGCGCCACGGCCTGGGGATGGTGGTGGACGCGGTGCGCTTGCGCTGGCGGCTGTGGCGGGAGACTCAGGCGCGGCCGTAGAGCGGGAACGCCCGGGTGAGCGCCTCCACCTCTTGCCGCACCTTTTCCCACACCGCCTCGTCCTCGGAGCGCAGCACCCGGTCTATGAGCCGGGCGATGTGCCGCATCTCCTCCGGCCCCATCCCCCGGGTGGTGACCGCGGGGGTGCCAATGCGGATCCCGGAAGCGATGTACGGTTTGCGGGTGTCGAAGGGGACCGTGTTCTTGTTCACGGTGATCCCTGCCCGCCCCAGGCGCTCCTCGGCCTTCTTGCCGGAAATGCCGTCGGGGCCCAGATCCAGGAGCATCAGGTGGTTGTCGGTGCCGCCGGAAACCATGCGCCAGCCCAGGCTCTGCAGCTCCTGGCACAGCACCTTGGCGTTTTCCAGCACCCGGGCGATGTAGTCCTTGTACGCCGGGGTGAGCGCCTCGGCGAAAGCCACGGCCTTGGCAGCGATCACGTGCATCAAAGGCCCCCCCTGGACCCCGGGGAACACCGCCTTGTCCAGGGCTTCGGCGAACTCCGCCTTGCACATCACCATGCCCCCTCGGGGTCCCCGGAGGGTCTTGTGGGTGGTGGTGGTGACGAACTCGCAGCAGGGCACGGGGGAGGGGTGGAACCCGGTGGCCACCATGCCGGCGATGTGGGCGATGTCCGCCATCACGTAAGCCCCCACCTCGTGGGCGATCTCCGCGATGCGCGCGAAATCAATGATGCGGGGGTACGCGGAAGCGCCGCAGACGATGAGCTTGGGCCGGTGCTGCTTCGCCAGGTCCCGGAGCAAGTCGTAGTCAATGGTTTCGGTGTCCCGGCGCACGCCGTAGGGCACCACCGTGAACGTCTTCCCGGAAAAGTTCAGGGGGTGGCCGTGGGTGAGGTGCCCCCCGTGGGTGAGGTCCATGCCGAAGAACACGTCCTGGGGCTGGAGCACCGCCAGGTACACCGCCATGTTGGCCTGGGCCCCGGAGTGGGGCTGGACGTTCACGTGCTCGCAGCCGAAAAGCTGCTTGGCGCGCTGGCGCGCCAGCTCCTCGGCCACGTCCACGAACTCGCACCCGCCGTAGTACCGCTTGCCCGGGTACCCCTCGGCGTATTTGTTGGTCATCACCGAGCCCATGGCCGCGAGCACCGCTTCGGAGACGAAGTTCTCGGAGGCGATGAGCTCCAGGCCATGGTTCTGCCGCTGCCGTTCCGCCACCAGCGCTTCGGCCAACTGCGGGTCGGTTTGCCGCACGGTTTCTTCCAGGAACGCGAAGAACTCTTCCCGGCTAGCCATGGTTTTCCTCCAGCTTTGCCACCCGGCGCGCGTGGCGCCCCCCGTCGAAGGGCGTGCCGAGGAAGACCTCGAGGATTTGCTTGGCCACCGCTTCGCCGAGCACCTTGCCCCCGAGGCAGAGGACGTTGGCGTTGTTGTGGCGCCGCGCCATCTCCGCGGTGTAGGCGTCGTGGCACAGGGCAGCGCGCACCCCCCTGTGGCGGTTGGCGGCGATGCTCATGCCGATGCCGGTGGCACAGATGAGCACCCCCAGGGTTTCTGGCTCCCGTTGCACCCTCCGGGCTAGGGCGTGGGCGAAGTCCGGGTAGTCCACGGCCTCCGGGGAAAACGTCCCCAGGTCCTCGAACGCCACCCCCCGGGCTTGCAAGTGCGCTGCAAGCGTCTGCTTGAGGGCAAACCCCGCATGGTCGGAAGCCAATAAAAGGCGCATGGTCCGCAGCGACTCACCAGGAGCCGCTGGTGGGATGGTACAACGTTTCCCACTGGGCCAGCGCGTAGCGGTCGCTCATCCCCGCCAGGTGGTCCACCAGCACCCGCACGAAGCGGGGGTCGGGGTGGTAGTGGGCGCGGATTTCCTCCTGGGCCTGCCCGAACGGCACGTCCCGCAGGTACGGACGGCCGGAAAGCTCGGCGAAACGCAGCAACACGTAGGGGGGTAACGTCAGCGGGTTCGTGTAGTAGGCGCGGAACAACCCCGTGACCACCAGCTGGGCTCGGTGGTCCTGGAGGTTCACCTGCTGGTGGTTGATAATGCACTGGTAGATGAACCCCTTGAGCTCGGCGAAGGCAGGGGCCAGCTCCGGGGAAAGGCTCACCGCCTCGAACCCCAACTCGGGAAGGGCGGCTTGCCAAGCGGCGCGGCTTTGCAGCTTGTGGGCTGCCCCGAAGGCGGCGAGGCGCTGGGCGGTGGTGCGTACCGCATCGGTGACCAGCCGGTGGATGAGCGCCCGCTGCAGCGTGGCTGCTTTGAGGAACGCGGAGCGGGCGGCGCGGTAACGGTCCCCCAGCTGGGCGATGGTGGTGCGCACCAGCAGGAGGCGCTCCGCCGCCTCCAAGCTCACCGCTTCGTTGGCGAGGCCGTCCTCCAGGTCGTGGGTTTGCTGGGCGATCTCGTCCGCCAGGGCCACCACCTGCCCTTCCAGGTGGCAAGGCTGGTCCAGCCGCAGCCCACCGGTGTCGGGAAGGGGGAAGGGGAGCTGGGGGCGCCAGGAGGTGTGCTTGAGGATCCCCTCCCGCACCTGGTCGGTGAGGCTCAGCCCGGGGGTGGGGTAGCGGTGCTCCAGAAGGTCCACCACCCGCACCGACTGGTAGTTGTGCTTGAAGGTTCCCACCTCTTGGAGCACCTGTGGCGGCAAGGGGCAGCTGGGCTCGGCGCCGGCGAGGATGCGGGCCAGGACCTTTTCCCCCGAGTGCCCGAAGGGGGTGTGCCCCAGGTCGTGGCCCAAGGCCACGGCTTCCGCCAGGTCCTCGTTGAGCCCCAGCGCCCGGGCCATGGTGCGGGAAAGCTGCGCCACCTCCAGGGTGTGGGTGAGGCGGGTGCGGGGATGGTCGGCGGTGTGGGGGACGTACACCTGGGTCTTGTGCTTCAGCCGGCGAAAAGCCCGGGCGTGGAGGATGCGGTCCCGGTCCCGGGCAAAGGCGGTGCGGAAGTCCTCCTCCTCGGGGGTGGGATCCAGCGGAGCGCGGCGGGTGGCCTCCCGGGAAAGGCAGGCGTAGGGGGCGAGGCGCTGGGCCTCTTCCTCCTCCAGGAAGCTCTTCAGGCGCACGCTGGGCGGGCTCACGGGGCCTGCTCCAAGAACGCCTTCACCTCCCCCACCAGGCGCAGCGAGCCGGTCACCAAGGTGGTGACCCGAGGATCCGCCGCCTCCAGGGCGGCGGCCACGGAGGAGGCTTGCTGGCACCCCGGAAAGGCGGCTGCCAGCTCTTCCAAAGCACGAGCCCGGGGGGAGGCCAGCGGTACCACCGTGATCCGGCGCACCAATGGGCGCAACAGCGCCGCCATGGCGCCAAGCGGCTTGTCGGCGAGGCAGGAGAAGATCAGGTTCAGCTTGCCGGAAAGCCCCGCGTGGCGGAGGGTATCCACCAACGCCTCCACCGCCTCCCGGTTGTGGGCACCATCCAAAAGCAGCGGCTTGCCCCGCCAGGTGACCTGCTCCAACCTCCCGGGCCAGCGGGTGGTGGTGGTTCCCGCCTGCAGCGCGGCGAGGGAGGGTGGGCTGAGGAGCTGGCAGTCCACCAGCGCCGCGAGACCCGCCAGGGCCAGCTGGTAGTTCTCCCGTTGGAAGCGCCCGGGAAGCGGCAACGTCACCTGGAAGCGGTGCCCGCAGCAAGCCGCGCGCACCGTGGGGAAAAGCCCGGAGCTCGCGTCCAGGAGCGCCACTTCGGCCCAAGCGCTGGCCGGGGTGAGGGGCGTGTCCGGGTGGGCGTGGGCACGGATCACCGGCAGCAACGCCGGGTCCCATTGGCCCAGGATCCCGAAGCGGCCGCGGATCGCCGCGGCCTTCTCCGCAGCGATGTGTTCCCGGGTGGGCCCGAGCCAAGCTTGGTGGTCGGTGCCCACGTTGGTAAGCAGCACCACCTCGTGGTCCTTGGCGTTGGTGGCGTCCCACCGGCCCCCGAGCCCGGCTTCCACCACCGCCAGCTCCACCTGGGCTTCGGCGAAGGCCCCGAACGCCGCGGCGGTGAGGGTCTCGAAGTAGGAAAGCTCGGGAAAGCGCGCCAAGGCTCGGGCCCAAGCTAAAAGCTGCTCGCTGGGGATCGGCTGGCCGTCCACCAGGATGCGCTCCTCCTCCCGCACCAGGTGGGGGGAGGTGTACAGCCCCACCCGCAGCCCCGCTGCCCGGAGCAGCGAGGCGAGAAACGCCGCGGTGGAGCCTTTGCCGTTGGTGCCCAGCACCAACACCGAGGGGAAGGCCCGCTCGGGGTGGCCCAGGGCCTCCAAGGCCTTGCGGATCCGCTCCAGGCCCGGGAGGATCCTGGTTTCCCAGCGACCCGCCAGCAGCCGATCTAGCTCGGCGAGCTCAGGTGGGCGAGGCATCGGGCCAGGGTCTCCTTGAGCTCCCCCCGGGGCACCACCATGTCCAGCATCCCGTGCTCCAGCAGGAACTCCGCCCGCTGGAACCCCTCCGGCAGCTTCTGGCGGATGGTTTGCTCGATGACCCGGGGCCCCGCGAAGCCGATGAGCGCCCCCGGCTCGCCGATGTTCAGGTCCCCCAGCATGGCGAAGGAAGCGGTGACGCCGCCGGTGGTGGGGTCGGTGAGCACTGAGATGAAAGGCACCCGCGCCTCGTGGAGCTTGGCTAGAGCCGCGGAGATCTTGGCCAGCTGCATCAGCGACAGGACCCCTTCCTGCATCCGCGCCCCGCCGGAGCAGCTCACGGTGATGAGGGGGGTGCGGGTCTTGAGGCAGCGCTCGATGGCCCGGGTGAGCTTTTCCCCCATGGCCGAGCCCATGGAGCCACCCATGAAGGCGTACTCCATGGCGCCGATCACCACCCGGCGCCCCGCCAGCTTGCCCACCCCCACCAGCATCGCGTCGTGCTTGAGCCCCTTTTCCCGCAGCGCCTTCAGCCTTTCCGCGTACGGCTTGGAATCCACGAACTCCAGCGGGTCAGTGGAAAACACGTTGCCGAAGAGCTCTTTCCACTCGTTGTTGTCGAAAAGCTGGGCCAGGCGGGTGCGGGCGGAAATCCGGTGGTGATAGCCGCACCGCGGGCACACGAACAGCGAGCGCTCCAGCTCCTTGCGGTAGAGGATCTCCCTGCACCCCTCGCACTTGACCCAGAGCCCTTCCGGGACGCGGCTTGCGGGACGCTCCTCCCGAGTGGTTCGGCGGAACCAAACCATGGGCAGCTTCGCTAGGCAACGGGCGGGGGCCCGGCCCCCTCCGCGCGCCTACGCCGATCGGCTCTCTTCCAGGTCGTTGGGGATGCCCAAGCGCTGGCAGGCGGCGTCGTACATTTGCCGCGCCGCCTTTTGCGCCGCCTGGAGTTCCGCGATGCGCTGCTTCACTCGCTGGAGCTCTTCCTGGATCTGGTTTTCCAGATCCGCGATCTCCTGCTTGGTGACCTTGAGGGTCTCTTCGTAGAACTTGCGCTGCTGTTCGGTCAGTACCGCCATTTCGTCCCTCCTTCCTTTACCTCAGTGGTTCGAACTTCACGGGCTGCGTGAACCAAACCTTCACGCGCACGCCATCCTTGGTGGCGGGCTTGTAACGCCAGCTCTTCACCGCGGCCACCGCCGCTGCGTCCAACCCCAGATCGGGTTTGATCCCCCGGAGCACCTGTACGTCCCGCACCACGCCGGCCTCGTCCACCAGCACCCGGAGGAACACCGTGCCGCCCAGGCGCTGCCGGGCCGCCAGCGGGGGGTAAGCGGGCTTGGTGCTGGCGATGAGCTCGGGCCAGGTGTCGGGTACCTCCACGAGCTCCCCTTCCCGGGCCTTGACCTCGGGCTGGGCTACCACCGGCTGCGGGGTGGGCTTGGGTGTGGGGGTGGGTTCCGGGGTGGGGATGGGCTCCGGAGTAGGCTCGGGCGTGGGTACCGGGGCAGGGGCAGCTACCTGGGGCACCGCCGCCGGGGTGGGGGTGGGGGCAGCAGCCCTGGGAGCCGGCGTGGGAGCTGGGGTAGGAGCCGGGGTGGGTCGCTGGGCCGGGGTTGGCTGCAAAGCCGGGGGTAGCGCAGCGGGGGGTTGGGTGGGCGCAGGGGCCGGGGCGGGGACCTCGGCGGGGGCGGGGGTGGCCACCTGGGCCACCTGCACCGGCGTAGGCGCCGCTTCTTGGGCTGGTTTCTGCCCCCGCCCGAAAACCCAGTAGAGCGCCGCTGCCGCCACCACCACCGCGGGCACCGCCCAGAGGGCGGGGGAGCGGCGGCGGGGCGGTGGTACCTCTTCCAGCTCGGGAATCGCGGGGGGAGGCACCACCGGTGCAGGGGCGGGGGGTTTGGGTTTTGCGGGCTTTTCAGCCTTGGGGGGCGCCGCCGGGGGTGGCTCCGGTGGAGCGGGGGCAGGGGCAGGGGGCGGCGTAGCGGGAAGCTTCACCGTGGCGGCCACCTCGGTGGCCAGGGCCGGCCGCTCTCGCCCTTCCAGGTCGCAGAGGAAAGCCGCGAGCAACGCGGCGCTGGGGGGCGGGTCGAAGGCGCGCATGGCCGCTTCCAGGTCCTTGGCCATGTCCGCCGCGGATTGGTACCGCTCCTCGCGGTTTTCCTTGAGCGCTTTGAGGACGATCTGCTCCACCTCCTCGGGGATCGAGGGGTCTATGGCCCGGGGCGGGGTGATCTTGGGGCTACGGACCTGCTCCAGCACCGAAAGCTCCGAGTCGCCGGTGAACGCCTTGCGGCCGGTGACCAGCTCGTAGAGCACGAGCCCTAGGGAAAAGATGTCGGAGCGGTGATCCAGGTCCTTGCCCCAGGCTTGCTCGGGGGACATGTACTGCAGCTTGCCCTTGAGCGCTCCCGCCCTGGTGTGGGAAGCCTTGGAGGCCGCCTTGGCGATGCCGAAGTCGCAGAGCTTGATGTCCCCCTCGTAGGAGATGAGCACGTTCTGCGGGGACACGTCGCGGTGCACCAGGGCCATGGCTTGCCCTTTGAAGTCCCGCTTGCGGTGGGCGTAGTCCAGGGCGTCGGCCAGGCGGGCACCCACGAACAGCGCCAGGGGGAGCGGGAAGCGCTGCCCCTTGGCCTGGAGCTTCTGCTGGATGGTGCGCAGGTCCAGGCCCTCCACGTACTCCATGGCGATGTAGTAGTAGCGGTCGATCTTCCCCAGGTCGTAAATGTGGATGATGTTGGGGTGCTGGAGCTGCGCCGCCAGCTTGGCCTCGTCAATGAACATCGTGACGAACTCGTCGTTGTCGGTGAGGTGGGGGAGGATCCGCTTGATAGCCACGATCTTCTGGAACCCCTCCAGCCCCTTCATCCGCGCCTTGTAAACCTCGGCCATCCCCCCTGTGGCGATGTGCTCGATGAGCTCGTACTTCCCGAACGGTGTACCTGCGGGAGCTTGGGGGGCAGTGACCTGAGGCTCCGGAGGCGCAGGCTTGGGAGGCTGGGGGGTGGGCGGTTGGGCCGGAGGGGCCGGGGCTGCTTTTTTCGGCTTCACCGGCACCTCGAGACCCGAGAGGGTCTGGGAAAGCAGCTCCTCCACCCGCTTGCTCCCGGTGTCCTCGGCAGGCTTGCGCGGCTTTTCCTCCTTGAGCACCTCGGCGATGGTGGCCTCCAGCACCCGCTCCACGTCCTCCACGGCCCCGGGGGCCGCGGGGACCTGGCGGGGTGGGGGAGGCGCGGGCTCCGCCTTGGGGGCGGGCTTTTCCGCGGGCTTGGGAGGCGCCGGGGCCTTAGGTGCCGGGGCCTTGGGCTGGACCGGGATGCGCTGGGTGTCCGCGGGGCTCGGGGCCTCCTCGTCGGCGAGGATGTCGCCGAACAGCTCCTGGGAAGTCACTACGGGCCCGGTTTGCGGTTGCTGGCGCAGCGCCTCGAGGATCTCCACCTTGGTTTTCTCGGAAACGCTGGGCCCCCGGGCCGCGCTTTCCAGCCAAGCTTTGACGCAATCCCGCAGTTGCTGATCGGAGAACGGCTTCGGGAGGATCTCCTGGGCCCCCAGGAGCTGGGCGTCCGCCCGGGTGTCGGTGCCACTGTAGCCGCTCATGAGGATCACGAAAGGCGTGTTCCGCAGCCCCGCTCGAGCCCGGAGCTGGGTGATGGCGTCCTCCACCTTCACCCGGGGCAACACCGAGCTCATGAGCACCAGTGCCGGCTCCACCTTGCTGCAGGAAGCCACCGCGCCGTCCACGTCCGTGGCCGCGAGGAACTCCACCCCCAAGGGGGCGAGGGCAGCCTGGTAACGGCTCGCGTTCCGCGGCTCGTAATCAACCAGGAGGACTGTAGGTTTCATGGGCCCGTCCCACCTCTCGCTCCAGCTGGTGGTTATTCTCGCTTAGGGCGGGCGCCCCGTCAAGGGAAGGGGCGCGGGCCGTGTACAATAGCCGCGAGCAGGCCGCAAGGCCGGGAGTCGCCTATGTCCGGTCACAACAAATGGAGCACGATCAAGCACAAGAAGAGCAAGCTCGACGCCAAGCGCGGCAAGCTCTTCACCAAGCTCATCCGGGAAATCACCACCGCAGCCAGGCTCGGCGGCGGAGACCCCGAGGCCAACCCCCGCTTGCGGGCGGCGATCCAAGCGGCCCGGGCTGCCAACATGCCCCAGGAGAACATCACCAAAGCGATCCAGCGGGGCACCGGGGAGCTTCCTGGCGTGGCTTACGAGGAGGTGGTGTACGAGGGGTACGGCCCTGGGGGGGTGGCGGTGATGCTCCAGGTGCTCACCGACAACCGCAACCGCACCACCGCGGAGATCCGCCACCTGTTCTCCAAGTTCGGCGGCAACCTGGGGGAGTCCGGCTGCGTGGCCTACCTCTTCAAGAAGCAGGGGTACATCCTGGTGCCGAAGAGCGCGGGGAGCGAAGACGCGGTGATGGAGGTGGCGTTGGAAGCCGGGGCCGAGGACTTCTTCGCCGACGACCCCGAGTTCTACGAGATTTACACCGCCCCGGAGGATCTCCACCGGGTGAAGGCCAGCCTGGAGGCCAAGGGTTTCGCGGTGGAGGAGGCGAAGATCGACATGGTCCCCACCACCCAGGTGCGGCTGGAGGACAAGAAGGCCGAGCAAATGGTGCGCCTCATGGAGGCCTTCGAGGACCACGACGACGTGCAAAACGTCTGGGCCAACTTCGACATCGACGCCAAGTACCTGGAAGCCTCCTAGCCCCATGCGGGTGCTGGGGCTCGACCCGGGAACCCGCCTTTCGGGGTGGGGTTTCCTGGAGGCGGTAGAGGGGCACATCCAACAGGTGCGTTGGGGCTGCCTGGTGGGCCCGCGGCGCGCCAGTCGTCCGGCTGTGCTGGCGCACCTCGCGGCAGCTTTGGCAGAGCTTTTGGCCACTTGGCAGCCCCAGGTAGCGGTGGTGGAGACGCCGTTCGTGGCCCGCTTCCCCAAGGCTAGCTTGCAGCTGGCGGAAACCCGCGGGGCGCTGCTGGCGGCGCTGGGCCGGTGGGGGGGCGAGGTGGTGGAGTACGAGCCGGCGAGGGTGAAAGCTTGGGTGGTGGGGCACGGCCAAGCAGCGAAGAGCCAAGTGGCCTGGGTGGTGCAGCGCTACTTCAACCTCCCCGAAGCGCCCCCCGCGGACGCCGCGGATGCCTTGGCGTTGGCCTTGTGCCACCTGTTCGCGGTCAAGGCCCTGGCGGTCCCCGGGGTGGGCAGTTGACCGGGGTTGCACGTTGACCTCTCGGGGGAGTTGTGTTAGCCTCAAGACGCCGCGGGTAGGGAACGCCTTCCCGGCAAAAAAGCAACGGAGCAGGCGGCAAACCGCGAGCTCCGAGAAAGCGAGGAGGCAAAAGTGGGAGACCTCATAACTTACTTCCAGCAGGGCGGTATCACCATGTGGCCTTTGCTCGTCTTTTCCATCCTCACGGTGACGTTCATCGTGGAGCGGGCGCTGGCGTTGCGCAAGGCCAAGGTGAACGTGAACGAGTTCCTTTCCAAGGTGCGCAAGGCTCTTTTGGTGAACCGGGACGTGCGGGCGGCCATGAAGGTCTGCGAGGAGTACCAGGGCCCGGTGGCCTCGGTGGTGAAAGCGGCCCTGGCCCGCTACGGCCACCCCAAGGAGGACATCGAGAAGAACATCGAGTCCGCCGCGGTGTTCGAGAGTGCCCGCTTGGAGCGGGGGCTCATGGTGTTGGCCACCTCGGCCAATATCTCTCCCATGCTGGGGTTCCTCGGCACCGTCACCGGCATGATCAAGTCGTTCGCCACCTTGGCGCAAGCGGGGCTTTCCAACCCCGGGGCGGTGGCCGCGGGTATTTCCGAGGCGCTGATCACCACGGCTACCGGGCTGTTCATCGCGATCCCCGCGCAGCTGGGCTACAACTACTTCATGAGCCGCATCAACAAGTTCATGCGGGACATCGAGGTGGCCTCCAACATGCTCATGGATACGTTCATCGAGATGGACAGCGAGCGGTACGGCGCAGGAGGCGGCGCGGAGGCGTGAGATGATCCGAGTACGGCGCGTAGGCCGTAAAGCCGACCCCTACATCCCCACCGCCTCGATGGCCGACATCGTGTTCTTGCTCATCATCTTTTTCATCGTCACCTACAACATCGAGGTGGACAAGGCCAAGGTGCAGCTGCCGCGCACCGCGGTGCGCACCGATGTGCCTCGCGAGGCGGCGTACGTCTCGGTGGATACCGAGGGGATCATCCGGGTGTCCGGCGGCAAGGAAACCTCGGTCCCCGTGTCCTCGGTGGAGGAGGTGCAGACCTTCGCCCAGAACGTGGTGGCGCAGAACCCCGAAAAGGCGTTCGTGGTGAAGGCCGACAAGAACACCCGCTACCAGGTCATTGACAAGATCCTGGATGCCCTGAAGCAGGCACGGGTAAAAACCATCTTTCTCCTCTCCGAGCAGCGCACGATCTCGGACCGGACCTGAGGAGGGCCCCATGAAGCTGGAACGCCGCAAAGTACCCCCTGAAATCTTCACGGGTTCCATGGCGGACGTGACCTTCCTGCTGATCATTTACTTCATGGTCACCATGGCTTTTTCCGCCACCAAGGGGCTCGACTTCCAGGTTCCCAAGGAAGACACCTCGAAACAGGTGCAGCTGGAGCGGGAAGAGGCGGTGGAGGTGAAGGTCACCCCCCAGGGGACCTACCTGGTGGACGGCAAGCCCATGGCCCTTTCCCAGTTCGCCGACTACCTGAAAACCAAGATCGTGCCTGGCAAGTTGGTGGATGGGAAGCCGGTGATCGAGAAGCCGGTGATCCTCCGCCCGGATCCGCAAGTGCCCTACGGGGCGATGATGGACGCCTTCGACGAGCTGCGGCAGGTGAAGGACAAGCTCGGACTGGGGAAGGACCTGAACATCTCCCTGCCCACCCAGCGGGAAATCGAGAACCTCTGGGGCGCCTTGGGGGCTCTGTAGCCATGTTCGGCCCGGGGCCTTACAATAGAAGCGGAGGTAGCCTATGAGCGCGAAAGACCAGCGCCAGAACCAAGAACCCGGCCTCCAGGGCCTGGCTGCGCTGACGCTCGAGTACGAGGAGGACAACCGCACGCTGCGCATCGCCACGGTGATTGCCGTGGTTTTCCACGTCGTGCTCGCCATCGTCAAGTTCCCCGAGTGGAGCACCAAGGCCGCGGAGGCTACCCAGAACAAACCAAAGATCTTCGTGGTGCAGCAGCCCCGCTTCAAGCCCCCGGAAGTCCAGAAGCAGCAGGAGATCCTCAAGCCCCGCACGGTGCGGGTACCGATCCCCGACCCCACCCCGGACGAGCCGGAACCGGTGCGCCAGTACGAGCCCGAGGAAGAAATCCCGGAAACGCCAGTGCCCCCGGAAGCGGTGTTCGGTGACATTGGCCCACCTCCAGCCCCGGAGGACGAGGGCCCGATCCGCGTGGGCGGCCAGCTGAAGGAGCCGCGGAAGATCAAGTACGTCGAGCCGATTTACCCGGAGATTGCCAGGCGGGCTCGCGTGGCTGGGACGGTGATTCTCGAAGTGGTAGTGGACCGAGACGGCAATCCCAAGAGCATCAAGGTCCTCCGCGGGCTTTCCATGGGGCTCACCGAGGCCGCCATTGAGGCGGTGAAGCAGTGGAAATGGGAGCCTTCCACGCTCAACGGCAAGCCCGTGGAGGTGATCGTGGTAGTCACAGTGAACTTCAAGCTCCAGTAAGACCCATGGCCCTGCAAGGCTCCCTCTCGGACCTGGCTCTCCCCGACGTCATCCAGCTGGTGTCGGTTTCGGGGAAGACCGGGGTGTTCACGCTCTCCGGCGACGGCGGGGTGGTGGGCAAGATCTTCCTCAAGGACGGGCAAATCGTGGATGCCTACGTGGGGGAGCTGCGGGGCGAAAACGCGGTGTACGAGATGGCGATCTGGCAGCGGGGGCAGTTCATCTTTACCCCCCAGGTGGAATCCGACCAGGTCACAATCACGAAGTCCAATGCCAGCTTGATGATGGAAGCCGCCCGCCGGCTGGACGAGTGGCGGGTCCTGCAGAAGCGCATCCCCTCCCTGGAGTTGATCCCGTACTTCTTGCCCAGGGAGCCGGGGCACGACCAGGTGACGCTTTCCCCCCACGAGTGGATCGTGGTCACGAAGATCGATGGCCAGCGCTCGATCCGCGAGCTGGAGCAGGTAACCAAGCTTTCGGCGTTCGACCTTTGCAAAACGCTCTTCGGCCTGATTACCTCCGGGCTCATCGGTCTGCGGGCACCGGGGGAAGAAGCGGTGCAGGCACCGCCCGCAGGGCCCTCGGTCACCACGCTTTTGGCGCTCACCGAAAACATCCGCAAGATCGCCGAGGAGATCGTGGGGCCCGGCGGGGCCATCACCGTGGAAAAGCAGTACCGCTTGGCGCGCACCGAAATCGAGCGAGGCAAGGGGATGGCGGCGGTGCAGAGCATGGTGGACCAGCTGGCCAGGGCCATTTCCTTGCTCAAGGGCGGGGAAGAGGCGGGGGAGTTCCTGCGGCGGGTCACGCCGCTGGTCCAACTGTGAGCGAGAGGGGGAGCCAGAGCATGAGGCGAGTCGCACCTTTGTTGCTTCTCGTGGCGGCCACCGCCGCCGCTGCCGACTGGAACGCCGCGGTTGCTGCCTACAAGAAGGGGGATTACACCGCGGCGCTGCGGGAGTTTCAGGCGGTGCTCGCGGAAAACCCCAACTACTCTGGGGCTTACTTTTACGTGGGCGCCTGCGAGGAAAAGCTGGGGCGCAAGAGGGAAGCCCTGGAACACTACCAAAAGGCCAGCCAGATGGAGCCTGCCAACCCCACCTTCGCCCTGGCGTTTGCCCGCCTGGCCACGGAGCAAGGACGCGCCGGGGAGGCGTTGAAAGCCTTGGAGCTGGTGAAGCTGGATGGGCTCAAAGGGGAGCAGAAAGCGCTGATCCTCGTGGCCACGGCCAGGGCGAAGCTCGCCCTGGGGGACAACCAAGGCGCGTTGGCGGCGGCCCAGGCAGCCACGCAAGCTGCTGGCAACAGCCCCGACGCTTGGGTGACGCTGGGGGCGGTGCTTTCCCGTCTGGACCGGAACGCGGAGGCGTTCAACGCCTACCGCCGGGCGTTTGAGCTCAACGGGGATCCCGGCATCGCCCAAGCGGCGGCCAACGCAGGGATGCGGGGTGCCAGATTGGCCAAGGGGCAGGAGGCCAACGCGCTTTACGCTCAGGCCGCGGCGGTGGCGGTAAAAGCCTACGAGAAAAAGCCCTCCGCCGAGCTGGCGCTGCTCGCCGCCGAGGGGTTCCTGGGGGCTGATCGCTACGACGAGGCGCTGGGTTGGCTCGACCGGGTGGGGGCCGACAACGCCCTGGTTACCTACTACCGGGCCCAGTGCGCCCAGGGGAAAGGGGATGTGCAGCGGGCCGAGAGGTTGCTCCGGGAGGCCTTGGGCAAGCAGCCCGACGAGCGCCTGCGCCGGCTGATCTACAACTCCCTGGGGTTCGTGCTGGACAAGCAGAAGCGCTACAAAGAAGCCGAGCAGGCCTATCAAGAGGCGGGCAACCAGACCAAGGTGGCGGAGATGCGCGACAAGCAGCAAAAGTACGAGCAGAACCTCAAAGCCGACGAGGAAGCCCGCCGCATCGAAGAGCTCCGCAAGGCGCAGGAGGAGCTGCGCAAGCTCCGGGGCGGTGCCGCGCCCACCCCCCCACCGGAACGCTGAGCTTTCCTCTACCCCCGAAGCCGAGGCCCCGCTCTGCGGGGCCTTACGGTTCTTGGGGCAGCGTGCGCACCCCTACCAGCGCCCCCAGGGCCCCCACCAACAGCCCTCCCAGCGCCACAGCGGGGAAGACCCACCCCGGCCACGGGGGGAGCGCCAGGTACCGCTGGAGCAACCCCCGAACAGCAACCGCCAGGGCAACCGCACCCAACCCACCGAGCAAACCCAAAAGCGCGTGGGCCACCACGTAGGGAGCGCGGATGTCGCTCTCGTGGGCGCCGATGAGCCGCATGATGGCGATCTCGTCGGCGTGGGAGAGCACCAGCACCCGCACCGCCAGCACCACGAGGCCAACGAAAGCCAGCACCAGCACGAAAGCCACCACCCCCACGAACCGCAGCGCGTTTCTCAAGGCCCGGGCAGCGCCTGCGGTCCACTCCCCGGAAGAGCGCACCAGCAGCACCTCCGGCCGGCGGGCGAGCCAACCCTGCACCTGGGAAGCACGGTCCGCGGGCACCTTGAGTTCCAGGACCGGGGGCAAGAACCCCTCCCCCTCCAGCTGCCCCACCCAGGGGGCAAGCTCCGCCGCCAGCTGCGAAGGGGGCAAAACCCTCCCCTCCAGCGGCGAAAACGAGCCCTCCAGCGCGGAAAGCAACTGCGGGCCGTCGGCCTCGCCCCGGAGCACGCACACCAAAAAGCTGGTGGTACCGAAGCTCTCCGCCGTGGCCTGCCCCCAGCGGAGGAAGCTGGCGAGCAGCAGCCCCCACCCCCCGCCCAACGCCAAGAGCAGAACCGCCAAAAGCCCCGCCCCCCTCACCTCCCGGAGCTGCCGCCGCACCTCCCGAAAAAGCTCGCGCCTCACGGCAACCCCCAGCCGTCCCGCACCAACCGACCCCGTTCCAGCACCAGGGTCCGGGCGGGGTAGGAAGTGATCAGCGACACGTCGTGGGTGGCCACCACCACGGTGGTACCGCGGTAGTGGGCCTCCCGGAAGTACTCCATGAGCTCCCGGGAGCGCTCCGGGTCCAGGTTGCCGGTGGGCTCGTCCGCCAGCACCACATCCGGCTGGAGCACCAGCGCCCGGGCTACCGCCACCCGTTGCTGCTCCCCCCCGGAGAGCTCCTCGGGGAGCGCCCCTAGGCGGTGCTGCAAACCCACCTGGCGCAAGGCGAGGTAGGCCCGGCGCTGCTGCTCCCGCTCGGGAAGGCCCAGGAGGTCCAGCACGAAGGTGAGGTTTTCCCCCACTGTGCGCCGCCGCAAGAGCTTGAAATCCTGGAACACCACCCCCAGCCGGCGGCGCAAATCGGCAACCTGGCGGCGGGAAAGCCGCGCCAAATCTTGCCCGGCCACCACCACCCGCCCCGCATCCGGCAGCTCCGCCCGGTACAAAAGCCGCAGCAAAGTGCTCTTGCCCGCGCCGGAAGGCCCGGTGAGGAACACGAACTCCCCTTTTTCCACCACGAAGGAAATGTCCGCGAGCGCTGGTCGCCCCCGGTAGCTCTTGCTCACGGACTCCAGCCGGATCATGCCACCGAACTCCCGGAAAGCTTCCGCGGCAAGGGCGCCTCCCCAGAAACGCCGCTGCCTCCGAACGTTGCCAGCGAAGCTGTAGCGAACCCCTTCCGCACTGCGCCCGAGTGTATCATCCCGCCGTGGCGCAGCCCGGTGTGACCCCGCGCTTTTTCGGCGAGACGCTGGCGATTTTCACCGACGCCCGAGCTTTGCCCGCTGCTGCTTCCCCTGGACAAGCCGCGGCTTTTCTGGAAGCTTTTCTGGGAGCTCCCGTGCCGCTCCTGGTCCCCATCCAGCGGCACACCGCGATTGTGGCCACGTTTTCCGGTACGCCACCGGCGCCAGGGGAGGCCCGGGAGGTGGGGATCTGCGATGCGCTGATCACCGCCGAGCCGGGGGTAGCGCTGGCGGTGCGCACCGCGGACTGCCTCCCGATAGTGCTGGCGGGGCCCGGGGTGGTGGCGGTGATCCACGCGGGCTGGCGTGGCTTAGCCCAGGGGATCCTGGGGAAAACCGTGCGCCTGGTGAGCGCGCAGTTCGGGGTTGCCCCAGCGGCACTGCGGGCAGTGGTGGGGGTGGGGGTGGGGCCCTGCCACTACCCGGTGGGTGGCGAGGTGATCGAGGCCTTGGCGCGGGTGGTGGGGCAACGGGATGGGTTCGCCGCTGCCGGCAGGGTGGATCTGGGGAGCTTTGCCCGGCAAGCGTTGGCGCAAAGCGGCCTCGGGGAAGAGAGCATCGAGGTTCTTCCGGGGTGCACCGCCTGCAGCCCGACCTTCCATTCCTACCGCCGGGACGGGGCCAACGCCGGCAGGCAGTGGACGTTTGCGCTGCTGCGCAGTTGAAGCGCTCCGGCTCCTAGAGGCGCAACGCCGCCGGCCGAGAGCGCAGCTGCCCCCGGAGCTGCCCGCAGGCTGCCGCCACCTCCCGCCCCTTGCTCCAGCGCACGGTCACGTTCAGCTGGCTGCCGGCCAGCACCGCGGCGAAGGCGTTTATCGTGGCTTCCGTTGGCGGCTCCAGCCCTGGCAGGTAATCCGGGTCCGGGTTCAGCGGAATGAGGTTCACCTTGACCTTCAACCCTGAAAGAAGCCGCACCAAGCGCCGGGCATCCGCCGGGGTGTCGTTGAGCCCAGCGATCAGCACGTACTCCACGGTGATGCGCCGACCCCGCTCCAGGGGGTACGCCCGCAGCGCCGCCAGGAGCTCGGCCAAGGGCCACTTGGCCACCGCCGGCATGAGGAACGCCCGCTGCTCGTCGGTGGTGGCGTTGAGGGAAACCGCCAGGTTCGGCCGGCGGGCCAGCTTGCCGAGCTCATAGAGCTTGGGCACCACCCCCGCCGTGGACACCGTAATGCGCCGCAAGCTCACGGTGCTTCCCAAAAGCGAAAGCGACCGCACCACCTCCTGGAGGTTCAGCAGCGGCTCCCCCATCCCCATGAACACCACGTTCACCCCCTGACCCACGAGCCCCTGGTCCCGCATGAGCACCCGGAACTGGCCGAAGATCTCGAAAGCTCGCAGGTTGCGGCCGCTGCCCAGCGCGCCGGTGACGCAAAAGCGGCAGCCCACCGCACAACCGGTCTGGGAGGAAAGGCAAAGGGTGGTGTGCCCTTCCATGGGCATCGCCACCGCCTCCACCACCGCCCCGTCCTCGAGAGCCAAAGCGTACTTGGTGGTGCCATCGGCGGCGCGGGTCTTCTCCACCACTTGGGGATCCGCCAGGTACGCGGTTTCCGCCAGGCGCTGCCGCAGCGCCTTGGGGAGGTCGGTCATCTCCTCGAAGCTCATGGCGAGGCGGCGAGCGATCCAGTGCTCCAGCTGCCTGGCGCGGTAGGGTGGCTCCCCCAGCTGCGCCAGGAAAGCCGCCAGCTCACCGGGAGGAACGCCCATCAGGTTCTGGCGACGAAAGCTCATTTTCTCCTAGCGCGATGCCCAAGGCGTGGAGCGTCTCCACGTCCTCGGGGCTCCAACCCCGGGACCAGGGGTGCTGCAGCTGCACCGCAAAACCAGGGGAGCCGGGGCGGGCCGGGCGAGGGCGCAGCGTGAGCCGCACCTCCAGGCCAGCCCGGCGCAGCTCAGTCAAAAGCGAGCGAAGCTTGGGGTCCCGGGAGCAGGCCCGCCCCAGGGCCTCTCCCAGAGCACCCAGGAGCTCCTCCACGTCCCTGGCTCCGGCGGATCCCATAGCCACCTCGAAGCTAGAATACCACCGGTGGGCACCGACACCTTCTGCCTGCAACCCACGCTGGAGCTGCTTCAAAAGCAAGGGATCCGCCCCGCCGCCGTGGGAGAAATCGCCGGCGATGCTTCCACGCGCCGCTTTTTCCGGGTTTCGCTGAGGCCGGGGGGAACCTTGGTGGTCATGGTTTACCCCCCGGACGCCGCCCTCCAAGTGGCGCACCACGTGCGGGTCTTCCTCTGGGCGCAGCGCCACCGCTTGCCGGTGCCCCGACTGCGGGCCTGGGCGCGCCAGGCGTTGGTGGTGGAGGACCTGGGGGAGGCGCGCCTTGCGCCGTTTCTGGCTGCGGACCAGGGGAAAGCGGAGGAGGCAATGCTGGCGGCCCTGGAGCGCTTCCACAGGGTTCCGCAGCCGGCCCCCAACCCGCCCTTCGACGCGGCGCTGTTTTCCCGGGAGCTGGCCCAGTTCCTGGAGCACGCGTTTGCGCCGCAAGGCGTTCCAGCGGCAGCTGCGGCTTTTTGCCAGGCCCTGGCGGCGGCCCTCGCCGCTCACCCTTACCGGCTCTGCCACCGCGATTTCCACCTGGACAACTTGCTTTGGGCAAACGGCCAGGTGATGGCAGTGGATTTCCAGGACTTGCGCCAGGGCCCCGACACCTACGATCTGGTCTCGCTGCTGCGGGAGCGGGGCGGCAGCCAGCTCTTTTCCCCAGACTTCGCGGCGCGGGCGGCGCGGCGACTCGCCTTGCCGGCCGGCTGGGAGCAACGGTTTTTGGCCTGTGCCGCGCAGCGGGGGATCAAGGCTTTGGGAACGTTCCTCAAGCTGGCGCGAGCGGGGCGGCAGGAGTACCTGCGCCTGGTACCCGAGGTAGCGCGCAACACGCTGCAAGCGCTGCAGGCCCTCCAGGCACCGCAAGCGCTGCGGGACGCCGTGGCTACGCTTGCGGGTGGAGGGGATCGGGCGCCAGCGCCGGGGCTTTCTTTTTCGCGCTTATAATGCCCGGGGAGGGTGTATGTTCGGCTCCATTGGCGTACCCGAGCTGCTGCTGATCCTGCTCATCGTCATCGTGATCTTCGGCGCCAGCAAGCTGCCACAGCTGGGGCGCGGTTTGGGGGAGGGGATCAAGAACTTCCGCAACGCGCTCCGGGGCGAGGAAGGCAAGAAGGAAGGGGAGGTCAAAAAGGAGTAAGCCCCTCGGGTGGCTTGCCCGCCAAGCGGGCGTAAGCCTCCCGCACGCGCTCGATGAAAACCCGCGTTTCCCGGAAAGGCGGCACTCCCCCGTAGCGGTACACCGCCCCAGGCCCCGCGTTGTACGCCGCCAGCACCAGCTCCAGGTCGCTGCCAAACTCCTCCTGGAGCCAACGGAGAAAGCGGCACCCTGCCCGCAGGTTCTCCCTGGGGTCCGCGTGCTCCGCCACGCCCACCAGCGACGCGGTTTCCGGCAACACCTGCATGAGCCCCACCGCCCCCCGGGGGGACCGGGCAGCGCTGCGGAAGCCGGATTCCACCTCCACGATCGCCGCCACCAGCAGCGGGTCCACCCCTTCTTCCAGGGACGCTTCCAGAAGGTCCGGAGGCAGCGGCGGCAACGGTTGCGGGGCCGGTTGGTGGAGCCAGCGCTCGTCCGCGGCCATCAAACCGTCGGGCACCTCGCCGGCCTTGCCGTGCCCACCCAGAAACCAAACGCCAACCGTGCCGCAAAAGCCCGCCGCAAGCACCACCGCGAGCTCGCGCCCAAAAACCGGCACCACCATCAGCTCACGCGCCGTGGCCCCCGCCTGAGCTTCGCCCGGAGCGTGTTGCGGTGGATCTGCAGCGCTGCAGCCGCCCGCTGCTGGTTGCCCCCGTACCGCTCCAGCGCCGCCTCCACGTAACGCAGCTCGAAGGTGCGCACCGCCTCGGCCAAGCTCATGGCGCTGTCCAGCATGCCGCAGGTCACGATGTCCATGGCCTGGGCCAGCTCCGCCAGGGAGGGGGAGCGGAGGCGCTGGGGGGTGCTCATTGCACCTCCACCTTGTCCCCCACGTGCACCGGGCCGTCGGTGGCCAGGAGCTTCACCGTGGCCCAGTGGGGTCCGGTGGTGAGCGCCGCCCCCTGCCCCAGCACGATCCGCGGCAACCCCGGAACCGGGTTGTCGCGGTAAATCGTCAAGAACGTTCCAGGGGTAACCTCGTCCGCCTCCCCAAGATCCACCACCACCAGGTGGTCCTGCCCCAAGCTTTCCAGCCGGTCCTTGGCGTAGACGATGAACCCCCGAGCTTTCCCGGAGGGGGCCTCGCAGCGGGTGGCGGGCGCGGTGCGGGTCCCCATGGGGATGGGCAGCGGCTCGAACGGCTTCAGCTTCGCCCCCAGGGGGATCGGGTCGCAGGCGGCGATGATTTCCGCGGTGGCCGAGTGCTCCTGGGTACAAATCACCCGCAGGTGCCCGAGGTACTTCATCACCGTGCCGAGCTTGGCCCGGGTAGCGGGGTGGCGCAGGGTTCCTTCGGCTTGGACCACGAAGAACTCGTCCCCGGCCTTCACCCCTTCCGCCTCGCCGCCGTTGAGGTAAACGATGTCACCGCTGGCAAAACGCGCCTGGTAACCGATGCGCTCCGCGGAAGCGATTTCCAGGGGCAGCTTTTCCCCTTGGGTGTCCAAGTACACGAAACAATGAATGTCATCCTCGGATCCCAGCGGCACCAGCTCCGCCTCGCCACCCTCCCCGCCCGTGGGCAGCTCCGCAGGGGGCGCCCCGCCAGCTGCCTCGCCGCCTTCGCCGGCCGGTGCTGGCGCCGGTGGGGCGGGCGGTGCCGCTTCGGGCGCCGGGGCCTCCGCTGCCTTCACCCCCACCGCCAACGGGTCGCCGGGGTAAATCCAGTGGGCGTCTCGGATGTACTGGTTCTGCTCCCACAGCTGCGGCCAGAGGTACGGGTTACCCAGGAACTTCCGGGCCAGCTCCCAGAGGGTGTCCCCCGGCTGGATCACGTACACCTGGGTTCCGGGGGGGAACTCGGAGGGCGGGTCGTAGGGGGTCCAGTGATCCCCCACTTTGTGGAGGGGCTTCGGGGGCGGACCGCTCTGCTGCTGGGCCCAAAGGGGACAGAGGGAAAGCAACGTTGCCAGCGCCCATGCGGTTACGCGTACCATTGGCAGCTTCTCCTCCCTCATTGCTGCTGACTCCAATGCAAGCCTAGCGCGCCGCTCTTGCCCCGTCAAGTAGCGCCGGTGAGCTAGCGCACACCTTCTGCTGCTTGCGCCTGCAAGCTCTCCAGAAGCGGCTTGCCCTTTTCCGCGGCGGCGGTTTCCGGGAAGTGCTCCAAGAGGTAGCGCAGCCGGTTCGCCGCCCCTTCCCGGGCCCCCACGTGGAGGTAGTACTCCGCCACCAGCAGCTCGTGGGTGGCCAAGTCCTCCCGGCACTTGCGCAAGAGCTCCCGAGCCTCGGCAGCCTCCGACGATTCCGGAAACAGGCGGATCACCTGCTCGAAGCTGCTGGCTGCTTCCTTCACCGGCGTGAGGTCACGCTGCGGCCCTTTGGCCTGTTGCAGGTAGGTGCGGCCCAGCATGAGCAGCGCGTAGGCACGGTGCGGGTCGTTGGGAAAGCGCGTGGCGAAGTCCTTGTAGCGCACCTGCGCTTCCGCCTGGGATTCCGGATCCTTGCTCGCAAAAAACGTGTCGGCAATTTTCAGCGCGGCCAAGCGCCCCAGCGGATCGTTGGGGAAAGAGTCCGCCAAGAACGAGTAGTACTTGCGCGCTTCCATGAACTTCTTCTTTGCCGCCAAGGCGTCCCCCTTGGCGAGGATTTCCTCCTTGCCCATTTGCGTGACCTCGGCGAGAAACCGGTCCTCCTGCTTTTTCGCCGAGCTGCAAGCTCCCGCAAGCACCGCGACCGTCAAAACCAGCGCCAGATACCTCATGCTCTTCCCCCTTTGAAAGCTGCCACCACCGCCTTCCGGTCGCTCGCCCCGAAAAACGCGGTGCCCGCCACCAGGATGTCCGCACCGCTGGCCACCAAGCTCGGGGCGTTGGTCACGGTCACCCCCCCGTCCACGGCAAGCAGCACCTCCGGTCGCCTGGCCTGGCGCAGCGCGTGCAAGCGCGCCAGCTTGCCCAGGGTTTCCGGAATCAGCGCCTGCCCCCCGAACCCTGGGTTCACGGTCATAAGCAGCAGGAAGTCCACGAACGGCCAAACCTCCTCCAGGCTCGCCAGCGAGGTAAGCGGGTTGAGGGCCACCCCGGGGCTTGCCCCCAGCTCGCGGATGCGCACGAGCGTGCGGTGCAGGTGGGGGACCGCTTCCACGTGCACCGCGATGCTCTTGGCTCCGGCAGCCACGAACGGCTGCACCAGCGCGTCGGGGTTTGCCACCATGAGATGCACGTCCAAGGGGAGCTGGGTGATGCGCGCCAGCGCCGCGCAAAGCCCGGGGCCGAAGGTGAGGTTCGGCACCCAGACCCCGTCCATCACGTCCAGGTGGAGCATGTCCGCCCCGGCGGCCTCGGCGCTCCGCACCTCCTCCGCCAACCGGGTGAGGTCGGCGGCCAGCAACGACGGAGCCACCCGCACCGCGCTCATCGGCTCACCCAAAGCACCACCCCCCCGCGCAGCGGTGCTGGCCCCCCAGCAGCTGGGGTTTGCTTCACCACGGTGCCTGGGGAAAGCCCCGGATAGGGGACCTGCTCCACGCCGTCCAAGCGGAACCCCCACGCCGCGAGCCACCCTTCCACCAAGCCCAGGCTCTGACCTACCAGGTCCGGCATCACCACCCGTGCCTCCTCCGCACCCCGGTTCACCAGCAGCGACACCTGGGTTCCCGGGGCCACCATGCTCCCAGGGGGGGGCACCTGCGCCAACACCCCCACCGCCGCCCCGCGCCCCAGTACCTCGGCCCGGCTCCCCTCCCCGAGCCCCAGCTGCTCCAGCTCCGCCACCGCCAGGGGCTCGGGTAACCCCCGGAGGTCCGGCACCCGCACGGTGGCGGCGCCGGCGGAGGGGTAGAGGAACACCGTGGCCCCGCGTTTCACCTGGAAACCCGCCACCGGCTTCTGCCGGGCCACCACGCCGATGGGGTGGCGGGGGTCGGGCACCGGCTCCTGAACCCGGGGCACCAAACCCACCTGCTGCAAGGTGCGGGCGGCCATCTCCGGGGGTTGCCCCTCCACCGCCGGAACTTTCACCGCCGAGGTTTGCAGGGAAAGCCAGAGCACCACCCAAACGGCGAGCAAACCGCCAAGAGCGACACCCGCCAAGAGCGCCAAGGTGCCCAGAAAGGTGCCCCGTTTCATGCCGCCCAGAGGGTAGCATACGGTCTCGTGAAGCTGGGTGCGCACGTTTCGGTGGTCGGCGGGTTACCCCGGGCGGTGGCGGCAGCTCGGGAGGTGGGTTGCCAGGCGCTGCAGATCTTTCTCCGCCCCCCGGGAAGGTGGGTTGGACGGCCGGTACAGGAGGGGGAAGCAGCGGCCTTCCGTCGAGCTATCCGCGAGGCGGGCCTCACCGGGGCGGTTTTCGCCCACGCCCCGTACCTGGTGAACCTGGCCAGCGCCGATCCACGGCTCGCCCGGCGCTCCCTGGAGGTGGTGGAGCAGGAGCTGGCCCTAGCGGCCGCTCTGGAGCTGGCGGGGGTGGTGCTGCACCCCGGCTCCGGGGGCAGGGGCGGGGAGCGGGAGGCTACCCACCGGCTTGCCGCCGCCCTGGAGACCCTGGCCCCGCGCATCCCCCCCACCACCCGCCTGGTGCTGGAAAACACCGCGGGGGCCGGCGGGCAGCTGGGGGCCAGCGTGGCGCAGCTCGTTGCCCTGGTACCTTCCGGTGGGGACGTGGAAAGGCGCTTCGGAATTTGCCTGGATACCGCGCACCTCTGGGCAGCGGGCTACGATCTGGCCAACGGTGGGTGGGCCCGGGCGGAGGAGGAGCTCGGCCAGCGGGTGGGCTTGGTGTTGCTGCACTTGAACGACACCCCGGTGCCTTGCGGTGCCCGCAAGGACCGCCATGCCCCCCCGGGGGAGGGGGCTTTGGGGCGGAGGGTGTTCGAGGCGCTGCTGGCGCGGCCCTCCCTGGCCCAGCTGCCAGCAGTGATGGAGATCCCCCCGGGGAAGGGGAACGCCGCGATCCGCGAAGCGTTGCAGCGCCTCGCGGGGTGGGGGTCCAGCTTCAAGGGGCGGAGCGGCCCGGCCACAGCCCCGGGAGGTTCTTGAGGATGTCGTTGGCGAGCACGAACACCACCAACGCCATCACCAGCCAGAACCCCACGTTGAGGATGCGCTCCTTGGTTTGCCAGGAGAAATCCCGCCGCCGCACCCCCTCCACCGCCAGCACCGCCAAATGGCCCCCATCCAACACCGGGATCGGCAGCAAGTTGAAGATCGCCAGCTGCAGCGAAATCACCCCCAAAAGCCAGATGAGCGGCACCGCCCCGGACCTGGCAGCTTCCCCGGAGAACTTGGCAATGTCAATGGGTCCCGACATCTGCCGCAGCGAGGCCTTCCCGGTGACCATGCGACCGAGCATCCACAGCGTCTCGGCGGTCATGCGGCGGCACTCCAGCACCGCTTCCCGCACCGCCGCGGGGAGCGGCAGCTGGCGCACCACCCGGGTGTTGGGGGAAGGGATCCCCAGCTTCCCCTGCTCCCCCTCCCGCCGGGGTCGAGCGTGCAGCACCACACGCTGCCCCCCCCGCTCCACCTCCAGGGTGATCTCCTTTTCAGCGCGCTCGCCGATGAGCCGCACCAGGTCGAAGAAGTGCCCCACCGGTTGGCCATCCACCGCGAGGATGCGGTCCCCGGGGGCGAGCCCAGCCTTTTCCGCGGGGGAGCCCGGGAGCACCCGCTCCACCACCGGCGGCAGCGGGGGGAACAACCCTGCCCATCCCAAGGCGTAGGGGGTCACGTCCTTGGGGGTGAGCGTCACCACGAACGTTCGCTCACCCCGCCTCACGGTGAGCGCCAAACGCTTGCCCGGGGAGGAAACCGTGGCCAGCTCCAGGTCCCGCCAGCGGGTCATGGGTTTGCCATCCACCGCCACCACCTCGTCCCCGGGGAGGATCCCCGCCGCGGCAGCCGGGGAGCTGGGGTCCACCCACCCCACCACCGGCCGCTGGTCCTGCCAAACCGGTACCTCCACGCCGATGGCGAACGCCGCCGCCAGGAACACCACCGCCCCCAGCACGTTGGCCAGCGGGCCGGCGAGGAGGATCACCCCGCGCTTCCACCTGGATAAAAGCACGGGCTCCGGGTCTCCTGGCTTCAGCAGGTCCGATTCGTCGGGCCCCAACCCGAGGATGCGCACGTACCCCCCCAGGGGCACCAGGCTCCAGCGGAACTCGGTTTCTCCGCGACGAAAACCGAAAAGCCGCTTGCCGAACCCGATGGAAAAAACCGCCACCGGTGCCCCCACCGCCCGGGCGGCGAGGAAATGGCCCCCCTCGTGGAGCAGCACCAGCACCCCCAACACCACGATCAAGCTCAAGATGTTGACCAGCATTGCGTTCCTTTCAGCCGAGGCGCGCCGCCAGAGCCCGGGCAGCTGCCCGGCCCCGGGCATCGGCAGCCAAAGCCTCCTCCAGGGAGTGTACGCTCCCCGGGGCGCGCAGCTCCTCCTCCAAGACCCGTCGCACCAGCTCGGGAATTCCCAAAAAAGGCAGCTTGCCCGCGAGGAAAAGCTCCACCGCCACCTCGTTGGCGGCGTTGAGCACCGCCGGGGCGGTGCCCCCGGCTAGCAGCGCTTCCCGGGCCAGCTGCAAGCAGGGGAAGCGCTGGGGGTCCGGGGCGGCGAAGTGCAGCTCCCCCAAACCCACCAGGTCCAGCCGGCCGAACGGCGTGGGGAGGCGCTCCGGGTAGGCCAGAGCGTAGAGGATTGGGAAGCGCATGTCGTTGATGGAGAGCTGAGCGATGAGCGTGCCGTCCGCGTACTCCACCAAGGCGTGGATGCGGCTTTCCGGGTGCACCACCACCTCGATGGCTTCGGGGGGAAAGCCGAAGAGGTGGTGCGCCTCGATGATCTCCAGCCCCTTGTTCATCATCGTGGCCGAGTCCACGGTGATCTTCGGCCCCATGCGCCAGGTGGGGTGGGCCAGGGCCTGCTCCGGGGTCACCCGGGCCAGCTCCGCCAGCGGCGTGAGGCGGAACGGCCCACCGGAAGCGGTGAGCACCAGGCGGCGGGCGGTCCCCGGAGGCCCTACCTGCAGCGCTTGGAACAAACCGTTGTGCTCCGAGTCCACCGGGATCACCCTCCCCCCGGCGCGGCGCACCGCCTGCATCACCACCTCCCCCGCCACCACCAGCGTTTCCTTGTTGGCGAGCAGCAGCTCCTTCCCTGCCCGGGCCGCGGCGTAGGTGGCGGGCAGGCCCAGCGCCCCCACCAGGGCAGCCACCACCGTGGTGGCCTCCGGGTGGGTGGCCACCGCCACCCTCCCCTCCTCGCCAGCCAGCACCTCCACCCCTGGGAGCTGCGCCGCCAGCCACCTGGCCGCCTCCTCCTCGGCCACCGCCAAGAGCTTCGGCCGGAACTCCAGCGCTTGCCGGCGGAGCAGCTCCACGTTCCGCCCCGCCGCCAAGGCCACCACCCGGAAACGCTCCGGGAAGTGGCGCACCACGTCCAAGGTGGCGGTGCCGATGGAGCCCGTGGAGCCGAGGACGCTGAGAACCTTCACCGGGGCAAACCGAACAAAAGCAGCGCCGCCGTCGCCGGGGCGGCGAAGAACAGCGAGTCCGTGCGGTCCAAAAAGCCGCCGTGGCCGGGGATCAACCCGGAGGAGTCCTTCACCCCAGCGTCGCGCTTGAACAGCGATTCCACCAGATCCCCCAGCGGTGCCAGCAGCGAGAGCATCGCCGCCTCCGCCCAGGCCAGCGGCCAGGGGAGCTCGGGGAAAAACACCGTGCGGCAGAACCACACGCCGAAAAACGTCACCGCGGTGCCCCCCGCGATCCCCTCCCAGGACTTCTTGGGGCTCACCCGGGGGGCCAGCTTGTGCTTGCCCCAGCGCACCCCCACGTAGTACGCCCCGGAGTCGCCCCCCCAAATGGTGAGGCAGTGGAGCAGCACCACCTTCCACCCCAGGGGATCGTCGAACAGCAGGCGCAACAGCCCCATGGCCCCGGCGGTGGTGACGAAGTAGCAGGTGACGAACACCGCCCCGGCCATGGCCCCGCTCGCCCCCTCCACCGGGCCCCGCCCCAGCAGGTACACCAACGGCAAACCGAGGACCGCAAGCGCGAAAAACCCCAAAACCAAAGGGAGCTGCTGGCGCCAAACCACCACCAGGCCGAGCCCGGTGGCAAGGAGCGTGGGGAGCAGCATCACCGGGAACCCCTTGGCGCGCAGCAGCGCCACCAGCTCCCAGGCCGCCAGCAGCGCCACCACCCCCACCGCCGAAAGGTAAACCCAAGGGGGCAGCCAGACGATCCCCGCGAGGATGACCGGCAAAAGCAGGAAGGCGGTGGTTTCCCGGGCTCCCACTAGCGTTCCTCCTCTTCGGGCACCCCCCCGAAGCGCCGCTCCCGCCGCGCATAGTCGGCGATGGCCAGGATCAGGTCCCGAGCCCGAAAGTCCGGCCACAGCACCGGGGTGACGTAGAGCTCGGTGTAGGCGATCTGCCAGAGCAGGAAGTTGGAGATGCGCATTTCTCCCGAGGTGCGGATCAACAGGTCAGGGTCGGGGGTGCCGGCAGTGAGCAGGTGCTCTTCTACCCACTTTTCGTCCACCTGCTCGGGGGTAAGCTCCCCCCGCTGCGCCAGCGCCACCGCCTGCCGGAAGGTGTCCACCAGCTCGGCCCGGCCCGAGTAGTTCAAGGCGATCTGGAAGAAAAGCCCGGTGTTGCGGGCGGTGGCCTCCACCGCCCTGGCCAAGCCCTCCTGGATCTCGGGGTCCAGCTCCCCGAGCCGCCCCACCGGCCGGAAGCGGATGTTGTGCTTGGCCAGCGTGGGGAGCTCCCGCTGCAGGTACTCCTTGAGCAAGCTCATGAGCGTGAGCACCTCCCAGCGGGGGCGGCGCCAGTTTTCCGTGGAAAACGCGTAGAGCGTGAGGTAGGGGATCTCCAGCCGCGCCGCAGCCTCCACGGTGCTGCGCACCGCCTCGATCCCCGCCCGGTGCCCCTCCACCCGGGGCAACCCCCGGCGGGTGGCCCACCGACCGTTGCCGTCCATGATGATGGCCACGTGCCTGGGGAAGCGCTCCGGGGGAATCGTGGCCAGGAGCTGCCGCTCCTCGCTGCCTTCCGGGGCGATGGGATCCACGTCCTTCATGGACCGGGGCAGTCTAGCACGTACCGTGCGAGCCAAGGCGGCGCCAGCAGCGTCGCGGCCGGTAGAACACCCGCTCCAGCGTGAGCCCCTGGGCGGGGGCCGTAGGGGCCACCCGGGGTGGCGGGGTTGCGCTCAACAGCCCCGCGAACCACTCCAGGGGCTCCCGGCCCGTGGCCACCTCCAGGGCAGCCCCCACCAGGCGGCGCACCATCCCCCGGAGGAACCCGTCCCCTTCGAACACCAGGTCCACCCCGTGGGGGCGGCGCCGCAGCGCCGCGAGGTACACGGTGCGCACGGTCCCCCGGGCCCCCCGACCCGAGTGGCCCGCCAAGGCAAACTGGCGGAAGTCGTGGGTGCCGGTGGCGAGGCCCAGGGCCTGGGAAAGCAGCTCCAGGTCGGGAGCCACCGGTACCCAGAGGCGGCGCAACCCCTCCCAGGGGGGCAGCACCGGTCCCCAGGCCAACCGGTAGCAGTAGCGTTTGCCCACCGCGTCCCGCCGGGCGTGGAAGGAGGGGCTCACAGCGGCCACCTGGAGCACCCGCACCTCCGGGGGAAGGAGCGCGTTGAGGGCCGAAAGGACCCCCCGTGGCGGGATCGGCAACGGGGGGTCGAAGTGCACCACCTGCCCGCCAGCGTGTACGCCGGCATCGGTGCGCCCAGCCCCTACGGTGGGCACCGGTGCCTTGTACAGGCGCAGCAGCGCTCGTTCCAGCTCGCCTTGCACGGTGCGGGCGTTGCGCTGCTTTTGCCAGCCCGCAAAAGGTGTGCCCAGGTAAGCGAGGAGCAGGCGCGCTCGCACCGCCATGCCGCTATTATGGGCACAGCGCGCGAACCGGTGGGTTTTCGGTACAATGCCGCAGGTTCGTGGGGAGGACGGCATGCGCACACTCCAAGACCTTTTCTTCCACGTGGTAGGGAGCTTCCCACCGCGCAAGGTGCTGCTGCGCATTCGGGCAGGGCGGGGGTTCCGGGAGATCACCGTGAAGGAGTTCGAGAGGGCGGTCCGGGAGCTGGCGCAGCGGCTTCTGGCCTGGGGGATCCGCCCCGGGGACAGGGTGGCACTGTTTTCGGAAAACCGCCCGGAGTGGCACATCGTGGACTTCGCGTGCCAGCTGGTGGGGGCGGTGGACGTGCCGCTTTACGCCACCTTGCCGGCGCCCCACGTGCGGTACATCGTGCAGGACTCCGGGGCGCGGCTTTTGATCGTTTCCGGCAAGGAGCGGGCACGGGTGGCGCTGGAGGCCGCTTCCGGGCTGGACGTGAAGGTGGTGGGGATAGATCCGGACCTGGCCCCGGGGCTCCAGTGCCTCGAGGACCTCCCCTTGCCGAGCAAGCGCAAGCAGCAGGAGCTGCCGGTGGTGGGGGAAGAAGACCTGGCCACGCTGATCTACACCTCGGGCACCACCGGAGAGCCCAAGGGGGTGATGCTCACTCACCGGAACCTCATCTCCCAGGTGCTGGCTGTGCGCCCGCTGTTCCCGATCACCGACAAGGACGTTTCCATGTCGTTCCTGCCGCTCTCCCATTCCTACGAGCGCACCGTGGACTACGTGTTCCTGCAGTACGGGGTGCAAATCAACTACGTGGAGTCCATCGAGAAGGTGCCGATGCAGCTCACCGAGATCCGCCCCACGATCATGGTCTCGGTACCCCGCCTCTACGAGCGCTCCTACATCAAGATCCTCTCCAAGATCCAGCAGGAGGGCGGGGCGAAGCGCCGCCTTTTCGCTTGGGCCTTGGCGGTGGGCCGCAAGGTGAAAGAGGCGGAGTGGCGCGGGGAGAAGGCCTCGGCCTTTGCCCGGGGGCAGTACGCAGTGGCCAAGGCCCGCATCTTTTCCAAGGTGCTGGAGCGCCTGGGCGGCCGGCTGCGCTTCACGGTTTCCGGCGGTGCGCCGCTTTCCCGGGAGGTGGGGGAGTTCTTCGACATCGTGGGGCTGCCGATCCTCCAGGGGTACGGGCTCACCGAAAGCTCCCCGGTGATTTCCGTGAACTTGCTGGAGGCCAACCGCATCGGCTCCGCGGGGCGGCCGCTGCCAGGGGTGGAGGTGCGCATCGCCGAGGACGGGGAGATCCTCGCCCGGGGGCCCAACATCATGAAGGGCTACTGGAACAAGCCCGAGGCCACCGCGGAAGCCATTGACAAGGACGGGTTCCTGCACACCGGGGACGTGGGGTACATTGATGCGGACGGCTTCCTCTTCATCACCGACCGCAAGAAGGACATCATCGTCACCTCCGGGGGGAAGAACGTGGCTCCTCAGCCCATCGAGGGGAAGCTGGGGGCCACGGCCTACATCGCCCAAGCGGTGGTGATCGGCGACCGTTACCCGTACCTCACGGCGCTCATCGTCCCCAACTTCGAGAACCTGGAGACCTACTTCGCGGACAAGGGGATCAAGGGGCTTTCCAAGGAGGAGATGGCCCAGCATCCGGACACCGAGAAGCTGGTGGCGGAGGCGGTAAAGAAGGTCAACGCCGAGCTGGCATCCCACGAGCGCATCCGGCGCTTTGCGTTGCTTTCCCGGGAGTTTTCGCTGGAGGAAGGGGAGCTCACCCCCACCATGAAGGTACGGCGGCGGGTGGTGGCGGAGCGCTACCACGACCTCATCGAGGGGATGTACCTCAAGACCCAGAAGGCCTTCGACCTGGCCGCTGGCGAGGATTAACTCCCCTCCGCGGTGGCGGTGGCCAGCACCGGGAGGAACAGCGCTGGATCTAGGGTGGGCACCACCGCCCAGGGTTTCTCCCGGACCAGCGCGCTGGCCTTCCTGGTTTTCCCCGCCACCGCAATGGCTTTCGCTCCCCAAGCGTGGGCGCAGCGCACATCCCGCTCGGTGTCCCCCACCACCACCACGCGGGTGTAGGGGAACCGCGTGGCGTAGTGCGCCTCGGCGCGGCGTACCGCGAAGGGGAGCAGCTGGTTGCGGTCCGGGTGGTCGCAGCCGAACGCCCCCACCGGCAGGTGCTCCGCAAGCCCAGCCAGCGTCAGCTTGCGCTGTGCCCCTTCCCGCACGTTGCCGGTGAGCACCCCCAGCGCTGGCTCCCCCTTTCCAGCGAGCGCGCGCAAAAGCTCGCAAGCCCCCGGCAGCGGGCGCACGTGCTCGGGGAGCAGCTTTTCCGGCAAAAGCGCCCGGTACGCGTCGAGGATCCGCGGGAGGAGGTGGGGGATTACCGCCTCTTCCACCCCCGAGCGCTGCAACAGCTCGGCGAAGATCTGCGGGTCGGTTTTCCCGGCTGGGGAAAAACCCTCCGCCGAGGCGGGGCGACCCACCACCGCGGCGTAAGCCGCAAGGCACGCCTCGAAGGCCTTTCCCCCGGTGGTGACCAGGGTGCCATCCACATCGAAAAGCACCAGCCAGCGCACCGGGGCATTGTACTGCCGGAGGCGCCTGGGGCCTGCTGCACGTGGCTCGTTTGACACCGCAAGCGGTGTTTTTCTACGATAGAGCGCCAGGAGGTGGCGCGTTGCTCACGGGGTTCAACACCGACATCGAGTACGGGGGCACGACCTACCACGTGCAAACCGAGGACAGGGGAGGGAAGAACCCCCTCATCGAGTCGCTGATTTACGTGGGTGGGGAGATCCTCGCGAGCCGCCGCACCGAGTACCGCAACTTGCTGGAAGCGGGAGCCGACGAGGCGGCGATCCGCTTGCTCATGGAGCGCCAGCACCGGGCGATCGTGGAAGCGATCCGCACCGGGCGCTTGGATCTGCTCACCAAACCCTCCACCGCCGAGGAAGGGGACACCACCGTGGTGCGCCGCCCGCCCCTAGCCGCGGCAGCTCGTCGGGTGGAGCCTGCCCGCTCGCTGGACGAGGTCATCGCCCAGTGGCTGGAGGACCAGAAGCGGGGTATGGTGCTTTCGCTGGTGGTGGAGGGGGCGGAGAAGCTGGTGGCGGGGGCGCCGTTTTCCCTGAAGGTGCGCACGCTGAACCAGGAACAGGGAAGGGCGGTGCCGGCCAAGGTGGAGGTGCGCTTCGTCTCCACCGAAACCAAGCCCACGGTGCTGGCCAGCGGCGAGTCCGGCAAGGAAGGGGTTTACCTCGTCCAGGGGACGCTGCCTCCCCTGGGGAAGGGTACCGCCATCCTCGTGGTCACCGCCCGGGCCGGGGAAGGCCCGGTGGCCGAGGCCAAGTTCCTGGTGGCCAAAGCGTGAGCTAGCTTTCCAGGCGACGGCGCAGGAACGCCTCCAGCCCGGCGCGGATGATGTTGGGGTTTTCCCGCAGCCGCCGCACCGAGTAGGGGTACCAGTGGGAGCCGAACGGCACGTACACCCGCAGCTTGTACCCCGCCCCCACGATGATGCGCCGCAGCGCCGGGTCCACCCCCAGCAGCATTTGAAACTCGAACCGCTCCTTGGGGATCCCCATCTTGGCTGCCAGCGCCAGGGACTGCTCCACCAGCCACTCGTCGTGGGTGGCGATAGCCACGTACCCTTTGCCGGCAAAAAGCGCTTCCATGGCGTGGACGAAGGCCCAGCGAACGATTTCCGGCTCCTCGTAAGCGATGCTCCGGGGCTCCAGGTAAATCCCCTTGCACAGCCGCACGTTGGTGCCTTCCGCCCCCAGCACCCGGGCATCTTCCAAGGTGCGGCGCAAGCGCGCCTGGAGCACCACCCCCAGGTTGCTGTGCTGCTGCCGCAGGGCGCGGTAGATGCGCAGCGTGGCGTCGGTGGTGGTGGCGTCCTCCATATCAATGCGCACGAAGATCCCTCGCCGCGCCGCATCCTCCACCACCTCCCGGAGGTTGTTGAGCGCCAGCTCCTCGGCGATCTTCAACCCCATTTGCGTGGGCTTCACCGAGATGTTGGCCGGGAGCCGTTCCTGGGCGATGGTGGCCAGCACCTCGTGGTACGCCGCCACCGCCTGGGCTGCCAGCTCAGGGCTCGCCACCGCTTCCCCCAGCACGTCCACGGTGGCGCAGCACCCCTCCGCCGCGAGGCGCTTCACGGTACGCACCGCATCCGCCAGGGTTGCCCCCGCCACGTACCGCTTTGCGAAAAAACGCACGATGAACTTGGGGGTGATCGGCAAGGCTACCTTCAGCACGCGGTTTGCAAAGCTCATGCTTTACCCTCTCTTTTGCGCCCGGGCCACGCAGGCCACCCAAACCTCCCGGGCCCCGGCGCGGCGCAGCGCCCGGGTGCAGGCAGCGGCGGTGGCACCGGTGGTCACCACGTCATCCACCAACAGCACCCGCGGGGGAACCGTGGTCTTGGCGCGGAAGGCGCCAGCCACCCGGGCCTTGCGGGAGCTCCGCCCCAACCCCCGCTGGCTGCCCCCCACGGTACGCGCCAGCAGGGAGCGGCAGGGCCAACCCGCCAGGGCGGCAAGCCCACGGGCCAGGAGCGCCGCTTGGTTGTACCCTCGGGCCAGGAGCCGCCAGGGGGTCATGGGAACGTAAGTCACGCAGAACGCTTGCCCGGGCGCAGCGCCTTGCAGCGCCGCGTAAAGCTTGCGGGCCAAGGGTCCTGCCAGCATGTCGTGGCCGTGCTTGAAGGCGAGGATCAGCTCCCTGGTGGCGTCCTCGTAAGGGAAAGCGGCCACGAGCCGCTCCCAGGGAGGTGGGGTGCGGGTGCAGCCGAGGCAAGGGGCAAGCTCCGCGAGCTCGCCGCAGCGGGGGCAAAGCGGGCCGGAAAAGCGAGGCAGCGCCCAACAGCGCTGGCAAACGCCGCCGGTGGAGGAAAGCGGCAAGCTCTCCCGGCACACCAGGCAACGCGCCGGAAGCAGGGCCTGCACCAGCGTTTCGGCCAGCTGCCCCATCCGCCGCTAGTGTAGCAGCCTGGACGCCCGGCGGCACCGGTTGCGTATACTGCCGGCAGGAGGGACCATGCGCGGCCTGGTGGTTGCTTTGGTGGCTTTGCTCCAAGCCCCTGCTTTCGCACAAACGCTGTTGGTGGGCGCTGGGATGGGCGCGGTCTGGGAGCGGCGCGCCCCGGTGGCCCCCGCCAAGGACTGGTTCCACGCGGACCGCCCGGCGTTCGCGGCGTTTTTGGGGCTTCCCGTGGATGCCGAGACCGTGGTGCGCCTGGAGCGGGTGGAGCTTCCCCGGGATGTGGTGTGGGGCGGGGAGCGCTGGGAAGCGCGGCTTGCGGGTTGGACCTTGGGAGTGGACTACCTCCTGCCGGGGACCTGGGGACAGGCGCTGGTGGCGGCCGGCGTGGGGAGTTACCGGCTGGACCTGGCCGCGGCTTCCCCCCCTGCCGGCCTGGAGGACACGCGCTTCGGCTGGTACGCCAAGGTGGGGGAGTGGTTCCCCCTCACCAAGCGCGTGCTGTTCGGGGCGGAGGTGGCGTACCACCGCACCAACCACCGGGGTTCCCCCCAGCTGCTCGCCGCTTCCGCGGGGCTGGTGCTGCGCTTTTAGCCCTATGCCCCACGTGATCCTCCGGGGCCACGCCGACCTGCACCGGGCCTGGCAGCAGCTGCCCCAGGGGCCTTGGCGCCTGGGGCACGCGGTGGCCCGCCTGGAAGGGCGCTTTTTGAGCGCCAGCCAGCGGGAGCTGCTGTTGCCCGCGGTGGTGGTGGAGTACGGCCGGCCGCTGCACCCGGTGCTTTCGGTTTCGTTCCGGGAGGAGGCCACCGCGGTGCACCTTTGGGACGTGGTGAAGGTGGAGCGCACCGAGGCGGTGAAGGGGCTCGTGGCGTTGGTGGCAGGGTTGCTGCGGGAGTTCGGGGCCGGCGAGGTGCTCACCACCAACCTCAAGCTGCCATGATCACCCTGGCCTTGGCCCTGGTGCTGGCAGCGCCCCCAGCGTTCGTGGCCAAGGAGCGCTTCCTGGCGGATGCCAAGGCGTTGGTGCCAACCCGGCAGGAGGTGCCGAAGGTGCTGCGGGCGTTGGGCGGTGTGGCGCTCCTCGCTGCCCTGGACGAAAGGCCTTCCGAGCAGCTCGCGCGGCACGCGCCGGGCACCCTTTCCCGCTTCGAGCCGCTGGGTCGCTACGGGGTGGGCAACGCGCTGGGGGCGGCTTTTTTGGCTTCGGTGTGGCGGCCAGGGACCCCAGGGCGGCCAGTGCCGGGGTGGCTTTTCTGGAGGCTAACCTGGTTTCCTCGTTGCTGGTCTCCGGCATCCAGCGGCTTGCCGGCAGGGCCCGCCCCGGCTACCCCCACGCGGGGTCTTTCGGCCAGGGCGGCAGCTCGTTCCCCTCGGCCCACGCGGCCCACGCCTTCGCTTGGGCCGGGGTAGCCTACGCCAGCTTCCCCGAGTTCCGCTACCGCTGGGTTTTCCCCGCGGTAGCTGGGGCGGTGGCTGCCTCCCGGGTGGCGGACCGCAAGCACTTCGTGGCGGACGTGGTTTGCGGTGGCCTGGTGGGGTGGTGGGTTGGGGAGCGGCTGGGGGAGTCCGCTGCGCGTTACGCCCGCCTGCAGCTGGCGGTAGGCCCGAAAGCCTTGCGGGTGGCGCTCACCTTGCCTTGACCCCCTTCCCCGAGCTCGCCAAGGCAGGTCACGGGGTTTGCTCCAGGCCCTGGGTCAGCTCCTCCCCCCGCTGCACCTGGAGGTTCTTGAGCTGGTCCTGGACGCCCCGGGTGACCGAGCCAGGGGCGCGGCCGGCAAGCGCCCCTCGGACCGTGGCCAGCTCCTGCTTCGCCCGCTGGCGGTGCAGGTCCCCGGCCTCCGGCCCCGCCAGGGAAAGCTCGAAGCAAGCCGCCCGCAGCGCCACCGCCAGGCGGTACGCGGCGCTCCCGGGTTCGCTTCCGGCAGCCCAAGCCGCAGCTTTTTGGGCGATGGCGGCAAGCTCCTCCCGGGGCGGCGTGGGCTCCTCCGCCAAGCTTTCGAGCCTAGCCGCCGCCTGCTTGGCCTCCTCCCAGTCCAGGGCCTGGGGCGGAAGCTGAGAGGGGATCTCCAGGCGCAAACCCTGGGCTTGGTGCACGCTCCTGGCCGCTTGCCGGGAGAAGAGGTAGACCGCCGCAGCCAGAGCTAGCAGCAACGCGATGAAGCCAAAGGCACGTCCCATGGCTGTCCTCCACCCCCAGGGTACACCAGCAATGTGTCCTCCGCTGGGGACACTTCCTCGGCCTCGCTCTAGGGCCGAGGCTGGCACGGTTGATGCTTGGGCCATGGCCGGGAGGTGCAGGATGAAAAAGCTCGTGCTTCTAACGCTGCTGGCGGCCACCCAGGTCACGGCCCGAGAGCTCGCCTCGCTCTACGTGGTGCCGGCGGCTGCCAACAAGCTCGGCAACCTGGGCACCGACTGGCACACCGACCTCACCCTGGTCAACCCCCACGACTCCACCTTGCCGGTGTTCCTGCAGTTCCTCCCCTCGAACCGGGACAACAGCGGTGGGGTGCCCACGGTGACGTTCGAGCTTTACCCGTACGAGACGCTGAACCTCTGGGACGTGCTGGGCCCCAAAGGGTTTGCCGCCCGGGGCAGCACCGGGGCGCTGCTGGTGGGGGCCGACACCGAGCGCATCGCCTGCTCGGCGCAAGCTCACAACTGCGATTTCGTGGTGACATCCCGCACCTACACCATCGGGCCGCTCCCAGGGGAGTTCGGTCAGGCGCTGCCCGGGTTTCCCGCCCAGCTCGGGATGGACGCTTCGGTGCTGGCCTACCTTCCCCAGGTGAGCCGCGACGGGGACTTTCGCACCAACCTCGGGGTGGCCAGCCTCGCTGGCGCTTGGGTGGAGGTGGGGGTGGACGTGCAGGCCCCCGACGGGCGGATCCTCCGGCGCACCAGTACCTGGGTGCCACCTTTCGGCCACGTGCAGTGGGGGCTGGACACCACGGTCACCGGCGGTACCGTGGTGATGTACGTAAAAAGCGGCCCTGCCGACGCCATGCTGTTCCCCTACGCCTCGGTGGTGAACCAGCGCAGCGGGGATCCGGTGTACGTGGAAGCGCACATGACCGTGGTGGGGGTTTCCGCCCAGGGGCTCGAGGGGCGGGCAGCGGCGGCGGTCCAAGGGAAGCTGCCCCCGCGCCAGCCGGTGCGTTCCTTCGAGCTGCTGCAACGGGGGCGCTAGAATGCGCCCGTGCACGAGGCGCGAAGTGCCAGGGTCCTGGTGGTGGAGGACGACGCTGCGCTGACAGCCACCGAGCTCCAACTGCTGAGCGCGGCGCTGCCGCATACCCAGCTTTTCGCGGTACACGATGGGTTGGCGGCTTGGGAGCTGCTGTCCCGGGAAGGGGCCGATGTGGTGCTCTCGGATGTGGCGCTGCCGGGGATCGATGCCCTGGAGTTGCTGCGGCGCATCCGCGCTACCCCCGAGCTTTCCAGCACCTCGGTGATCCTCGTCACCGGGGTGATCTCCCCCGAGCAGCTCTTTTCGCTTTTGGAAAACGGCGCGGACGACTGCTTGGTGAAGCCGATCCGCGCCGAAGAGCTGGTCGCTCGGGTGCGGGCGGCGTTGCAGCGGGCGGGCCGGCAACGGGAGTTGGCCCGCAAGGCCAAGGAGTTGGAGGCAAAGTACGCCCGGGCCAGCGAGTTTCTCTCCTGGGTATCCCACGAGATCCGCACGCCGCTTTCGGCGATGATTTCCGCAGCTCACATCCTCAAGCGCTACGGGCGCCAGCGCCCCGAGGAGGTGGAGCGGTTCGCCGAGGTGATCCACCGGGAGGGGCAGCGGCTCACCCGGCTCATCAACAACCTCCTGGATCTGGCGAAGATCGACGCGGGGGAGGTGGTTTGGAACTGGCAGGAAACCAGCCTCTGCGGGATCCTCGCCCAGGTGCGGGAGGCGTTCGTTGCCCTCTGTGCCGACCGTTCCTTGACCTTGGAGCTGCTTCCTTGCCCTGACCTTCCGGTGCGGGTGGACCCCGACAAGCTCGCCCAGGTCCTCACCAACCTTTTGGCTAACGCCATCAAGCATTCCCCCGAGGGGGGCGTGGTGCGGTTGGCCGTGGCTTCGCAGCCGGGGGAGGTGCGGCTTTCGGTGGAGGACCAGGGCCCTGGGGTTCCCCCGGGGATGGAGGAGCGGATCTTCGAGCGGTTCCGCCAGCTGGACCTCACCGACGAAAAGGGCGGCACCGGGCTGGGGCTGGCCATCGCCCGGGAAATCGTCACTCGCCTAGGGGGCAGGATCTGGGTGGAGCGCAGCGAGCTGGGAGGGGCCAAGTTCGTGGTGGCGCTGCCGGTAGCCACGCAGCAGCGAGGGGCGGAGCATGGTGCAGTTTGACAACCAGTACCGCCAGGTCAAGCTCAAGATCGTCTACTACGGCCCGGCGCTGGGGGGAAAGACCACCTGCCTGCAGTACATCCACCGGGTCACCGATCCCCAGCGGCGCACCCGGCTTTATACGCTGAACACCGCTTCCGACCGCACGCTGTTCTTCGACCTCCTGGGGCTGGATTTGGGGCGCATCCGCGGCTATCGGCTGACGTTGCAGCTTTTTACCGTACCGGGGCAGGTGCAGTACAACACCACCCGGCGGGCGGTGCTGGCAGGGGCCGACGGGGTGGTGTTCGTGGCGGACTCGCAGCGCAACCAGGAGAAGGCCAACCTGGAGTCGTTTGCCAACTTGCAGGAAAACCTCAAGGCCAACGGCCTGGACCCGGCCACCATCCCCCTGGTGCTGCAGTACAACAAGCGGGATTTGCCGGACATCTTCACCCGGGCGGAGATGGACCGGCTGCTCAACGCCAAGGGTTACCCGGCCTTCGAGACCGTGGCCACCACGGGGGTGGGGGTGATGGAAGCGTTCGCGGCCATTACCGAGGCCACGGTGCTTTCCGTGGCCGACCGGCTGGGGATCACTGCCCAAGCGGATGCCCTCACCCGCCTGGTGGCCAACGTCCGGGCGGCCATGGCCCCCTTGGTGCCCGCGAAGCCCCCGGAGGTGGAAGCGCCGGTGGTGATCCGCACCGCCGGGGAAGGCAAGCTGGGGGCCGAGGAGCTCATGGCCGAGGCGGTGCGGGCCAACACCGCCATGGCCGACCTCTCCTCCCGCCTGGACCATCTGGCCAAGCAGCTGGCCCGGC
>Ga0209162_1000377_pt1 | contig 49498 bp, 25 predicted proteins | sample YNPNPMetaG_FD_187121 | JGI IMG/M metagenome (GOLD analysis project Ga0209162, IMG submission 187121) | Anoxygenic and chlorotrophic microbial mat microbial communities from Yellowstone National Park, USA - YNP NP MetaG (SPAdes) (version 2) ...
TGGTGGGCCGCGCCCGCCGACGGACCGCAGTCCTCGCGAGGGGGGATTCGAGCGAGGCGGGCGCGATCGGTTCGGCGGCAGCCGGGACGCGGAAATGGGGCCGGGCCCTGAGCGGCGGGGCCAGCTGGGTGATTTCGGGAATCGGCCGGTCCGTCCGAACCGGGGCGGCGGGCAGACCGCCTCGGGCGCTGGACGGCAGCCGCGCCGAGGGGCCGATCGCGGTTCTCCTGACTTCGAAGAGAATCGACTTCAGGGAGCGGGGGAGGGTCGCGGGCGGTTCGGCTCCGCAGGCGATCGCGGGTTGCGCGACGGGGGCGCCCCTGCGGCGGGTGAAGCCGGGGTGGGCGGTTCACGAACCGGCGGGCGGCGGACCGGTTCGGGCTTCGAGGGCAGTCGGTTCATTCGCCGGGGCGGCGAGGTTCGGGGCCAGGCGGATCAGGGCGCAGGCAGCGGTCGCGATGGGGTTCGCGGGGGTCGATCCGCCGCGGGCGGCGGCCGGCCGCCGGGGTTGAGCGAATCGTTCCGGGTGCCGTCTGAACAGGATCTGTACCAGAGGCAGCCGCGACAGCCGGGGATGAGACGGTAGCAGGAGCGCGAGTTGCGGGTTGGCGTTGCCGAGTCTTGTGCGTATCCGTGGCGCGAGGGCACCGTCGCCCGAGGGCGGTTCGGCCGCGTGGCGGCGGCGTCGGGCAAATGCGCGGGCGCAGGGGTGACGCTGCTGGAGGTGATCATCGCGCTGGGCCTGATGGGGATGCTGCTGTCGGGTGTGTACGTGTTCTACACGAACATCCTGGGGACGCGGGACGCGGCAGACAAGATGACGACGGACGTGCAGCTCTCGCGGGTGACGATCATGCGGATCGCCGACGACATCCGCGAGGCGGCGGGGTACGTGCCCGGCTTCGGGATCGGCCTGACGGGCGATCGGCACAGCATTCAGCTTTACCGGTATGTGCTGCCGGAGACGGACGTGTTCAATGAGTACGAGATCGGTTTCGAGGAGCTGCCGCCCGCCAAGGCGGATCTGCGTCGGATCGAGTACCGGCTCTTGTGGGATGAAGAGAAGGAGGACATCAACGGAGACCCCATCTGCCACGGGCTGTTCCGGACGGTGCAGCACACACTGAACCAGATCTTCGTCCAGGAGGGTGACGAAGGCTCGATGGCCGACGAGGCCGGCGAGGAGGAGGCTGCGGCGGTTCCGGCGGGCCTCGAAACCGAGCTGATGGCCCCGGAGATCAAGTATCTGGAGTTCGAGTACTTTGACGGGGCGGAGTGGACGTACGAGTGGAAGGGGGGCGACCGGCAGGAGAACGCCCTTCCGCAGGCGATCAAGGTGACGATCGGCAGGATTCCCGTGCCCCCGGAAGAGGAGGAGTTCGACGTTTCGGTCCTGGAGACCATGGACAAGGAGGCGCGTGAGGAGCTGGAGGAGCCCCATCCGGATCGTTTCAGCGTGGTGGTGCGCCTGCGGCATTCCGATCGGTTCCTGACCTCCCGGGTGGCCAACGCCCGCAGCCAGATGGAGGACATCGGGACCGGGCTTCGGCAGCAATCCGAGGATTTCAAGCGGAGTCTGCGCTCGGGCGGGATCCAGAGGAGGAGCGGGAGATGAGCCGCAGCGAGCGGGAAATGACGGACGGCCTATGGCTCTGCGACCGCCCCGGCAGGGGGGCGGGGTGCGGGGCCCTCGTCGCCGGTTTTCCTGGGCGAGGGGCCGTTCGTTCGCGGGGGATGATTCTGCTGGTCGTGCTGCTGATCGTGGCGCTGCTGGCGTTGCTGGCCGCGACGTTCGCCTATCGCATGCGGGCCGAGCTCTCGGCCGTGACGGCCCAGGCCGACCAGCTTCAGGCCAACCTGGCGGCGGAGTCGGGCGTGAACATGGCCTTTCTGATCCTCCGGCAGTACCGCACGGACTTCGAGAAGTGGTACAACAATCGGGAGGCGTTCCGGCGGGTCATCGTCTGGTCGCCGGGCAAGATCGGCGGCGAGATGAGTCTGAACCAGGAGGTGGAGGGGGGTCAGCCCGCGTGGCGGTTCAGCGTGCTGGCGCCGGTGACGGATTCGACGTTCGGCGGCGAGGAAAGCGAGTTCCGCTACGGATTGCAGGATGAGGCCGGCAAGCTGAACCTCAATACCGCGACGCGGGCGCAGCTCATCACGTTCTTCGACCAGCTCAAGCTCGAGAACGTCCGGCCGGAGCAGCTTGCCGATGCGATCATCGACTGGCGCGACTCGGACAGCGATCCCGGCGAGTTCGGCGCCGAGCAGGAGTACTACCAGTCGCTCAATCCGCCGTACCGTGTGAAGAACGGGCCGATCGAAACCGTGGAGGAGGTGCTGCTGATCCGGGGGTTCAACGGCCGCATCCTCTACGGGGAGGACTACAACCGCAACGGTCACCTGGATGCGAATGAGGACGATGGGGAAGAGGGCCAGTTCCCGCCGGACAACGGGGACGGCGAGCTCGACCGGGGGATTTATCCGTTCGTCACGGTGTATTCGCGCGACATGAACAGCGCGAACGACAACCGGCAGCGGCTCAATATCAACGCGTCGATCGACCTGGAGAAGATCCCGGACGAAATCCGGCAGATCCTGGAGCAGGAGATCCGTCCGGAGGTTTTCCAGTTCATCCGCGACGCCCAGGCGAAGGGATACCGCTTCCGCAGCGCGGCCGAGTTGTGGGGTTTGCGGATCGGCAAGAAGAAGCAGCTTCAGGGTTCGGCCGGTCGGGGTCAGCAGGACCGCGGAGGTTCGCGAGGGCCGGGCCGGCGGCCTGGCGATGAGAGAGGGGACGAGCTGGAGGCCGGCGAGCAGCCGCCCCCGGAGCCGGACATGATCGGGCCGGAGGGTGCCCCGGACGGCGCGATCGACCGTCGGGGCGAAGATGTGCTGCCCCCGCGGGGTCCGGGCGGGCGGCGCGGCCCGGAGGGAGGGCGCCAAGGACCTTGGCGTGAGGGAACCCCCGGTATCAGGGATCGGGGCGGCACTCCGCCGGCGGGTCGAGGCCCCGGGCCGAGGACGTCCGACGAGTTCGAGGACCCGATGGAGGGGGCAGACAAGAATATCCGGCGTCGCATGCAGGAGATGAGGGGCGACCAGCGTGTGCCGACGATCGAGGACCTGCGGGCCGGTCGCCCGGACCTCGACGACTCGGTCTTTGCCCCGCCGGGCGGACAACAGCCGGCGGGTGCAGGACCCGCCGAGGGCGGTCGCGAGCAGGGCCGGCCCCCGGGCGATCGTGGCGGCGGGCAACGCGGCCAGCCCGGGACGGGGCGGCCGGGCGAAGACGCACGGGCCGGTGCCGGTGCGGGCGGGCGCGGTCCCCGGGGTGGCGGCGCGCAGGCGGGCGCGGAGGCCGTCGAGGACGGCCGCGAAGATGAATACGAAGAGATCATCGAAAGCCCGGTCCAGCCGGACGACATGCCGGCGATTCTGGATCGGCTGACGGCGGACCAGAACCCGATTCAGTTCGGCCTGATCAACGTGAACACGGCGTCGCGAAACGTCCTGCTGACGCTTCCGGGTCTCGAGGAGCAGGACGTCGACGCGATTCTGGCGGCGCGGGCGGGGCTGGATGACACGGCGCGGAAGACGCCCGCGTGGTTGTGCGGCGTCCTGAGCCCGGCGCAGATGCGGGCGATCGGGCCGTTCATCACGGCACGGTCGCTTCAGTTCACCATCGAGTCGATCGGCTTTGCGGACCACGTGGGGACGTACAAGCGTTTGCAGGTGGTGGTGGAGATGCGGGGTCAGGTGGAGCAGGTGCTGTACTGGCGGGACATCAGCCCGCTGGGGGTCGGCTATCCCCTGCGCGAGGACGAATGGAAACATGAGGTTCGTCTCCGGAATCGGTAATCGCAAGATCACGTGTCTCGACTGGGATTCGCGAAGCCTGCGGATCGTCAACGCGGCGGTCGGCAAGGGCGGGGCACGAATCCTCGGCGTGGCCGAGGTGCCGATCCCCCCGGACGTTGAGCTGGGCCAGGCGGACTCGTTCGGGGCGTTCCTCCGGGGGGCGCTCCGATCGGCCGGCGCCCGGACGGATGCCGTCATCATCGACGTGCCGCGGCAGGACGCCGTGCTCAACTCGCTGATGCTGCCGCCGACGGAGGATCACGAGCTGGCCAACATGGTCCGCTTCCAGGTGGCCAAGGAGCTGCCGTTTTCTCTGGAGCAGGGCGTGGTGGACTTCGTGGTTCTGCGGCGGAACGCGGACGGCAAGGGCGGACTGGAGCTGCTGGTGGCCGCGGTCCGCAATCACGTGGTCGAGTACTACCGGGCTCTGGCCGAGGCCGCGGGGATCCGGCTCGACCGGGTGGGGCTGCGGCCGTATGCGAACATGGTCGCGATCATGCGGCAGCCCGCCTGCCAGCAGGGCCGGGTGGTGCTGGTGGATGTGGGCCCGCAGACCACGGAGATCGACGTATTCCGCGACGGGCGACTGGCGTTTTCGCGCGGGGCGCTGGTGACGATCCGGCCGGAGTCGGCCCCGCCGGACGTGGCGCCGGGCCGGCCGGCCCGCCCGGATGACAGCGGGGTGATCCCGTTTCTGGAGGGTGCGCGCCCGGGCTCCTCGGTAGACGAACTGCTGGTGGAGGTGACGCGAACGGTCGAAGCGTACCGGGCGTCCGACGCGGGGGCGACGATCGACCGGGTGATCGTGGCGGGCTCCACGGGGATCGAGGACGAGCTGTCGGAGGCGGTGGCGCGGCGTTTCCGGGCACCGGCGTCGATCTATCGTCCGCCGGACGAGACGATCCGGGCGCTGGAGCGGCGGGCGAAGGTCTCGTGGAGCAAGTTCGGAGCGGCGCTGGGGCTGGCGTGGGGTCACGTGCGGCCTCCGGTCGAGTACTTCAACTTCCTCGACCCCAAACAGCCCGTGGACATCCGCAAGGAGCAGCTCCGCAAGGTGCCGATCGTGGCGGGTTCGGCGGGGGCGGTGCTGCTGATCGCGGCCGCGGCCGTGGGATGGCACCTGCACGGGTTGAACCGCACGGCCCGGGATCTGGCCGCGGAGATCGCCGCGGAGAAGGAGGCGATGAAGACCGTCGACGAGTTCATCGCGCTGGTTTCGGCCGCCGACGCGTGGCGAAAGGACAGCGTGGTGTGGCTCGATGAACTGCATGCGATCGCCGAGCTTCTGCCGCCGACGAAGGACGCGTATCTGCGCGAGCTCAACGCGACGGAGAAGGACGAAGTCGTGCTGTCGATGCTGGCCACGAGCGACAAGGTGCTGGCGGACTTCTGCGAGCGGCTGGGCAAGGCGGAACGTCCGCACGGGGGGCGGTACGTCGTGGTGCCAATGGCCAGGCTTGACAGCAAAGAGGATGTCTACAAGGTGCAGCAGGACATCCGCGTGCACCTGGAGAAGGCCGCCAAGCCGGCCGCGGAGTCGGCGCCGGCCAGGACCGGGGGGACCGGCCGCGGGGCCTGAAGGGGGCGGCGCCGGCCGACGGGACGAAGGCCATGACGAAACGCGAGAAGGTTCTGCTGGTCCTGGTCATGTATGTATTGGGCCTCGGGCTGGGGCTGAAGATCGTACGGACACAGGTGATCGACCGGCGTGCGCGGCTGATCCGCACCATCGAGGACCGGCGCAAGGAGCTGAGCCGGATGAAGGCCAGGCGGCATCTGGCGGAGAACGTCCAGCGGCGGTTGTTCGACCAGATCGCCCTGGAGACACTGTCGACCGATCCCACGCAGGCCCGCCAGAAGATGCTTAACGAAGTGGACGCGCTGGCGCGCCGGCACGGGTTCAAGGGGCTGACCGTGCGGCCGAACGAGCTGCGGCCGCTCAAGACGGGCATCCTGCCGCTGACGTTCTCGGTGCACGGCGAGGCGACGCTGAACCAGATCGTGCCGTTCCTGTACGACTTGCACCGATTGCCGTTCATGGCGAGGGTCGAGTCGATCAAACTGACCCCGACGAGCGGCAAGACGCGCGAGAACCTTCAGATGACGCTGAAGGGAGAGACGATCGTACTGCCCACGACGGAGCTGGCGCCGGTGGTGAAGACGGCGGAGCTGGACAACCCCCGGCCGGTCAACCGGACGAAATCGAGCGAGCTGGGCACGTATCTGGCGATGGTGCAGAAGCGATTCTTCGAGCCGTACAAGGCGCCGCCGCCTCCTCCTGCGCCTCCCCCGACGCCGGCGCCAGTGGCGAGTCGTCCGGCCAACCACGCCCCGCCGCCGCCGGTCATCACGCGACAGTTCGATCCGAACCGAACTTCGACGCGAGTGGTCGCGCTTCTGAGCAGCCCGGATATGCAGGAGGTGGTTCTGATGGGGCCCGACAAGCGTCGCCGGATCGTGAAGGTGGGCGAGCCGTTCGACGGCGGGGTTCTGGCGTACGTGCATCCCGAGGGGGCGGTGGTGGTGTACAAGGACCCGGGCAGGGACACGGCGGAAAAAGACTTCTACCCGCAGAACAAACTGATGTCGGAGATGAAGGTCCTCACGGAGGAGGAGAACCCGGAGGTTTTCCATAAGTTCTCGCTCGTCGAGAAGGCCTCGCAGGCCACGGCGGACATCGCGGCCGGATCGAAGGGCGGAGCATAGAGGCGGCAGCGACCATGCGGCGCGAGGGAGGACGACGGCGGCGGCGGAGGGGAGGCGGGCGCGGGGAAAGCGCGACCTGGAGGTAGTTTCGATGCGGTACCGGATCATCATCGGCGGGTGCCTTGCAGGGGTGCTCGGCCTGGCGGCAGGCCCGGCGGCAGCGCAGGCCCACCGGGAGCTGCCTTCGCTGGAAGGCAAGTCCGTCGAAGAGCAGCGCGAGGAGATGGCCCGGCTCATGGAGCGGATGGACGCCGAAATCGCGGCGACCCGTCCGGCGGCCCCTTCGGAATCCGCGGCCCCCGCGGTGGCGCCGGTGGCCCCGCCGGCTGTTCCGAAGGCGGAGGCCCGACCTCCGCGGCCGAGCACGCGGCCTGCATTTCCTCGCGGGCCCGTGAGCCGTCCGGCCGTGGATGTGCGGCGGAACGGTCCGGGGCATGCCGCCCAGCCCGAAGCCGCCGGCGTGCCCGCGCCGTCGGGCCCGGTGGCGGGCCGGACGCCCGGCCCGTCGGCGCCGAAGCCGCCGATGACGCAGCCGGCGGCCGGGCCCGGGACGGCAGAAGAGAAACTGGGCGAGCGGACAGCGGACAAGCTGCCGGAGGTCACGGATGCCGAGCTGAAGGCGCTGAAGGAGCGGGCGCGGGCTGGCGCTGCGCCGACGACGGCTCCGGCGACGCCCGGATCGCTGCCGCCGGAGCTGGCCAAGGACAAGGACCGCTGGAAGCGGCCGCCGGAGGATCGAACGTACTTCTTCTCGTGGAACGACACCCCACTGAACCAGTGCGCCGAGGATTTCTCGCGGATGACGGGGCTGGTTCTGGTGGGGGCGGAAGTGATCCAGGGGGCCAAGAACATCACGTACCGCAGTGCGGAGGTCATGGACTTCAACCAGGCGATGGATGAGTTCAATCTCATCCTCTCGCAGCAGCAGTACTGGGTCGTCCGGCAGGGCAAGCATCTGGTGCTCAAGAAGTTCGCGGACTGGCACCGGGCGATTCCGCAGGACCATTACTTCACCTCGCGGGAAGCGTTCGAGCAGGCCAAACTGCCGAACTGGGAATGGGTCGGGGTGATGGTGGACGTGGGGAAGGGCTCGCCCAGGGACATCGTGCCGGTGGTTCTGGGGCGGATCCCGGACAACGCGGTCCTGGTGGACACCATTCCGGATTCGAAGCTCGTCGATCTGCGCGGGTCGGTACGGTACGTGACGGAGGTCATCCGGCTGATCGACAAGGTGATCCGGGGCACGGAACAGGACCCGCGGGAAATGCGGGTGTACGACGTGCGACACCTGCGGGCCAACGACGCGGCCAACATCGTCCGGGCGATGGTGGATACGGGTGGGTCAACCGGGCGGACGGTCGTTCCGCGGCCGCCGATGCCGCCCGGGGCGCCCGCGGCTCCGAGCGGATCGAGCGATACCTCGGCGGATTCGGTGGACATTCAGGCCCAGGACGACGCGAAGAAGCTCTACGTCCGGGCCACGCCGGACAAGCACGAGAAGGTCAGGGCGATCCTTGAGAAGATCGACGTGGAGGCGCGCGACTCGCGGGTCATTCGCGACCATATGCTCAAGAACATCCAGCCCGATGCGGCGATCAATCTGATCAAGCCGCTCCTGAGCAGCGCGGCCGGCGCGCGTCGCACGATGACGGTTCCGCGGCCGGCGGCCCCGCCCCAGCCGCAGCCGGGGCAGCCTCCGCAGCCGCAGCCTCCGCAGCCGGTTCCGGTGCCGACGCTGGTGCAGGACCCGGAGGCCCCGGAGCTGATCGCGGACAACCACCGGATGGCGATCATCGCGCGCGCGACCGAAGAGGACCAGAAGACGATCGCCGAGCTGGTGGCCAAGATCGACGTGGAGGCGACGGCGCAGAACACCCGCATGGTCGAGGTGAAGTCGGTCAGCGCCAGCCAGGTGGCTGCCACGGTCGGCCAGATCATGACCGGGGCGACCTCCTATTCGCCGGGCCGGACGCCCTTCATGGCCGTGGCCGATCCGAACGACACGCGGGTCCTGTTGCGGGGTGATCCGGCGGACCTTTCGCGTGCCGAGGCGCTGATCAGGCAGCTCGACGTGGAGACCGACCTGGGGGCCAAGGACTACGTCGTCAAGCTCAAGAATGCCGATCCGCAGGCGCTGGCCCAGATCCTCCAGAGCAAGTTCAGTGCGTCGGGCGGGGGCGGCTTGCCCTTCGGCGGGTTCGGCCATCGGTTCGGAGGCGGGGGGAGCGGAGGTGGGTTGCCGCGGTTCTATCCGGACGAGGCATCGAGGATTCTGCTGGTCGTGGCGACGGACCGGCAGTGGCCGGACATCGAGAGGTTGATCAAGCAGTTCGACGAGGAGAGCGACGCGGGGCTGGCCACCAAGGTGTACAAGCTCACGCACGCCTCGGCGCGAGACGTGGAGGAGATGCTTCAGTCGGCGTTGCAGGGCGGGCGGTTCGGCCGGTTCGGCGGGGGCGGACCGTCGCCCCAGATCACGAGCGACAGCCGGATCAACGCCGTGGTCGTGGTCGCGACGGACGCGTTTCACCAGCGGGCCGAGACGCTCATCCGGGAGATCGACCAGCCGGGCAACGACCAGCTCCGGGAGATCAAGCTCGTTCACGCGGACGCCGAGTTCGTGGCCGAGCAGATCCGGGAGGTCCTGGGGGTCGGCGAACGCAGCGGGGAGGGCTGGTACGGCCGGCGGAGCGAGACCCCGATTCGCGTGATCGCCGAGCCGCTGGCCAACCGGCTGCTCGTGGCCGCGCCGCCGGACAAGTTCGAGCAGGCGAGCCAACTGGCGGCCCAGATCGACGCGGAGTATGCACAGGCCGGCTATGAGGAGCGCGTCTTCCGGCTTGAGAACGCGGATGCCTGGGAGGTCTACAGCACTCTGTCGTCGCTCTATCTGGGCGTGGACCGTCGCGGCTGGGGCGGGGGGACGGCGCGGCCGTCCACGGGGGGCGTGCGGATCAGCCAGGGCGAGCGATGCATCATCGTTCGCGCGCCCAAGGCGAAGATGGAAAAGATCGCGGCGCTCATCACCACGCTGGATGCCGGAACGGAGAATGAGATTCGAAGCTGGCATCTGCCCGGGGCGGACGTGCGGCAGGTGGCCAACACCATTGAGGAGCTGTTCCGGAGCGGCGACTGGCGGAGCCGTCAGCGCGTTCAGTGCACGGCGGACGACGCGGCGGAGATGATCTTCGTCTCGGCGCCGAAAGAGAAGATGGAGGAGATCGTCAAGCAGATCGAGACGATCCGCACGAATGCGCCGAAGGAATCCGCCTTTGCCGTGAAGTATTTCCCGGTCGAAAACGCGCGGCCGGACGACGTGGCCGTGGCCGTGGAGCCGGTGCTCGAGGCCCGCTGGGCGGCCGACCAGGAGAAACGGGGCCGGAGCCGCTGGGGCGGCGCCGGCTGGATGTCGCGGCCCCGGGTGACTGCCGACGGGGCGAACCGACGGGTCATGGTCGTGGCCAACGAAGACCTGATGGCGTTCGCGGCGCAGCTCATCAAGGAGGTGGACGTGGTGCCGGAGGGCGGCCCGAGCACGATGCGCCTGGTTCAGCTCAAGAAGGCCCGGGCCGAGGAGATCGCCGACGTGGTCGAGGCCGGGGCCAACGAGGGCACGGGCAGTTCGAGGCGGCGAAGGGGGATGTGGGGCGGGTACGAGGGATACTGGGACGGCCGCGGGCCGGGTTCCGGAGAAGCCGGACGCGTCAGCGTTACGCCGATCGCCGTGAACAACTCGCTGATGATCCGAGGGCCGGAGGAGAAGGTCGAGATGGCGATCCGGTTCGCCCTCGACATCGATAAGGAGGCGATTCCGGTCGGACCGGTCATCAAGGAATACCAGCTCCAGTACGCGGACGTCTTCGACGTGGAGGAGGCCCTGGAAGGCCTGCTCGGCGGCCAGGCCGTCGGCGGGTACAGCGATTACGGGAGCGATCTCGGCGGCGATTTCGGGAGCCTTACCGGCTTTGGCGGGTCGAGGTCGCGGTCGTCCAGGCGGCGGGGCGGCGGCGGGCTGCTGATCAGTTCGGACTACGCCAGCAAGATGATCATCGTCTCGGCTCCCTACGAACTGATCCCGCAGGTGGACGGGCTGATTGAGCTGAAGGAGCGCCTGGCCAAGGCGGCGGCGGAGTCGGGCGTGACGGGCGAGGCGGAGGGCATCACGCGGGTCGGCCGGGATATGGTCATGAAGACCATCCAGCTCGAAAAGGCCGATGCCGAGGACATCGCCGATCAGCTCCAGGACATCCTCTGGGACGTCTACGGCTGGATGGATGCACCCGATGTTCGCGCGATGAAGTACACGAACTCGATCGTCATCACGGCCAAGGCCGAGCAGCTCAAGGCCGCGGAAGGACACCTGGCGACGCTGGTGAAGAACTGGAAGCCCAAGATCGTGCTGCTCGTCAAGCCGGTCGAGGGAATCAAGGCCTCCCGGATGGCCAGCCTGCTGAAATCGCAAGGCGCCATCCTCACCGATCAGCCCGACATCAAACCGCTGCGGCAGACCACCGAACCCGACCCGGAGGAGATCCTCCGTGAGCGCGAGATCCTCTACAACACGCCGATCACCACGCAGCCCGGCGGCGAGGAGAGCGCCGTTCGACAGACCGGCGCCCGGCCGTATGTGCCGACGAAGGAGCTCGCACGGTTGCGGGCCGGGCTGGCTTCCCTGGTGATTGCCCAGGGTCTGGCCACGCAGCCGGCTACCGGAGCCGCGACGCGACCCGTTCCAGCCGTGGCGCCGGCGACCACCCGGCCGGCGGCGGCCGAGGCGCGCCCTTCCGCTACGCAGCCCTCGGCGGCTCTGGCGGCGGGGCCGACCACCCGGCCGGCCACCGTCAAGGTGTCCGCGCCCGCGACGCAGCCGGCGGTCGCGCAGGTCGCGCCCGCTCCGCCGACGACGCGGCCGACGATGGCACAGGGGCCTGCGCCCGCGGCCGGTCCGGCCGTTGCGCAGGCGCCGAAGGCGCCGGCGCCCGGCGGTTCCGTCGTGACGTCGGCCGGGCAGGGACCGGTGGCACCGGCAGAGACGGTGAGGGAGGATCGCCGCCCGGAGCCGCCCCGGGCCGCCGCCGCACGGCCGCAGGAGGTGGACGCGATGGAAGCGGTGGGATCCGCGGCGGCGGAGCTGAGCACCACCGGACGGCCCCAGGTCATTTATGACGACAAGGAAGGGCTCGTGCTGATCGTGGGGCATCCCAAACAGGTGGAGGAGCTCCAAGCGCTCATGAAAGCGCTGGAGGATCAGCTGGGGACGCTGCCGAAGACGACGGACATCCGCGTATTCCGCCTCGAATATGTGGACGTGACGGTGGCGGCCACGATCCTCGAGCAGATGTTCAACGAGAGCGGCAGCCAGCGAGGGCGTCCCGGACAGCCCGGTCAGCCCGGTCAGCCGGGCCAGCCCCCGCAGCTTCCGCAGCCTCAACGGCCGCAGCAGGATCGTAACCAGGAGCGCGACGGTCGGGAGCGGGACGGCCGGGAGGAGGGGCGGGCCGGTCGGGAGGAGGGCCGCGGGCGAGAGCCCCGCGACCGTGGGCGAGAGCGGGAGGAACCCGGGGCGGGCGCGCGGCCGCTCCTGCGGGGTGACCGGATCCGGGTCTTTCCGGACGTGCGGACACGGACGCTGGTGGTGCGGGCGCACCCGGACGATTTCCGAGCGATCGCGGAGCTGCTGCTGAAGATCGACCGTCCGAGCGGCCGGGAGGGGATCCGGATTGAGGTGTTCCAGCTCAAGAACCTCAACGCCGGCGAGGTCGAGGAGGCCCTCAAGGCCATCCTCAAGATCGAAGATCGCGACCAGCGGAGGCGGTTTCCGCGGATGATCCCGGGGGCGCCTCCCGGGGCGGCGGGCGCGGCCGGCGTCTGGCAGGGCGCGGCCCTGATCGAGCAGCTCCAGCAGCAGATGCTCGAGCTTCAGGCCGAGGCCGGCGAAGGCAAGCTGGCGATCAACCCGAGCGAGCAGATCACGATCACGAGCGATGCGACGACGAACTGCGTGATCGTCTCGGCGCCGGAGGAGGGCATGAAGCTGGTGGAGAAGCTGATCCACAAGCTCGAGGACCAGCCGATCCCGCTGATGGTGCAGACGATCCAGCTCAAGAACGCGGACGTGGGCGAGGTTCTGCCGGAGCTGGAGAAGGTCTTTCAGCGGACGGTCGGCGCCCGGCGGGCGGGCGGCGAGGGCGGCGGCGCGACGGGCGGGGCGCAGATTGCCGCGGACGTGCGGACGAATCAGCTCGTGGTCCGCGCGCTTCAGCCGGACTTCGAACGGATCATGAAGGTCATCGAGAACCTCGACGTCGACCTCGGTCCGGAGCAGCAGATCGTTCAGACGTTCACGCTCCAGCACGGCAACGCCGTCGAGATGGCCCAGGCACTCAACGCCACGTACGCGGGCGGCGGTGGGGGCTCTAAGACGGGCAAGCCGATCCGGATCAGCGCGGATTCCTCCACGAACACGATCTTCGTGTGGGCCGAGAAGAGCATGCGCGACAAGATCGCCGCCCACGTGCTCGAGCTGGAGAAGGCGGCGGGGCTGCGGGGCGAGACGAAGCAGATCGCCCTCACGCAGGCCAACGCCGCCATCGTGGCGGAGAAACTGACGGCCGCGTTCGGTTCCAGGGGCGGCCGGGGCCGGGCGGAGGTGAAGATCACCGGCGATTCGGCGAGCGGAGTGCTGTTTGTGACGGCGCCGCCGGACATCTTCGCGCAGATCGAGCAGGCGGCCAAGGCGATGGACACGAAGACGCCGCTGACGATCAAGTCGTTCAAGCTGAACAACGCCTACGCCGTCGAGGTCCTCGACCAGATGAAGGACCTGACCCTTCAGCTGGCCCAGCAGCTTCGCGGCCGGCCGGAGATGAGTCTGGACGTGTTTGCCGTGGCGGCCGACCCGCGGACGAACACGCTCTTCGTGACGGGCACGACGGCGACGGTGGCGATCGCCGAGACGGTGATCAAGCAGATCGACGTGCCGCCGTCGCAGCCCGTCAAGCAGGCGACGTCGTTCTTCTACCTGACGAAGGCCGACGCCAGCTCGGTGGCGGCGACGATCAACAACCTGTATTCCCAGGTGCCGGGCAAGGCGGTCCCGCCGCCGCGGGCCCAGGCCGAGCCGCTGACGAACGCGGTCTTCGTGCTGGCCACGCAGCAGCAGCTCGATGAGATCAAGCAGAAGGTGATCGATCCGCTGGAGCAGATCACGGCTCCGGGCGATTCGGAGCTGGTCAGCAACCGGATCACGCTCAAGAACGCGAAGGTCGACGACGTGATGACGACCGTCTCGAGCTTCGTGAGCCAGCGGCGACAGGCCCTCGAGCAGGCCGGGGTGCGGCGGAACATGAGGCCGCAGGACCTGGCCCTGAGCCTGACGGCCGACACGAACACGAACCAGCTCATCGTGTACGCGAACAAGAAGAACTTCGACGACATCAAGGCCCTGGTCGAAACGCTGGACGTTCCCGAGGCGACGAGCAAAGTCCGGCAGACGAAAGTCTTCCCGCTGCGGTACGCGGACATCTACACGGTGGCCTCCGCCGTCTCCCAGGCCCTGGCCAAGCCCGGGCAGATCAGCGAGAAAGACCGCGTGACGGCGGTGGCCGAGCCGGGGACGCAGTCCGTGATGGTGACGGCCAGCCCGGAGAACCTCGCCAAGGCCGAGGAGATCATCCGGTCGCTCGACCAGGAGACGGGCCAGACGATGGTGACCGAGCAGGTGGCGCTCAAGGAGGCGCGGGCCTCGGAAGTCGCCGCGACGATCAACGGCGTGCTCTCGGCGACGCGGCGGCAGGCCAAGGGCAGGCTTCCGCCGTCGGTCCAGGTGGTGGAGGCGACGAACTCGCTCCTGATCAGCGCGACGAAGGACGAGATGGAGCAGATCAAGGCGCTGGTCGCCTCGCAGGACGTCAAGCCGATCGCGGGCGTGGACCGGCGGCTGGAGACCTACGTGTTGAAATACGTGGACCTGGGCTACGTGATCCAGGCGATCAACCAGGCGTTCGCGCTGGCCGGCAGCCGCAACCCGAAGGACCAGGTCCAGGCCTTCGGCGAGTACGCGACGAACACGCTGATCGTCTCGGCGACGGGCGAGAACCACGAGAAGGTCCGGGAGCTGATCGAGAAGATCGACGTGCCGGGCGAGGGCACGCGCAAGACGTACACCTTCGAGATCAAGAATGCGGTGGTGGACGACGTGTACGCGGCGCTTTCCACGATCTACTCGCAGAAGGCGCGGACGCGGACCGGCCAGATGCCCGCGATCATCGCGCAGCTCCGCGGCACGAACCAGATCCTGGTGACCTGCGCCGAGACCGAGCTCAAGGAGATCTCCGAGCTGATCGCCAAGCTGGACGTGGCCCCCCTCCAGTCGAACGAGATCCAGACGATCCGGCTGGTGAACCTGAGCCCTGCGGAGGCCAGCCAGATCCTCACGGAGTTCTTCCGCAAGCCGGGCGCGGCCCGCTACGACCCGACGCTCATGTCGGACCTGCGCATCCTGGCGAGCGACAGCACGAATTCGCTGGTCGTGACCGGACGCAAGGAGGCCGTCGAGCGGGTGCGGGCGCTGGCCGAGAAGCTCGACGCCGAGGCGACGACGAAGGACAACAAGGGCGTCCGTGAGGTCAAGGTCTACGCGCTGCGGTATGCCAACCCGGCGTACGTGGCGGGCGTGATCAGCTCGACGTTTTCCCGACCGGGCAGCCAGGCGGAGATCGATCGGGTGACCGCCCAGCCGGAGTACGCGACCAGCTCGCTGGTGGTCTCGGCCAGCCCGCAGAACCTCGAGCGGATCGACAAGCTCATCGCCGAGCTCGACAAGGACACCCCGAACAAGTACGACCGGCACGTGGTCCGGCTCAAGCACGCGCAGGCGGACGATCTGGCGGCCGCCCTGACGGCGGCCTACGCCCAGCGGCGGACCACCCAGACGGGCGAGCGCCCCGTGACGGTCGTCTCCGATCCGAACACGAACCAGCTCATCGTCTCGTGCTCGGAGACGGAGTTCGCCGGCGTGCAGGAGCTCATCGACACGCTGGACGTGCCCAAGAACGAGGAGATGGACCGTCAGATCCGGACGTTCCGGCTCGTCTATGTCGAGCCCAGCTCGATGGCGTCGGCCATCACGACGGCGTTCCAGACCCGGACCGGCCGGACCAACCCGCGGGACCTGGTGACGGCCACATACGACTACACGACGGGATCGCTGATCGTCGTGGCCTCGCAGGAGAAGATGAAACAGGTGGAGGAGCTCGTCCGGCAGCTCGATCAGGAGGGACAGGCGCAGCGGCCGGTGCGGGTGATCGAGCTTCACAACGCCGAGGCCTCCGATGTGGCGCGGACGCTCCAGCAGATGTTCATGTACGGGGGCGCGCGGATGCGCCAGGGCGAATACGCGGTCCGCATCGAGCACCTGGCGGGCACGGACCGCATCCTCGTACAGGCCAACGACAAGCAGTTCGCGGAGATCAAGGCCGTCGTCCAGGAGCTGGACCGGATCGACGCCCCGCAGAGCGAGCGCATGCGGGTGGTGCAGCTCAACTACGCCGACGCCAACGAGACCCTCGCCATCGTGCAGGAGTTTCTGCGCAAGGCCGGCCAGGGCGGACGGACGGGTTCGCTGGCCGGCGACGTCCGGGTGGCAGCGTCGTCCATCACGAACTCGATCGTGATCAGCGGAAGCAGGGAACGCTGCGACACGGTCGAGCAGATGATCCGGCAGCTCGACCAGGAGGTCGAGGGGGCCACGGCGCCGCAGATGATCCGGCTCAAGTCGGCCAACGCGGCCCAGGTCGCCCGGACGCTGACGCAGGTCTTCACGGATCCGGCCCGCCAGCAGCGGGGTGGCCGGGCCCAGCCGGGTTCGGTGCCGCTGATCTTCGCCGACGAGCGTTCCAACTCCCTGGTGGTCCGGGCGCGTCCGTCAGACTTCCGGCTGATCGAGGAGATGATCGGAAGCCTGGACAGCGCGGGTCCGGCGGCCGCCGGAGTGAAACTGATCCCGGTGGCGCAGGGGATCAACTGCGCTGAGCTGGCCCGGCAGATCCAGGAGACGATCAACCAGGGCGAGCAGCAACGGGCCCGCGAGAACCCCGGCGTGACCCCGATGCAGGTGACCATCGGGGCGGATACCCGGACGAATACCCTGCTGGTGTCCGGCTCGCCGGCGCTGTTCCCGGAGGTCGAGAACCTCGTCAAGCAGCTCGAGACGATCAAGCCGGCCGGCGGCATGGGCGTGCGGATCCTGTCCGTGCGGAATGTGCGGCCGGAGGAGATCAAACGGGTGATCGACCAGATCCAGCAGGAGCGACGCAGCCGGGGACGGCGCTGAGACGGGCCGTCAGATGCGGCGGGACGCGGGAGGGCGCGAAGGCCGCCGCCCGGAGCGGGGCGGCGAGGAGGCGATGGAGGCGGCCGGGGCCCGGGCCCGGTGCGGGGTTCCGGGCGATCGGCCGTATCGGTGTCAACGCGATCGGGTCGCTGGACGAGGCTCTTGGAAAGCCGCAAGATGCTGCGGCCACCGATCGGAGACAGATGCGATGAGACGCGAGTGGATGAGACTGGCGGTGGTTCTGGCCCTGATGGGCGGTTCGGCGGCGGCGCAGCCGGCGCCGGCGCCCTGGGTCCCGACAACCCGGCCGGCTCCCGGGCCGGGGACGATCCGGACGGTCGCGCCGACGACGCGCCCGGGACTCGAAGCCGGGACGCTCCCCTCGCCGGGCCCGACGACGCAGCCGGGAGCGGCGAGGCTGCTGCCCCTGTCCACGACGGAGCTGAGCCCGGAGGCCCGGGTCGACATCGTGGGCGACAAGATCATCATCAGCGGAACGGAGGACGACATCCGGCTCATCGAATCGCTGATCGCGGCGATGGAGGACGTCGGTCCCGAGATGGACATCGAGATCTTCCCCCTCCGGAACGCCCAGGCGCAGAGCGTCGCCCCGACCATCCAGCGGATCTGGAACGAGCTTCGCCAGGGGCGGCCGCAGACGCCGGCAGACAGCGTATCGATCGCCGCCGACGCGTTGAGCAACACCATCATCGTCGGAGCCAGCCGGCCGAACATCGAACGGATCGGGAAGCTGATCGAACAGATCGAGAACGCCCCCTCGCCGATCGGCAAGCAGCCCGACTGGACGCCGGTGCAGCTCAAGCATATCCGGGCCAGCGAGGCGGCGGAGATCGTCCGGCAGACGCTCGAGAAGCTCCAGAAGCGGACCGGCATGACGGGGACGATCGTGGACGTCCAGGTCGATCCGCGGCAGAACAGCCTGCTCATCATCGCCCCGCAGAAGGACATCGAGCAGATTCACAAGCTCATTGAGATCATCGACAGGCCCCCGAGCACGGAGTTCGGCGGAGCGGCCCGGCTGGCGATCTTTCCGCTGCTCAAGGGCAGTGCCGAGACGGTGGCCAAGACCCTCCAGGACATGATCACGCTGGAGGGTCCGCAGCGCCAGGCCGCGGTCGAGCAGGTGCGGCGGCTGCGGATGACGAAGATCCAGAAGGGCGGCCAGCCGGAGGAGCTGCCCGATCTGGACCTGGAGAAGCCCATCAAGATCATCGCGGACGCGGGAACGAACTCGGTGATCGTGGGCACAACGGAGAAGAACATCGCGCCGCTCTCGGCGCTCATCGAGCTGCTGGATTCGGTGCCGACGAGCGAGCAGATGATGGTGCGGATTTTCGCCCTCAAGAACGCCGACGCCCAGAACATGGCGGACGTGCTGACGAAGATCTTCCAGCAGGGCAAGGATCTGCCCGACGTGCCCGGCAAGGGGAGCATCGAGCGGGTGCCGCCGGACCCGGCCGGGGCGGCGATGGCCTACAACGTGAACATCTCCGTGGACCCGCGGACGAACATGCTGATCGTGGCGGGCCGGGCCGAGCAGATCGCGCTGGCCCAGCGGCTGGTCGAGGAGATGGACATCGAGGGGATCGGGGTGAAGTTCCCGGTGCAGGTGCTCCACGTGGAGCACGCCGATCCGGACCGCATGGTCGAGATCATCGAGAAGCTCACGCAGCAGCGGATCGAGACGCTGAGGAACCGGGGCGTGAAGACCACGGACATGGAGCGGGTGTTCATCGTCGCCGACCCGCGCACGGACTCGCTGATCGTCTCGGCGACGGAGGAGAACATCCGGGAGATCCGCTCCATCCTCCAGCAGCTCGACCGCAAGGGGGTGGACTTCCTGGGCGACGTCCACATTCTGACGCTCCGGAATCTGACGGCGGCCGACCTGGGGCCGAAGATCGAGCAGCTCTGGCAGCGGCGGGCGGACCTGAAGACGAAACGCGGCGAGACGTACGATGACATGCCCGTCATCGTGACCGACCCGCGGAGCAACGCGCTGGTCATCGCGTCGAACAAGGAGGACTTCGCGGCGATCCAGTCTCTCATCCAGCAGCTCGAGGACCAGCCCCTGGCCCCTTCGGCGGCGATCCACGTTCATCCGCTCCGGCACAACGACGCGAGCAAGCTCGGCCAGCAGCTTCAGAGCCTCTTCCGGGAACGGGCCCAGATGCGCCTGGCCAAGGGCCAGGAGGAGCAGATCTCCGACCGCATCACGATCGTGGCGGACGCCCTCACGAACACGCTGCTGATCGCCTCCAGCCGCGAGCTGTACGGCGAGGTCGTGCAACTGCTGGCGCAGCTCGACGTGCCCCTGGAGGTGACGGGACTGGTGCGGATGTTCCCGCTCCAGCATGCGGACGCCACGCGGGCCGCCTCGCTGATCCAGGAGCTGTTCCAGAAGGGAATCATGCGGCCCGCCGGAACCTCGCAGGTGCCCGAGTCGCAGCGGAACGTGTCGATCATCCCCGACGGCCGGACGAACACCCTGATCGTTTCGGCCACGCCGGAGAACTTCGCCATCGTCGAGAACCTCCTCCGGCAGATCGACAGCCCCGAGCCGCCCGTCTTCACGCCGGAGACCCGGATCTTCGACCTCCAGTTCGCCGACGCCGTCCGAGCGGCCGGCATGCTCGAGGATCTTTTCGAGGGCATCCGCCGGAACCTTCCGGACACCGAGGCCCGGGAGCTTCAGATGACGTTCATCCCGGACGATCGGAGCAACACGCTGATCGTGACGGGCTCGCGGTACGGCGTTCGTCGGGCGGAGGAGCTGCTGTCCAAGATCGACCGCGCGCCCGGCACGCCGTCGGGCGTCACGGAGGTCTACACGCTCCAGTACGGTTCGGCGGGACGGCTGGCCGACATGCTGACAGAGATGTTCGAGAAGCGCAAGGCGACCGGCCAGCAGCGGGAGGCCACGCCCATCCACATCCTCGGCGACGACCAGTCCAACAGCCTGATCGTGACGGCCTCGCGCGAGGAGCAGGGCCTCGTCAAGGACCTGCTGGCGCGGCTGGACCGGCCGTCGGCGGTCTCGCAGCAGCTCCAGATCCTTCCGCTCGCCAAGGCGCGGGCCGACCAGATCGTCGATACGTTGACGGATCTCCTCCAGAAGCAGGCGGGCGCCGGCGGCGGGGCGCAGCGGCCCTCGTTCAGCGTCTCTGCCGAGCCGCGGACGAACTCGCTGATCGTCTTCGCGGGGCCGGACATGATGAACAACATCCGGGCGATCGTGGAGCGGCTCGACACCACCGACCCGACGATCGAGATGGGCATGCGGGTGATCCGGCTCAAGCAGGCGCGGGCCGAAGACCTGGCCGAAAGGCTCAACGAGTTCCTTCAGGAGGCCACGCGGGGCGGCCAGGGCGGCGGTCGGGGCGGCGAGCAGAGCTCGATCATCATCAACTTTAAGGCCTACGATCCCGAACAGCAGAAGGAGGTGCTCAGGAAGCTCGTCCACCAGGACATCACCATCACGGCCGAGCCCCGGACGAACTCCCTGATGATCATGGCCCCGCGGGACAGCGTCGAGATGCTCGAGCAGCTCGTCGAGATGCTTGATCAGATCAAGCCTCTCACGGCCGAAATCCTCATGTTCCCGCTTCAGAACGCCGACGCCGAGGAGACCCAGAAGCTCCTCGAGGAACTCTTCCAGACGGAGCGCCAGGCCGGCGGCCGGGGCACGACCGGCCAGCCCGAGCGGCGGCTGATCTTCGCGGGCGAGGGCGCCGCGCCGGCCGGAGGGGAGGGCGGCGCCGTCACGGAGCTTTCCTTTTCCGTGGACCGGCGGACGAACACGCTGATCGCGGCGGGCAGCCCGGAGTACCTCGAGATCGTCGAGCGGGTGGTCTACCAGCTCGACTACCTGGATCTTCAGAACCGGCAGCAGCGGATCGTCAAGCTCCGCAACGCCGTGGCGACGAACGTGGCGGCCACGCTGGAGCAGTACTTCCAGCAGGAGGAGCAGGCGCTGGAGACGGGTGATACGGAAGAGTCGATCCTGCGGCGGCTGGAGCGTCAGGTGACCGTGCAGGCGGATGAGGATTCGAACACGCTGATCCTCAGTTACAACCACCGGATGGAGCCGCAGATCGTCGAGATGATCAACAAGCTCGACCAGGCCCCGCCGCAGGTGATGATCCAGGTGCTGCTGGCCGAGGTCACGCTGGATGACCGGATGGAGCTCGGCATGGAGTTCGCGCTGCAGGACCTGCTCTTCACCGAGCACGCCACCGTCGGGCCGAACAACACCATCCAGGGCGACAATTTCGACTTCGTCGCCGGCACGGACGTGGGCGCCTCCGGCAGCGGGACCGGCTTCAACTTCACGATCACGGGGGAGGACTTCAACTTCCTCTTCCACGCGCTGCAGGGCGAGGGCCGGGTGGAGGTGCTCAGCCGGCCGTCCATCATGGTCGCCGACAACCAGGAGGCCAACATCACCGTCGGCGAGAGCATCCCGATCGTCAAGAGCGTCGTGGTCTCGACCGGGGGGGTGGTGCAGCCGAGCGTGGACTACCAGGACGTGGGGATCATTCTGGACGTCGAGCCGCACATCAACCCCGACGGCTACGTGAACCTGCACATCACGCCGGAGATCTCGAGCATCGCGCAGTCGTCGGTATCGGTGGGTTCGGGGATCACGCTGCCGATCCTCACTCAGCGGTCCGCCGATACGTGGGTGACCGTCCGCGACGGCGAGACGATCGTCATCGGCGGTCTGATCACCAGCCGCGTGAACGAGGGGGAGACGAAGGTTCCGATCGCCGGGGACATCCCCCTGCTGGGGAACCTGTTCCGGGCGACCACGCGGACGAATACGAAGACGGAGCTCCTGATCGTCCTGACCCCGAAGGTCATCCGCACGGAGGAGGATGCCCAGCGGATTTCCGTCGAGGCCCGCGACCAGACCGGACTGCTCGAGCGCATCCGCATCAGCCCGCTCATGGAGAAGCTCCAGGTCAAGCCCGGGGATGACAAGCTCTCGCCGGCCGGACCGGCGACGCGGCCCGCCGGCGTCTACGGTCCCAACGAGACGCCGCCGGTGTACGGCCCGCCTCTGGATGTGTACGGTCCGGATGCCCGGGCCCTGGGAATCTCCGTGGACGTGGCGGCCAGCAAGCGATGACGGGCCATACGGGGCGATTGGCGTGGTGGGTTTCCGTTGCGGTGGGCGGCGTGCTGGCCCCCGGGTGCCAGATGCCCCCCGCCAGCCAGCCTGCGCGCCTGTCGCCGGCAGCTCAGGAGGTCGCCAACGCGCCCCTGGAGCCGAACATCATTGCCGTGATCGCGCGTTACGGCCTGGATCCGTTCGGGCGGATGGGAGGCTCACCGCGGACCAATGCGTTCGCCATCAGCGCGCTGTATCTGATCGCCAGCACGCCCGAGGGGAACAAAGGCGTCTTCGGCGACGGGATCATCCACGTGTACATGTACGTCCTCGAGAAGGACCAGGCGGGCCGGCCGGTCCGCCGCCCGGCCCGAGAATGGACCTTCACCCCCGAGCAGGCCATGCCTTTCCGCGTCAAGAAGAAGACCGTCCTCGGTCATGCGTATCGCCTCCATTGCAGTTGGGGTGAAGAGGACTACCTCGGCAAACGCATCGAGATCGAGGTCACGTTCGAGCGAAGGGACGGTCGCGTAGTGCGATCGACTCCGCACGTGGCGACGGTACCGGCCAGTTGAGCGTCGCGTCCTCCGGCCCCGTCGGCCTGCCCGACGGAAGGCCCGGACCGGACAAGGCCCTCTTGGAGGACCGGAGAGCCGCGGGGACCGAAGTCGACCTTCAGGGGCCGGCGGGGTGTCCTCCCTTCGGTTGGGGGGCGGCGGCGAGCACGGAACGGAAGAACTCCTCTTCGTTCTGCACGACCGCCCTGCGGAGCAAACCGTCCACGTATTCCTTCTGCATCTGCTGGTACCGCTGTTCGAGGAGCCGCTCGGCGATCGCCGGCTGGGCCTCCTCGAATGTCATCTGGCGCTCGGGCGTGATCGACTCGCACCGGACGATGAAGTAGGCGTCGGTGCCTTCGAGCACATCGCTGACCTGCCCGGCCGACATCCGCAGCAACTCCCGCACGACCCTTTCGTAGCGGGGCCGCAGGCTCCGCGGATCAAGCTCTTCCCAGGCCCCGCCGGCCGAGGCCTTCAACCCGTCGGAATAGGCCCGGGCCACGGCGGAAAAGGGAACACCGCTCTCGATCTCCTCCCGGGCACGCCGGGCCTTGGCCAGCGCGTCCTGTCTGGCCTGACTGATCTCGGCCGCCGTGGCCGCCGAGCGAGGTTTCCTGAGCGGGCCCTCGAAGCTCACCTCGATCAGCGACATCCTTACGCGCGGGGGCGTCGTGAACTCATCCCGGTGGGCCTCGTAGTATCGCTTCAGTTCGTCGCGCTTGGGGTGTTCGGCGAGGGGACGGAAACGCTCCGCAAGGTAGCGGTATACGACCAGGCGGCGCTTGGTCTTCTCGCGGACTTCCTTGAGCGTCAGACCCTGATCGGCCAGGTGCTTCTCGAACTTGGCCTGGCGGCCCTCGAACTCGAGGTTGACGATCCGCTGGATTTCTTCGTCGGCCCGCTTGGAGTAGAGCTTCTCCTCCTCTTCGGTCATGGACCTGGCCGCCTCGCGGTAGACGACGAGGATGAACATCTGCTCGTCGATCGATCGCCGGACCTTCTGGGCGGCGGTGGCCGCGTACTGGCGGGGCGGGAGTCGTTCCGCATCCTTCTCCAGCTCCCGGCGGATCGGCGAGAGTACGTCGGCGATCGTGATCGGTTCGCGGTTCACGAACATCACCGACGGTCCGACCGACCGCGGGCTGACCGGGGGCAACAGCACCGGAGCCGTGGCGGCCGGGCTGGAGGCGGCGATATCGATCCTGGCCGGATCCACTCGAGCGCCACTCTCGGCCCGCAGCTCCCGCCGGTAGGGATTCGGGCCTTTGGGCGTCCGCTGGCCGTCCGCGCATCCGCATGAACAAAGCGCCGCCAGACCGAGGAGCCAAGCCATGCCGCGGAACATGGGCGGCATTATACAGCCGCGGCCCGGTGCAGGGATGGGGCGGCGAATGACCAATCCCAAGCCGGCCACAGAGACCGTCAGCCCCGGCGAGCACGGTCGGGATGCCCGCGTGACGGGCCGCTGGGCTGGGGGCTGGAGTTCTTTTCCTGCCGGCCTTCGTGGATTAGACTCCCGGCGCTCAGATTCCCGTTTCCCGTATTGATTGGTGATGCGATGAGTCCCGATTCGCCCAACGTCCCGCCCTCCGGTGAACTGGTTTGTGTCGGTTGCGGATACGATCTTCGTGCCTCGCAGGCCTTCGGACGATGTCCGGCGTGCGACCGTCCCGTTTCGGATGCGCCGGCTTCCCGTCGGTCGCCCGCGGGCAACGTTGATGCAGACGTCCACTGCGTCACGTGCGGGTACAACCTCCGCGGTCTCGACGCGGCCGGCCGGTGTCCGGAGTGCGGCACGGCGGTGCACCTTTCGTATCGGGGGGATCTGCTGCGCTACGCGAATCCGGAGTGGCTGGCCAAGGTCAAACTCGGGGCCGACCTGCTGCTCCTGGGCATAGTCGGGAGCATCGCTTTGGGGGCAACGGTCGGATGCCTCGGAGGACTGCTTGGTGCACGGCCTTCCATCAGGGTGTGGATCGTGCAGCCGGGGGTGCTGTTCGCGTTCGGCCTTCTGCACGTGGTCGCGGTCTTTCTGCTCACCGCCCAGGAACCGCGGATCACCTTGACCGAGTCAGGGTTGACCTGGCGACGGGTCGTTCGGGCGGCGGCGGTCGTAGCCTTGCTGAGCGGGTGGACTTCCGCGTTCGCAAGTATCTCGTCGATTCCCCTGCGGACCGCGCTGGTCACCGCCACGATGATCATCGGGATCATCGTCGTGCCGATCAAGACGTTCGGCGAGTTCGCCTATGCCGGGGCGCTGGCCGCCAGGGTTCCCGACGCGAGGTTGGTCCGCTCGACGCGCAGGGTGAAGTGGGGCCTGACCATCGGCGAGTTTCTGCTTCCGGCGATGGGCTATGGAACGTCTCTGGTCCTGTCGTGGCTGGGCCCTCGGGCGCCGGGCGGCCCGGCGAGCGGCAGCCCTCCGATCGTTTGGTCGGGCTCCGGTGGGCCAAGCCGGGGGATGGTTTTTTCGGGCGGGGCTCCGCCATGGCCCATTGTTATTGCAACAGGTCTGGCTATGGCTGTGGTGAGCATCTGCCTGTTGGTCTATCAGATTTGGGCGCTGATTCTCCTGCTACGCTACCGTAGGGTCCTGCGAGAAGCCCTTGCAACCGCGAGGACCAGTCGCCCCGCTCCAACGACGACGCCGTCCTCATGCGGGTAGACTACGGGCGTCTCCCGCCGGGACGGCGGAGGTCGGGGTTCCGGGTCGAGGACAGGGCCTTCCGAGGCGGTTCTGTTCAATCGCCGGCGCGTGGGGTGTTCGCCGGGGACCGCTTCGTCGGCTTGCCGCCCCTGTCGGAGACGACGGCGTCAGTTCACCTCCAGCTCATCCCTGTCCGGGAGCTTCGGAAACGGCGCATGCGGCTCGGTCTGATACCAGAACGCGACCGAGGCGATATCGTCCCGGAGCGGCAGGTACCGTCCGCCGGACCGCCATCCGAGTGCCTGCATCGTGACCTTGAGGTCCTTCTCGAATCGGACGGGGTCCATGATATGCCACCGATACAGGCCGAAGCGGGTTTGCGAGCGGTACACACCGTCCGGCCGTATTACCTGGGGCATGCCTGCGTAGGGGGTCGTGTACTCGCGGTACTCCTCCTTGCCTTCCTTGTTCTTGACGAGGAAGCAGTAGGAGCCGCAGAAGTAGTCCTCCGTTCCGGTCCCGCAGATGGTGGGATAATCGGTATCTCCGTCCATGTAGAACTTGATCTCCCCCTCGCCCCACCAGCCGACGCTGTTCGATTGCCAGGCCATGTACGTGCCGACGTAGTGCCCTTTGCCCCGGATGCCGTCCACGATCGTGTATACCTGCTTGTACGGCAGGGGGTTGACCCGGCGGAACTGGGCGTGGAAATAGGCTTCATCGTCCGGGATTTCCGTCAGGGTATAGTTGATCTGATAGAAGAGCACCTCGTCCTTGTCGGCCAGGTTCTCGATGGTGATGCGGCAGGACTTGCGGAAGGGCATGACCCAGTAGCAGTTGAACGCGCTGCCGGGATTCACGCAGACCGCCAGAGACGAGACCTGCGCGTACTCGTTCCATCCGCAGGCGAAGAAGTCGCCCAGAGGGACCTCCACGGAAGGTTCGGCCTCGCCGTCCCAGTAGATGCGGAGGATGTAGAAGCGCCAATGACCCGTGGGCGTGAACCACATCTGCTGGATCGCCCCCGGGCCCTGGATGTCGGCCAGGGTGAAAGTCTGGCCCTTCTTGAGGCTGATGGCCGGCGAGATCTTCCAGCCCGGCCCGAGGTCTCGGGCGGCGTTCTTGCCCAGCCCCTCGGTGGCCTTGCCGCCCTGGCCCTTTTCGCCCGTGAAGTTCTCGGCGGAGATCGAGCGGGTCCGGGCGTCCGACAGCCGCGAGAGGTTGCCCAGGCTCATGTGCAGGCCGTTGAACGGCCGGGGCTGAGCGTAGAGGACCGTAGCGAAGAACAGGCCGAACAGGACGATCGGCAGCACAGGCAGAATGGTCGGCAGCGATCTCATAACCTCTCCTTTCGGGTATGACACACGGGGCAGTCCGGGCCCGTCGCCCGGCGTCGAGCAGGCATGATACCGGACGCCGTCGTCGCCTGGCAGCGGGAGGCGCCCCGCCCGACGTCGTCGCAGGAGTTGCCGCCCCGTCGGAGTCTTGTGCCCGGCCGCCGAGAACCGGCCGAGGCGCGGCGTGGACGGGGGCGCGGGTCGATCGCCCCGGCGTTCCGTTGCGGCCGGGGCTTCCGACGTATAGTATGCCTCACCGGCACGCGGCTGGGCTTGGTCAAACGACCGCCGCAGCGATCAGGCCACGGGATGAAGCGCATTTTCGTAGTATTCGGCACGCGGCCGGAGGTCATCAAGCTGGCGCCGGTGGTTCGGGCGCTGCGTGAACGGGGGGGAGTGTCGCTGACTCTCTGTTCGACCGGGCAGCATCGCCGCATGCTGGATGATGCCCTGGACGCGATGGAGCTTCGCCCCGACATCGACCTGGCCGTTATGCAGACCGCGCAGCATCCGACAGATCTGCTGGGGCGGCTGCTCTTGTCGCTGCGACCGGCGCTCGAGGAATGCGCCCCCGATGTCGTGGTGGTGCAGGGCGACACGACGACCGTGGCGGCGGCCGCCTTCGCCGGCCAGCTTCACGGGGCCGCCGTGGCCCATGTGGAGGCGGGCCTGCGGACCGGCGACCGACGACGGCCGTTTCCCGAGGAGATCAACCGAAGGGTGACCGGCGTGCTGGCGGATTACCATTTCGCGCCCACGACGAGGGCCCGGGACGCGCTCCTGGCCGAGAACGTGCCTTCCGAAGCGATCTTCGTCACGGGCAACACCATCATCGACGCGCTGCGGTGGATGCGGGATCGCGTGGCCGACGGGCCGGTGTCGTGCGGGTTGCGCACCGACGGAAGACGACTGATCCTGGTCACCGCGCACCGGCGGGAGAGCTTCGGCCAGGGGCTTCGCGAGCTGTGTCGGGCACTGCGGGAGATCGCGGAGAGGTTCGCGGATGTCCGGATCGTCTATCCGGTGCACCTGAACCCGAACGTTCAAGCGGCGGCCCGCGAGGGGCTGGCCGGCGCCGAGCGAGTCGAGCTGATCGAGCCGCTGGGTTACCGCGAGTTCGTGGCGCTGCTGGCCTCCGCGCATCTGGTCCTGACGGACTCGGGCGGCATTCAGGAGGAGGCGCCGGCTCTGGGCAAGCCCGTGCTCGTGTTGCGCGAGAAGACGGAACGGCCGGAGGGTGTCGCCGCCGGCGTGGTCAAGCTGGTAGGTACGGATCGCTCGCGGATCGTCCAGGAGGTAACGCGGTTGCTCTGCGATCCGGGCGCCTACGCCGCGATGGCTCGCGGAGTGGACGTGTACGGGGACGGACGTGCGGCCACGAGGATCGCCGAGGTGCTCGTAGACGGGCGCATGCAGACGCCCGCGTTCTCGGGGTGAGGTCAAAGCCCGTTCATTGCCGCGATTCGAGGTAGAGGCTCGGGCGCGGCATCGGCGTCCATACCCTCGCCGCGGCCGGCGAGCCTCCCTGTCGCAACCAGTCGAAGAGTCTCGGGTAGACGGCGTACGCAAAACGGCTGTCCAGGCGGCGGCGCATCTCGTCATCCACCCGGGGCGGGCACGGGTTCGCGCAGGCCTGGCTCATGGCCGACGCCAGGTCCGCCACCAGCCGGGAGAGGTCGCTGCGAAGGACGCTTTCGGCGGTCTCGGCGTCGAGGTCCACGAGGGAGTCGAAGACGGGCGGGATGAGCCATGTCCCCGGCGTGATCAGAAGGTCGGGCGCCGATCCCACGGCCGTGGCGATGCACGGAAGGCCCGCCCACAGCGCTTCGGCCAGTGCCAGGCTGCAACCTTCCCAGAAGGACGGGAGAACGAACGCGTCGGCCGCGGCATAGAACTCCGCGACGTCCGCCTGGAACGGGGCCCAGACGACGGCCTTTTCGAGGCCGCGACGGGCCACCTCCCCGCGAACCTCGGCCAGGTAGCCGTCGTCCATCGATTGCCCCAGGAAAACGACCTTTGCGTTCGGACAGTTGCGCCGTACCTCGTCCAGGGCCGCGACCACGGCCCCCTGAGCCTTGTCGCGGTAGATCGCCCCTACGTGCAGAAACACGAAGTCCTCCACCGACAGCCCCAGCCGCGACCGGAGCTGCGCCCGGGCGACCGACCGGTCGGAGACGGTCACGCGCTGCGGGTCCACACCATTGGGGGCGATGAGCATCTTGGTCGGTGGCAGGCCGATCTTGAGGTCGGCGTACATGGCCACGTCGCCGGACGTACAGATGTAAGCGGCCGTATGGCGGTTGCTCTCCCGGTACGCGGCCCGGATTTCGGCCGGCAGGAACACGTAGCAACTGTGGACGGTCTGCACGAAGGGGACGCCCGACTCGGCGGCGATCCGCGCGCCGAACAGGGAGAAGTGTGCGTTGACGATATCGATCCGGCGTTCACGCAGGAGGGCCCGGTAATGCTCCTCCCGCCGGCGGGTAGGCAGAGTGAGCACCTCCACGCCCAGGCGACGGACCTCGGCGACGGCTTCGCCCGCGTCGCCCAGGACCAGGAGCGAGCGCTCGTATCCGTGCGCGGGGAGCGTGCGGAGCAGGTCGATCACCGTCTGTTCGAGGCCGCCTTGTGTGAAGTTGTCCACCTGTACCAGCACACGCCGCGGCCGATCCGCGGGGTCGAAGGGTTCGGGCGCCTGGCGCCGGCGCACCTCCGGGCTGACGGTCTTGTGGTAATAGGTGTGGTTCCTTGCAAACGCCACCGCCAGATGCAATGCCTCGGGGCCCCAGGGCGCCACGAGCCCGCGCGGATGGAAGAGACCCGCGCGGGCTGCGACCTCCTGGTCCGGACACAGGCACAGGTCTGCGCGCCGCAGCGTATCCCGGAACCGGTACGGCAGGACCGGGTCCCGATCGAGACATACGATCGAGCAGTTGTATCCCGGCCGGCCGGCCGACAGGAGACGCCGAAGCCCCCCGGGGGAAACCGCGGCCAGCGTCGTCCCGGACGGCTGCTCGTCGGGCGCATCCTCGATGGCGCGGAGTTCGTGCGGCGCAGCCTCTGGGGGGGTGATCCCTTCGCGGGTGGCGCCATCGACGAGAATCCGCCAGGGGCGCTCGTAGAACGAGCGGCGGCTTGCCTCATACTGCATCAGGTTCCGAACGCGATCGCGGATCCGCAGCTCGTCGGCCCGCGCGTTCAGGGAATTGCCGTGTACGCGGTAGCGGTAGAGGATCTCGTCGGTCCCGAGATGCGAGATCGTGAACAGGGCGTTGAGGCGCATCCAGTAGTCGTAGTCCTCACAGCCGAGCTCCGGCGCATATTCGCCGACGAGGCTGCCCGTCCAGCCCCGGTAGAGAAAGCAGGCGCCGATGAAATTGTCCTCTTCGCAGTTGAGGGGCCGGGGGTCGCGCGGCAGATGGATCTCCGGCGACGTCGGGCTCCGCTTGTTCTGCGGTCGGAACGCCGGATCGCGCAAGGGCTCCCCGCGGTCGTCGATGGCCAGGTAGTCGGCGTAAACCATCTCGACGTCCGGCCGGCTCCGGAGGAAATCCACCAGGCGCTCTATCTGGCGCGGCTCCATCAGGTTGTCCGCCGACGTCCATGTCCAGTACTCGCCGCGTGCGAACTCGAAGGCGTTGCTCAGGGCCTTGGGCAGTTTCTGGTTCGGCTGGGCAAGCCACCGGACCTTCGGGTGCCCCCAGTATCGTCTCAGCACCTCGTGGATCCGGTCTGTCGAACCGTCATTCAGAATGATCAGTTCGATGTTGTCGTAGGTCTGCGCCAGAACGCTTTCGATCGCTTCCGGGAGCAGGTCCGCCTGGTTGTATACGGGCAACACCACGCTCACGAGACCGGGAACCTGGCCCGCCGCCTCGGGCCCGGTCTTCGGCGCCTCTGCCGGCCGGACCCGGGCCGCCCGCTGCCATCGGAGGCGGGAACGCCAAGAACCGGTCTGTCCGGTCCTTCGGCTGCCCGCACGAAGCCTCCGAAGGGTCCGCATGCCGAGCCGTCCCAGACGCTCCCGGTGACTTCCCGGCGGGAAGAGGAAACGGCGAACGGCGTACATCATCTGGAGGATCGCCCAGCCTGTGCCCCCCGTGATCTCGTTCAGCCGCGACTCCAGTTGTCGGTTGTACTGCACCTGCGCGTTCAGGCGCTCCGTGAGGGTCTCGGCCCAGGCGTGCACTTCGTCGTACCGCGATTGCGCCGAGTCACGTTGCGCCTGGGTCGCTGCCAGCTCGTCCCTCATCGCCTCGCAGGCCTGCCGCAGACCGGTCACCTCGCGGCGGAGGTCGCGCAGAAGACGGCGGCGGCCCCGGGAACGTTCTGAGAGACGCCGGGCGCGGGCACGCTCGGCGATCTGCGCCGCCAGTGCGTCGCTGAGGGCGGCCGTCAGCTCGGCCGCTTTCGGCGACTCGTGTTCCGAGGGAGGTTTCCAGATGTCCGGGGCCGGCTCCGAGCTTTCGCCGACCGTACCGAGCGCGGCCAGAAGATATGCCCGCGACGCAGGAGGCAGCAGCGGAGAGCGATGAATCTGAAGGGCCGCCTGGCGAAGCGCATCGGCGATCCCCGGGGTGCCGAGAATGAACTGCTCGGTCCATGCGGTGCCCAGGTGCGTCTGGCCCAGGCAGCGGATCCCGGCCCGCTCGAACAGCCCGACGAGACTGGCGGTCGGTACTTCCTTTCCGAAGGTCCACCGACCGTCGGCGCTCGCACAGACGCGCCAGAGCCAGTACCAGAGACACTCGCGATTGGGCACCATCGCGAGTACGTACCGGCGGCTGCGGCTCCGCATACCCGAGAGCAGCCGGACCTGCTCGTCGAAGCTATAGTGTTCAAGGACGCCGGCGTTGAAGACGAGGTCGTACTGCGGCCGGTCCGATGCACCGACGTCCCCCTGGAGGAACGTCGCCTGGAGCCCTTCCCGTTCGAAGAGCCGCCGCGCCAGGCGGATCGCCTCGGACGAGATGTCGAGCAGGTGCACGTCGAATCGCCCCGTCCGGGCCAGCGCCAGGCTCTGCCAGCCGGCACCGCACCCGGCCTCCAGTACGGCTCCGCCGTGAGGCAGCAACTGTTCGACAACGCCGGTGAACTCCGCGTTGAACTCCCGGAGCCCCGGCGCCTCCTCCGGCAGAGGCAGCGACGCGTATTCCCGGTCCCATTTGGCCTGCTCGCGCAGGACTTCCGGCGATGCCGCGGGGGACTCGTCTAAACGGCGCTCCACGTGCATATCAGGATCCCCGCTCCGCGGCGGTTGGCCGCACCGTTTCGCAGCGCACCGGCGGGAGCACGCATGAGAACACCCGCCGACTGCCGACCACGCGGAACAGAAGCGCGTTCTCGATGAAATCGAAGTAGTGCCGCGCGCTGCCCCGGACATCCTCGACATTCAGCACCAGGGCGTATTCGCCCGGAGCCAGGATGTTCTGCACCTCAAACCGGAGGCGCACCGTGGCCCCCGCCCGCAGGGGGCCGATCCGATGGCCCGCGTCCCAGGTCGTGAATGTGATGATGTCGAGCCCCTTCGCATTGCGAAACGCGAACCCGACGCCGATGTCTGCCGAGTCCACCTCCTGCGCGGCCCGCACCTCCATCTCCAGGTAGAGCCGATCCCCATAGTCGAACACCAGGGCGGTTTTTCCGTGTTCGGCGTTCATCGACACACCGTCAATGCGGACCTCCCCGCTGCCCCACCGGATCAGATCCCGGCGAGCCTCGATCGGCCAGAGGGGCTGCCCCGGACCGGTGGCGCCGTCGGCGCCGCCCGGGAACCGGACCCTCTGCGGGCTGCCGGGCTCGTTTGCGGCGGTGCGGGCCTGTCCGTTGCCGAGCACGAACTCGAGGTATCGCGACGTGACCTCTCTCGGTTCGCCGCTGCGCTCTACCCGGCCCTGCTCCAGCCATACCGCCCGGTGGCAGAATGTCCGGACCGTGTTGACGTCGTGCGTGACGAGAAGGACGGAAGTGCCCCGCGCCAGAAGGTTCTCCATCCGCTTCATGCATTTGATCTGGAACGCTGTATCGCCTACCGCGAGGGCCTCGTCGATGACCAGGACCTCCGGCTGAATGATGGCCTGCACCGCGAACGCCAGCCTCAGAAGCATGCCCGTCGAGTATGTCTGCACCGGTCGGTCGATGAACTCGCCGATGTCCGCGAATGCCGCAATCTCATCGAAGCGATCTTCGATCTCGTCCGTTGACAGGCCCAGGATCGCGCCGTTCAGAAACACGTTCTCCCGGCCTGTGAAATCCGGGTTGAACCCGGAGCCCAGTTCCAGCAGGGCCGCGATCCGCCCGCGCGTGGTCACCTGCCCTTCCGTGGGAGAGAGCGTCCCAGCGATGATCTGGAGCAGCGTGCTCTTTCCGCTGCCGTTGCGCCCGATGATGCCCACGGCCTCCCCTCGCCGCACTTCCAGGCTGACATGGCGCAGGGCCCAGAACTCGCGATAAAACTGACGCCGCCATCGCCACATCGCCTGCTTGAGTCGGTCCGACGGCTTGTCGTAGATGCGGTAGCACTTGCCCAGGTTCCGCACGGAAACCACGACGTCACCCGACGGCGCGGGCACCGCGGCTGCGACCGACGATACCGAACAGGCGCGATCCGAACCCGGATCCATCCTTTTTTCGTCCCTGCCTGTCGAATCCCCACGGCCTCTCGGTGCCCCGCCCGCCGGGCGGCAACCGCGGAAATCCGAGCCCCGTGCGACACATCCCGCTCCCCGTGCCGCGGGCATTATAGAACGGACGGCCCCGGCAATCATCGCGGGCAAATCCGCGGGGCCGGGCCCGCCGTACCCCCCGAGCAGGAAGCGGCAGCCCCCGCAGGAGCGCCCGGAATCATCCTGCCCCTTGCGGTCGGACGGGCCCCGCCTACATCGGAACCCGCAGGACGTGGTAATGCTTCTTGCCTTTGCGGAGGATGATGAAACCGCCGGCCAGCAGGTCCTCGCGTGTCAGCACGCGATTCACGTCCGTCGTCGGGACGTGGTTCACCGAGATCGCGCCGCTGGGAATGTCCTTGCGGGCCTGTCCGCGCGAGGGATACAGCCCCGATTCCGCGAGTACGGCCACAAGGCTCGCGTCAGGCGTTCCGAGCCGCGCCGGATCGAGCGTGCTGGAGGGCGCTCCCTGGAACGCCTCACGAAGCTCCTGCTCGGACAGCTCCCGAAAGTCCGCGTCCTTGGCGAACAGGACGGCCGTCGCCTTCTCCGCCCGCGCCAGGGCCTCGTCGCCGTGCACCATCCGTGTGACCTCCTGGGCCAGCAGGCGCTGCGCGACGCGTTTCTCCGGGGCGGCGGCCAGCTCCTGTTCGGCTTCACGGATCTGCTCCAGAGGCAGCAGCGTGAACGTCTTCAGATATCGGATGACGTCGCGGTCGTCCGTGTTCAGCCAGAACTGATAGAACTGGTACGGGCTGGTCCGCCGCGGATCCAGCCATATGTTGCCTTCCTCCGACTTGCCGAACTTCCTTCCGTCCGAACGGGTGATCAGCGGCGTGGTCAGCGCGTAGGCCTCGACGCCCCGCAGCCGGCGGATCAGGTCCGCGCCGGAGAGGATGTTGCCCCATTGATCCGAACCGCCCATCTGGAGCCGACATCCGTAGCGGTCGTACAGGGCGAGGAAGTCGTAGGACTGAAGCAGCATGTAGGAGAATTCCGTGTATGACAGGCCCGACTCGCGGGTTTCGAGCCGCGCGCGCACCGAGTCCCTCATGATCATCTGGTTCACGGAGAAGTGCTTGCCGATGTCGCGCAGAAACTCGATGTAGTTCAGCCGGCAGAGCCACTCGGCGTTGTTGACGAGCCACGCCCGGCCCTCGCCCAGGTCCAGGAATCGCTCCACCTGGACGCGAATGCCCGCGAGGTTCCTCTCCAGTTGCTCAGGCGTCAGCAGGATCCGCTCGTCCTCCTTGCCGGACGGGTCGCCGATCAGCCCCGTCCCCCCGCCGATCAGACCGATCGGCCTGTGTCCGGCCCTCTGAAACCGCATCAGGTTGATCAGATGCACGAGATTGCCGACATGCAGGCTGTCGGCCGTTGGGTCGAAGCCGATATAGGCCACCACCGACTCCGACCGCAGCAGGGCGGCCAGACCCGGCCCGGACACCTGGTGGACCAGCCCGCGCTGTTCCAGATCCGCAAGGAAGTCGGTCGTCATGATCTCCTCATTGTAGAAGGCCGGCTCCCGGCCCGCGAGGGGCGGATTCCCGCCGTGCCGGCGAGGCGGTATAGTCGCGTGGGGTGCCGCACCCGGGCAGCGCGCCCGGCCGCCGGGCCGGGCCACCCGGGCAGGCTGCCCAAGGGAGCATCCGATGGAACCCATGAAGTGCCGCGCGCTGCGATGCAGGGCTCCAGTACGTTGGCACCAAGAAGTTCCACGAGGGCAGTCGCGGATGGGGCTTCTGGCTCGGCGATCTGGGCGAGCTGTTCGTCAACCGGGAACACTTTGACGTGTACGTGTGCCCCGTCTGCGGCCGGGTCGAGTTCTTCGTGGACGGCATCGGCGAGCAGTTCCGACCGCGCTGACCGATCTGGCGTGACGCGCCGTCCGGCCCCGACGTCCGGGGCCCGAAGTCCGCCCCGGCTCGCAGCGGATCGGGGGGAGCCTCTCAGCCCCCGGCGCCCGTCGGCAGCTGTCCCCAGCCGAGCTTCGTTGTCAGGGGATGCCACCTCGGGCGCCCGGGGCATGACACCAGCCGCAACGGATGGGCATATCGCCGGGCCGTGATCCGGTCGCCCTCCCGGACCCCCAGCGACACCTGCCCGTCCAAGGTCACCGTGCTCCCCGCGTTGCATCGAAGGGCCGTCACGTCGATTACGGCCGAAGCCTCCACGACGATCGGCCGATGCGTCAGCGAGTGCGGGCACATCGGCGTGATGACCAGCCCCTGGACCCCGGAGATCAGGATCGGCCCTCCGGCCGACATGTTGTGGGCCGTTGAACCCGAGGGCGTGGCCAGTATCAGCCCGTCGCCCGTCACCGTCGTCAGCGGCGATCCATCCACTTCGATCGTCAGCGTGATCATGCGGAACGGCGGTCCGGCATGGATCACGCAATCGTTGACAGCCAGCCCCGTCTTGGGGGGTTCGCCCGACCGCCCCAGCGCAACGTCGAGTATTTCCCGGCGCGACCAGACGGGCTGCTCGGAGCCCAGAGACCGGAGATAGGCCGTGGCATCTTCCACGGTGAACTCGGCCAGAAAACCGAGCTTCCCGAGATTGACGCCCGCGATGGGCACCTCTCGGGCGGCCAGGGCCCGGCCGACGCTCAACAGCGTACCGTCGCCCCCGAGGACCACGATCAGATCAAGTCCCTCGGCGGGCACGTGGTCCAGCCGATCCGTACGAGCCGTGCCGACGACCTCTACGGAACCGGCAACGTCGCGGATGATGGCGGCGAGGGCCTGCTCGGCGCGAGGCTTGTCAGCATTGGCCAGAAAAAAGACTCGTGGCTTTCCGTGTGGCTTCATGGGGGCACCACTTCGATCTCGCCGTGGCGAACGACCCGCGCGTATGGTAACCGAATCCCGGTCGGGCAGGGGAGCGGCAGACCGGCCGGGCCTGGTCGACGGAATCATGCCGGATCAGCGGGCCACGGACGCCAGAATCTCCGAGTTGGCCGGCATGCCGGATCGTGCCATCGCAATCCGGCCGTCGGCGTCGATCACGTAGACCGTACGCGAGGGCAGGCCGGATGCACCCTTGCAGCCGTACGCACCGGCCACGCGCTGATCGGGGTCGCAGAGCACGGGGAACGGGAAGGCATGATCCTCGGCGAAACGCCTGTGTTCCTCCACGGGGCCGGGGTTTACGCCTGCCACGACGAGGTTCTTCGCCTCAAACTGCGACCAGTCATCGCGGATTGCGCAAAGCTGCTTCGTGCAACCCGGCGTGAAGTCCTTGGGATAGAAAACCAGCACGACCGGGCGGCCGCGGTGCGCCGACAGTCGGAAGGGCCTGCCCAGGTGATCGAGCAGTTCGAAGTCGGGCGCCACCGCCCCGACCGGAAGCAACTCGCCGCGCTCGATAAGGGAGAACGCCGGGCGCGTGGCCGGCATCGCTTCCGCGGCCGATCCGCTCGGCGTGTGCGAGGGCCGGTCCTCCTGTGGCGAACAGCCCATCACGAGTACGGCGCACAAGACCCGGAATAGGATCGGAACAGTTTTCATGTGACTGCACCTCTGCCGGTCGCTCGCGGCCGCCGCTCTTGCCTTCCCGGATTCGCCCGGCGTCCGTGTGGCATGGGCCTACCGGCCGGAGTTGTCGCGGCACATGTAGTCGGCGTTTACGCAGTTGCGCGGGGGCTTGCCCTCAAGCACGCGGCGGACCTCCTGGGCCGCCTTGGTCCGCATCTCGATGAGCCCCTGCTCGGAGTAGAACGCATCGTGCGGCGTCAGGACGAGGTTCACCTGCTGATCACCCTCGGCACGCCAGAGCCGCACCAGCCTGTCCTCCGGGGCGGGCGGTTCGTGCGGCAACACGTCGATCCCCGCGCCGGCGATTCGGCCTTCGGCCAGGGCGTCGGCCAAGGCATCCGTATCGACGACGGCCCCGCGGGCCGTATTGATCAGGACTGCGTGCGGCCGCATCCGGCCGATCTGCTCCCGCCCGATCATGCCGCGTGTCTCTTCCGTCAGGGGGACATGCAGCGAGATGATATCGCTGCCGGTGAGCAGTTCGTCGAGCGTCTCTGCCATCCGGACCCCGAGGGCCTTCTCCCGCCCCGCTGGGATGTACGGATCGTACGCGATGACCTCCATTCGCAGGGCCTTGGCCCGCAAGGCCGTCGCGGTGCCGATCCGGCCCAGGCCGACGATTCCCAGCGTTGAGCCTGCCAGCCGCATGACGGGCTTCACCGCCAGGTAGCCCCACGGCTGCATGGACGCCCGCAGACGGCGATCGACGTAGGTCAGCTTCCGGGAGCAATCGATCATAAGGCCGATCGCGTGGTCGGCCACCTCGTCCACCCCGTAATCGGGGACGTTGCAGACATAGATGCTCTTGCGGCCCGCGACGGCCAGGTCCACGTTGTCGTAGCCCACACCGCAGCGGACGAGAACCCGACACTTGCGAAGACGCTCAAGGGCTGCCGCCGGCAGACTCACCTCGTGGAACACGATCAGGGCATCGGCCCGCTCGTAGCGCTCGTCGAGCTGATCGAAGCCGTGCGCTCCGAGGCATTCGACGCGGGCGATGCCGTGAAGGACCTGTTCTTCGATGTCGGCCGGCGGGCGAAGATAATCGGTAACTACGACCTCAAACATGGGCGGTATCGTACGCGGCTCCGGCGGGGCGTCCAAGACGGGACCGCAGCTAAGATTCTTCCGTTTGTCTGATCCCCGGTTCGCTTTGTCTCTCGTAACTTGTTTCTAATCAGCGAGTTATGGTCGATAACCTATTCGTGGCGGATCCGGCGGTTTGCGCGATTTTTTACTTGATGCCGGCTTTATATAATGCTATAGTGTGAGGCGCGGGAGCGAGGGGCAAAAGACAAGTCGGTTGCGTCCGGGGCGGCCGGAGTGCAGGCTCGGGGCCTGTTACGATACTGGTTGGACTCGCAAACGGGCGCGGGTAGCTATGTTACGGAACCACACCTCACTCGGGTCGCGGCCGTCTCGTCGGGCGTTCACGCTCATCGAGTTGCTGGTCGTGGTGGCCATCATCGCCCTGCTGACCTCCATACTCCTTCCCTCGATGTCCAGGGCGCGGGAAGCTGCGCGGGCGGTCGTCTGCCTGTCGAACGCCAAGCAGATGGGCTACTCGGTCGGGATGTATTCGAACGATCAGAAGGGGATTCTCCCCGGCCCGGTTCACAACCCGATCTATCACGACACCGCACGGCTCCAGGAGCGCGAGGCGGCCAACCCCTCGCAGCTCTGGTGGAAGCTCAACCTGCCGTACTACGTGGCCAAGTACATGTCGGACAACTCGGGCAAGGCCCGCATCGTGGATGAGTTGCTCACGTGCCCCTCGGTGGCGCGCATCAAGGTGGTCAAGCCGGCCTCGAATCATGCGGTGTACCAGCTCTCGCCGGGCCACTACGTTGCGAACACGGGGGCGAACGTCCGCCCGTCATCCGGCAGGCGAGAGGATGATTGTGAACGGCGCGAGCGGGCCAATCCGAACGACACGCATCCGTATCACAAGACCTGGCCCGAGAACTACTTCGGCTGGACCAACATCCCGCGGAGCGTATCGGAACTCAACAATCTGGACCCCATTTACGAGCAGCCCAAGCGGATCGAGACCATCAAGAACCAGGGCGGCGAGTGGATGGTGGCCGACCTGTGGGCGTGGGACGTGGCCATCCCGATGGTCGGAAACGTTCAGGGTGGCACGTGGCCGTTCGTCGGCCAGCAGACCTCGATCTACGACAACGGCGGGTACAAGGTGCCGACGTTCCCGTACCACTACACGAACCGCTCGTTCGATCCGAACGGCAGGGATACACACAAGAACAGCCCGCGCCTGACGACGGGCAAGACCAATGCCGTCTATTTCGACGGCCACGGGGCGACCGTCCGCATCTGGAAAGGCTCGGTGAACCCGAAGTTCGCGTGGAAGGTGACGGGAAAGCCGTAGGAACGCTTCGTTAGCGGACGAAGCCTGCCAAAAAACAGGCCTTTCGAGCAGGTCGCGGTTGATCGGGGGCGGAGCGGCAGATAGAGTTCAGAGACAGGAGGAGGCGGGAAGTTCTCGCCGCACACATATCGGTACCGGTTTTTCGCGATCCGATCGCGAGGAGGAAAGGCTGATGGTTCGAAACGTATTGCTGGTGATGGGCGCGGTCGCGGTGCTGGCCGCGGGCAGCGCCACGGCGGCGCTCATCGAGGACTTCGAGGGTTACGCCGATCAAGCCGCGTTCGAGGCCGCGTGGCCTCGGATCTATGCCGGCTCGAGTATGAGCCTGCTCCAGGGCTTCGGTTATGACCCGGGCGGCACGGACCCGCTGCCTCAGTCCGTCCACGGGGTCGCGCAGGCCAACTACACCACAAGGAACTACCGAAATCTTGATAGTTTCACCGCCTACCAGGGCACGGATGCCAATCCGGTGAAGTTCGAGTTCTGGCTGTTTGACCAGGATCCGAGCCTGCCGGGTGGCACCGGACCGCGGAACTTCAACGAGGTGCGGGCTTACACGGGTGACGGGTACGGCCAGGGTACCCTCCAAGGTATCATCGCCATGGGGCTGTACAACTCGCCGGCGCCGGCCGACAAGCTGCATGCGCGCGTGTACTGGGGCGGCGGGAGTGCCTGGTACGCCCTGAACTCCCCCCGGAAGGCCGGTTGGACCAAGATGACGGCCCTCATCAAGTCTACGCAGGTGGAGTTCTACGTTGATGACGTGCTGGATACCACGGTGACCTTCACCGACCCGAGCAAGAACTACGTTCTCGATTGCGCCGTACTGGGCTCGGGCCTGACCTCCGTCGGCTACGACGTGGCGTTCGACAACCTGGAGGTCTCCGTTATTCCGGAGCCCGCGACGCTCGTCCTGTTGGCGGCCGGCGGGATCCTGCTGCGGCGTCGCCGCGGCTGATCGCACCGTCCAGCGCGAATGGCTCTGCGGACGGAGCAGGGCGACCAAGCCTCTTTTGGGATGAACGTGCGGGCGGGTTCTACGTCAGCCCGCCCGCACGTCTCCTTTTGAACGGAAAACGATCGCCGGGGCCGGAGTACCCGGCGGGCGATTGCCCGCGGATATCGGGCGGTCCCCCGACAGGAGAACGAAACCTATGACACGAGCCCATCGGATTCTCTGGACAGTGGGAGCGGTCGTTCTGCTGACGTCTCCCTTCGCCTGGGGCGCCACGCGCGTCTTCGACTTCAACGGCCCCGAGTACGGAAACCCGGACGAACCGTGTGCCAACGGTCCCAGACCCCCGTTGTTCAACCGTCCCGAGTACGGGGGCCAGACCGCAGCCTACATCGTGGACCCCGCCGGTTGCGGCCAGGGCATGCTCGGAGCCGGATTCGGGAGTGACAGCTACCTCACCGGCGAACTGGGCGATTCGGCCAACGTGCTGCGGTTCAGTTGGGACACGACCCCGATCGCCGTGACCGGCGCGAACTGGACGGAGGCCGCCAGACAGCTTACGGCCACCGGGGCGTTCACCCGGACGGCGGGGGACAAGATCACGATCACGGCCGGCTCCGGCGTGACGCCCGGCACGTACACCGTCTCGCGGCGCGTGGATAACGACACGATCGAGCTGGTGGAGGACATCACGACTGGCGGCGATGTGACCGACAACAGCATCGAAGGAACCATCGACACGGCCGGCACCGCCTGGGTCCGCATCCCGACCATTCCGTACTCCTACGTGGTGCCGCTGTTCCCGGCGCCGACCGTTCACCTCGGGGTCGGGAGCAGGATCTCCATGCGGATCGTCGCCTACGGCCTGGATGCATCAGAGATCGAGAATCCGGCCGCGCACATCGAGGTCGGGCTGGCCATCCGTGAGACGGGCCTGAACCTGCCGCTGGGCGAGGACGGCGGCGCGAGCGGGTCCATCGAGTTCGTCGGGTTCGACTCCAAGGGGGTCGGGGCGGATCCGAACACCCCGGTGGGCGGCACGACGATCCTGCACGCCGGGAGCTTCACCTCGACGACGGTGGAGTGGACGTTCGTGGACGACGCCGGCGTGGTAAAGGCCGACGTCCGGGTGGACGGTGGCAGCCCGGTCCGCAAGCCGATCGTGACGCTCTCGGGCGACGGAATCCTGGCGGCCGCGAATGACCGCGGGACGCTCGACAGCCTGGTCATCCGCAAGCCGGCTACGGACACCGTCACGAAGAAGTGGTTCGTGTGGGTCGACGACCTGACGATCGACGCGCCGGGCGTCACCGATCCGGTCAAGATCCGCGTGCCCGTGGTCGAGTACCAGACCTCGGTGACCGTGGACTTCATCGCCCCGACGGCCTCCGCGGTGAAGCTCTACAAGGACGCCGTCCTGATCGCGACGGCTACGCCGCCGTTCAACCCCGGTTCGGGCAGCCACACCTTCACGGGCCTCGAGCCGCTGGCCCTGGGGCAGGTTCTGACGGCAACCCAGGTGGTCGACGGGATCGAGAGCGCCCCCTCGGCGCCCGTCCCCGTGGCCAAGTTCGGGACGATCGAGGACTTCAGCCTGGGCATGGTGCACTACTCCTCGCCGCCCAGTCCGCCGAACTACCGGGAATGGTATGACGTCTCCGGTATCACGTGGGCCTACACGGCCGTCGCCACGATGGACGGCAGCCAGTGCGGCAAGATCTGGGACGGCGGCTGGACTAACGGCGTGTACGCCATCTTCCCGAGCGTCTTCCCGAAGACGGGCGTCTTCCACGTGCAATGCAAGATGCACGTGGTCGAGCCCGACAGCACGGATATCGAGCGTACGAACAAGCTCATGGCCTATCAGATCGGCGTCAGCGTGCCCGGACAGCACCGGGGTGCCGGCGGGTTGCTGCCCTGTCAGTATTACGGGAGCTACGCCGGCCTGACCACCGGCAACGACACGGCCAAGGGGCCGCAGATCGTCCGGACGCAGGACTTCGAGGCCAACGAGGGCCAGGACATCCTCATCGCGTTCAGTTCGGATGTGACTTCCGGCGGATGGAACGCCAACTCGTACACCTGGTACGACCCCGGCAACCAGACATACGTCCTCGTGGACGACATCGTCCTGGTGGAGGGGGCCAGGCCGATGACGAGCTGTGAGGACGTCCCACCGGTTACGCCGGCCGGTCCGCTGCGGGCCGGAGATACCACCGTGCGGGTCGCCGGCGTGGGCCCGGCCGCCGACTTCGTCACCGTGTACGTAAACGGCGTCCAGAAGGGCCAGCTCGACACGCGGACCACGGGCGGCGGGACCAAGATCGTCGCCATCAGCGAGCCGCTGATGAAGGGCGACGTCGTCCGGGCCACGCAGAGCTACCCCGACGGCAACGGCGGCGAGATCGAGGGTTGTGCGGCGGCGAGCACTGCCGTGGTCGGGACCGGTCCCAACCCGACGGGGTTGCTGGTGACGCTCGGTCTGCGGGAAACGAGCACTACCGCGGTTATCGGGGCCGACGGCGGCTGCACGGGCGCAATCGAGTGGCTCGGCGCCACCGACGTGGTCAACGGCGCGCCGCAGGGCAAGCTCATCGAGCCGTCGAACGAGTGGCAGACCGTCACCTTCTACCCGGTCGCCTCGGGCGGAAATCCGGCCGACCCGGTCCGCAGCTACGACGGCGGAAACGGCGTGCTGAACGGCGGATTCGTGAATCGCGGCGTGCTGGAGCACATCGCGTTCGCGCCCACGCCGGACAACCGCGACACGGGGCCGTTCGTCCTGTACATCGACAACGTGACCAGCGGGACGACGACCTTCGGCCACTTCGAGGGCGATCCGCCGCCCTCCGGCTATCCGGCTTACACCTGCGGGACGGCCGAGGTGATGTTCCGCAATCCGCGGTATCTGAGCCTCATGAAGCCTCATCTGCTGGCCGAGCCGTCGGCGTCGGTGATCGACTGCACACACGGAGATAACAGCGCGCAGTCCGTTCGGGTCGAGTTTCAGTTCACGGACGAGGGTACCAACCGCTGGGTTCGCGTGACGACGTACAGTCTCTATGGGATCCCGTCGCCTTATCTGCCGAACCCGACGGTCGCGTTCAACCAGCCGATCTCGCTGCGGATTCTGTTCCCGCCGAACGAGAATCCGTGTGTCGCGCCCACCATCAGCGCGATCACCCCGGCCAGCGGGCGTCAGGGTTCGCTGCTGACCGGCGTGCAGATCGCCGGGGAGAACTTCGTCGCCGGCAACACTCGCGTCAAGCTCGTGATGGCCGGTCAGCCCGACATCGTCGCCACGAACGTGAGCGTGACCGACAGCGGGCATCTCACGTGCGATCTGGATCTGACCTCCGCGGTCCTGGGCATGTACGACCTCAAAGTGGGCACATGCGCCTGGGCCACCGCCCCCGGGGCGTTCGAGGTCAAGGCCGGCTGCGCGACGCCGCCGCAGGATGGTGACGGTGACGGCGACGTGGACGTGAACGACTTCGCGCTGTTCCAGGTGTGTTTCAACGGCGCCGGCAACCCGTGGCCGTCCACGCTGCCGCCCGAGACCCAGCAGGTCTGCGCCTGCATGGACAAGGACGCCGATCTCGACGTGGACGTGAACGACTTCGCGGTCTTCCAGGTCTGTTTCAACGGGGCCGGAAGCCCGCCGGCCGCCTCCTGCCCGCCGTGACCGCGGCGCTCGCGGGCGCCTCTTGAAGACGAAGCCGGCCGCCGGGGGTCTTCAGGTCCCCGGCGGCCGTATTTGTCGGGGCGTATCGCGTCGGGTTATTCGTCGCCGGCCCGCGCTCCGAGCCCTTCGAACAGGGCGGTGCCGATCCGGACCATCGTGGCGCCTTCCTCGACGGCCACCTCGAAGTCGTTGCTCATCCCCATCGACAGGTGCCGGAAGTCGGGACCGGGTCGATGCTCGGCACGGATCTCCTCGAACAGCTCCCGCAGTCGGACGAAGTGGGGGCGGGCCTTCTCGGGGTCGTCGACCAGCGGCGCCATCGTCATCAGGCCCACGATGCGGATACTGGGCATCTCGCGGATCTGATCGAGAAGGTGCCCGGTGGCCCCGACGGCCATTCCAAACTTGGTTCTCTCGCCGCTGACGTTGACCTGGAGGAAGATGTCCGTGGTGTAACCGGCCTTGGCACCCTGCGCGCTGATGTCCTCGGCCAGGCGGAGACTGTCGACGGAGTGGATTATGCGGGCCCACGGAAGGACCTGCCGCACCTTGTTCCGCTGGAGGTGGCCGATCATGTGCCAGGTGGGCGCGGGCGGCACGTCCTGCGACCCGCCCATGAGCTGACGACGGGATCGGTACTCCTCGATCATGCTCGCGCGCTTGGCCAGCTCCTGCACACGGCTCTCGCCCAGCTGCGTCGCCCCCAGCTCCAGCATCATCCGGATCACATCCACCTCGACCGTCTTGGTGACCGCCACGAGGGTGACCGAGTCGGGCGATCGTCCCGCCCGCCCGGCGGCGGCCGCAATCCGGTCCCGGACGCGCTTGAGATTGTCGGCGAGCTTGCGTCGCATATGCGGAATGGGCATCGTTCCGAGTCCCATAACGGACTTATGTATCGCGCCGGGGTCGCTCGATCAACGTCGGGCGGGGGGAGGGATTGACCCGGACGGCGGGCCCCGGCAATCTCAAGGGGATGGTCAGTCTGGAGACGGTGATCGTCCCGCCGCCGGAGCCCGGGCACATCCTTGATTTCGAGGCCCTCTTCGGCCGCCGGGGGCCTGTGGAGATGGAGATCGGATCGGGCAAGGGCGGGTTCCTCCTGCGGCAGGCCCGGGCCCATCCCGAGCGGGATTACTTCGGCGTGGAGTGGGCCAACAAGTACTTCCGCTACGCCGCCGACCGGATGGTCCGTTGGGGCGTGCCGAATGTCCGTCTCATGCGGACCGATGCGCGGCATCTGATGCTGCATCATGTCCCCCCTGCGTCGCTGGATGCCCTTCACGTATATCACCCCGATCCTTGGCCGAAGAAACGGCACCACAAGCGACGGCTCTTCCAGCCGGAGTTCGTGGAGGCGGCCGTGCGAGCCCTGCGGCCCGGTGCGCGATGGGCGATCCAGACGGATGACCTCGCGTACTTCCAGATCATTCGGGAGCTGACGGCGGCGCGGCCCGAGCTGTCGCCGACGGACTTCGATGACCCCCAGTACGGGACGGTGGGCGAGCGGACCGAGACGAACTTCGAGATCAAGTACCTGCGCGAGGGCCGTACGATCTACCGCCTCGCGTATCGGAGGCAGTAGGTCGCCGATGCCCGCCATCATCGAGTTCGAGGCCGTCACGAAGCGTTTTCCGGGCGTGATTGCCCTGGCCGACGTCACCTTCGGGATCGCCCGCGGTGAATGTCATGCCCTTGTTGGCGAAAACGGGGCGGGCAAGAGCACGCTGGGAAAGATCGCCGCGGGCATCTACCGGCCCGATGCCGGGCGGGTCGTGGTGGATGGGCGGCCCGTTCGCTTCGGCGGTCCGCTGGACGCCGTTCGTGCCGGCATCGGAATCGTCCACCAGGAACTGGCCTACTGTCCGAATCTGTCCGTGGCGGAGAACCTGTGCCTGGGACGACTGCCTTCACGGGCCGGGGTGCTGTGTCGGGGCGAGCTGGCCGACCGCGCCGTGGGGATGCTCGGCCGCATCGGCGCGGACATCGACCCGCAGCTCCCGATGGGCCTGCTCTCGACGGCGCAGGTCCAGCTCGTGCAGATCGCGGCCGCCGTCGGCACCGGTGCTCGCGTACTGATCCTCGACGAGCCGACGAGTTCGCTTTCGGCGGGGGAGTCCGATCGGCTGGCCCGCCTGCTCGAACAGCTTCGCGACGACGGGACGACGATCGTCTACGTCTCGCATCGGCTGGAGGAGGTCTTCCGGCTGGCGGATCGCATCACGGTCCTCCGCGACGGCCGGCATGTGGCAACGCTCGAGCGGACGCGCACCTCCCCTCCCGAACTCGTCCGCCTGATGATCGGACGCCCGCTCGAGGAGTACTTCCCGCAACACCTGCGCGAGCCGCCCGGGCCCGAACGCCTGGCCGTGGAGGGCTTCTCTTCCCCGGGCCGCTTTGAGGACGTCTCGCTGGCCGTCCACGCCGGGGAGGTGGTGGGGCTGGCCGGGCTGGTGGGCTCGGGCCGAAGTGAGCTGGCGGCGGCGATCTTCGGGCTTGACCCCAGGGCCACCGGCCGTGTCCGCGTGGAGGGTCGTCCGGTTTCCATCCGCGACCCCCGGCATGCGATCGCCCTGGGTATAGGCTACCTCCCGGAGGACCGGAAGACCCAGGGGCTGGTGCTCTCTCTGGGGGGCCGGGCGAACATCTCGCTGCCGAGCCTCAAGCGGCTGGCGATTGCGGGCTTCGTGCGGCAGCGCCGGGAACGGGAGCTGGCGGCGGAGTACTTCGAGCGGCTCCGCGTACGCGCCCCGGACATGGACGTGCCCACGCTGACTCTCTCGGGGGGCAATCAGCAGAAGATCGCGCTGGCCAAGTGGCTGGCGAGCCGCTGCCGGGTGCTCATCATGGACGAGCCCACGCGGGGGGTCGATATCGGGGCCAAGGCGGAAATCCACGCGCTCATCGACCAGCTCGCAGCCGCCGGCGCCGGCGTGTTGCTGATCTCCTCCGAGCTGCCGGAGGTGCTCAACCTGTCAACGCGCATCGTCGTGCTTCGGCGGGGGCGGGTGGCGGGCGAGATGCCCAGACGGCAGACGACCGCCGAATCGCTGATGCGCTGCATGGCGGGCCTCACATCATCCGCCACGGCCCGTGTTCCCTGAAGCTCGCGAAGCCCTTTGGGAGCCGTGCCCCTCGTGACATTATCGGAAGGGAGAGGACGTACCTTTTCCGCTTCGGGCGGCTCCCGTCTGCCGGTACAATGCCCGGAAGGGACCGGTCGCTCGTCGATGGAGCGTGAGGAGCAGTCGGGTGGCCCGAGGCCGTTCGAGAATTGTGGCCGGATGCGTCGCGCTGTGGGCGCTGGCGGGCTGCGTGCCCGTCAGCGGGCCGCAGGACAGCGCGGATCTGCCGGTGCCCGTGACGGACGACCCGGCATCGTCCGACGGCGCTACGATCTCGGGCAGCCACACGCCGATCATTCCCTGCGAGGGCAGCGGGCCGCCGATGGGGGCCGTCCATCGTGAGATGTTTCTGGCCGTGAATGCGTACCGCCAGCAGAACGGCCAATCGGCGTTGCGCTACTCGCGGACGCTGGAAGCGGCGGCCAACGCACACGCCCAGGACCTGTACGTTCGTGACTTTTTCGATCACACGAACCCGGACGGGCTGGGACCGGGCGACCGTGCGGTGCGGGCGGGGTTCTGTCACGACCGTGTCGGCGAGAACATCGCGGCGGGCCAGACGAGCGTCCGCGAAGTGCAGGAGGGCTGGGAGCGCAGCCCGGGGCACAAGGCGAACATGCTCTACCCGTACTATGAATGGGTGGGGATGGGGCATTACGTCTCGCCCGATGGTCGGCACTACTGGGTGCAGGTCTTCGCGCTGCCGAACGAATAACAGCCATGTCGGTGCAACGGCTTCAGAAGGTGCTCGCGGCGGCCGGCGTGGCATCGCGCCGGGAGGCCGAGCAGATCATCCTGGATGGCCGTGTTCAGGTGAACGGCCGGACCGTCTCCTCGCTGCCGGTCCTGGTGGACCCGGAGCGGGACCGGATCTGCGTGGACGGCAGACCCCTGCGGGCGGAACGGAAGGTGTATTACCTGCTTCATAAGCCCAAGGGCGTGCACTGCACGAACCGCGACCCCGCCGGGCGTCCCCGGGCCATCGACCTGCTGCGGGGCGTGCGCGAGCGGGTCTTTCCCGTCGGGCGACTGGATGCCGACAGCGTGGGGCTGCTGCTGATGACCAACGACGGAGAGCTGGCCCAGCGGCTGACGCACCCGCGTTACGGCGTCCCGCGCACGTATCGGGCCCACGTCGGCGGGCGAATCAGCGGCGAGGACATTCAGCGGCTGCGCAAGGGCGTGTGGCTGGCCGAAGGGAAGACGAACGTCGCCGGGGCGCGGATCGTCCATAGCGGGCGGGATGTCAGCGTTGTCGAGATCACGCTGCGCGAGGGTCGCAAGCACGAGGTCCGTCGGATCCTGGCGCGGCTGGGGCATCCGGTCCGCCGATTGACGCGGATTCGCCTCGGCCCGCTGTCGCTGCGAGGTCTGCCGTCGGGGGCCTTCCGCCCGCTCGCGCCGCAGGAACTGGCGGCCCTGCGGCGCGCGGCCGACGGGCCGACGACGGACGGGCAGATCGGGCGGCCCGGCAAGGTCGCCCGGAGCACCCCCCGCGCTGCGGAATGACGTGACTTCCGGCGGGCGGTTCAGCCGCGGGTGTCGGGCCCTGGGAGACCGCGGGTTGCCAACTGAGCCTTCGGCCGCCGATACTGCGCTCTCCATAGCCGAACCGCAGGCGGTGCGGGACCCGGCAGGGCGCCGGAAGGATCGCATCGCCGGGGATGGGCCAACCAGCACCGAGGACATTCATGGCCAAACGTCGATTCCTGGTTACCGCCGCCCTGCCGTATTCGAACGGGCGACTCCATGTCGGTCACATCGCCGGGGCATACCTCCCGGCCGATATCTACGTCCGTTACCTCCGCCAGCGGGGCGATGATGTGCGATTCATCTGCGGCTCCGATGACAACGGCGTCGCCATCGCGATCACGGCCGCCAAGGAAGGTTCGACCCCTCAGGCCGTTTGTCAGCACTACAATGCCCGCCAGAAGGCCGACTTCGACGGACTGGGCATCCGGTTCGACGTTTACGGCGGCACCCACCAGCCGGATTGCGTCGAGCTGCACAACCGCATCAGCCAGGGCTTCTTCCTGGCGATTCATGAGAAGGGCTACTTCACCAAGAAGGCCACTCGACAGCTCTACGACCCGCAGGCGGGGAAGTTCCTTCCCGATCGCTACGTCCAGGGCACCTGTCCGGAGTGCGGCCATCCGGGCGCCTACGGCGACCAGTGCGAGAACTGCGGGCGGAGCATGGACCCGCTGGCCCTGATCGATCCGAAAAGCACGATCACGGGGGTCCGGCCCGAGGTTCGCGAAACGATCCACTGGTATCTGCGGCTCGGTGAGTTCGAGGAACGTCTGCGAACCTGGCTTGAGAGCAAACGCCGGCCTCGGGGAGACGATCCGCCCTGGCGCGAGACGACGCTGAACTTCGCGCTCGGACAGATCCGCGGGAGCCTGCCCGAACGCGCGATGACCCGCGACCTCGATTGGGGCGTCCCCGTGCCGCTGGACGACCCCGACGCCCGCGGCAAGGTCCTCTACGTGTGGTTCGACGCGCCGATCGGCTACGTCTCGTTCACGGCCAAGCACTGTGAGCAGACGGAGGGCGACTGGCGGGCGT
>Ga0209162_1000378_pt1 | contig 49447 bp, 40 predicted proteins | sample YNPNPMetaG_FD_187121 | JGI IMG/M metagenome (GOLD analysis project Ga0209162, IMG submission 187121) | Anoxygenic and chlorotrophic microbial mat microbial communities from Yellowstone National Park, USA - YNP NP MetaG (SPAdes) (version 2) ...
GTGGCCACCAGCCGGCCGTTGCTGTCGCGGAACACGATGCGGTCACCGCGGACGTCGGCGGTCCCGGTGGTTCGGCCCAGTTGATCCCGAAAGATGATGCGGTCCCCGCGGATGTTTGCGCAGCCCGTCGTGCGGCCGATCGCATCGCGGAACGTCACCCGGTTGGCGCTCACATCGGCCCGCGCCAGCGAACGGCCCACACTGTCGCGCAGCGTGACGCGGGAGTTGCGTGCGGCGTGCGTCGCCGCGAACACACTGAAACGCGTATCGAGTGCCGGCTTCTGGGTGCACCGATCGCCAGCGTAGGTGGCACCGATGCAGAGCACGGCGAGTCCCGTCGCAAGGCAGAACATGCCTCTTTGACGCCGAACGGTTTGCGACGCCGACAACCTCTCGCGCCGCCCGTGCGAATTGTGACCCATGTGATTCCCCTTTTTTCGAAAAGCCCGTTGGCTCGACGCTAAAGTGCGATTCGCAAACCGGCGGCGCGCTCTAGCGGAATCCGCCACGCAAGTGGTGGGACGGCCCCGCACGCGCGTGCGGGGTTCGAATAGCGTGCCGTCGAATCGTACATCGTCATATAGGGGCGCCTTTGCCACCTGAATTGTAGTTGGGCTTCGAAGCAGCGGGTAGCGAAAGTGAATCACGACGACCGGGGCTGCTTTGAGCTGGTCGCCCTGTTCCCGCGCGTCCGAGCCGAAGCTTGGTACGCTGCTGTGGGGCGCTGATGGGGACCCCAAGCTTATCGGACGCGGCTTCGGCGCGGGCGTGTATGCCTTGGTGAAGGTGCTTTTACAGCCGCTTCTCGATCTTCGCCCACGTGTCTTTCAACGTCACGGTGCGGTTGAATACCAGGCGGCGTGTCGCAGGGGGCGGGCCGGGCACGGGCGGATCGGAGTCGGGGTCGACGCAGAAATACCCGTGGCGCTCGAACTGGAACCGTGCGCCGATCGGCGCCGTCGCGACGCTCGGCTCCAGATAGCCCGTGATCACTTCCAACGAATGCGGATTGAGGTTCGACTTCCAGTCTGCCGCTCCGCCGCCTTCGGCCGACTCCATGATCTCGGAGGCGGAAAAAGCATCCAAGCCATCACTGCCAGGCGGGGGACTGGAGACAGCGGCGCTTGTGACGGCAGGCGCCGCGCGGGGTGGCCCGGATGCGGGTCCGGCTGTGGATTTTACCGGTGTGACATCGTCGGGATCGGGCTTCGTGAACAGGTAGTCGTACAGCCGAACTTCGACCGGCAGCGCGTGGGCCGCACTGACCCAGTGGAGCGTGCTCTTGACCTTCCGGCCGTCGGGCGCGTCGCCGCCGCGGGTCGCGGGGTCGTAGGTGCAGTGTACTTCGACGACGTTGCCGGCCTGATCCTTAACGCAGCCGGTGCAGCGGACGAAGTACGCGTAGCGGAGACGGACCTCGTTGCCGGGATAGAGCCGCCAGTACTTGGGCGGTGGTGTTTCGCGGAAGTCGTCCTGTTCGATGTAGAGGACGCGGCTGAAGGGGACCTTGCGCGTGCCGGCGCCGGGGTCTTCCGGATTGTTGATCGCCTCCAGCTCTTCGACCTGGTCGGCGGGGTAATTGTCGATAATCAGCTTGAGCGGTCGGAGCACGCCCATCACGCGCGGGGCCACCTTGTTGAGGTGCTCACGGACGCAGTGCTCGAGCAGGGCGACATCGACCGTGCTTTCGGTCTTCGACACTCCGATCCGCCGGCAGAACTCGCGGATGGCCTCGGGGGTGTAGCCGCGGCGGCGCATGCCGGAGATGGTCGGCATGCGGGGGTCGTCCCAGCCGCGCACGACGCCGGTCTTGACCAGTTCCAGCAGTCGCCGCTTGCTCATGACCGTGTAGGTGAGGTTCAGCCGGGCGAACTCGATCTGCCGGGGGTGGTGGATCTTCTTGCCCCAGGGGCCGGAGCCGTCGTCGGTCCGGCCCTCGTTGATCATGTCGATGAACCAGTCGTACAGCGGGCGGTGGTTTTCGAACTCGAGCGTGCAGATGCTGTGCGTGATGCCTTCGATGGAGTCCTCGAAGCCGTGGGCCCAGTCATACATGGGATAAATGCACCACTTGTCGCCGGTGTTGTGGTGGGTGGCATGCAGGATGCGGTACATGACCGGGTCGCGCAGGTTCAGATTCGGGTGCGCCATGTCGATCTTGGCGCGCAGCGTCTTGCTGCCGTCGGGAAACTCGCCTCTCCGCATGCGCTCGAACAGCTCGAGGTTCTCTTCGATCGACCGGTTACGGTAGGGGCTTTCGATGCCGGGGGTGGTCAGCGTGCCGCGCGTCCGGCTGACCTCTTCGGGTGACAGGTCGCAGACGTACGCCTTGCCCTTCTTGATGGCTTCAACGGCCCACTCGTACATCTGGTCGAAGTAGTCCGAGGCCCACAGGACGCCGGCCCGCGGATCGTCGTCACGCATGCCCTCCCATTTGGCTCCGAGCCAGCGCACGTCCTGGATGATGGCGTCGACGTATTCCTGCTCCTCCTTGGTGGGGTTGGTGTCGTCCATCCGCAGGTTGAACTGGCCGCCGTATTCCTGCGCCAGGCCATAGTTCAGACAGATCGACTTGGCGTGGCCGATATGCAGATACCCGTTCGGCTCGGGCGGGAAACGGGTATGCACCCGTCCGCCGAAGCGGCCGGTACGATTGTCTTCGTCGATGATCTCGCGGATGAAATCGCGCGAGCGCGACTCGCCGGCCCCGGTACCCGGGGGGCGGGCCGCCGCGCCACGGTCAGGTTCGTGAGGGTGGTCCGGATTGGGCTTGCCCATACGTCTGCACCTGCTCGCCGAGCGGTCCGGCGCCGCGCGACAGCCAGCGCGGGCGCCCGGAGCTCGACGGGCCGTTATGATAGCCGGCAACGCCCGGGGGACAATCGGCGGTGTGGTCGGACCGCCGGACTTGCGACGGAGGCCGGCCGCGCACGCAGGTGGCCCATGAGTGACGTTTCTCAGCCCGAGCGCGGCGAGCGCGAGCTGATTCGCCGCTTGCAGCGGTTGCTCGCTTTGCCCACAGGGGCGGGCGCGGCGGATGTCGCAGTGGCCGGGGTGCCGTTCGGCGATGACATGGCCGTTCTGCCGACCGGTTCGACGCCGTGGTTGTGGACCGTGGACATGCTCATGGACGGGGTGGATTTCGACTCTGCTGTGCACAACTGGTCCGTGATCGGCCGCAAGGCGATGGCGGTGAACCTCAGCGACTGCGCCGCGATGGCGGTAGTACCGGTGGCGGCGTTGTGTGCCGTGTCGCTCAGCAATCGGCTGTCGATGTCGGACGCGCTGGAGCTGATACGCGGCGCGCACGAATTCGGCTTGCGGCACGGCTGCCCGATCGTCGGCGGAGACACGAACAGTTGGGACCACCCGACCGTCGTGAGCATCTCGATCGCAGCCCGCCCGCTGCCCGATCGGCCGCCGGTTCGGCGGGATGGTGCCCGTGCCGGCGACACGCTGTGGGTTACCGGCCCGCTCGGCGGTTCGATTCTCGGTCGGCATCTGACTTTCGAGCCGCGCCTGGAGCTGTCCTGGCAAATCAGTCGGCAGGTGCAGCCGCACGCCATGATCGACATCAGCGACGGTCTGGCGCTGGATCTGAGCCGCGTGCTCGAGGCGTCCCGCTGCGGGGCGGTGCTATGGGCTGAGGCGCTGGAGGCGGTCATTCACCCGGACGCTCGCCGGCTGTCGGCCTCCGACGGTTGCCCGGCGCGCGATCATGCTTTGTACGACGGGGAGGACTTCGAGCTCCTGGTGGTGGTGCCGGCCGGGGTGCGCGAGGTCGCGTGTCGGAATCTGGGTCTGTACCCGCTGGGGCAGATTACCGACGAGCCGGGACTGTGCCTGGCGGACGGTGAAGCTCGGGCGCCGATCCCGGTGCATGGTTGGGAGCACTTCCGGTGACGGCCAGCGTCGAGCGAGTGCTGCGGGGTGTCGAAGAAACCGTCGCACTGGGCCGTGCGCTGGGTACGCTCCTGCGCGCCGGCGACTTTCTGGCTCTAAGCGGTCCGCTGGGAGCGGGCAAGACCCAGTTCATCAAGGGCGTCGCAGCCGGCTTAGAGGTGCCCGATGAGGAACCGGTGGTCAGTCCCACGTTCGTGCTGGTCCGCGAGTACGTCGGGCGGTTGAAGCTATATCACGTGGACGCGTATCGGCTCGGCGGCGCGGACGAACTGCTGGCCCTGGGATTGGAAGAGATGATGACCGACCCGGAGGCGGTGGTTGCGGTGGAATGGGCCGACCGGGTGGCGGAGGCCGTGCCCGGGCATGCTTGCCGGATCGCGCTGGCGCACCAGAGCCCGGAGTCGCGTCGGGTCTGCGTTCACTGGTCGGATGCCGACCGGCTGAAGGATTTGTGGTACCGTGCGGGTATGGCGTGAGGTGGGCGGTTTGTGCGTGCGACCATTCGGAAAACTCGACCGACTCCGATGCGCCCGATACACTCTCGGCGTGGTGGTCAGATCGTTGCCGGCGGCCTGCAAACGACCCTTCTGAGCCCGCTTGGACCAGGGAGTGCGATGAGATGAAGGTCGTGATTCTGTGCGGGGGGCTGGGGACGCGGATGCGGGAGGAGACCGAATTCCGCCCGAAGCCGCTGGTCGAAATCGGTCAGCGTCCGATCCTCTGGCACATCATGAAGATCTACGCCCACTACGGGTACCGCGATTTCGTGCTGTGCCTGGGCTACCGGGGGAACATGATCAAGGAGTACTTCCTGAACTACGAGGCGATGAACAACGACTTCACGATCCGCCTTGGGGCGCAGAAGCAGTTCGCATACCACGGGGCCCACGAGGAACAGGACTTCTGCGTCACCCTCGCCGACACTGGTGCCGAGACCATGACCGGCGGCCGCATCCGCCGCGTGGCACGTTACCTCGACGGGGACACGTTCATGGTGACGTACGGCGACGGGCTGGCGGATCTGAACGTGGCCCGCCTGGTCGAGTTTCACCGGCAGCACGGCAAGCTGGCCACGCTGACGGCGGTTCGCGGGCAGTCGCGCTTCGGGATCGTGTCGCTCAGCGATACCGGCCAGGTCCTCCGCTTTCAGGAGAAGCCCACGCTGGAAGAGTGGGTGCACGTGGGCTTCTTCGTCTTCCAGCGCGAGGTGCTGGAGTATCTGACCGGCGACGAGTGCGTGCTCGAACGTCAGCCGCTCGAACGTCTGGCCCGCGAGGGGCAGTTGATGGCCTATCGCCACCCGGGCTTCTTCTACGCGATGGACACCTACCGGGAATACAAGGCGTTGAACGCCATGTGGGACGCCGGTCAGGCGCCGTGGAAAATCTGGTCATGAGCGTTCCGTTCGCTGACGCCTTTCGCAACCGGCGCGTGTTGGTGACCGGCCATACCGGATTCAAGGGTTCGTGGCTTGTACTGTGGCTGCATGCGCTGGGAGCGCGTGTGTACGGCTACGCGTTGCCGCCCCCGACCCATCCCAGCCTGTTCGAAGCAGGGCGCATTGGCCGCCTGCTGGCGCGACACACCGTGGGCGACGTGCGTGACTTCGACCGACTCCGCCGCACCTTGCACACGGCCCGCCCGCATTATGTTTTCCACCTGGCCGCGCAGGCGATCGTCGGCGTCGGCTATCGGCAACCGCGGGAGACGTTCGAAACCAACGTGCTGGGCACGGTGAATCTTCTGGAGGCGCTGCGTACGGTGCGGACCCGCCCGGACGGTCGTTGCGCCGTCATCGTCGTCACGAGTGACAAGTGTTACGACGTGGCCGCCACGTCCCGGCGCACGCGTAGTGACCGCGCTAGCTTCCGTGAAACGGATCGACTCGGCGGCGACGAACCATATAGTGCCAGCAAGGCCGCCGCGGAACTGGTGGTCCGCGCCTACCGCCGATGCTACTTCCCGCCGGAACAGTTGGGTCGCCACGGCGTCGTTCTGGCGACGGTGCGGGCGGGAAACGTGATTGGCGGCGGAGATTGGGCTACGGGGCGCATCATCCCGGACATTGTGCGCAGTCTCGCCGCCGGCCGGCCGGTGCTGGTTCGCCAGCCGACGTTTTGTCGTCCGTGGCAGCATGTTCTGGACCCGCTGGGCGGGTACCTGCAACTGGCCGCCCGATTGAGGCAGCACCCACCGCCCGCCCGCGACGCTGCGCTGTGGGAGGCGTGGAACTTCGGTCCCGCGCCCGGCCGCGACGTCCCCGTCAGCGACCTCGTCCGTCGTTTCCTGGCCGCGTACGGACGGGGAACCTGGCGGCGCGCCCGCGTCGGGCCCGCTGTCCTTCCGGAGACCGCGCGGCTGTACTTGTCCAGCGCGAAGGCCAGACGCCTGCTCGGCTGGCGCCCGCGCTGGACCTTGGACGAAGCGATCCGCCGGACCGTGACCTGGTATCGCGTTTTCTACGATCAGCCGCACGCCGACTTGCCGGCTGCTTGTCGGGAGGACATCGCGGCCTGGGAAGCCGCGGGGTGAACTCGGCCATGTCTTGTGGCATTCAGAAACGCACTGTTTGCCGCATCTGCGGCGCCCGCGACGTGCGGCGTTTTCTGCATCTGCCGCGCATGCCGCTGACGGATGGGTTTGTCACCGCCGCCGGGCGCGGTTCTGAGTTCGTCGCCGATCTGGATGTGTTTTTCTGTGTCGGCTGCGCTACGGTGCAGACGCTGCATGATGTTGAAGCGGGCGACTACTACCGTGCGTATCGCTACACCGTTTCGCGGTCCACGCTCGCCCGGGATTTCATGCAGGAACTCGCCGACGCCGCTTTCCGACATTTCCGGCTCCAGCCCGGAGATCGCGTGTTGGAGATCGGTTCCGGGGACGGCTACCAGCTCGCGTGCTTTCAGCGGCTGGGAGCGCGCGTTCTGGGGTTTGAACCATCGGCGGAGCTTGTCACGGCTTCGCGGGCGGTCGGTGTTGATGCCCTGCCGTGCCTCTTCACCCCTGAAACCGCCGCGCGCGTGCCGCCCGAGCTGCGCCCTGCTCAGCTCGTACTGCTGACCTACACTTTCGATCATCTGCGCGACCCCCTGGCGTGCCTGGCTGCAATTCGGAGTCTGCTCGATCCGCAGCGCGGTGTTCTGGTTCTGGAAGTGCACGACCTGGGGGAGATCATTGCCCGCCGTGAGTTCTGTCTGTTCGAGCATGAACACACGATCTATCTGCACGTGGGCTCGCTGTCCCGCCTGCTGGCGCGCGGCGGCTTCCAGCTCGTAGCGACCGAGCTGCTGGCCGCCCCGCGACGTCGCGCCAACTCGCTGCTCGTGGCGGCGGTGCCGGGTTCCGAGGTGTCGCAGGCGAGCGGCTGGGCGGGGGTGTCCAGATGCGGTGCGGACGCGGCCCTGCGATGCGTCCCCGCTAACGACACTGCCGCCCAGGCGTTGGACGACTGGACGACCTACGCGCATCTGGCAGAGCACATCGAGCGCGCCGCGACGCACTTGCGGGACGCGGTGCGCCAGTGGCGCCGCGCCGGTCGACGGGTGGTGGGCTATGGTGCCGGCGGCCGCGGGGTGATGACGCTGGCCGTGGCGCGACTGACGAGCGACGACCTGGACTTCGTGTGCGACGCCAATCCGGCGTTGCACGGGCTGTACACGCCCGTCACACACGTCCCGATCGTCGCGCCCACGCGGCTGCTCACCGAGTCCGTCGACGACGTAATCGTGTTCTCTTACGGATACCTGGACGAAATCCGCACCGCGTACGCCGGATTGGCGCAGCGCGGCGGACGGTTTGTTTCCCTGCTGGACCTGTTGACATGCGCGCCTTCGTGACCGGCGCTACGGGGTTCATCGGCTCACACCTCGTCGAACGTCTGCTCCGCGCGGACGTAGCGGTGGCCATTCTTCTGCGACCGTCGAGCAATCCGTGGCGCATCGCTGCGCTGCTGCCGCGCGTGACCGTCATTCCTGGCGACCTGCACGCTCTGGGCGCGGTCGAGGCCGGTCTGCGAGAGTTCGCCCCGGACACGTTGTTCCATCTCGCCTGGAAAGGCGTGGCCGGCCGCGAGCGTAACAGTCCGGATCAGATCGAGGCCAACCTGATGCCGACCGTGGACCTCGTGCGGTTGGCCGGGCGCGTCGGTTGCCGAACGTGGATTGGCCTGGGTTCGCAGGCGGAGTACGGGCCGCAACCCAGCGTGATCCACGAAGACACGCCACCGCGGCCGACGACGCTTTATGGCGTCACGAAGCTGTGCGCCGGACTGCTGGCCGGACGGCTGGCCGCCGACGCCGGCCTGCGTTTCGCGTGGCTGCGCGTGTTTTCCGTGTACGGTCCGAAGGACAACCCGGGCTGGCTGCTGCCCGACCTGATCAGCGCCCTTTCGCGCGGCGAGCGCTTCGCGCTGACGGCGTGCGAGCAGCACTGGGACTATCTCTACGTGGACGACGCGGCCGAGGCGATCTATCGCGTCGGGGTGACACCCGATGCGGAGGGCGTCTTTAATCTCGGGTCCGGTCAGGCCCGGCCGCTGCGGACGATCGTCGAACGGGTTCGTGATCTGATCGATCCTTGTTTGCCGCTCGGCTTCGGCGAGCTTCCTTACCGACCGGATCAGGTGATGCATCTGCAAGCGGACATTGCCCGCCTGACTCGCGCGACCGGCTGGCACCCGACCGTTTCGCTGGACGACGGCCTGCGGCGGACCGTCGCCTGGTACCGAGCGCGCCGCGACCCCGGGGCGTCGACCGTGCCTGACGTTGCGCAAGGGCGCTGAACGGCCGTGACCGCAGAATGGCTCGAGCGCGGTTACACTATGACAGCCGGCGTTTGGCGCCTTGCCAGGACACAAAATGAGTGCCTACTGCATCCCCTCATCGACCGAGCTGGCCCGCCGCATACGGTGTCGCGCGCTACGCATGGTCCACCACGCCCGGGCGTCGCACATCGGTTCGTGTCTGAGCTGCGCGGACCTGCTGGCGGTGCTGTACCACGAGATCCTGCGCGTTGATCCGTGCCGCCCCGATTGGCCAGATCGGGATCGGTTCATCCTGAGCAAGGGACACGCCGCCGCTGCGCTGTACGCTGCCCTGGCCGAGCGCGGCTTCTTTCCCGTCGCCCGCCTGGACACCTTCGGCGACGACGGTACGCAGTTGGCGACGCACGTGGCGCGCCACGGCGTGCCGGGGGTGGACTTCGCAACGGGGTCACTGGGTCATGGGCTGTCCGTGGGCGCGGGGATGGCGCTGGCCAGTCGGCGGGATGGCCGCCCCGGCCGCGTTTTCGTTTTGCTTAGCGATGGGGAGTGCGATGAAGGCTCGACGTGGGAGGCCGCGTTGTTCGCGGCCCACCATGGCCTGGACAATCTTGTTGCAATCCTCGACTACAACAAGATTCAGAGCTTCGGGCGGGTGACGGAAGTACTTGGACTTGAGCCGCTGGCCGACAAGTGGCGGTCCTTCGGCTGGGTCGTTCGAGAGCTGGACGGCCACGACCACGTTCGAATCCTTGGCGAACTGCGGGCGGTGCCCTTTACGCCGGGGCGCCCGTCGGTGGTGGTAGCTCACACTATCAAGGGCAAGGGCGTCAGTTTTATGGAAGACCAGCTTTTGTGGCATTACCGCTCACCCGATGACGCGCAGCTCGCGGCTGCGTTGGCGGAGCTGGGGGAGCCATCGTGAGAACGGCCTTTGTGCAGACGCTCTGCGAACTGGCGGCCGCCGACGAACGCGTTTGGTTGCTTACCGGCGATCTGGGCTTTTCCGTGCTGGAAGTCTTTCGCGAGCGCTTCCCGGATCGTTTCGTGAACGTCGGCGTGGCCGAACAGAACCTTATTGGTGTTGCCGCGGGTTTGGCCAGCTCTGGTAAGCTCGTCTTTGTATATTCCATCGCCAACTTCCCGACCTTGCGCTGTCTCGAACAGATCCGCAACGACCTGTGCTACAACGAGCTGCCCGTAAAGATCGTGGCCGTCGGCGGAGGTTTTGCCTATGGGCCACAGGGGTATACGCATCACGGCCTCGAGGACCTTGCCATTCTGCGTACCCTGCCGAGCATGACCGTCATCGCGCCCGGCGACCTCGTCGAAACCGAACTCGCCACGCGGGCCGTCGTCAACCTGTCTGGTCCATGCTATTTGCGGCTGGGCAAGGCCCGGGAACCCGTCGTTCACGTCGTCCGGCCGCCGTTGGCGATCGGCCGCGCGATTCTGCTCCGCGACGGGCGGGACGTGACGCTGATCAGCACGGGGGCGGTGCTGCCATATGTCATGCAGACTGCCGAAACGCTGGCTGACCGGCACGGGATCGAGGCGCGGGTGCTTAGCATGCATACGCTGAAACCGATTGACGATGAGGCTATCCAGCGCGCCGCCACCGAGACGGGCGCTGTGGTCACGGTCGAAGAGCATTCCGTGATCGGCGGCCTCGGATCGGCCGTGGCGGACGTGCTCGCTACAAGAGCAACCCCAGTACGGTTTGGCAAGTACGGCGTGCCGGACCGCCTGTGGCATCAGACCGGCAGCCCGGAGTATCTGCGCGGGCTGTGCGGCGACCTGGTGGCGGTGGTGCGCGAGTTGCTGGGGAGATGCGACCGGTAGAGGCCGGCTGCTTTCTCGGGTCATACGCCGGTTATCCATTCGCCCTCTGCGCACCCCATTGGTCCCTACGGCGCCAGCGGACAATGTGCCGTTGCCGGAGCGGTCGGATCCGAACCTGCACGCGAGTGCGGGGCGCGGGTTGCGCGCACCCCACCCCGCCCCGCCCGAGTGCGGGGGCGACAATCGCTGGGATTGAGCGGGACGGCCGCCCAGCATCCTCCAGCCGGAGCTTCGGCGTGGTAACGGCCGGCCCCCACGTAAGTTACCGGCAATTGCCCTTGACGCACCCTCCCCCCGTGTATGTTACACTAGCGGATGCGTTCGGAGCGCCCGACAGGCGACGCGGGCCGCGCGGTCGGTCGGACGCGGGCAACTGGATCGACAGGGGTTGGCGGGCTTGGTGCTCGGAGTTCTTACCGGGCGCGGCAGGAGCACATCCATGGCACGGGGCGATCTCACCAGGTACGTGGCGGCTGCGACTTTGCTGGTCGCGGCGTTCGTTTCGGTGGCCATCGTCGTGCGGCGGCACGGGGGGGTGGGTGGTACGGCGCTGGAGCTGGCCAGCGAGGCGACGAATCAGCCGGGCGAATCCGCGCGTGTGTTGCGTGATGAGGCCCTCGGCGAGGATGTTTCCCAACAGGGCGCACTGGCAGGTGACGCAGATGCTGAACCCAGTAAGGCGGCGAACGAGGCTGCGGGGCCGAATTCCGGCGGGCGTTCGCTGTGGCAGTGCCTGACGCGTGCTTCCGTGCCGATTGAGGGCGGGCCGCCCGATCCGGCGCCGGTCCGTGGGTCGGAGCCGGCCGTTGCGTCGACACCCCCGTCCGTGGGAACGGCCGCCACCGAAGAGACGAACCGTGAGCATACGCCCGTGGCGGAGAGCAGTACGTCAGACGTCGCGGCGGAAAACTCCAGTGAGACGGCGAGCATGGATGCGACCGCCACGAACCCGACGCCCGTACAGCGGGTGGTGTTCCGCTTCTATGAGCTGTCGAATCAGTGGGCCTTCACCCGGGATGTGCCGCCTGAGGCGTGGGGGCGAATTCGCGATGAGCTTCTGGACGCCATCGAGCGCTATCCGGAGGATAAGGGGGTTCCCGATGCGATCTATGCTGTCGCACAAATGGTGTCCGACAAGAAGTATCCGGACCTGAAGCGTTGTCTGCTGGAAAACTGCATATTTCACCCGCGGGCAGATCCAACGCTACAGATAATGGTGTTTCCGGAGCTGATACCCTATTGCGATCCGCTGCGCCAATTCTGCCTCTGGAGCTGGCGAAATGAACTGATACTGGGCTTACCCAATGAGCCGATGGGCGAGGGGCGGCCGAACCTGCGAGATGGCTGGATGCCAGAGTACTACGAGGGGCTTAAGCGGAAGGCCATGTATGCAGCATTGCTTTTAGAGCAAGGAATTTCTCTGGACAGTCCGGAGCTGCCGGAGCGCGACCGGGGCAAGAAACCGACGGACTACCTGCGGGAGTTGCTGGCTCTCATGCCGCAGATCCGCGCCGCGCCTCCGCCGGGTGTGAATTGCGATGAGCTGGAAGCGAAAACGCTCTCCGATCTCGGATTTCTGTTGATGAACGAGGTGGAACGGCAACACACAGAAATTATCTATCCACCTGACGGCGGGCCGGCGCAGCGCGTTGTGCACGGCCCCCTACCGCCAAATGAAGAGGCCGCGGAGGCGTTTCGCGAGCTGCGGCTTAGATTTCCCGAACAGGCGCGGACGATGGGCACTGCGTTTGACGAGGCAAGAGCGCGAGACCCGAGTGAAGGGCTGGTGTATGTGCGCACGCTCGAAGAGTGCGAGGAGACGCTCGGATCAACTCTTCTTTCTTATCGGATCGGAGAAGCGTACCTGAGGCTGGGACAGGGCCGACCGTTCATCGAGCGCTGGGAGGACGCGATTCTGGCCGGTACCGTGCACCTGTCCAACGAACCTGTCACCGCGGCGTTGCCTCCCGACGGGTCGCCGAAGCGACCCGAAAACTATGCACCGCACTTCCTGCAATTGGCGCGCGCCTACACGCAGCCCGATGTCGAAGACTGGGAGAAAGCGGTCCTTTACTATGAGCGTGCCTTCGGCCTTATGCCACGCAGCGCAACCGGTCGGCCTCAAGCATACCGTGAGCTGATCAAGGCTTACCAGCGCGTGGGCGACTACGAAAAGGCGCTGCGCTGCGCGGAACAGCTCGTCGCGGAACACCCGGAAGGCAGTGGCTGGGTCCCATCGGACATAGAGGTTCCGGAAGAATTGCGCGCTGCCGTACAGCATGCGCATGAGATTGGGGCTGATGGTTCAGAGAAAGGAGGTAAGCACCAATGACCGGGGGTCTCGTACACGCAGTTGTCGGAAGGCTTCTTGTGTCGTTGCCGCCGCCTTTTGATGCGGGCGCGCGGGGTCCGGCGGAACGTCGGGACGGTAACGCGATCCACGGGCTGGCTGAGCGGGTGCAAGAGTCAAGGCAGCCAGTGCGCCGACTGCGACTGTCCGCCGGGAACGGGAACGCCCGGACCGGACGCTTGGTGAGGTGGCAGGCGCGCCCGGGACAGGCCCGAACCGACCAGCCTCAGCGCAGTGCCAGCGTCGTGTGGCGCGGAGCACGCCACGGGTGACCGCTGCGTGCGGTGGGACAATGTGCTGTTGACGGGGCTGTCCGTTATCGTTATGGAGCAGGCTAAGACTTGTACGACGCATTCGGAAACAGGAGGCGAGGGACAATGGGTGGAGCCGTCGCGTCAATCGTTATGCGGATACTACTTTCGGTTGCTCTTTACCCGCCATTGAACGCGGCAGCGGTGCTGCCCCGGCTGGCAGATACACAAGTGCCAGCGGTGCCGCCTGCTCCCGAACCGGCCGACGTGGTGGCGGGAGACTGCGGGTGCGCCCCGGCGCCCCTGCCGCCGGAGCCGGGAACGCCAGTAGAACTGCGCTGCGTGTGGACGTTGTTGCCCGGGCCGGTTGAGATAGTCCGGGAGGAGAGCATTCGGCAGTCACACATTTCCGCTACGCTTGCCAATTGTCTGGTTCCTGAGATTGATAGCCAGGAAGTCAAGTTCTTGGTTCCGAGCGTCCAAAAGGTCTCGGTGTCGTCCACGTTCTCGCGGGAGTTACAAGAAAGAGTCAATTGTGCAGCGCTTGACGCACTTGAGCTGCGTGCTTTCGCCTCTTTAGAGTTTGAAGCCGGCCAGACGTCTTCGTACACTTCAAAGGGGGCGCACAGTGTGGGCTGCAAGTTAAATCTGCCGCCCTGTGCGAGCGTAGCACTGGATTCCTATCTGATTGTGGATATAAAGGTCGTGCAGTTACCCATGGGCCACAAATGGGTCGTCTCGTGGTACCGGAATGGCGCGTGGACTCCCTGGCAGACGCACAGCGTGTGCGAGGGACAAATGGGTAGCGTGACTGCTACCAGCCTGAGGACCAGGCTGAGCGGCTGCGAGTCTAAAAACGGGCCGCCATGCGAGGACTGCGATGCTTCGCCGGGGGTTCCTCAAAGTCAGCCCAAGGCGAAATAAGTAGACCGCCCCGCGCGGCGAGGCGTTTACGTGAGCCGCTGGTGGCTGTTGCGGGTCACGAAGCGGGACGCGGGGCAGAAAAGGTTGACGACCGTCAATGGCCCCGTCACGGCAGTGACGTTGGTAGGCAACCCGCCGGATGCCGATCCAGCCGAAAACCTCCGCTGCCCTTCGTGGGCATGCCGTGGCCGCTATCTGAACCCCCGACGCAAGTCGGGGACACATGGGGACCCATCACGCGGGTGGCGGGCCACGCACCGCTGGGGATCAACCCATTACGCAACCGAGAGGTATGTCCACCAAGGCGCCCGTAGTGCCGGTCAAGGGTCGTCAGGCACAACAGGAAGTGAGCGCCGCAGGCGGGCCGGAGCGGGGGACATACTTACTTGGACGGGCCCTTGCGGGTTGGGGCGCCGGGGGGTATACTCCGGGGCTCTGCGTAAGATAGAGGCTGACCACCATGGCCAGAAAGAGCCAGAAGCCCCACAAGGGCTTACGAAAACGTGTCAAGGTCAGTGCCACCGGCAAGGTGCGCTACAAGAAGCCCTTCGCCGGGCACCTGATGAGCACCAAGTCCGGACGGCGGCGACAGCGTCTGCGGCGGCCCGGCATGCTGACCGGGAAGATCGCGCAGAACGTCCGTCGCGCCCTGTGCGTCGGTTGACGACCTTGACCAGGAGAGCTGCACATGCCACGTGTCAGACCCGGCCACAAGACCCGCCAACGTCATAAGCGCGTGCTGAAGGCCACGAAGGGGTATCGTGCGACGCGCAGCACCCTTTTCCGGCCCGCCAAGCAGGCCCTGATCAAGTCGGGCCAGTACGCCTTCCGCGATCGTCGCGCCCGCAAGCGCGACTTCCGCTCGCTATGGGTGATTCGCATTAGTGCGGCCTGTGACGCGCGCGGCATTTCGTACAGCCGCTTCATGAACGGCCTCAAGAAGGCTAGCGTATTCCTGAACCGCAAGATGCTCAGCGAGATCGCGATTGCGGATCCGTCGGCGTTCGACCGGCTGGTGGAGCTGGCCAAGAAGCACGTTTCTTCGGCGGCGTGACGGGCAGCGGGGGCACGGACGTCAGCGCGTATGGCAGCGGCCGGCGTACAGCCGGCCGTTATACTATCGGCGGCCGGATGCATGCGGCGCGGGTGGGGTGGCCGGTAGCCGGTGGGCGATGCGACAGGACCCGATCGAGCGCATTCCGACGAGCGACGGCGGGTGGGTAGCCGTAAAACGCAAGCACGCTCCGGGCGGTACGCCGGTTGTGTTTCTCCACGGTCTGGCGGTGAACGCGGATTTGTGGGACCTGCCGGAGATTCGCGGGCCAGACTACCACTATCGGAGTCTGGCGTCGCTGCTGCACGCGCGCGGATACGACATATGGCTGGTGAATCTGCGCGGGCACGGCGCGCCGCACATGTACAGCGCGCCGCCGCCGGGTCAGACCGACTGGTGCGTGGATCACTTCATTCTGTATGACCTGCCGGCGGTGCTGGCACGTGTGACGGGCGTTTGCCGTCGGCGACCTTTCATCGTCGGTGCCAGCATGGGGGCGATGACGTTGGCGGGCTACCTCCAGGGCGCGCGGCTGGTGGGCGACGAGGGCTGCGCGCGAATCGTGGCCGACGAGGAACTGGCGCGCCGCAGGCAGGCTGCTTTGGCCGGATGCGTGTTCGCCGAGTTTCCGGCGCTGCTGCGCTGGCCACACTCGCTGTATGACGAGCGCGGCAACCTGAACTGGCGCATGCTGCTGCGGGACTGGTGGCGGAACGATGGGGACGTGAATTTCCCGTTCGAAATGCTGTCCCGCTGGCGTTGGCTCCAGATGCTGTTGGCGGCCTGGGGACAGGTCCCGGTCCACTGGGTAAAGGGCAACCCCAGCGCCGACCCGTGGTACCGGCGGCTGCCGGCACCGTTGGCCGCCCGGGCCGCCCGTTTGGAGCGCAGTGTGGTGCAGGCCATGCTGCGCGTGTCGGGAACGTTCACCGGCGCCACGCACCACCGCGCGGAGGTCTTGCTGCATGGACGCCGCTATGTCCTTGACCATATGAAGGCGGGCGTATTGCGGCAGATGACAAAGTGTGTTCGACGCGGTGCCTTCGTCAGCGTTTTAGGGACCGCCGAGCACGTATACTCGGACTACTACCAGCTCGTCGAAGTACCCACGCTCGTGGTGCAGGGCGCACGCGACCGGATCGCCAACGCGGAGGTCGCGCGGCGCGCGTTTTTCGACCGTATTCGCGCCACGGACAAGCAGTTCATCCTCGACTTGGACATCGCCCACGGCGAGATCGAAGCGGCACCCGTCGCGTGCGAACGGATCTATCCGCGCATCATCGCTTGGCTCGAGGCGCACGATGCTCCGGCGATGTCGCCGCTTGCTGTAGGCGAGGCACCGGAGCGCGCGCTGCGCACGGCCGAGAGCGCGGCGGTGCGGGTGTGCTCCGTGGCCCCGGAGCGTGGGCCGCTGGCCGCAGTGTCCGGTGGGGCCGGGTGATGGGCTGCGTCTGGCGGGTGGATTGGGGGGACAGGTAGAATTGGGAACGCAGCGGACGGTTCGCGAGGCTGGCTTCGCGCCGGGGAGGCACGCATGACGGCGCCCGCAGAAGAGCAGGTCGCTCAGTTCCGCGCAGCATTTGTCCGGCTGCGCGACGAAGTGGGCAAGATGATTGTCGGTCATCAGGATGTGGTCGAGGGGGTCCTGGTGTGCCTGTTTGCCGGCGGTCACACGCTGCTGGAAGGTGTGCCCGGGCTCGGTAAGACGCTGTTGATCCGCACGTTATCGCAGGCCTTAAGCCTGGATTTTTCGCGCATCCAGTTCACGCCCGACCTGATGCCGGCGGACATCATCGGAACCAACATCATCACGGAAGACCCCGCCACGGGCCGGCGACACTTCGAGTTCCAGCGCGGCCCGCTCTTCGCGCAGATGATCCTCGCCGACGAGATCAACCGCGCCACGCCCAAGACGCAGTCGGCCCTGCTGGAGGCGATGCAGGAGCACACGGTCACCTCGGGCGGCGTGAAGTACCCGCTCCGCGAGCCGTTTTTCGTCATGGCCACGCAGAACCCGATCGAGCAGGAGGGCACGTATCCGCTGCCCGAAGCGCAGCTTGACCGGTTTTTCTTCAAACTCCTGGTCGGCTATTCCGACCGCGAGGAGCTCAAGACCATCCTGGATCGCACGACGGCCGGGTATCGTCCCGACGTCCGGCCGGTTATGACGGGCGAGGAGATCATCGCCGGCCAGGAGCTGGTTCGCCGGATCATCGTGGCGCCGCACGTGCAGGATTACGCCATCCGGCTGGTGTTGGCGACGCATCCGAACGGTGCGTTCGCGCCGCCGATTGTCAACAAGTATGTGCGCTGGGGTTCCAGCCCGCGTGGGGCGCAGGCGCTGACGCTGGCGGCGAAGGTGTATGCCATGCTCGACGGCCGGTGCCACGTGAGCTTTGAGGATGTGCGGAAAGCGGTCCTGCCCGCCCTGCGTCACCGGCTGCTGTTGAATTTCGAAGGCGAGGCGGAAGGGCTCAGCACCGACTTCATCCTGAACGAGATTCTGGGGACCCTCCCGACCGCAGCCGACAAGGCGGCCTGAACTCCGTACGACACGCAGCGGCCAGAAGGGCCGCGAAGCCTACTTCGTGCCCGGTCGCCCGTACATCCGTCGCTCGAATACCTCCTTGTCCGTCGTGACAATGAGCTCGACTTTCGGGCAGGTCGGATCGGTGGTCGTGTATTCGATCACGAAGCCCTCGGGTGGCGTTTCCGCACCGCACGGCAGCGAGACCTGGGATTGCACGACGGCCCGGACCGGGGGGTTGAGTTTCGTCCGCATCCAGGCTTCCGGCGGCTGGGTGGGGCCGACGGTCACCTTGACGCGCGGGTCCTTGCAGGTGCCGCCGGTCACGCGGAATTCGTTCGGATCGTCCGGGCCATAGTAGTGAAGGCTGATCACTCGCTGCACGGGGCTGGCATCGGTCTTGAGCAGGTAAATGGCCGGCGGCACGAGTTCGACGTGGGACAGCATCTCGATGCGAGCGGGAACCGAGATTTCCCCCTCCCGGGACAGGCCGGTCACGAAGGTCAGCTCCCCGTGAATCTTGCCGGGACCCAGCTCGCGGTTGGTCCGGCCGATGACTTCGTATTCCACTCCGGGCGTAATCTCGCGGATTTCAACGTCCAGCTCACGGATGCTGCTGGATTTGAGCTGGAGGCGCATCGGCTCGGGCATCTGGTTCTTGAGCACCAGCTTGCCGGTCTGGCCGGGCTTGCGATCCAGAGCCCGAACGACGAGTCCGCCGAGCGGTTCCCGCAGGACCGCCCGCTTGATGAACCCGCGAATGTGAAAATGGGCTTCGCCGGGTTTCGGGGCGGGGTCCCGGTTCCCAAGCTCGCTGCCGACTCGCGGGTCGTTCGTTAACAGAATGACCTTGGACGTGACTTCGCCCTGCTTGCCGTGCGTGTCAAAGCGAACTTTGACGGTCGTGGACTGACCGGGGGGCACATTCTTCCGCTCGGGCTGGGCCACGGTGCAGCCGCAGGTGGTGCGCACCTCGTTGATCACCAGTTCAGCGTCGCCGTCGTTACGGACGATCAGCGTGGTCTCCTGCTGCTCGTCCTGCCAGACTTGCCCGAAGTCCCAGGCGGGTGGTTGCAGGACTACCCGGGGGTCGGCCATCGCTGCGCCGCCGCCCACGGCCAGTGTTACGATGACAGATAGACACGAGGCACATTGAATGGACCGGGTCATGGCTGCTGCTCTCCCGTGCGGGCCGGCGGCTCGGCACCGGCCCGAATCGCTTTCAGTATCCCGCTCCCGCCAAGGCGGTGCAACGTCTACTGTCCGCCGAACCCGGTGTCCTTCATCTGCCGGATCACGTTGATGACGGCCGGTCCGCCGAGCACGACGAACATGGCGGGAAAGATGAACAGAACGAGGGGGATCATCAGCTTGACGGCGGTTTTCTGGGCGCGTTCCTCGGCCTGCTGACGGCGCTTGGTGCGCAGGGCTTCGGCCTGGTTGCGCAGGGCCTTGGCGACGCTGGTGCCGAACTTCTCCGCCTGTGCGATGACGGACACGAGACTTTTGACCTCGTCCACCCCCGTTCGACGGGCCATGTTTTCCAGCGCCTCCCCGCGCGGCAACCCCATCTGCGCTTCCATCGTTGCGATGCGCAGTTCTTCGGACAGCTCCGGGTGAACGGCAGCCATCTCGTCGCCCACGCGCTTCAGGGCGGCGTCCAGCGCCAGCCCCGACTCGACGGACACCACGAGCAGGTCCAGGACGTCCGGAAGGCCAAAGCGAATCTTTGTGCGGCGGCCGCTGGTTGCCAGAGACAGCCACAAGTCGGGCAACATCATGCCGACACCGGCGCAAAACGCCGCCAGTCCGAGAATCACCGGCAGTCGCATGTTGCCGGTCACACCGATGACGATGGCCACAACCAGGCCGAGCAGCGCCAGCACGGACTTGCTGGCCAGAAACAGGGTCTGCGCACTGGCCTGGCGGTAGCCCGCGCTGGCCAGTTTCATGCGCAGGTGGGTCTGCTCCTGATTCGTGGTGGGCATGACCAGCTTGGAGAGGACGGGCGTCGCCCGCCGGACCAGGTCATCGGCCGCCGACGCCCGGGCCTGTTTGCGGATCTCCGCGGCCTCGTCCAGACCGCGGCGGCCGGTCAGGCGGCGCTTGACGGCATCCCGCTCCTCGCGGGCCCGCGGCAGCAGGCTGTAGGCGATGAGCGCGACCGCCACGACAATCAGGATACCGAGAGTAAGCAGGTTCGTTTCCATCGGGTCCGCTCGCACGGGTGCGGGCCGAACGACCCTACACCCGGATGTTCACGATCTTCTTGATCATGGCCCAGCCCATGAGCTGCATCACGATCGCGCCGGTCAGCATCAGCTTCCCGAGCGGGTCGGTGATCAGCAGTTTGGCGTACTCGGCGTTCACCTTCAGCATGGCCAGAAAGACCAGTGCCGGTAGAGCGAGGAGCACGTAGCCGGACAGACGCCCCTCGGCGGTCAACGCCTGCACGGTGCCGAACAGCTTGATCCGCTCCCGGATTACCGAGCTGATTTTGTCCAGAACCTCGGCCAGGTCGCCGCCCACCTGCCGCTGGATCAGCACGGCGGTGACGAAAAAGCGGACGTCGAGCAGGTCGACCCGCTCGGCCATGTTCCGCAAGGCGTCTTCGATCTTCATGCCCAGGTTCTGCTCGTGGAACACGCGCCCGAATTCCGTGCCCGCCGGGTCGGGCAACTGCTTGGCTACGAGCTGCATGCCGCTGGCCAGCGAGTGTCCGGCGCGCAGCGACTGGCTGAGCAGCTCGAACACGTCCGGCAACTGCGTCACGAGACGTTTGAGTCGTTTGTTCCGTCGGCGAAACAGGTAGAGTATGGGGAACAAGAAAACGGCCGCCGTGGCAGCGAAGGTCGGAACGGCCGGCACGCCGAGCACCAGCAATCCGGCCAGCAGGCAGGACGAGACGGCCGTCAGGTTGACCAGCGTCTGGGCCGCCGACCAGGGCAGATTGGCCTGGTCCAGGGCGCGCTGCAACCGCGCGGTGAAGCTCCAGCGGGCAAAGGCGCGGGCCAGAAAGCCGACTGCTTCCCGACTCTGCCGCCGGAAATTCGTGAAATCGAACGCGTCGTCCTTCTGTTGGTTGGAGCGCGCGCCGCGCAGCCGGTCGATGACACGTTTGCGGGCTCCGCCCCGCAGATCCACAGCCGCGTTGTACACGCCGTAGGCCAGGAGCGTCGATCCGACCAGCGGCAGGATGATGAACAGGAGACTGCCCAGCGTCCCCGAGGATTGCAGCGCCAAGAGCAGCGAAACCATGCCGGCACCCGTTACGCGTCGTCGACGACCAGGTCGCGGGCGACGAACCACTGTGGATCCACGACGGCCCCCGCCGCCCTGAGGCGTTCGAGAAAACTCGGCCGCACGCCTGTGGCGACGATCCGCCCGTACGCCTTGCCCTCCGCGTTTACGCCGTCCTGTTCGAACTTGAAGATGTCCTGCATCGTGACGACGTCCCCCTCCATGCCCTGCACCTCGGTGACGGCGACGATCTTGCGCGGTCCGCCGGTCAGCCGGGCGGCCTGCACGATCAGGTTCACGGCGGAGGCGAACTGCTGCCGGATGGCCCGGGCCGGCAGCTCGAAGCCCGCCATCATCACCATCGTTTCGACGCGCTGGACGGCGTCCCGCGTGCTGTTGGCGTGAATGGTGGTCATCGAGCCTTCGTGGCCCGTGTTCATGGCCTGGAGCATGTCCAGCGTCTCCCCGCCGCGGCACTCGCCCACCACGATGCGGTCCGGCCGCATGCGCAGCGCGTTGATCAGCAGGTCGCGGATCGTGATCCGCCCCTTGCCTTCGATGTTCGCCGGCCGCGTTTCCAGACGGACGACGTGCGGCTGACGGAGCTGGAGTTCCGCCGCGTCTTCGATGGTGACGATCCGCTCGTCGTCGGGGATGAAACTGGAGAGGTTGTTGAGCAAAGTCGTCTTACCGGAGCCGGTACCGCCGGCGATCAGGATGTTCAGGCCCGCCTGCACGCAGGCCTTGAGAAACTCAACCATCTCCGGCGCGCAGGACTTGAAGCGGATGTAGTCGTCCCAGGTGATCGGGTCGCGCCCGAAACGCCGAATCGAGACGCACGGGCCGTCGATCGCCAGCGGCGGGATGATGGCGTTGACGCGGCTGCCGTCCTTGAGGCGGGCATCGACCATCGGGCAGACCTCGTCGCACCGGCGGCCCAGCGGCGAAACGATCTTGTCGATGACGTGCAGCAGATGGGCGTTGTCCTTGAACTTCACGTCCGTCAGACTCAGTCGCCCGTTCTTTTCCACGTACACCTGGCGCGGACCGTTGATGAGAATGTCCGAGATCTGCGGGTCCGCCAGCAGCGGCTCCAGCGGACCCAGCCCGAACGTCTCATCGAGGATTTCGCGTGCCAGCCGCTGGCGCTCGCTGAAGTTCAGCAGCGTGTTGGACTCCTCGCACAGCGCCACCACGATCTGATGCACCTGCGCGCGAATCTCCTCCGTCACGTTCTGCGCAAGCTTGGTCATGTCGAGCTGCTCGACCAGCTTGCGGTGAATCTCCGACTTGAGATTCTGGAACCGGGCGGCGCGGTCCTCCGTCAGCGGATCGCTCCGCGGACGCGCCGGAGTCGGCGCCGCCGACCCATTTGCCGGCTTGGGCGCCGTCAGACGCGTCGCCGACTGATCGGCGGCGGCCGGCTCGGTTGCCGCCGGCTTCTCCGCCGGTGGCGGCGGTGGAGAGGGCGATTCCGGCTCGGGTTTTGGGTTCGCGGGTTTGCGCGTGAATAACGCCATCTAACCGATCTCCCTGTGCGCCGGCGGCCAAGTACTTCCCGGCGCCGCGGTCCACCCGACGCGCAGGCGGCGCGCGGCAGGCAGGGCCACGGCGGTCCGATTACCGCGTGACCCGGCCCCTGGCGCGACCTGACCCGCCGGCCATCCTGTGTCGCCAGGGAGTTAATCGACCAAGTGCCGCGACCCCCGCACTATGTGTCTGGCGCGAAGCGACGAACCCGACCGCAGGTCCCGAAATGCACGGCAGGACCGGCCGCACCCGCCAGGCGGGTGCAGCGCGGCGGGTCTAAAGCCGTTTGAATGCCCCCGGTAGTGGGGCCGAGTGCGTGACGCGTCTCCGCACATGCTCAGGAACCGATTTGAAGCGCCGCCAGACCGCTGGGCACGTCGTCGACGAACTCGAAGATGCGGTCCAGTCCGGTAACGAGAAATACGCCCCACACCCGCGTGTTGACGCCGGCGAGCTTCAAACGCCGCTGGTTCGTGATCGTCACCAACTTGCGCAGCTTGAGCAGCTTGGCGATGTTGGAGGAGTTCAGGTAGGTCACACCGGCGAAGTTCAGCAGGACATCCTGGCGCGGATCACGCGTGCATTGGTCGATGATCGCCACCAGATCGTCGGTGAGCTGTGGATCGTCCGCGAGTTCGGCGAGCAGAATCGTATCCGACCACTGTTCGATCGACATGGCGACCACCTTCCTAGGCCACGGACCACGCGCCGCGGAGGCCGGCCGCGACGATACGAGCCGCGCCGCCCGATTGTCAACCCGCCGTCGCCGTGCAGCGACTTGAGGCTCGGCCTTTTGCCCCGCAGAAACTGCGCTCCCGCGGCCCGGGCGAGCAGGGGGTCCGCCCGTCGGCATCGGTCAAGGTTGGAGCTTGGGTGTGCGAAGGCAGCCGCCTGCGTGCCGGTGATCTGTGCGGTTCATCCGCGCAGACTTGCCGAGCCCACCTGCTGCCGATCGGCGGATGACGCCATGGCGTCAGCTCCGCGCCGCTGGTACGTGCGACCGCTCACCAGGGGTTGGCGACGTGGCACGCGCGTCCGGTGTTGGCGATGTAGTCTTGGTGGTAATCCTCGGCCGGCCAAAAGGTCTTCGCCGGCTCCACTTGCGTGACGATATTCCGCCCCGCAAACGGTCCCGTGGTGCTCAGCTCCCGGATGTACGCCTCGGCTTCCTGCCGCTGCTGATCGTTCACATACCAGATGCCGGAGCGGTATTGTTCGCCGACGTCCGGGCCCTGACGGTTGAGCTGGGTCGGGTCGTGCATCCGGAAGAACGCTTCGAGGAGTCGGCGATACGTGATTCGGCGGGGATCGTAAACCACTTTGACTGTTTCCGCATGACCGGTGCGGCCCGTGCAGACCTGCTCGTAAGTGGGATTGTGCGCGTGCCCCTGCATGTACCCGCTGACCGCATCCACGACGCCGGGACCCTGTTGGAAATAGTGCTCCAGGCCCCAGAAGCATCCACCGGCGAAGTACGCCACCTCGGTCGCAACCGGGCGGCTTTCGGGCGGCAGCGGTTGCCCTTCTTCGTAAAAGCGAAGTGCGGCCGAGTTCAGGCAGTGACGTTCGCCAGTTGGCCGCGGGCCGTCGTCGAAGACGTGCCCCAGGTGGGCGCCACAGCGGGAACAACTCAGCTCGACCCGCAGCATGCTCAGACTGTGATCCAGTCGTCGTTGGATGTGGTCGGGGTCGAATGGCTGGTAGAAGCTCGGCCATCCGGTGCCGGACTCGTATTTGTGAGCGCTGGAGTACAACGGCAGCCCGCAGACGACGCACGTGTAGAGGCCGGCGCGTTTGTTGTCCAGCAGCATTCCGCACCAAGCCGGTTCCGTCCCCGCGCGCTGCGTGATGCGATAGGCGTCGGGATCCAGGCGCGCTGCCAAAGCGTCGACTTCGACCGGCGTCAACGGCGTAACGTCATAACCGGATTTGGAATAACGCGGTTTCATTGGCATAGACCAAGGCTTGGACGTGGGCGCCGCGGCCTGCGGCGCGCCGTCGGAAGGTCTGGCGGCCGGGCGACAGCCGCTGGCTACGCTCGCCAGCGCCGCGATGCTCACCAGCATACACAGACATCGGCACGGCATCAGCAGTAACAACCACAGCGGCCCGGCGGTATTCCGCGGGTCGCCCCGGATTCCGCCGGGGGTTCGAATGTTCGCCGCTGAACGCTCCCGACTGACGTCGGGGGCCGGCGGTGCGTGTGACGATCAGCGCAACAGCCTCACAGTTGCATGGACTTCCGGAACGTCCGTTACCCGGCGTCGGCCGGCAATCCGAGTCCTGCGGCGCTCTCCAGAAACAGTCGGCGGATCTCCCGCAGCGACTGCGGAATCACCGTTACATCGCCCAGCACCGGCATGAAATTTGTATCCCCGTTCCAGCGCGGGACCACATGGACGTGCAAGTGGCCCGGCAGGCCCGCCCCCGCGCAGCGGCCCAGATTCAAGCCGATGTTGAAACCCTGGGCACGCAGCGCCGCTTCCAGAACACGCCGCACGTCCCGCGTCCGCTGCATCAGTTCAAGCAACGTGGCGTCATCCAGGTCCTCGAGCTGGGCGACGTGCGGTGCCGGGGCCACGAGCGTGTGCCCGCTGCTATAAGGGAATCGGTTGAGCACTGCGATGGTCCGCGGGCCGCGCCACAACACGTGGTCCTGCTCGTCGTTCTGGGGATTCGCCAGCGCCCGGCACAGGAAGCATTCTTCCGTCTGGTCCGGCCGCAGAGTGCGGATGTATTCCATTCGCCACGGCGCCCAGAGATTGTGTTTGAACTCCGCCATGTCACTCGCTTCCATCCCCCCGGCATCGCTGTACTTGCCGTAGGTCGAAGCACGACCGTCAGGCGAACCCGGTTCAAGGCCTTTGGGCGGCTGTTTCCGTGCTGCGCAGGACCCGGATCGTTCGCCGGACACATTGGGGTTCCCCGCGGTCCGCTGTGACACACAACTCCAGCGTATAATCGCCCGGCTCGGTAATTGTCGTCTGCCCGTTGACCCCCTGGCCGATCAGAGTGCCGTTCAGCCGCCAGGCGAAGTCGGCCGACCGGTACCATTCCGTGGGGCAATCCGCACCGAATACCAGGAGCAGCGGCGCGAACCCGATCGTCGAAGACACGCTGATCGCGATCGGAGCGGTCGTCGGCGAGGACGAATCCGAAAGTCCCCGGCGTTTGGGCGTCAACGGTCCCGCCGGCGGAGTCTGCGCCCGTGCCGTGCGGGTACCGCTGTCCGCAGCCGCAGGCTGTCCCACGGGGCGTCGCGGCGTCGGCAGGCCCGGTCGTGGAGTTGCCTCGGTGGCGGTTTCCACTTCGCCTTCGGCGATTTCGTCGGAACGCGGCAGGCTGCCGGCCAGCAAAGCCAGACCGCTCGCGTTGCCATCCAAGGCCTGACGTTGGAACAGGACGCGTGGCGGCCACTTCGGCTGCACGCCGCTGATTCGCGCGAAGAAATCGGCCGCCATGTCGGGCGTGCGCTCGTGCCCCAGGCGACTGAGGTACACCCAGGCGAGTTTCTTGTAGCCGTGGCTCTCGTACCAGCGGATGGCGTCGCGCGTTTCCTGTTTGCAAACGGGAATGTCCAGTTCGGAGCTCAGGATGAGAACCGGATGGCGGACCGAGCGGGCGGTGGAAGCCGGGTCGAGGACGGTGGCGGAGAAGTTGGACTGCCGCGCCGCCAGACACGTGAAGCGGTGCGGGTGTCGGTTCAGCATGTAGTGCGCCATGTACCCGCCGGACGACCAGCTCGTGGCCAGCACGCGGGTGGGGTCGGCGTGGGTTGTCTCGAAGACGTGGTCCATGATAGCCAGCGTCGCCAGCTCGTCCGACTTGAAGGTTCGACTGAGGGTCCGCAGCGGAAACTCGCCGGTAAAGAAGTCGAAGGACCGCAGTTCCGGGGCGGCGACGATGAAGCCGTAACGGTCGGCTTCCTGCTCCCACTCCTGCGCCTGGTAGAGCGCGATGTCGTAAGGTTTCATGCCGTGGAAGGTAACCACCAGCGGCCAGCGCCGGACCGCCCGGGTGGTCTCGTCGGCCTGCACGTAACCCTTCGGCAGATACAGCCAGTACCCGCGGCGAGTCGTTGGTTCGACACGGTGCTCAAGCTTGCCTTCGCCGCGTGGCTGGTGAACCATGCAGCCCCACAAGGGGACGAGCAGCGTTGCGCTGAGCAAGTGGACAGCCACCGTCCGGACGGGCTGGACACGAGTCCGCGCAGCGGTACGCCTGCGGCCTGGCGCCGCGCACGTTGCGACGTCTTTTACAGCGGTTCGCATAGCACCGGGGCGGATTCTACCGGGCCGCAGACCCGTTCGGCTACCGCGCCGGCCGGCGCCGCTCGACCGCTCGCCACGTCCGGCTAAAATGCGATATCCTGGGCCGTTTGCCCGGTGGGGCGCTTGATGAGCCCCGGACGGGCCGCCGGAAGCGAGGACTGCGCTGCATGTTTGAATTCAAGCTGCCGGATTTGGGCGAAGGTGTACACGAGGGGCAGGTCGTCAACGTGCTGGTCAAGCCGGGCGATACCCTGGCCGAGTACCAGCCCATGCTCGAGATCGAGACGGACAAGGCCGCCGTGGAAATTCCATCCCCACGCGCCGGCGTGGTGGCGCAGGTGCACGTGCAGGTCGGGCAGGTGGTCAAAGTAGGCGAGGTCCTGATCACCATCGACGACAGTGCCGCGCCTGGAGCGCCCGCCCCACCCTCGACTGTCGCGTCGACGCCCGCGCCGCCGGCAGCGGCGCCCGCGGCGCCGGCGTCTGCCCCTGCGCCGCCCGCGCCTGCTCCGGCGGCACCAGCGCAAGCGCGCTCCGCGCCGGCCGGGCCTCCGGGGTCCGCCGCGCCTCCGCCTGCCCCGCAGCCAGTTCCTTCGGCAGTGCCGGCCGTACCGGCGCCGGCCGAGGGGCCCGTGCCGGCGGCGCCGACGGTTCGCAAGCTGGCGCGCGAGCTGGGTGTGGAGATTCACCTTGTGCCCGGTACCGGACCGGGCGGGCGGATCTTGAAGGAAGACGTCGAGCGATTCGCCGCCAGCCGGAAGACCGCGGTCGGGCCCGCGCCGGCCGTGGAGGTGCCGCCAAGCGGTTGGGCTCCGGCCGGCGAGTTGCCTGACTTCAGTCAGTACGGCCCCATTCGTCGCGAGGCCGTGCCGCAGATCCGCAAGACCATTGCCCGTCAGATGACCCGCGCGTGGCAGAACGTTCCGCGCGTCACGCACGGCGACCAGGCGGACGTCACCGACCTGGAGCGCAATCGCAAGCGGTTCAACGAGGCGTTGCGCGAAGGTCAGCCGCGACTGACCATGACCGCGATTGTGATCAAGGCGGTTGCCGCGGCGCTGCGCGACTTTCCGGTGTTGAACGCGAGCTACGATGCCGCCCGCGAGGAAATCATCTACAAGGACTACGTGCACATCGGCGTAGCCGTGGACACGCCCCGCGGCCTGGTCGTACCGGTGCTCCGCGATGCGGACCGCAAGACGCTGCCGCAGATTGCTGCGGAACTGAATACGATCGCCGAAAACGCACGGACGGCGAAGTTCGAGATCGCCGACCTGCGCGGCGCGACGTTCACCATCACCAACGTGGGTGCGCTGGGTGGTGTATTCTTCACGCCGATGGTCAACTTCCCGGAGGTCGGCATCCTCGGTTTGGGGCGGGCCCGACTACAGCCTGTTGTGGTGGACGGACAGATTGCCGCGCGGCTGATGCTGCCGATGGCGCTGTCGTTTGATCATCGCGTGATCGACGGGGCGGTGGCGGCCCGGTTTGTCAACGCGGTGATCGCGTCGCTGGAGAACCCGCTCCGTTTGATCAGTCTGACGTAATCGGCCGCGCTGCGGCGTGAGGGAGTTTCCAGGCATGGTCGTGGGCGAATTGACGGAACAGACGGACCTTCTGGTCATCGGTGGCGGACCGGGCGGCTACGTGGCGGCCTTCCGGGCCGCCGATCTCGGCCTGCAAACCACGCTGGTCGAGCAGAACGCGTTGCTGGGCGGGGTCTGTCTGCGCGAGGGTTGCATCCCTTCCAAAGCCCTGTTGCACGTGGCCCACGTGATCGAAACCGCGGCGGCCGCCGATCAGTTCGGCGTGCAGTTCGGGGCGCCGCAGATTGATCTGGATCGGCTGCGAGCGTGGAAACAGTCCGTCGTGGATCGTCTGTCCTCGGGAATCGCCACGCTGGCCGGCAAGCGGAACATTCGCGTGCTGCGCGGCCGGGCGCGGTTCGAGGATTCCCGCACGGCACGGGTGGAAGGTGAAGGTGTCGTCCGCCTGAGGTTCAAGCACGCGATCATCGCGACCGGCTCATGCCCGAAGACATTGCCGGAAAGCCTTGTGCCGCCCGATTGTGCGATGGATTCCAGCGGTGCCCTGGCGCTGGCGGAGGTGCCCCGGCGGCTGCTGGTCATTGGCGGCGGATACATCGGGCTTGAGCTGGGGCAGGTGTATGCCGCTCTGGGCAGTCAAGTCACGATACTCGAAGTCCTCGACCGCATCCTCATGGGCCCTGACGAGGACCTGGCCCGGCCGCTGCTGGCGCGCCTCAAGAAGCAGTTCGCCGCGATCCTCACCAGCGCCGTTCTGGAGAGCGTCCGCCGAAGGGGGAACGAGATCGAGGTCACGTTCACCCGCGACGGGCAGCGGCAGACGCAGACTTTCGATCGGGTGCTGGTGTCGGTCGGTCGGGCGCCCAACACGCGCGACCTGGGACTGGAAACTACGAAGGTCGTCGTCAATCCGCAGGGCTTCATCGAAGTAGATGCCGCCCGGCGGACCGCGGACCGGCATATCTATGCCATCGGCGATGTCACCGGTAACCCGCTGCTGGCTCACAAGGCGAGTCATGAGGGGATCGTGGCCGCGGAGGCCATCGCGGGTCACCCGCGCGTCTTCGATGCTCGCGCCATCCCGGCGGTCGTGTACACGAGCCCGGAGCTGGCCTGGTGCGGCCTGACCGAGGCGGAGGCGCGGGAGAAGGGCTTGGACGTCCTGGTCGGGAAGTTCAATTGGGGCGCGTCCGGTCGCGCCATCGCCATGGGCCGCCCCGAGGGCTTGACCAAAGTGATCGCCGACCGTCAGAGCAAACGCGTGCTCGGCGTAGGCATCGTCGGCGAACACGCCGGCGAACTGATCGCGGAGGCCGCACTGGCCATGGAGATGGGTGCGACGGCGGAAGACCTGGCCATGACCATTCACCCGCATCCGTCCATTTCCGAGACGCTTATGGAGGCCGCCGAAGGTGTGCTCGGAACCGCCATCCACAGCCTGCGGAAGTAGCGCGGGGCGCAGCGCACGGGCGACGGCCGCACCCCGCCATCGCGCCCGCGTCGTACGCTGGGTCTTCTGCGCGGCGTGCGCCGCGCTCGGGGTGCTGGTCGGTTGCGAGACGTTGCCACCGCACGATCAGGCCGCCGCGGGCCGGGGCGGTTTGCCACCGGTGCTGGAGCGTCTGCGGCGTGCGTATCCGGACTTGGAATCGGGTCGCTTCGTGAGCGTGGCGGACTTCGAGTCCCCCGGGCAACTCGGCCTGTTTCGCGCGGTTGACGGAGCCGGGAATGAGAACGGCCGACCGCAGCCGGCGCTCAGTATTCTGCGGGCGCGGGACGAGACCGGGGTGTGCAGCCTGAAAGCGCGGGTCGAGCGGCCGGACGACCGCGTTGTGTGCGATGGTCGGCGTTCGCCCCAACTGGCGTTGATCCGCGATTGGCGTCCTTACGGGCTGCTGCTGATGAGCGTTTACGGGCCGCCCGAAGGAATGCGGGTGGAGTTCGGGGTGCAAAGCGGGGCGACGACGCCGCTGACATGGACCCGCACGCTGCACGTTCGCCCGGGATGGAATCTCATCCGCCTGGACGTGGACACCATCGGCGACTACGTCGACCTGTCCGACGTCCGGGCATTGTGGTGGCGCGTTCCGCAGGCGACGGGCCCGGTCGAGTTCTATCTGGACGATCTCGTCCTGACCGACAACACGCGCGACGTCGTGGGTCCAGGTGCCGAGCCGGAGCAACTGCGCGTCTACACGCGCGGGCAACGCATCCACGTCGTCGTTCCTGAGCGTTTTGAACTCGCGTTTCACAACGGCGTGCTCGTGAGCTGGCGCGAAGCCGGCGGCCCGAACCTCGTCGATCCCGGCGGGCTGGGACCTTGGCCCGTGCCACTGCCGGACGATTGGGCCGACCAGGCTGCGGCGCCCGTTGCCTATGACGATCCGCAGCTTTTTTCCGCCTGGGGCGCGGCCGTCGCCGCGACACAACGCATCATCGAAGCCACGACCTATCGCGTGATCGTTGAGGGAGTCTGGCGCTTCGGTGAAGACGGCGCGGATCTCCAGGCGCCGGATGCGGGCGAGCGCCAGCACGCTGGACACCAGTGGCGCTACACGATCTACCCGTCCGGGCGCGTCCATGTCCTTACGGTGACGCGGCCCGGACCCGCAGGCTGGCCCGCGCCGCGTGTCGGGTACGTCCTCGGCCTGGACGCGCGACAGGGTTTTCGGACCCTCACGACGGCGCCGGCCGAGGTGTCCGCGCGTGCTTCCGCGCTGATCCTCGCCCGGCGCGAAGGATCGCAGCGCGCCGACCTGTTGTGGACCTGGCCGCCGCGTGCTGGCTTCGCGCGCCTGCGCGAACTCATCAGCGTTGACGAACGAAGAATCGCGCTGCTGGCCGGTGACCTGCCGGCGGCGGACGTGGTCCGTTGTGCGCACCTGCTGCGTTTCTGGCCGGCGGACATGGAGGGGTTACCGGAAGCGCTGCCGTTGGCGACGGATTATCAGAATCCCGTTTTGTTGCAACCGACGGCGGGTGACGTCGTGACGGAAGTCGACGGCGATGCAGACGGTGATGGGTACAACGAGGCGGAGGGCTGCTATGAGCTGGCCGCCAGTGGCGGCGTGCTGCGCTTCGATTTCGACCCTGGTGTGTATCTGCGTTTTGAACCGGTGTTCCGCGTGCACGGTACCGAGGGCCGCCGCTGCTGGGTGTATGCGCGCGGCCGCGTGCTGACGACCGTGGGCCGCGATCGGGAAGACAATCTGCTGTTCCATCTGCCGCGCATGACCAGCACCCGGACGGCGATCGAGGTTCACACCGCAAGCGTGGCGCCGTAGCGGCAGGAGCAGGTGGCCGACGCGTGCGCTGGGCGCGGTGTTGCGCCGCAGGGGGCCCGTACAGGCGGGTGTCCCTTGACTCGTACTCGGCAGAAATCTACGATCGAACGTACGGAGGGGCGCAAGAGGAGTAGCCCCCATGGGGTTGTGCGAGCGATGTAAGAAGGCCCAGGCGACCTTTCACCTGACTAACATCGACCGGTCCGGCAACAAGACGGAGCGGCATCTGTGCGACCGTTGCGCCGGTGAGGAGGGCCTTCTGCACAGCGGCAAGCCGACTCTGGACGTGGACGAGCTGCTCCAGAATTTCATTTCCACCAGCAAGTCCGGGGGCGTCGATCTCAGCAGTCTGGTGTGCGATCAGTGTGGCATCAGCTACGTGGAATTCCGCAATCAGGGCCTGCTGGGTTGTCCGAACGACTATGACGTGTTCAAGGAACCGCTGACGCGCCTGCTCGAGCGGACTCACGGGGCGACGCAGCACGAAGGCAAGGTCCCCAAGTCCATGGATGCCGCCCGCAAGCCCCAGCGCGATATCCGGCGGCTCAAGCGCCAGTTGGAGGAGGCGGTCGCGGGCGAGGACTACGAACGGGCCGCCAAGCTCCGCGATCGGATCCGGGAGCTGGAGAACTCATGAGCGGACCGCTCGACCAGGTCGCTCGGCAACCGGGGGAGTGGCTGCGCGGCACCGGCCCCTTGCACGAGATCGTCATCTCGACGCGCATCCGGCTCGCGCGCAACATCCGCGGTTTCCCGTTCCTGCCGCGGGCCGACGTCGACACCCGTCGGGAAATCGTCGAGACCGTTCGCTCCGCGGTACGCCGTACGACGTTGCTGAAGGAGCATGTCTGTGTGGACGTGGACGCGCTGGACGAGCTGGACCGGACGCTGCTCGTGGAGCGGCAACTGATCAGTCGGCAGCACGCGGACGGCAGCGGTCCGCGGGTGGTGTTCTTCGAGCCGAGCGAAGCCTCCGGCATCATGGTGAATGAGGAGGACCACCTTCGTATCCAGACGATGCGCAGCGGATTGCAGATTGACGCCGCCTGGGAGCAGATCAACGCGCTCGACGATGCGCTCGAAGCCCATCTGGACTACGCCTTTCATTCGCAGTACGGCTACCTGACCGCCTGTCCGACGAACGTCGGGACGGGCATCCGCGTGTCCGTGATGCTCCATCTGCCGGCGCTGCGGTTGACCAACGAGCTGGAGAAGGTGGGACAGGCCGCGCGGGACATGAAGCTCGCGGTGCGCGGCCTGCACGGCGAGGGCACCGAGGCGCTGGGCGACTTCTTCCAGATCTCCAACCAGATCACGCTCGGTCGCAGCGAAGAGGAGATCATCGACGATTTCCGCAACGTCGTGATCCCGAAAATCGTCGAGTACGAGCAGGCCACGCGGCAGGCGCTGCTCAAACACCGTCCGCACGCGCTGGACGACAAGATCTGGCGCGCCATCGGCCTGCTCAAGAACGCGCGGCTGATCAGTTCGCACGAGGCGATGCAGTACTTATCGCACGTCCGCATGGGCCTGCACGTCGGCCGCCTGGACAACATCGACCTCCCCACGCTCAACGAGCTGTTCCTTCAGATCCAGCCGGCACATCTCCAGAAACTGCACGGCGAGCGGTTGACCGGCGAGCAGCGCAGTGTCGAACGGGCCGCGTTCATCCGCGCCCGACTGCACACGAACTGAATCCACTTGCCCGCGTGAACCTTATTCCGACGACGCGGGGGTGCAGAAGCTTTGGAAGCGTGCACACAACCCGGCCGCCACCTGCTTGAGCATCTCGATGGGTTGGCCGGCCAGCGCGGCGTCGCGCAGCAGATCATGCAACCCCTGTTCGACCTCGTATGCGCTCACGTCGTCGGCGCCCACGGTTTCTGCCAGAAGCGACACCGCTTCGTCATACTGCCCCACCACCAGCAGGGTCAGAGTCAACTGGTCGCGGAACGGTCGTACCAGCTCGGCGTACTTCTGCTCTTGGATCACCGGCAGCGCGGCGATGGCCTCCCGCAGCAGGGCCGCGGCCTGCGGGGCCCCGGTCGGCGACGCGCGCAGCACGTAGTCGGCCTGCTCGGCCAGGGCGATCGAGAACAGTTCCGGGAATCGCGCTCGCAGCGGCCGGTACAGTTCTGCTGCCCGTGCGCACGCCGTGGCTGCCGCCGCATATTCCCCGCGCAGCGCGTGCCAGGCCGCCTGGAGTCGATAGGTCTCGGGCGCCAACGAAGCAACCAGCGCATCTTGGTCGGTGCCGGGGCCCAACGGGTCCACCGCAGCGACCCACTCGGCCAGCAATTCGTCGAAGCCTGGAACCTGGCTGATCCGACGCAAGCGGTCGAGCCAGATGAAATACAGCCGCGGAGCGGTGGCGCCGGTCGTGCCCGGCCGCTCATCCAGCGGCAGCGTGCGCAGCGTGCGCAGGCAGTCCCGCAGCAGCCCCAGATGCCCCGCGAGCGTGCCCTGGTAATCCATGAGGGCCAAGAGCGTGCGGACATCGAACGGCGTACGGACCCGCTGCCGACGCCACGCCCGTTCGGCCTCCCGTCGCCAGCGCTCGGCGTCGGCCGGCGCCGTGGTGCGCAAAGCGTCCGCCAACCACCAAGCGGCCCACGCGGCCAGGCTGTCCGTCGTGTCGAGCGCGGGGACGCTGCGCCGCAACTCGTCCGCCGCCGCGTAGGTCGTCTGCGCCCAGTGTAGAACCGCCTCGGGGGGAGCCGGCGACACCTCCGCCGACCGTTGCCACGCCGAAAAGGCATGCGAGGCCATCGTCCAGCGGTAGCGTACGGCGGCCTCACGGGCGAGGATTCGGCGAACCGGATCCAGCAGACGCGGCTCGGCGCGCGTGATTTGCCGCAATGCTTCGGCGTAGTCGCTGCGCGCGGCCGCCACGCTGGCCGCTTGCTCGGCCAGCACGCCTCGCCAGTTGGTCGCTGCCAGCCACGCCGCGCCCGCCGCGGCAACGAAACACGTGGCGGCGCGCAAAACATCCAGAATTGGCCTGCGGCGTGGTGTGGCCGGTGCATCAAAGCGGCCCGGCGTGGTGTAGCTGTGTGCCAGCCCCCAGAGCACGCCCATCAAGGTCCACGTGAGCGCGGGTCCCCCGGGCAGGCGCAGGCTCACGCCGACCAGGGAGTCCGCCCACAGAGCGCTGAGAGTGGCGATGACGCCGATAAGGTACCAGTGTTCCAAGTCCAAGAGCGGGCTGGTCGGTGCGACTACGGTTCCTGTGGCGGTAGGGCTGCTTCGCCAGCGTGGTTGGCGCAACAGTAAGCCGCCCGCGGTAAAGGTGGCGAGCAGGCCGGCGACGAAGGTGACGCCGCCCACCAGGCCGATCTCGCTGAAGACCTCGAACAGCTCGTTGTGCGCGTGTTCAACCAGGTCGCCCATGAACGCGGCGGGGTCCAGGACCCGGTCTCGGACGGCAAGCTGGCCGGCCAAGCGCGGATATGCGCCGGCGCCGTGGCCTGCTATGGGGCGCTGCCGCCACAACTCGGCCGCGTACCGCCAGGCGTAGACGCGGAAGCGCATGGCGGCTCCGCGGGCCATGGTGACGTCGAGGTGCGACGTGTAGTACAGGGCACCGCCGGCGGCCAGAATGACGACCACCAGCAAGCCGCCGAACAGCCATCGCAACCGGCGGCCGGCCAGTAAGACGACGATCACCGCCAGTCCCAGTGCGAGAGCCAGCAGTGCCCCGCGCGAGCGCGTCAGCACCAGGCACCAGGCCAGCGGGACCAGCGCCAGCAACGCGCCGAACGCTGGGACCAGCGGCGCCGGTCGGCGCATACCGATGGCGGCGTGAATCCCCGCTCCCACCCGGCAGACGGCCAGCAGCGTCCCCGGAAGCAGGCATGCCGCCAGTACGGTCGGATTGCCAATCGGGAACCCCGGCCGGTGGTGCGGATTCCGCTCGTAGAAGTACCACACGCACAGCGCCGCGGCCAGGGCCGCGATGGTGATCATCCCCGCGGCGAACGACCGCAGGTGCCGGCGGTCCAGCGTGCATGCGACAGCCACCGCCCAAGAGAGGTTCAGGCCGTACAGCAGTGCCTGGCTGCGGGAAATGTCGGCGTCGCCGGACCACAGGCTGCTTGCGAGCGACAACAACACCCAGCCCGCCAGCAGGAGTTGCGCATGCCCAGCCACGCGCGCGGCGGGCGTCGGTGTGGCCACCGGCTGTCGCCGCGTCATCAGCAGGCGCACTCCGAGCAAAGCCAGGCCCGCCGCGGCGGCCAGGTGGAACGCGAAGTCCTTGATCTCGACGCCTCGCGCGGTTGCCAGGCGGCCGTTGCAAGACATGAGTTCCGTCAGAGGTCGCAGCAGCGACACGTCGCGCCACGGGATGGCGCCGGGATAGACCTGCCCCGGCGGCGGACTGATGAGGAAGAACGTCGCGGCGATGAGCGCCACTGGCAGCCATATCGCCCAGCGCGAACAACGCCGGAGCCAGGGGGACGCGCCCGGATCAACGGTCGCGGCTGGAGTCTGGTCGGTCACGCGCGCACTCGGCTTGACACGGGCCGGCAGATGTTACAATGGCGGCACGGTCGCGGGGTCCGCGGTTCGCCACGGATGGCAACCCACCGCGCCACGGAAGGCCAGTAGTATACGCGAAAGACTGGCCGACGCAGCACGCGTCTGCGGTCCGGGTACCACGGCACGATTCAGCGAGAAAGGCAGCCGACGTGCATCGGAGCTGCGCGGATCACTGCCCGCGCGGGCTGGTGCTGCGCTCGAGTCGTGACGTACCATGCCCGCGCCGCCGCGTATTCTGGGGTGATTGCATGAACCCGGTGGCATTGGCTGACCGACCGGTTCGGTCCACGCCCGACATGAGCCGCGAACAGATCGAAAAACTGCGCGTTCACATGATCGGCATCGGGGGCTGTGGCATGTCCGGTCTGGCAGCGATGCTGCTGCGGTGCGGCGCGCGGGTCAGCGGGACGGACGCCCGCGTGTCCGCGGAGCTGACCCGCCTGGAGCAGAGCGGCGCTCGGATCAGCACCCAGCAGGTGGCCGAGAGTGTGCCGCCGGATGCGGACCTCGTGGTCATCTCCGCGGCCATCCCGCCCACGCATCCGGAACGGGTGGAAGCGGAGCAGCGCGGTCTCCGGGTGATCAAGTATGCGGAGCTGCTCGGTCTGCTGATGGCCCGGCACGACGGGATCGCGATCGCGGGCACGCATGGCAAGAGCACGACGACTGCCTGGGTCACCTACGTGCTGCGACAGGCGGGACTGGATCCGAACTTCGTCGTGGGCGCGACGGTGGAGCAGTTGGGCGGCGGGAGCGGGGTGGGCAACGGTCCGCATTTCGTGGTAGAAGCCTGCGAGTACGACCGGTCGTTCCTGAACCTGACGCCGCGTCGGGCAGCAATTCTCAATATTGAAGAAGACCATCTCGATTGCTACGCCGACCTGCACGCGATTCAACAGGCGTTCGCCGCCTTTGCCCGCCGTGTGCCCCCCGACGGGCTGCTCGTGTTGAACGGTCAGGATCCGCGTTGCCGGGCGGTGGCCGAGGGCCTGAGCTGCCGCGTCGAAACGTTCGGGGCGCACGACGGCGCGACGTGGCAGGCCGCGGACATCGTGGCCGAGAGCGGGCGCTACCGCTTCCTGGTGCGTCACGCGGGCCAGACGTTCGGGCCGCTGCGCCTGGGGCTGGCGGGGCGCCACAACGTGGACAACGCCCTGGCGGTCATCGCGCTGTCCCGCGACTGCGGCGTGTCGTGGGAGCATATTGAACGCGGGCTGGCAGAGTTTCGCGGCGCTCACCGCCGACTGGAACTTCGCGGCGTCGTACATGGCATTTCCGTTCTGGACGATTACGCCCACCATCCGACGGAGATCCGCGCGACGCTGGCGGCGGCCCGGGAGCGATATGCGCCGCGGCGTCTGTGGTGCGTGTTCCAGCCGCATCAGCATTCGCGTACGCGTTTTTTGCTGGCCGATTTCGCGCGCAGTTTCTCGCTGGCCGACGAAGTGATCGTGCCAGATATTTACTTCGTGCGCGACAGCGAGCGGGAACGCGAGCTGGTCTGCGCGCAGGACCTGGTACAGCGAATCACGGCGCAGGGCGGCCACGCCCGGTACGTGCCGGATTTCGCGGAGATCGTCGGACTGCTGGCCCGCGACGTCCGCCCGGGCGACATTGTGTTGACCATGGGTGCCGGGAACATCTGGAAGGTCGCCGATGAACTGGTACAGCGGCTTGGAGGACATCTGCCGGCCTGACGTCCCCCTCTCCGAGCACACCTGGTACGGACTGGGGGGCCCGGCCCGCTGGCTTCTGACGCCCCGCGACGAGGACCAACTGGCGGAAATACTTCGTCGGTGTGCGCGGCACGGCATCGGGTGGCGGATCCTTGGTCGCGGGGCCAATGTGCTGGTACGGGACGACGGCGTTGACGGGGCCGTCATCAAGCTGATCGGGTCGCATTGGGAGTCGTTCACTGTCGATACCCCGCGCGTGCGGGCTGCCGCCGGCGTGGACTTTCCGCGGCTGGTGCAGCACACGGTCAACGCGGGGCTGGCCGGTCTGGAGAATCTGGCCGGCATTCCGGGCACGGTGGGCGGGATCATTCGCATGAACGCGGGTGGTCGCTACGGCACCATCAGCCAATACGTCCACGCGGTACGTCTCGTGCGGGCGGACGGGACGCCCGAGGTCCGGTCGGCCGCGGAGATGGGCTTCGGATATCGGACCTCCGGCGTCGGGGACGCCGTCGTGGTCGAGGCGACCTTCGTGCTCACGCCCGGCGACCCGCAGGAGGTCGCCGCGCGGTTCCGCCGCATCTGGCAGGAAAAGGCGGCGAGTCAACCGGCCGTGGCGGCCCGCACGGCGGGTTGCGTGTTCAAGAATCCGCCGGGGCACAGCGCGGGCGCGCTCATCGATCAGGCGGGGCTCAAGGGTTGTCGCCGGGGCCAGGCAGAGATCAGCACGAAGCACGCGAACTTCATCGTGGCCCACGCTGGGGCGACGGCGCGCGACGTGCTAGACTTGATCGCTCTGGCGCGCGAGACCGTCGCGCGGCGGACGGGAATCACGCTGGAACCGGAAATCGAAATCTGGTGAAGGGAGTGCCGAGATGTCATCGGCGGGGCAGGCCGAAGCTCCAGGGGGCGCGGGGCGGAAGCGGTTGCGCATAACGGTACTGTGCGGCGGTCCGAGCGCCGAGCGGGAGATCAGCCTTCAGTCCGGCGCGGCCATCGCCGACGCACTCCGCCGCCGCGGCCATGACGTCTTCGTGGCCGACATTCTGCCGGACGATACCCGCGCGCTGGACCATCCGGCCGACGTGGTTTTTCCCGCCCTGCACGGCCCGTTCGGCGAGGACGGAACAGTGCAGCGGATGCTGGCCGCGCGACGGATGCCGTACGTCGGGTCTGACGCCCGCGCTTCGGCCATTGCCATGGACAAGGTGGCGACGAAACTGCTGGGTGTGGGGGCCGGGATTCCGACGCCACGCTTCGAGGTCTGGGATGGCGACACGCTCGGTCAGCGAACGGTGCCGGACGTGCCTCTGCCCGTCATCGTGAAGCCTGTGGACCAAGGCAGCAGTGTGGGAACGCGGGTGGCGCGCGCGCCGGCCGATTTCCGGGAAATCGTGGAGCGCGTGGTCACGCAGTTCGGTCGGGCGCTGGTCGAGGAGTTCATCACGGGAGACGAGCTGACGGTCGGCATTGTCGGCGACCTGACGCTGGCGCCGGTACGGATCCGGACGCGGGCGGAGTTCTACGACTATCAAGCCAAATACTTCGATAACACGACAGAATACTTGTTTGAGACTGGCTTGCCGGAACCCGTGCTCCAGCAGGCCCGTACCTGGAGCCGACGACTGTTCGATTGCGTCGGCTGCCGGCACCTGGCCCGTCTGGACTGGATGGTGGATCGCGACGGGCGTTTGTGGTTCCTGGAAATCAACACGCTGCCCGGTTTCACGAGCCATTCGCTCGTGCCCAAGGCGGCCGGGCACGCGGGTATTCCGTTCGACGAACTCGTCGAGCGGCTGGTGCTGATGGCCCTGGAGGACGGGGTGTGACAAATCTTTCCGCCCGGCGACCGGCTGCGCCGCTCCGCGCGTCCTCGCGCGGCACACCGCCGGAGCCGGGCGGGGCAGCGCTCCGCCGCATCGGGCTGCTGTTCTTGTGGGCCGCGACAATCGCTGGTATCGCATGGGGTTTGCGCTGGACCGAGCGCGCGGCGCGCGCGGGCGGCGGCGCACCGCGCTGCCAGCTCGTGTGGGTCGATCTGCCCCCCTGGCTCACGCTGCCGGACAACGAATGGGTGCTTCGGGAGGTGACCTCCGCCGCGGGATTACGGGAAAACGACGACCTGCACGACCCGCAGCTTTGCGCCCGCATTGGAGAGGGGTTGGCGGGGTCGCCGTGGGTCGCCCGCGTGGAGCGCATCCGCCGGCATGCGGATGGAACTCTGACGGTTCGGGCGACGTTTCGCGAACCGGCGGCCTGTGTGGAGGCGCGGGGCCGCGTGTATCTGGTGGATCAGGACGGGGTGCGCCTGCCGCCGGAGTATCCCGCGGACGCGATCGACCCGACCAATCCGTCGAATCCACTGCTGATCGTAGGGGTGTCGACACCGGCGCCGCCCGCGGGCGTCGTGTGGGCCGGCAAGATCGACCCGAATCGGCCGGCGCCCGAGCTGGAGGCCGGCCTCAAATTGGTCCGTCACTTTCGTGAGGCCGCGGTGCAGGGGCGTCTGCCCTTCCGTTCGTCGATCCGGGCGATCGACGTAGCCAACTTCGACCTGAAGGAAAACGCCTTCGACGGGCGGCTGCGAATTCGGACGATCTACCCGCGCTGCTACATACGATGGGGCGAGCCGCCCGGGGCCGAGTACCCGGTCGAGCCGACCGCGAATCGCAAACTGGACATGCTGCGCAGTCTGTACGTGGAACAGGGACAGTTTCCCGACGGGCAGATTCTCGATGTGCGAAAGGCGGAAGGCATCGAGAAACGGGCGTTTCCTGGCGTTGAGGGTCGCCGCTGACGACGGCGTGGAGTGGCACCATGGAAAGCACTGCGGCCAGTCTGTGGGACACGCTGACGAAGCAGCTCTCGCCCGACGTGAGCTGGGCTCCGATCGGCGGGGCGTTGCTGAGCGCCGCCTTGGGATTGGTGTTCATGGTCAAAGGGGCGCGGCTGGCGCCGGTGCTGGCAGCGCTGGTGTTTGCCGGCCTGGGCGCGGCGACCGGAACGGTGCTCGCCTTTGCCTTGAACCTGCCGTTCTGGCCGACGGCCGTCGTCGCCGGCACCATTGGCCTGGTGTTGGGAATCGTTCTCTTCCGGCTGTGGTTCGCCTTGCTCGTGGCGGGATGCATGATTGCCGGCGGCGTGAGTCTGTACACGGGCCATTCGCTCGTGCCGGCCCTGAAAGAGTACCCGGCGCGGGGTCTGACGGCGACCGACCTCGGCGGAGCGGTCACACTGCCGGAGCCCCAGACGGTGGAACCCGGCGGACTGTCCTGGCAGAAGGAACTCGCCGACCTGTGGGCGCATCTTGACCGGCACGTGCCCAACTTCCGGACCAACTTGACGACGGTCATCATCGTCACCGGGTTGTCCGGACTGATTTTCGGACTGCTGCTGCCGCGCGCCGCCCGCGCCTTCTGGGCCGCCACCACGGGTACACTGCTTTTTGTGCCGGCCGCGCTCGCCGTGCTGCACACCGCCCATCCGCAGGCCGCGGCGTGGCTTAGCCGGTGGCTGACACTTTTGGCCGCGGTCCTTTGGAGCATGTCGTTCGTGTACAACCTCGCGGACGTGCTGGAATGGCGTCCGAAAAAGCGGGCTGCCGCGAGAACGGCGCCGGCCGCATGAACCGCGAACGGATGCGGCCCGCCCCGCGGGCAATTCCCCGATTTTGACGATAGTACCAGCGGTGAAACGTACCACGCGCGCTGCGTTGAGCACGGCGCGGCGCCGACGTACGGGCGTGCGCCGAGTGGCCGCCGGGTCAGGGAGCGTGTCTGTGGACTGTCAAAAGATCGTCTTCGACTGGGTCGCGAGTCAGCCCGGCCTGACCGGGGCGGCACTGCTGGCCGGCGGCCTGCTGTACGGGCTGTGCGGTTACCGTTTCATCCGCATCCTGGTTCTCGTCCCCTGCGTCGGCGTGGGATGCTTGCTCGGCTTGTTGGTCGCGCGCTCCGGCGGTCTGCCGGCGCTGGTGACGGTTCCGACGCTGGGAGTCCTCGCCGGACTGCTCGCCCATAATCGGCCGGCCGGCGCGGTTCTCCTGACCAGCACCGCGACGGTCGCCGCCTTGGGAGGATACCTCGCCGCCCAAATGGGGGCGTCCACGCTCGTGACGGCGATCCTGGTTGCTGTGTTCGGCGGGATCAGCATGCTTCTGACACTGCTGTCGCGCGCCACGATGATCATGGTGCACACGACACTGCTGGGGGCCGCGCTGACGCTGATCGGCGCGGTGGGCGTCGGGACGGCAATTGCGCCGACCCTGGCCACCACCTTCCGACAACTTGTTCAGGATTGCTGGCCGATCGTACCGCTGCTCTTGCTGGTCAGTTCGGTCTCGCTGTACTCCTACCAGGCCAACGTTCGACAGGGCGACATCCTGACCGGTGCACGGGCCGAACCGCGGTTGTGAGCCTGCGCGGACGGGAGGCCGCGCGGCCCTTCGACCCATTCTGCCGCATTCCATATAATGCAGGCGCAAAGACGGAGTGCCTGCGATGGCCAGCGACGGAATGCCACCGATTTCGCAGCTCAAGGGGCGCCCCCTGGGTCGCATCCTCATCAAAATGGGGAAGCTGACCCGCGCGCAGGTCTCCGAAGCCCTGGAACTTCAGAAGAAGAAGCGCGGCCCGCTCGGCCAACTCCTCATCGAGATGGGCTACGTCGACAAGGCGGATGTCAACCGGGCCCTGGCCGCTCAGGTGGGGATGGAGTCGATCAAACTCGGCGACATCGACATCCCCAAGGAAGTCATCGACCTGATTCCCGCCCAGATGGCCCACGCCTACCGCGTCATCCCCACCGACTACGACCGCGAGACCAACACCCTCGGCGTGGCCCTGGCGCACCCCGACAACTTCCATGCTACCGACGACCTGAAGACGCTCTGGGGCTATAACGTCGTCGCCCGCATCACCACGGAAGAGGACCTCACTGAGGCGCTAAACCGCTATTACCCCGAGGAAGCGGCCGAAAGCATCCACGACATCATCGGCGAACTGGCGACCGACGAGGAGGTCACCCGCCTGGAAGGTCGCGGCGAGAGCATCGACCTCGACGAACTCAAGGCGGCCGCCGAACGCAGCCCGGTCAAGAAGCTCGTCAACCTGGTGCTCTTGCAGGCCATCCGCGACAAAGCCTCGGACATCCACTTCGAGCCGTTCGAGGACGAGTTCAAGATGCGGTACCGCATCGACGGCGTACTGTTTGAAATGGTGCCGCCGCCCAAACACGTCGCGATGGCGATTTCGTCGCGCATCAAGGTCATGGCGAACCTGGACATCGCGGAGCGCCGGGTACCGCAGGATGGCCGCATCGAGCTGCTGGTGGAGGGGCGGCCGGTGGACCTGCGGGTGAGCGTTCTGCCGACAATCTTCGGCGAGAGTGTCGTTCTGCGTGTTTTGGACCGGGCGCAGGTCAACCTCGACCTGACTCAGGTGGGAATGCGCGACGATGATCTGAACATTTTCCGCCAACTCATCGAGAAGCCGCACGGGATCATCATCGTGACCGGTCCCACCGGCAGCGGAAAGACGACGACTCTGTATTCCGCGTTGCGGGAGCTGAACACGATTGACGTCAAGATTTTGACCAGCGAAGACCCGGTCGAGTATGACATCGACGGTCTCATACAGTGCCAAATCAAGCCGGAGATTGGACTTACATTTGCTCGCTGTCTGCGCAGCTTCTTGCGGCAGGACCCCGACATCATTCTGGTGGGCGAGATTCGCGACTTGGAGACGGCGCAAATTGCTGTCCAGGCGTCACTTACCGGCCACCTCGTCTTTTCGACGCTGCACACGAACGACGCCCCCAGTTCGATCGCCCGGTTGCTGGACCTCGGGCTGGAGCCGTTCCTTGTCACGGCGACTCTGGAAGCCGTTGTGGCGCAACGGCTTGTGCGCAAGATCTGCGAGAACTGTAAGGAAGAGTATGAGCCGTCCGAGCAGCAGTTGATGCAGCTTAATCTGACGCCGGAGGACGTTGCGGGTCGGACGTTCTTCTACGGCAAAGGGTGTGACTACTGCAATCACACGGGCTACCGTGGTCGGCGTGGCATTTTCGAGATCATGGTGCTTGATGACGATCTGCGCGAGCTGATCATGAAGCACGCGTCGACGACCGTGCTTCGCAAGGAAGCGCGGAAGCGGGGGATGCGGACGCTGCGTGAGTCCGGGTTGCTGACGTTGTTTGACGGGGTCACGACGATTGAGGAGGTGGTAAAGGAAACGATCGGGGCAGGCGAGTTCGACTAATTCCACTAAGCTGGCGCGCATGGACGTCCGATAACCAAAACACGCTCTTGGCCACTTGGTCGACCGCATAATGTGTCGTGAAGGCAACATGTCGGCGCCGCCAGCGCGTGGCCGCCGGCCGGCCCGTGAGCCTGTCGCATACGGGAACCGTCAGGTGTGGAGCATCCGGGATGCCAGTCTTCAAATATGAGGCTCTGAACGCCGCCGGGCAGGAAGTCAAGGACGAGGTCGAAGCGCCGACCAAGGAAGAGGCGGTTTCTAAGGTCCGCGCGCTCGGCTACTTCCCGACCAAGGTGGTGGAGAAGGTGGACCGGAAGGCCGGAGCGGCCAAGCGGGCGGGCCCGGGTCCCAAGCAGCGCAAAGCCGCGGGGACGGGCCTGGGCTGGGTCAGTACCAAGCAATTGACGACCTTTACGCGGCAGTTGTCGACGTTGCAGGACGCCGGGCTGCCGATTCTCCGCAGCATTCGTATTCTGGAGCAGCAGCAGAAACCGGGCATGTTGCGGGCCTGTCTGAAGCAGATTTCCGAGGACATCCAAGGCGGAGCGACATTGTCGGAAGCGATGGCGCGGCATCCGAAGGCGTTCAGCCGGCTGTACTGCAACATGGTAGCGGCTGGCGAAGCGGGCGGCGTGCTCGACGTGATCCTACAGCGTCTGGCGGACTTTCTGGAAAAGGCGGCGCGTCTCAAACGGAAGGTGATCGGCGCGATGATCTACCCGGCGGTGGTGCTCTCCATTGCCGCGGCGATCGTCACCTTCATCATGGTGAAGGTGGTGCCGAAGTTCGAGACGATTTTCAAGGATTTCGAGACGTCTTTGCCGCAACTGACCAAGACGCTGATCGCGATTTCGTTCTGGTTTGCGAGCGGTACGCCGCCGGGCTGGGTGGTCGTCGTCGTGTCGCCCATCGTGCTGGTGGCGACCTACAAGCTGATCCGCAAGTCCAAGGCGGGTCGGTACGCGCTCGACACGGCGGTCATGAAGATTCCGGTCCTGGGGCAGATCGTGAGCAAGTCGTCGATTGCCCGGTTTACGCGCACGCTCGGAACGCTGATCTCGGCCGGCGTCCCGATCCTGGAGGCTGTCAACATCACGCGGGAGACGACCGGCAACGAGGTGTTCGCGCGGATGCTTCAGAAGGTGCACGACGCGATCCGTGAGGGCGACACGTTCGCCAACCCGCTGCGGGCGTCGAAGACGGTTGACCCGATCGTGGTCAACATGGTGGACGTGGGCGAGGAGACCGGCGAGCTGGACAAGATGCTGATGAAGGTGGCGGACAACTACGACGAGGAGGTGGACACGCTGGTCGCCTCGCTCGTGAGTCTGTTGGAACCTTTGATGGTGGTGTTGCTGGGCGGGATCGTCGGCTTCATCGTCGTGGCCCTCTTCCTGCCGCTGGTGACGCTGATTCAGTCGGTGATGCAGCAGTAGTCCGCCGGAGCACCGGCCCCGGTGGCCGGCAGTAGCGAGGTACGTCATGCACTGGGGAACACGCCGACGTGCGGCCGCGTTCACGCTGGTCGAGCTGCTGGCGGTGATCGCGATCATCAGTCTCTTGATCGGGCTGCTGGTGCCGGGCATCGCGGCCGCCCGGCGCAGCGCCCGCAAGACCGTCACGAAGTCCGTGATCGGGTCGGTCACAACCGCGTTGGAAGCCTTCAAGGGGGAGGAGCGGCTGGGCGGGAGCTACCCCCCGTCGCGCTCCGACCGCGGGGAGGCGGCCGGCGACCGCTTCAAAGTGCGGAACCCGTATGTGGACGGCCTCGTGGATATGCAGATTTCCGGCGCCGGGCTGCTGGTCTGGGCGCTGCTCGGCGCGGACTACCTCGGCCCGCCGGGCTTCAAGGTGTTCAACACGAACGGCAGTCCGGTTAGCACCCGCTGGAGTGAGGATACGCACCGGGTGAACGTGAGCGACGACCCCACGCGCAGCGGCGCGTACGCTCTCCGCTCCGATGGCCGACCGGTCCAGACCCGGGCAGGTCGCTTCGTCGAGCCCGAAAACATGCGGCTCAGCAAACGCAAGGAAGGTGCCAGCACGTTCGTCATCGAAACCGAGGAAGACAAGCGCGAACGCGATTACCCGATGTTCCTCGACGGATTCGGATTTCCGCTGTTGTACTGGCGGGCGGATGCGGCGGGGCGGCGCTGGGTGGACCTGACCTCCGACGGCTCAGTGGCCAGCACGGCGGCCGACCGCGGCATCTACCACTGGAGCGACAACGGGATGCTCGTTGACACGAACAGCGACGCGCGCCTGCGCACCGACGGCAGCGGCGGCACGAAGCACCGGCTGGGGTGGCCCGGAAACGTCGGGAGCTGGACACCCACAAACGCCCCGCGGGACGGCAGCTTCCCCGCGTTCATCCTGGATCGGCAGATTCAAGCCCGCCTGACGCCGTTCCGACCCGACTCGTACCTGCTGATCAGCCCCGGACCGGACGGCGCCTACGGGACCGGGGACGACATCACCAACTTCAAATAGAGGGCGCGGGCATGGCGAGTGAATCCCGATGCACGCCCGCGCGGATGGCTGGTTCTGCCGCACCGCCCGTTCCGCGTCGCCCACATGGCCACGAAGTGGCGACGCTGGGAAGCTGCTACGGAGTACGGGCCGGCTTTACGCTGATTGAGCTGCTGGTGGTCGTCGCGCTCATCGGGCTGCTGGCGAGCATCGTCGTGTTGGTGGGTTCGCGGGTGATGCATGCCCAGAAGGTGAATTACACGAAGACCATCATGTCGACAGTGACGATGGCGATCGAACAGTTCGCCGCCGAGAATCCCCTGCGGACGACGTACGACCGGAGAAATGCGGCGACCTTCGGTCCCTATCCGCCCTACATGCTGGCGACGCCCGGGGCACAGTCGCCGCAGCCAAACACCGTGGCCGGAACGATCGAGCCCTACAGCCAGTATTCGCCTGGCGGGAGCTTCTCGTACGTGCTGGCTGACCGGCTGCATCGGGACCTGAACGGTCGGCAGGGCAGCGTCAACGACTGGGTGCAGGTGCGGGCGGGATCAGGCGATCCAAACGAAGGGAACGACGATATTCGCGCCCTGTACACCTACCTCAAAATCTACAGCCCGGGTGCGGCGGGTCAGATTCCAGACGACGCCATCAGGCCAATCCCGGCGCCGGGTAAGGTGGACATGGTGTATGTCCGGGGCAATCGGGACCCCAATGGCGCCGTGGACGTACTTGGCATTCATGACGCCTGGGGTGTGCCGCTGGACTATTTCTTGTATGTGAAGCTGGACTGGGAGGGTGACGGATGGCGGGTCACGGACCGCGTTCCGCTGCTGCGTTCGCGTGGCGTGACGCTCGAGGAGTATCAGGCTGAGTTGCGCGGTGCCGATGAACCGGATCCGGAGAAATGGATAATCAGCGAGCCGTTTCCCGCGCCGGCGGCCTGTCAGCAGAATCCGAGTGTCTACACGCAATTGCGCATCACCGGCGTATTGCCGGCCGGCCCGGCTGATTTGAGCGGGTGGGTCCGGGCGCCGGGACCGGGCGATTTCGACCCCAACAGCTTCGGTTTTGTTCCTTAGGTCGTGGTGTCGGCGAACCCGGGAGGACCCGTAAAGCGCCCAGTGGCAACATGCAGAACCTGACGGCCGGGTGCGGCAACGCTCCGGCGGGTTGCAACGTGCAGACAGGTGGCCCGCTCTAGAATTGAAGCGAACGGACGAGCGGAACATGTACTTGCAGGTGAGTCGGACGACACGGTGGAAACGCGCTGCTGGGGGGAACCCGGGGGTGCTGCGCGCGACCGGTTCCGACTCCGCGTTTACGCTGGTGGAGCTGCTGGTGGTGCTGGCGGTGATCGGTCTTCTCCTGGCCCTGGCCCTGCCGGCGATGAACACGCTCAACGCCGATGCGAAGCAGACCTCCGCGAAGCAGACGGTCCAGGCGATGCTCGCGCGGGCGTATTACGTGACCATCGCGGAAGGAAACATGACGGCGGTGCGTTTTGTGCCCGCCGAGTGGGATTTGGCCGAGAAGGGGACACGTGGTTCGGCCGGTCGTCAGCGGATGGTGGTTTACCGCTACGTCGGGGTGGTCGATCCGAACCTCAGCAATCAGGAGTACTTCGCACGGGCGGAGGGGACGCCCGCCATGGACCTGCCCGATGACGTGTGGGCCGCACCGCTCGAAGCGCTCTCGACGGCGCGCGGCATGGTAAGTCCGGACGCGGATAGCGGCGGATTCGTCGACCGGATCTACGCGAATTTCGGGGCCGACTTCGTTCTGAACGGGCGCGCGGAGGCGAGCAGCTTCGCCTACGACGTGAACCGGGCCAATACAACCTGCGACGGGAGCGCGTTCCTGAATGCGGACGACTTTCTGCTGGTTTTTGAGCCGGGGACCGGGCTGCGCCCCTTCTTGCCGCAGACGTATCGGCTGCGCGGGTTTTCCCCCGCGGCGGGGTATGAGGTGGACCGCGACCCGGCTTACACCACGCGTTTGTACCGACGGTTCGGGTTCGGCGGGCTGGTCACGTATCCGCGTGCCGCGTTCCTCGCGCTGGGGCGGCAGGCCAGCGGCGTGGAGCGCCAGGAGTTTCTGCGAGCGAACGGGCGGCCCGAGATGGTACATCGTTTCAGTGGCGGCTTGTTGTCGGGGCCGAGTGAGCAGCGATGAACCAAGCGCGACGACAGCGGGGTGATACGGAGCGCCGTGCGTGGCGTGTGCGGCGTTTTGGTGCGCGCGGCGTGCGAAATGGCGGCTTCAGTCTGGCCGAGCTGATGATCGCGCTGGCGCTATTGGGAATGGGGCTGTTGGTGATCGCCGCTGCGCTGCCGGCCGGGGCGCGCTACACGCGGGACTCGGTGGACCTGGCGACGGGGGCGGCGGCCGCGGAGTACGCGCTCGACCTGATCGAGCAGAGTGTGTACCTGCGTGACACGGTGGTGGATGCCAACGATACGGTGCTCGGCGCGCGGCCGTTGCGCTGGCCGCCTGTGTTGTTCCAGCCGCGTGTTCAAAGGGATGATCCGAATCGCGGTTTGCGCGCCGGCGAAGCGGATCCGGATCACGAGCCGGTGATCAAGGTCCGGCCGTTGTTCGTGCAGAACATCATCCGGACTCCTGGTCCGCTGCACGGGCAGGAGCTTTATCAACCCGGGGGGTCTGACTACCGCATTGTTGTCTTGACGGAGCGAGCAGTCGCGAACTGGGTCGGCCTGACAGTCGGCGTGCCAGAGGACCCTTTACTCGAGTACGACTTGCCCAACGGCGACGCGCTGCCCAGCTTACCTGCCGGCCCGTGGCTGCAACCCGCATTGCCGTCGGTGTCGTTGGTGTACCCGCCGATCAGCGCGGACGACCAGTTCTACCCAGAGGGATTCTGGGATTCCCAAGCGCCGAACTGGATGTATCGCAGCCGGCCGGTGAATACGCCGGGGGCGGGCAGCGAGACGCGGCGGGCGCTGGAGCGGCGGGTGACGTGGACCGCGTTCTATCGGCGGGTGGAGTACGGCCCCGGTA